>Ga0180007_10000278_pt1 | contig 91889 bp, 78 predicted proteins | sample MM_PC_MetaG_FD_121122 | JGI IMG/M metagenome (GOLD analysis project Ga0180007, IMG submission 121122) | Groundwater microbial communities from the Aspo Hard Rock Laboratory (HRL) deep subsurface site, Sweden - MM_PC_MetaG | ecosystem: Environmental > Aquatic > Deep subsurface > Groundwater...
ATTAATTGTTCTGCTCGATAGGGCTTAAATTTCGCCATTGATAACCTCCTTGTTTCAATGACTATTATACCAATTTCTTATCTTTTTGTGGTAAAATAATCCTATTCTCGGTCAGCCTGTTGAAACTTGACAAATATAGAAGAATTTTGTAAAATTAGAATATGACAAGACCGTTGCGAATAGAATATGAAGGGGCAGTTTATCACGTAACCGCAAGAGGTAATGCGAAAGCGCCTATCTTTGATGATGACAAAGATAGGCTTATTTTTTGTAAAATACTATCTGAAACAAAGAAAAAATATAATGTTATATATCATGCATATTGTTTGATGGGAAATCATTATCATTTAGTTGTAGAAACACCAGAAGCTAACTTAAGTAAGGCAATGAGGAATATAAATGGGATTTATACTCAAGATTACAATCGGAAACATAAAAGAGTGGGGCATGTATTTCAAGGCCGATATAAGGCAGTTTTAATTGATAGGGAAGAGTACTTATTGGAAGTAATTAGATACATAAATTTAAATCCGGTGAGAGCTGGTTTAGTAAAAAATCCTAAGGAGTGGGAATGGAGTAGTTTTTGCGGAACAGCAGGTATAGTCAGTAAAGTAGATTTTCTTGATACTGATTGGATATTGGAAAATTTTGGAAGGGATAAAGAATTAGCACAAAAACAATATATAGAATTCGTAAAGGCTGGTATAGAAGGAAAATCATTGGTAGAAAAGATAAGTCATCAAAATATTTTAGGTAATGATAGTTTTATACAAAAAATATCTCAATACATAGAAGGTAAAAGGGATATAAAAGAAATTTCAAGAAATCAGCGTTATGTCGGGCGTCCAAATTTGGAAGAGATATTTGACGAAAAATTCAGAGGAAAAGAAAAGCGAAATACTCTGATTAAACGCGCTGTGGTAGAGTATGGGTATCCGCAAAAAGAAGTAGCTCGATTTTTAGGGAAGCATTACACAAGCATAAGTAAAATTTTAAATAGGGGGAAAGGCTAAAATTCAAGACCTGACCCCATAACGTGGTTTGACAACCACAAGGTGTTGATATATAATATTTGTTTCAAGTAGGGGTGATTAAGATAATGGAAAAAATAATATTTCTCGATAGGGACGGGGTTATTAACCGCGGAAAAATCGGTGGTTATATTACTTGCTGGGAAGAATTTGATTTCTTACCCGGAGTTTTTAGCGCGCTGAGAAAGCTCACGGAGGCTGGTTTTAAGATAATCATTGTTTCTAATCAGCAGGGCGTGGGTAAAAGATTATATTCTACGCAAAGTCTGGCTGATTTGACTGAGCGGATGCTGGAGCGGATCAAGCGCAACCAGGCAAAGATCTGGTCAATTCATTATTGCCCGCATCTGGCTGAAGACAATTGCTATTGTCGTAAACCAAAGCCGGGTTTGTTTAAACAGGCTGTGGCCGGGATGATGGTTGATTTTCAACAAACATATTTTATCGGCGATACGGAAAAAGATATTAAAGCGGGAAAGCAACTGGGACTTAAAACTATTTTAGTTTTATCGGGAAATACGATTAAAAAAGAAGAAGTAGGTAATTTTGTCGATCGTCCGGATTTTATTGCCCAGGACTTAGAGGCTGCTGTGGATAATATAGTATTAAAAACGGAGTAATATAAAATGGGAATAATTAATGCGATATTTGTAAGTTTTTGCGCTTTATTTATAGCGCTTGATGGCATCGGCTTATTGCCGAAGTTTAGTATTTTTGTACAAGACATCCCGGCAAAAGAAAATAAAAAAAATCTGATAAGCTCTGTTTATATGGCTTTAGCCATTGGGGTAGGATTAATGATTGCCGGAAGGATTATTGCTTGGATGATTGGACTTGCTACTGCTGATTTTCAGATTGGCGCAGGAATTGTATTATTTGTTTTGTCAATTTATTATTTGCTCAAGCCAGAGGCAAGGATAAATTTTAATCCTGCCTCAAGTAATATATTACCTTTGGCAACTCCGATAATTATCGGACCGAGCGTTATCGCGATGATTTTAGTATTAATGAGCAGTTATGGTTTGATTATTACCACGATTAGTTTAGCGGCAAATATGTTTATAGTTTATATTATTTTTAGAAATGCGGTTAAATTGCAGACTGTTTTAGGGGATAATGGAGTGGCTTTGTTGTCAAAAATCGTGGATATTTTATTAAGTGTTTTTGCGATTATGCTGATTAAAAATGGCGTAATTGCTTTATTTATTAAATTTTTGTCAAAAAATATGTAGTAAGGCTGTCAGCTTATGGAAAATCGAGATAAGAAAAGAGTGGTGCTGACATTTCCCCAGCAATTGTTGGATAAACCAATTATCTATCAGCTGATCAAGGAGTTTGATTTAATTGTCAATCTGCTTAAGGTAAAGATTACTCCGAAAGAAGAAGGAGTAATGGTTTTAGATCTAGAAGGAGATCATTTAAATCTAGAAAAAGGTCTTAAGCATTTGAAGAAAATCGGGATTCAAATTGAATCTTTGATCGAAGATATAAAGTGGGATGAATCTAAATGTACTCATTGCACTGAATGCGTAACCATTTGCCCAACACAAGCTTTTGGATTAGATAGAAAAAATATGGAAATTAAATTTGATAAGAATAAGTGTATCGCTTGCGGTTTGTGCGTAAATATTTGTCCATATGGAGCAATTCAAATAGTACTTTAGAATCAGCGGAGAATTTAATGATCAGAAAAATTACAGTTAAGGATGCTGCGGTAGTACAGGCATTAATAAATAAAAATTCTAAGATGCACGCGGTTTTGCCACGTTCTTTAAATGATATTTATGAGAGCTTACGTGATTTTTTTGTTTATCACGAAAATGATAATATCCTCGGATGCTGTGCTTTGCATATAACCTGGGCTAATTTGGCGGAAATTCGTTCTTTGATCGTTGATGAATCAATTCGCGAAAAAGGGGTGGGGACTCAATTAGTTGATGCCTGCTTTGCGGAAGCCAAACAATTAAAAGTTGAAAAAGTATTTCTTTTAACAGCTAAACCGGATTTTTTTAAAAAACTCGGGTTTAAAATAATTGATAAAGCCGGATTGCCGCATAAGATCTGGAGTGATTGTTTGAATTGTATTCAGTTTCCGGATTGTAATGAAGATGCGATGATCAGAGAAATAGAGTAATAATTAAAGTTTTTGTGAAAGCGATAAATTTTTAAATATAAAAATATAGATCAATGAGGAGGATTAATGGGGTTTACAATTTCAGAGAAGATTTTTAACAATCATATAAAAGGGCCAAAAGTCAAAGCCGGAGAATTTGTTTATGCCAAAGTTGACTTGGCTTTGGGCAATGATGTAACCGCGCCAATCGCGATTGACCAGTTTAAAAAAATGGGCGCAAAAAAAGTATATGACCGGAATAAGGTAGTATTGGTTCCGGATCATTTTACTCCGGCTAAAGATATTCAGAGCGCTACTCAGGCTAAGATCTTGCGTGATTTTGCCGCGGAACAAAAAATAACTCATTATTTTGAAGTCGGGAGAATGGGCATTGAACACGCGCTTTTACCCGAGGTAGGGTTGATTAAACCGGGCAAATTAATTATTGGCGCTGATTCGCATACCTGTACATACGGCGCTTTAGGCGCATTTGCTACGGGCATGGGCTCAACTGATTTAGCTGCTTGCTGGGTAACTGGTTATTCTTGGTTTAAAGTCCCGCAAACAATAAAGTTTATTTATAAAGGTAAATTTCAGAAATGGGTTTGTGGTAAGGATTTAATATTGCATACAATTGGCTTGATTGGTGTGGACGGAGCTTTATACAAAGCCATGGAATTTGCTGGGCCGGTTATTGATCGCATGTCGATTGATGAGCGTTTAACTATGTCTAATATGGCGATTGAGGCCGGTGGTAAAGCGGGAATGATTTGTCCGGATAAGATTACTTTTGATTATATTCAGCAAGTTTGTGCTGAAGATTATAAAGGGGCGCAAGGTAAAAAGAAGTGGGCTGCTGATATGAAAAAATGGTCAGAGCTAAAAAGTGATCCGGATGCTGTTTATGATCAGATTATTGAAATAGATGTTTCGAAACTTGAGCCGCAAGTGGCCCTGCCGCATTTGCCAAGCAATACTAAGCCGGTGAGTCAAGTAAAAAATATGAAAATTGATCAGGTAGTTATTGGTTCATGTACTAATGGGAGAATTTCTGATTTAAGAATCGCCGCGCAAATATTAAAAGGAAAGAAGATAGATCCTAAAATCCGCTGTATTATTTTTCCGGCGACTCAGGCAATTTACTTGCAGGCAATGAAAGAAGGCTTGATCGAGATTTTTGTAAAAGCCAATGCGGTTGTTTCTACTCCTACTTGCGGTCCATGCTTGGGCGGGCATATGGGGATTTTAGCCAAAGGGGAAAGAGCGATTGCCACAACTAATCGTAATTTTGTTGGACGGATGGGGCATCCCGGCAGTGAAGTTGTTTTAAGCAGCCCGGCGGTTGCCGCAGCCAGCGCGATAACTGGAAAAGTTACTGATCCGCGCGCATTATAATTAGAAAAAATAAAGATTTAACGTTAAAATAAATTGAAAAAAGAGGGAAAATCAATGAAACTTAAAGGATCTGCTTGGAAGTTTGGTGATAATATAAATACGGATGAAATAATTGCCGCTCGGTTCTTAACTACTTTTGATCCCAAGGAACTTGGCGATCATTGCATGGAAGATATTGATAAAGATTTTCCGAAAAAGATCGCATCAGGTGACATTATGGTCGCTGGAAAAAATTTTGGCTGCGGTTCATCGCGAGAGCATGCTCCGATTGCGATAAAGGGTTGCGGGATTTCTTGTGTTATCGCGGAAAGTTTTGCCCGAATTTTTTATCGCAACGCGATTAATATTGGCTTGCCAATACTTGTTTGCGAAAATATTTCCGCCCAAATAAAAGAAAAGGATATTATCGAGGTTGATCTGGTTGGGGGAATTATTTACAATAAGACACAGGAGAAATCCTATGAAACTGACAAATTCGCTGACTTTATGCAGGAAATTGTTAATTCCGGTGGCTTAATGGATTGGACGAAAAAGAAAGGATTGGCCAAGAAATGAAAGTTGAACAATCTGAGATTGAAGTTACTGTTTTTATGCAGAATAGTCGGATTGAAGGAAAACTTCATTTGCCTTCAGGAGGCAGATTAACTGATTATATGGCTTTAGCGGAAAGACAATTTGTTCCGGTCACTGACGCGAAAATTTATCTTGTGCCTTCAAATGAATTGTTATACTCAGTATCTTTTTTAAGTTTAAATAAAGATTTTATTGTTTTTATTTTTCCCAAAGAAAATCAGATTAATTAAAATGTTTATTGTTTAAATCAAATAGAGGAGCGTAAATATGTATAAGATTGCAGTTATGCCAGGCGATGGAACCGGACCGGAAGTTGTTAAAGAAGGATTGAAAGTGCTTGCTCATGTTAGTAAGAAATTTGGCTTTGAATATACAACTAAAAATTTTGATTGCGGCGGTGAGCGTTATTTGAAAACCGGACTGACAATCACGGATGAGGAAATAGCGGAACTCAAGACTTTCGACGCGATATATTTGGGAGCAATCGGTCATCCGGATGTGAAGCCGGGAATTCTGGAACAAGGTATTTTGCTTAAAACTCGATTTGCTTTGGACCAATATATTAATTTAAGACCAGTAAAACTTTACAATCAAGCATTTTGCCCGTTAAAAGATAAAACCCCGGAAGATGTTGATTTTGTAGTTGTTCGCGAAAACTCAGAAGGTCTTTATAAAGGAATGGGAGAATTTCAGAATAAAGGCACCGCTGATGAAGTCGCTATTCAGATATCATACAATACACGCAAAGGCGTAGAGCGCTGCATTCGCTATGCTTTTGAATATACGCGAAAACGGAATAAACGCAAGAACCTGACTCTTTGCGGGAAAACCAATGTTTTAACTTTTGCCTGGGATCTTTGGAAAAGAACTTTTGACGAAGTAGCCAAAGAATATCCCGATGTTACTACTGACTACGCGCATGTTGACGCAACGACAATGTGGTTTGTGAAAAATCCGGAATGGTTTGATGTTATTGTCACGGATAATATTTTTGGTGATATTATTACTGATCTAGGGGCAATGGTTCAGGGGGGAATGGGGATTGCCGCGGGCGGCAATCTTAATCCTCAAGGTGTTTCGATGTATGAACCGATTGGCGGTTCTGCTCCGAAATATACCGGTAAGAATGTAATTAATCCTTTGGCCGCGATTTGTGCAGTGGTGATGCTTTTGGAAATATCTTTAAAGGAAGGAAAAGCCGCTAAGGCGATTGAAAACGCGGTAATTAAAATTGTTCAGAATGATTTAAAAAGTTTGAGTGCGGGAAAAATGGGTTATTCTACTACTCAGATCGGAGATCTGGTTGTAAAGAATATCTAGAACACAGTAAATCAATAAACTTAAAATAATAATTTTAAAAAAAGGTTTAAATCGAAAATGAAAAAAAACAGCAAAAAGAAATACAATGTCGCGGTAGTTGGCGTAGGTGCGGTTGGATCAGAAATGCTCAGAGTTTTAAAGCAACATAAGTTTCCGATTGGTACATTAAAAGTTCTGGCTCGCAGCGCGCGGAAAATAAAAGTCGATGGGCAGGAATATAGTGTTGAGAAAATATCAGAGAAATTATTTGAAGGTATGGATTTTGCGCTTTTTGCCGGAACTGAGGGTTCTAAAGGCGCGGCAGTAACATATGCTCCGGCTGCCGTAAAATGCGGAGCAGTGGTTATTGATAATGGCGCTGATTTTAGAATGGACAAAGATGTTCCTTTGATTGTTCCGGAAGTTAATGCCGCGGATGCTAAGAAGCATAAAGGGATTATCGCTAATCCAAATTGTTCAACGATTCAAATGGTCGCGGCGATTGCTCCGATTTATAAAGCAGTAGGCATAAAAAGAATTATTGTTTCAACATATCAGGCAGCCAGCGGAGCTGGTAAAAGTGCTTTAAAACAGCTTTGGGATGAAACTGCCAAAATGCATTCAGTAAAAAAACTTGATGATGCTGTGCTTAATCCGATGTTAAGTGATAAAGATTTTAAGCCAGACGCATTTTCTAATCAGTTGGCTTTTAATCTATTAGCTCAGATCGGCGGGTTTGCGGCTGATGATTATACTTCTGAAGAATGGAAAATGGTTCACGAGACACATAAGATCCTTAAAGATAAAAAAATAAAAATTTCCGCAACATGTATCAGGGTGCCGGTGCTTAATTCGCATAGTGAATCAGTTTATCTGGAAACAAGTAAGCCGATAACTCCCGATGCTGTAAAAAAACTATTAGCTAAAGCTAAAGGGGTCGTAGTTGTCGATGATCCGAAAAAAGGGCTTTATCCTATGCCGGGCAAGGCTTCGGGAACTGACGAGGTTTATGTCGGCCGCATTCGTCGGGATCCATATGTGAAGAACGGTTTGTGGCTGTGGATTGTCAGTGATAATTTAAGAAAAGGCGCTGCTGCAAATGCTGTACAAATTGCGGAGTGTCTGATTTAAGCGATTTTTATTGTTTAATTTCAAGTGATCAAATCAGTAAAATTGGGAAAATCTAAAACTTGAAAAATATTCTTCTAAAAGTAGAATACGATGGAACTGTGTATAAAGGCTGGCAGACGCAGAATCTCAAGTCTGCCGGCAATAGCCCGGCTAAAGTAGCAACTATTCAGCAAACAATAGAAAAGTCATTGTCCGTAATCTTCCAGAAAAAAATATCTATTGCCGGATCAGGCCGGACTGATTCGGGTGTCCATGCAAAAGAACAGGTTGCTAATTTCAAAATAAATAATGAAATCCCCTTGAGGAGATTAAAGAAATCACTTAATTCTCTTTTGCCCAATGATATTATTATCAAACAAATAAAATATGTTGATCTTGATTTTCATGCTCGTTTTAGCGCTAAATCCAAACTTTATCGATATACTATCCTAAACCGTGATTATGGTTCCGCTTTCTTAAGAAATCAAGTTTTTCACTTCGCAATGCCTTTAGATCTAAAACTTATGCGCGCAGAGGCTGTATTGCTCAAAGGAAAGCATGATTTTCGCTCTTTTCAGGCTAGTGAAAAAAAGCCGAGAAGTTCAGTTCGGACAATTCAAAAAATTTCTATTAAAACTCAGGAAGATTTAATTTTTATTGATATCCAAGCGGATGGCTTCCTTTATAATATGGTGAGGAATATAGTGGGTACTTTGATCGAAATCGGCAGAGGTAAGATGCCCAAAGGAACCATGAGGAAATTGTTAGATATAAAAGATAGAACTTATGCCGGTCCGACTGCTCCGGCTTTAGGTCTTTGCTTGATAAAGGTGTTCTATTAATGAGAAAAATATTGATCGCCATTTTATGCTTAGTCAGCATTTGCTTAGTGACTGAGTATGCTCATCGGATGTCTGTTTTTGCCAAGGATGATAATTTTGATTTAGCGACAGTGCACAAACAATTTTATCGCAAACTCAATGTTGGGAATAAAACCAATCAGTCGATTAGCTTTGAAATGTTTGAGAATTCCTTGCATGCATTATATATAAGCGATAAATTGAGTGAAGCGAAGTTTGAATTGGAAAGATTGTTTGATAAAAAACTTGATGATTTAAGTGTGTTTAAATTGGGTATAGAAATTCTCAAGCAAAGAAATCAGAATCCTGAAATAGTTAATCTCTGCAATAGCTTTTTCACTCAAAACCCGCAAAGCGTAGAGGCTCATTTGATTTTAAGTAAACTATATATTGAGCAAGCCGATATGCAGCTCGCGGAAAAGCAAATAGCCAGAATTTTTGAACTTGATCCGGATAATTATTCAGCGAATATTGATATGGGGAAAATTGCTTATTTAACGAATAAGCCGCTGCAGGCTATACATTATTTTTCTAAAGCGCAAATGCTTAAACCTGAAGAGCTCGTTTCCTATATTGAGATGGGGAAAATATATTTTGAACAGAATGAATATGCGGCCGCGATCGAACAACTGGAAACAGGTAAAAAGATTAAGGATGCTGATTTAAAAAGAAATGAATTCGCTTTGCTTATAGATCATATGAAAAAAAGCGCAAACATTAAGTATGAAGATTTTAAAAAAAGCCAATTTGTTTTTTTGCTCAAAGAAGCTGTCTATGGAAAAAAAGTAGAGGTTGAAGATTTAAAACGAAGTGAACAAATAATTTTGATTGAGCAGATTAAAAAAAATCAGAAGCTTAAACATCAGGGATTTAAATATATTGAATCTGATTCATGGCGTGAGCTCAGTGTTTATGAAAAGAAAATTTTTCAGGAAGATTTAGACCTCTTGACTTGGCTTGGGCTGGCTTATCAAAAGACTAATCAGAAGAGTAAAGCAATTCAAACCCTGGAATCGGCTTTGGCAATTAATTCGGACAATGATGAGCTGAGGGTTGAATTGGCAAGAATATATCTGACTGAAGAAAAGTATGAAAAAGCAAGCCGCGTGCTTGAGCTTGTTAGTGAATCAAAGAATTTTGCTTATGAAAAAAATGTAATGCTCGCTTTTTGCTATGGAGCATTATCACAGCTTAGTAAAATGCGCCTTGTTATGTTTGCTCATCCTCGAGTTTTTGCGATTATGCTGGGAATCCTAGCACTTCTTTTCGCGGCATCTTTAGCGCTTATTGGCGCCTTATTTTTAACCGCTTTTTTAATTGGCCAAAAAACAAGGCATAAAGCGAATAAATTTAAAAATATACAGTGGTCTTTATCTCAGGCTTTTATTGTCTGTATTGTTTTGTTTACTTTGCCTTTGTGTTTGGAAATATTCCTGGGAGGAATGGTATATCATAACTGGACATTGTTTTTATCGCCTATAAAAGAGATTCAAGCTAGCGCGGGACAGAATGCTTTATTATCTCAGCTGATTACTGTGGTTTTAACCAGTCTAATTGTTTTTTGGTTTGCGAGCAAAAGAAGTGGCCAAAGCTTAAGAGACCTCGGTTTTCGCTGGGTGAAAATTAAAAAATTCTCTTTGCTTATTATTCAGTCCTTATTAATAATTTTTTTATTTAATGTTTTATATGTGGGATTGTTTTCAATGATCTTAGGGAATCAGCCGGAACAGCAATATATCGTGGAATTGATCTCTAAGGCTGGGAAAACTGGCAATTTTGTGATATTGTTTTTCTTGGCCGTGATTGTCGGACCTTTTGCTGAAGAGATAATATTTCGGGGATTTATATTTTCCGGCTTACGCAAACATTGCCGGTTTATGACTGCTGGGATAATCAGCGCGTGCATTTTTGGAATTTTTCATTTTCAGGCTAGTCTGTTTATTCCCTTGGCTTTCATGGGGTTTGTTTTTGCTAGATTGTTTGAGCGCACACGCAGTATTTTACCTCCCTTGATTTTACATATGCTTTGGAATTTTATTATTTTCATGAATTTAATTTTTCTGTCATAATTTAAATTTTGAACACATATAAAAGTATTGACACTTATTTAAATTTTTGTTATTCTGATTTCTGTAAGAATAAGTGATTCCTTTAAAATAGGGGCGAAAAACTAAGGGGGAGCAATGGCTAAAGATTTAAAGGTAGGTCAAGGAATTCCATTTGATCCGATTGAACCGGATATTGACCCAGTACCATTACCGCAAGTAAATGAACCGAAAAATGATAAGCCGAATTCAGGCAAAGTCAAACCTGTAAAGAAAAAAGGTGGTTCTCCAGTTGTAGCTATTTTTCTAGCAATTCTGGCTATTTCTTCTCTTTCCGCGGCGGGTTTTTTATATATGGAAAAAGAAAAAGAAGTGGCTTCGAGATTAGAATCTGAAACACAGCTTGAAAAACTCATTTTGGAAAAGTTAGAAGTCGAACAAAATCTAAAAGATACTTTAACTGCGAAAAATCAGCTGGAGATAGACTTAGAACAAGGTAAAGTAAATTACAGCATTCTGATGACTCAGTATCAGCAGGAGCAGGCAAATAGTGAAAAATTAACTGAAAAATTCAGCGGAAAAATGCAATTAATTGCTTCTCTTAAATCTAAACTAGCCAAAGAAGAAAAAGACAATTCCCGCATAAGTGAAAAATTAACTAAAGTTAATAGTGAATTTGATGATGTTAAAACTCAATTAGGTCAGATTCGGATGGCTAAGGAAGCTTTGGAAAATAGGATTATTCAGTTGAAAAGAAAAAAAGAACTAAATGATTCGGTAGAGCTGGAAACGATTGTGGTTGATCAAAATCCGAATATGTCAGGACAAGCAATAAGCGCCCCGGCAAAGACTTCTCTGTATCAGCCTTTACCTCAGCCGGCAAAGTTAGAAGGTCAGGTCCTGGTAGTAAATAAAGAATTTGCTTTTGTAGTGGTTAATATCGGAGAAAAAGACGGAATTAAAAATTCAGAGATTTTGTCGGTTTTTAGAGGCACTGAAATGTTGGGTAAAGTGCAGATCGAAAGAATTTATGATACAATGTCTTCTGCTGTGATTCTTCAGGAACAAGCAATTAAAGATATTCAGGAAGGCGATATTGTTAAGCTGATGTGAGGTAAGTTGTTTAATCAAGAATTTTAGAGGGGGGAGTTATTTAGCTTCCCCCTTTTAATTATGGATTATTTATGGCTAAGCAAATTAAAATTAAAAGAATAAGTAAATTAACAGGCCAGATTATTGCTCCGGCTGATAAATCTATATCACAAAGAGCGATTATGTTTAGTGCTTTGGCCCAAGGAAAAACAAAAATTATTAACTTTCTTGATTGCGCGGATTGTCGAAACGCGATAAGCGCGTTCAAGGCTATGGGTATAAAATTTAAGAAAACCCAAGAGGACAATCAGACTGTACTTTATGTCCAGGGTAATGGGTTACATGGATTAAAAGCTCCGAAAAAATCGCTTTATATTGGTAACTCAGGTACAACTATGCGTTTGCTAGCCGGGATTTTAGCCGGCATGGAGTTTGAGACTGTACTTACCGCTGATCTTTCATTATCAAAACGTCCGATGAAGCGGATTATTGATCCCTTACGGGAAATGGGCGCGAAAATATTCGGGATTAAAAGGAATCAACAGGAATACCCTCCGCTTAAAATAAACAAAAGCGATTTGCATCCAATTAAATATAAAATGTTAATTAAAAGTGCTCAAGTAAAATCCTGCATTCTTTTGGCGGGTTTATTTGCTAATGGAAAAACAATAATTAAGGAACTTTTAAAAACCCGCGATCATACCGAACGCATGCTCCAATTATTTAAGGCTGATATTAAGGTTGAAGGATTAAATGTCAGCATAAAGGGTAATCAGGAATTAATTTCTCCCGGGAAAATATTTATTCCCGGAGATATCTCCTCCGCGGCTTTTTTTATTGTAGCGGCCGCTTTGATTAAAGGTTCTAAAATCACGATCAAGCAGGTGGGGTTAAATCCTAGCCGGGTTGGCTTTTTGGATATTATGCGCCGGATGCAAGCAGATGTGAAAATATTAAAAAAGGGCGCGAAATTAAATTTGTCAGAGCCTTATGCGGATATTCAGATAAGTGCCAGTAAACTTAAAGCAGTAACAATCGGGCCTAAAGAAGTGGCTTATTGCATAGATGAATTGCCGATTATCTGTGTTGCCGCTTGTTTTGCGCAAGGAACGACAAAAATAGTCGGAGCCAGTGAATTAAGAGTTAAAGAAACAGACAGAATTTATTCCATGGTGACTAATTTAAAAAAAATGGGTGCGAATATTAAAAGCATTAAAGATGACTTGATTATAATCGGTAATAGCAAATTAAGTGGCGCTGTATTAGATAGTTATGGAGATCATCGTACAGTTATGTGCATGGCTGTAGCGGGTTTGCTTGCCGACGGTATTACTGTTATAAATAATAGTGAATGTATTGATAAATCCTTTCCTGAGTTCATGAAAATACTTAAAAGCATAACAGAATTGACATAAAGTTATTGTTATGTTATAACATAAGTGCTTTCTAATAATAAATATATAACCGAAAGAGGGATGCAATGAAGAATATTTTCGATCGCGTAAATGCTTTTTTCGAGTCCATTAAAACTTTTCTCGCATTTGATATCGGGATTGATCTGGGAACAGCAAATACCCTTGTATATGTCAAAGGCGAAGGTATCGTATTGTGTGAGCCTTCAGTTGTTGCGATTAAAAAGGGTACTAATCAGGTTCTGGCTGTAGGTGAAGAAGCGAAAAAAATGTTAGGAAGAACTCCTGGTAATATTGTGGCAATCCGTCCGATGAAGGATGGCGTTATTGCTGATTTTGAAATAAGCGAAAGAATGCTGCGTTATTTTATCAGCCGGGTACATAAACGTAAGCGGTTTATTAAGCCGCTGATTGTTATCGCTGTGCCTTCTGGGATAACCGAGGTAGAAAAGCGGGCAGTTGTTGATTCAGCTGAACGGGCTGGGGCCAGAGAGGTTTTTTTGATTGAAGAGCCCAAAGCCGCGGCAATCGGAGTGGGACTGCCGGTACATGAACCGATTGGGAACATGATTGTTGATATTGGTGGTGGAACAACAGAAATAGCAATTATTTCTTTAGGCGGTATAGTTTGCGCGAAAAGCTTAAGGATCGGCGGAGATGAAATGGATGATGCGATTATCCAACATCTTAAGCGTTCATATAATCTCATGGTCGGTGAAAGGACCGCGGAAGAAATTAAAATAAAAATTGGTTCAGCTTATCCTTTAGATGAAGAAATAACTCAAGAGATAAAAGGTCGGGACTTGATTGCCGGATTACCGAAAACAATAAAAATCACCTCGCAGGAAATTCGGGAAGCTTTATCCGAACCAATTAGTTCGATTGTTGAATCCGTGAGAGTTATTCTGGAAAAAGCTCCGGCAGAACTTTCCGCGGATTTGGTTGATCGCGGCATTGTTTTGGTTGGCGGGGGAAGTCTTTTGCGCGGCATAGACAAGCTAATAGCTGAAGAAACTGGCTTACCAGTTCGTGTGGCTGAAGACGCATTAACTGCAGTAGCTTTGGGAACTGGTAAATTTTTAAACGAAATCCATAGTTTCAGGCGATTAAGTTTAAAAAGAAATCGTTATTGATTAGAAAATTCACATTGTGTCCGGACAAAAAAAACCACTTTTATTTATTCCATTAATTATTTTGCTGGTTGCCATTTTCTTAATTTCGCCGCAAAAAACAGTGCATTTAAAAAGTAGTTTATTACTTTTATTTAGAACCCCTTTATCCCTGTTCTATCGTTTGCAAATAAGCACGATAAACGCGAAAAAAATATTCACGTTTTATTCAGAATACTCCGCAATGCAGAAAAAAATCAAAGAACTTAGTTATCAAGCTAATAGGGTTACTGAACTAGAACTGGAAAACCAGCGTTTGCGTAAGATCCTTGAGCTAAGACAAGATACTCCGAATAAATTCATAGTCAGCCGGGTTATTGGTAAGGAACCGAATAATTGGCTTAATAGCTTGATTATTGATAAAGGTTCATTGCAGGGAATCTCGATAAATCAGCCGGTAATGAATTTCTCAGGTTTAATTGGAAAAATTATTGAAGTAAATCCTAAATCAGCAAAAGTTTTATTAATCAGTGATGTGAATTCAAGAGTTGTGGTTTTAGTCCAAAGTACGCGTGATGAAGGGATGCTGGAAGGTATTGGTAAGGGCTTATGCCGGCTTAAATACTTATCAGTTGATTCTGAGCTGAAATTAGGGGATGTAGTTGTAAGCGCTGGATTAGGCGGAGTATATCCTAAGGGACTGGTTGTCGGTAAAATTGAAAGTATAAAAATCGAACGCGGCGGAATTTACAAAAGCTGTATTGTAAAACCATTGTCTTCCTTAACGGGGTTAGAAGAAGTCTTATGTATAGAATCCGATTCCAATCAGTCAAATTTGGATTAATTTCTTTTTTTGTTTTAGCTTTTCAAAGCACTCTTGCCCATAGTCTCGCGCTGGGAACTATCAAACCTGATTTTGTCTTACTTATGGTAATTTTTTTCGCTTTGTATAAAGGCCAAAAACAAGGGATGTTTTATGGTATGCTTGTGGGTATAGTTGTTGATGCTTTAAGCGGGGGGGTTATTGGTATCAATAGCTTTAGTTTAGGCTTTATTGGCTATATTTGCGGTCTATTAAAAGAAAGAGTTTATATTAATCATTTTTTGACAAAGTTTCTAGTGGGCTTAGCTGCTAGTTTAGTTTATCTGATTGTTTACTTTGTTTTGGGCAAACAGTTTTTTAGTTTGCCGGGTTTTTTTGCGAATTTTGACATTGTTTTCGGAACAATGGTTTATACTAGTATCTGTAATATTTTTTTTGCAGATGTGCTTGATCGATTAGTTATTGTTAGGTCTACTTCCTTATTATGAGATTGCAAATTTTAAAATACGTATTAGTTTTTTTGTTTATGATTCTGTTTTCTACAATATTCTGGATGCAGATTATCAAAGGCCCTGAATATTTTCGGCAAAGTGAAAGTAATCGCATTAGGCTTGTGCCGGAGGATGCTTCCCGCGGGATAATTTATGATCGCAATAATATTCCTTTGGTTGCGAATAAACTGGCTTTTGATGTAGTTGCTGTTCCTCAGGAAATAAAATCAGAGAATAAAGATGAGCTTTTTAGGAAATTAAGTAAATTTCTCGATATTAAGGATTCTATTTTAGCCGAAGCTTTTGAGCGAAACTTTGTATCCGGTTTTTCTCCGGTTATGCTCGCGGAAAATATTCCCAGAAACACAGCTTTTCTGATTGAACAGGAAATGTCACAGCTCAATGGTGTTTTTGTTAAAACCAGTAGTATTCGCAATTATTTGCAGGGCAAGGCTAGCGCGCATTTGGTTGGCTATGTGGGGAAAATGCGAGAATATGAATATCCGGAATTTAAAAAATACGGGTATCAGATGAGTGATTTAATCGGTAGAAGCGGTTTGGAAAAAGAGTATGACCAGATATTAAGAGGAAAGCCCGGAGGGATGCAGCTGGAAGTTGATAGCGAGGGCAGTATTATAAAAGTTATAAGTTATCGTCCTCCAGTGCGCGGTAATGATTTACATACAACCATTGATTTAAATTTGCAAAACCTAGTCAGTGATCTTCTTGCTGATATAAAAGGCGCTGTTTGTGTAATCGATCCGGAAACCGGGGAGGTTTTAGCTTTATACAGCGGACCATCCTATGATCCAAATATATTTATAAATAAAGATCAATATGCGGCAATTGGCCGGGTTTTTAAAAATCCCGATGCTCCGCTTTTAAATCGAGCTTTGAATACATACGCTCCTGGATCAATTTTTAAAATAGTTACAGCTTATGCCGGGCTTTGGGAGAAAATCATAGATTCAAATACTAATTTTGTTTGCGAAGGTAATTTTCAATTAGGTAATTCCAGCCGCAGCTGTTGGCTGAAAAGCGGGCATGGAAATGTTAATTTGCAAAAAGCTTTGGAAACATCCTGTAATGTGTTTTTTTGGGAAGTTAGCTTGAAAATCGGGCAGCGTTTGCTTTCTGGGCATGCGCGGGAGTTTGGTTTCGGCAAGCAAACCGGCATTGATTTGCCCAGTGAACCAACAGGCGTCGTACCCGATGCGCATTGGAAGAATGTGCATATCCATGAAAAATGGTATGCCGGAGATACCGCGAATTTTGCCATAGGGCAGGGGTTTTTACTGGCCAGTCCGATTCAAGCGGTAAAGATGGTATCAATGGTTGCTAATGGCGGATATGAGATTTTACCGCATATTGTAAAAAATGAAAATAAAACAATAAATATTAAAAAGAAAATTTTATCTGAAGAAATTTTAGGAGTAATCCGAAAAGGATTAAATGATGTTGTAAGTGCTTCTGCTGGTACTGGGCGGAATGCTTATGTTCCGGGAGTCGCGATTTTTGCTAAAACCGGGACGGCACAGTCCGGCAAAGGATTAGACCCGCATGCTTGGTTTGTGGGATATGCGGAATTTAAAAATCAAAAAATTAGCTTTTGTGTATTTGAGGAGTTTGGCGGTCACGGTGGAGAAGGTCCAGCAAATATCGCTAAACAAATAATCCTTTATTTTAAAGCCAAAGAAGGTGGAAAATAGTGTTTAGAGTATCTTTTTTTCGGGATTTTGATAAGATTTTGTCAATAATTTTATTGACAATACTAGTTTTTGGATTGATTGCTTTATTCAGTGCGTCTTATCAAAGACATATTGATACAGGTAAAGATTTTGTTTTAACTCAAGGGATAGGGATATTGATCGGACTGGCAGTAGTTTATTTAATTGCGCGAACAAATTATCATTCTTTTTTAAGTGTTGCTTACATTATTTATGGTATCCATATTTTTACCCTTATCTTAGTGCTGGTTATGGGCAAGAGCGCATTGGGAGCGCAAAGATGGATCAGTATCGGAGGGATTGGCATTCAACCCTCTGAATTTTCTAAAATATTTACAATTTTAGCCTTAGCCAGAATGATTGGCGATAATCCGCATTGTTTGCAGTCAAAACGCGGACTTATCGGGCCTTTTTTAATCGCTTTTGTCCCGATGCTTTTAATTTTTAAACAGCCTGATTTGGGAACAGCGATTGTTATCTTACCTGTATTTCTAGCTATGGTTTGGGTCGGAGGTGTACGCTTTAAATATTTTCTGGTTGCGATCGGTAGTGGACTTATGTGTCTACCGTTTTTCTGGCATTTTTTAAAGGATTATCAGCGCGATCGGTTGATGGTATTTATAAATCCTAATGTTGATCCTTTGGGAGCTGGTTATACAATCAATCAATCTAAAATAGCTATTGGTTCAGGCATGCTGCTTGGTAAAGGTTGGCTTTCCGGAACGCAAAATCAGCTGAATTTTCTTCCGGAAAGGCATACTGATTTTATTTTCTCTGTTGTGGGGGAGGAATGGGGTTTTGTCGGATCAGCGATTGTAATTGGATTCTTTTTACTGCTGATCATCCGCGGGATTAAAATGGCGGAAATGACAAATAATTTGAGTGGAAAATTAATTATTGTAGGGATAACGACAATGCTTGCATTACATGTTATAATAAATATCGGAATGACCCTAGGGCTTATGCCGGTTGTGGGCATCCCATTGCCGTTTATCAGTTATGGACGATCGGCTTTAACCGCTAATTTAATTGCCATTGGTTTTTTATTCAATGTGAAAATTCATCGAACTGTTTTTTAAATAGGAGATTTTGATTATGGAATTTAAAAAATGGGAGACTCCGCTTAAAGGGTCCCAAGAAGAAAAGGAAGTAATAGATTTGCTTAAGGCATTCTCTTCAACCCTAAAGAAAATTCCGCTTTATCCGCCGACACATCCCATGGTAAAAGATTCAGTTTTGCAATTATACTTGGGGTTAGATAAATTTTCCAAAACTTATGGAGATTTCGTTTTTGATATTACAGACAATAATCTGATGATCTGTGAACAAACATTTGAAGCTTTGGGGCTAAATAAGGATTTAACTGCTGAGTTTAAAAAATTAGCGATTGAAGGAATTACTTTAAAGCAAGGACTCCCGGATTATGAGCTGGAATCTTTTTTGAAATTATTTTTACTCAAACCGGATATGATTAAAGAAAAAGGCGGGCTTAAAGAAATAATGAAACAACAGGGAATAACGAAAGTTTTACTTAATGAAGTTCGTTATGCTCGGATAAAATCTGAAGAAGAAATCAGGAAAATATCTGATGAAGCAGCCGGCAACGGCGAGGGGGAGGGCTTTGGTCAAGACTTTGGCCAAGGTGCTGGGGTTTTGGATGAGAATCCGGAATCAGAAGAAAAAGATATTGTGGGAATGGTCAGTGACTTCCTTAGCGGTAAAACAGAAGAAGTTCCGGATAAAGAAGTTATTTCTTATGAATTTAAAAAGAATGCCCGGAGGGTTGTTAAGCAGTTGCTGGAGTTAGTTGGTCCGGAAAAAGCAGTTGATGAAGTTTTGGCTTTGATTGAGGACCGGTTTGATAAAGCCGGGTTTACTACTGAGGAAAAAGATATTTATGTGGAAAAAGTAAAAAAACAAATCATTAAATTGACAGCTCCTAAAGTATCAAAAAAAGATCTGGAAAAACAATTAAAATTACTCAAACAAGAAAATAAAAGACTGCAGGAATTAGCGCGGGAAAATGAAAAGCTTAAAAAAATGCTGGAAAACGCTGATCAAAATGTTGATGACGCGGTTTTGCACGCTACGGCAAATTTAGAAGATGAAAATAAAAAAATAAAAAGAGAAAAGCATAGAATTAATTCTGTGTTAAAGCATGTTGCTGAGGGCTTGATAATTATTGATAATGAAGGAAAAGTTTTGGTGCTTAACCCTGCCGCTGAACAACTGCTTGGGGCTAGCAAAGAGAGTAAAGTCGGACAGCATATTTTAGAAGATCTTAAAGAAGAGCAAATGGTTAGTTTGGCAAGGGATGGTCAAAGAGAAATTGAAATAGAATTAGCCGGACCAAACGCGGGCACAAAAAAAACATTAAGAGCTAGTTCCGCGGTAATTGAGAACGAAGAAGGTCAAACCGTGGGAATGGTTTCAGTCTTAAGTGATATTACTCGGCAAAAAGAGTTGGAGCGGATGAAAGATACTTTTGTTTCCAATGTAACTCATGATTTGCGCGCGCCTTTGATCTCAATTCAAAAAAGTTTGTCTTTGGTTTTGGATATTGCAAAAGATACAATGCCCTCAGAACAAAAACAATTCTTACAAATTGCCAGTAATAATGCTTCACGTCTGACCAGCTTGGTCAATGATCTGCTGGATGTGGCCAAACTTGAATCCGGACGGACACGTCTTGATTATGCCAAGACTAATCTTAATGAAGTAGTGAATACTGTTTTTGATATGCTCGGAGCCTGGGCTAATAGCCGAGGCGTAAAACTGGAAAGAGAAGGGGTTAATGATATTGTTTTTGACGGAGACGCAAAGCTGCTGGGACAATTGTTTACAAACCTAGTGGGTAACGCAATAAAGTTTACTCCTGAAGGAGGCAGCGTCAAAATTTTTGCTCAACGCCAGGATAAAGATATTAGACTTGAAGTTATTGATACTGGCTGCGGCATTCCTGCAGATAGTTTTGATAAAATTTTTGGCAAATTTGAACAAGCCAAAACAATACCGACCAGCGGTTCACCCAAAGGAACTGGCCTGGGGCTGACTATTGTAAAAGAAATCGTACTTTTGCATGGTGGTAAAATTTGGGTGGAAAGTGAAATCGGTAAGGGGAGTAAATTTATCTTCGTGATTCCGTTTGAAAAAGAGGTTCTTGATATTCGTGATTAATCGAACGTTTGGAAAGTCTCCGGTAAATTTAGAACCATTCTTGCTTGAAGTCCGGAAGCCTGCTCGCTATATTGGCAATGAGTTTAATAGTGTTAGTAAAGGACAAACAGCAGACATGATAAATTTTGCTCTTTGTTTTCCTGATGCCTATGAATTGGCAATGAGTCATCTGGGGCTTAAAATACTGTATTCTGTTTTAAATAATATTGAGGATGTTTATTGTGAGCGCTGTTTTTCTCCCTGGACAGATATGGAAGAAAAAATGCGCGAGCATAAAGTTCCGCTGTTTGCTATTGAAACAGGCCGGCCGATTGAAACCTACGATATTATCGGTTTTTCTCTGCAGTATGAACTGGGATATACAAATCTGCTTAATATGTTGGATCTAAGTAATATCCCTTTATCCAGTAAAGATCGGGATTGGAGCCATCCGCTGATCATTGCCGGAGGCCCTTGTAGTACAAATCCGGAGCCGATGGCTGATTTTATTGATATTTTTTTTGTCGGTGAATCGGAAGAAATGATTATTGAGTTTATTCAGGTATTTCGGGATTTTAAAAATACGCAGTGTCAAGATCTTTCGAATAAAGATAAAGCAGAACTTAAAAATAAAAGAAATGAATTATTAGGAAAATTGGCAAAAATTTCAGGCCTTTATATCCCTCAGTTTTATGATTATCAACCGGATTCAAAGTTGCTCCCTAATAATAACTTGGCCGAAAAAACAATTAGCAGACGTTTTGTTGCTGATTTAGATCAAACAGCATATTTTACCCAGCCGCCAGTGCCTTATATTGAAATAGTGCATGACCGGATCAGTATTGAGATTATGCGCGGCTGTCCTAATCAATGTTTTTTTTGTCAAGCAGGGTTCACAATTAATCCTGTTCGGATTAGAAAAGTAGATACTATTTTGGCTTTAGCCAAAGAAACTTATGCTAGTACCGGATATGATAATATTTCGTTTTGCGCTTTATCAAGCGCTAATTATCCATATCTTATCGAATTGATTAAATCAATGCATGCTTTTTGCCATCCGCGCGGCATGGGGATTTCTTTGCCTTCTTTAAGGGTTGATCCTCAATTTTTAGGACTTATTTCTTTGATGGAAGGTCTGAAAAAAAGCGGGCTTACTTTTGCGCCGGAAGCAGGTAGCCGAAGGCTGAGAAAAATTATAAACAAAGATATTGATATTGAAGCTTTGAAACAAGCCGTGCTGGAAGCTTATCGAAAAGGTTGGAAACGATTAAAACTTTATTTTATGATTGGTTTGCCCACAGAAACAGACGATGATTTGCTGGAAATCGTAAAATTGATCGAGGAATTTTCCGCTCTGCGCAAATCGATTGACGGCAGATGGGGGCAGGTTAGTGTCGGTATTTCTAATTTTATTCCCAAGGGGCACACTCCTTTTCAATGGCTGGGTATGCAGACCATCGAAATTTTACAGCAAAAGCAGTATTTTTTACGTCAAAGGTTAAAAAGAAAAAGTTTTGAGGTAGATTTTCATGATCCGGCAATGAGTTTTATTGAAGCGAGTATGTCACGCGGTGATAGAAAAATAGGCACAGTTATCAAACAAGCTTTTGAAAATGGAGCGAGGTTTGATGCTTGGACTGGACAGTTTGATTTTGAATTATGGCAGCAGGCTTTTGTTATTTCTGAAATTGATCCGAATGAATATGTGTATAAACAAAAAGAGTTTGATGCCTGCTTGCCTTGGGAGCACATAGACTGTGGTTTTTCTAAACCCAAATTAATTGAAAATGCTCAAATATCTGGCCAGGGGTAAACCGTTCATTGAAATTAAAAAACCAACAGTTTTATTGTGTTTTTCAAACATTTAACTAATTGACATTATATCAGTTGTATGCTATAGTCAATTTTAATCAAAAGCTTTTTGCTTCGACCTAAAATGTGTGTAATTGATGAAAAATAGGGGGCGATTTTTAGATCTGTTTGTTTGCCTGCCTTAAAATTTCAATTGAAGTTAAAAAAGCTTTTTAAGCGAATAGTAGCTTATCAAATTATAAAAATAAAATTGAGGATATTATGGCAGAAAAAGTAAAAGTATTGCTAGTTGACGATGAAGTTGATTTTATTAATATGATGCAGTATTGGCTGAAAACTAAAGATTTTGAGGCAGATGTTCTTTATAGCGGAGAAAATGTCGTAGCTCAGGTAAAAGAGAAAAAATATGATTTAATGTTTCTTGATCTGAGGCTGCCAGGTATTGACGGGCTGGATATATTGCGCGAAATAAGAAATAATTCTCAAAAACTTCCGGTAATAATTTTTAGTGCTTTTGGCACTGCAGAGAGTTTAAAAGAAGCAACAAAACTGGGTATTTCCGGGTTTTTTGCTAAAGAAAAAGGGTTTGAAGAAGCTGCACGTTTGATCCATACGGCATTGCGAATCCATAAAGGCTTAGCGCATTCTGATGCTGAGGAAGGAGAAAAATAGTATGGCAGTTGAAATGGGGAAATTATTAAAGATCTTGATTGAACGCAATGGTTCAGATTTACATCTCGGAGCCAATACTCCGCCGCATATAAGGGTTGATGAAAAAATGCTGAATATCAGTGATGAAATACTGACCCCGATAGATGCTAAGGAGCTTATATACAGTATTCTCAGTCCAGAAGAAATTGAGAAATTTGAAAAGAATAAAGAACTGGACCGCTCGTTTGAGATTGAGGGGGTCAGCCGTTTTCGAATGAATGTTTTTTTTCAAAGAGGGCATGTCGGCTGCGCGATCCGAGTTATTCCTTTTGATATCCTTTCTTTTGATAAATGTGGTTTGCCTCCGAAGGTAATTACAAACTTAGCGAGAAAGCCAAAGGGGCTGGTTTTAGTAACCGGTGCTACTGGTTCCGGCAAATCAACGACTTTGGCCGCAATAATTGATTTTATTAATGAGGAAAGATCCTGTCATATAATCACCGTAGAAGATCCGATTGAATTCGTGCATAAAAATAAATTGTCGGTTATTGATCAACGTGAAGTCGGACAGGATACAAAAACATTTACCGCTGCTTTAAAACATGTTTTACGTCAAGATCCTGATGTTATTTTGGTTGGTGAAATGCGAGACTTGGAAACAATTGAAGCCGCTTTAACTATTGCTGAAACAGGCCATCTTGTATTTGCCACTTTGCATACTTCTGACGCAGTACAGACAGTTAATCGAATTATTGACGTATTTCCTTCGCATCAGCAACAGCAGGTCCGTACTCAGTTATCGTTTGTCTTGGTGGGTATTCTTTCGCAGCAATTAGTTCCAAAAGTGGGCGGGACCGGGCGAGTTTTAGCTGCCGAGGTTATGTTGGCAACACCGGCGGTAAAGAGTATGATCAGAGAACAGAAAGTCCATCAGATCTATTCAATTGTTCAAACCGGACAAAAAGACGGTATGAAAACAATGAATCAGTCATTGTATGAGCTTTATACTGAAAAACATATTACTTATGAAGATGCTGTATCGCGTTCAACCGATCCTGATGATTTAATCAGGTTATTTAAGAGATAAAAATGGCTACTAAAAAATCAAAAACAAAGCAGCTTGGACAATTATTAGTTGAAAAAGAGGTTATTACTCATGCCCAGCTGGATCAGGCTCTTGAGATTCAGCTCAAAGAAGGCGGTTTGCTGGGGCAAATACTTATTAAGCTTGGTTTTGTTACTGAACAACAGATTGAAAATAGTGTCTTTGAGCAGACAACTAATTCTCAAAAGCTAGAAAATGTACTTCTGGAAATGGGAATAATCACTCCGGAGCAGATAAAACAAGCTAATGAATTGGAAGAAAAAGAAGGGAGTTTTTTTGCTAAAAATATTATTACCCTTGGGTTTCTTAGCGCTGAAGATTTGGTGAGTATTATGGTTACCCAATTTGGTTTTCCTTATCTCCAACTGGAGAATTATGAAATAGATCCTGAAATAGTAAAGCTCGTCCCCCAAAATATTGCCCAGAAATTCAGCTTAATTGCCATTGATAAAATAGGGAACATCCTGACAATAGCCATGGCTGATCCTCTAAACGCGAAAGCCCAAGATGAAGTAAGAAAAGTTACCGGCTTAAACGTGGAAACTTTCATTTCGACATTTTCCGAGATAGAAGCTGCTTTGTCAAAAGATTATAAATAAAATAAGCCTGATCGAGGTTTTTGAAATGACTCAAAGTTTAAAAGAAAAAATGATGGATGTTTTAACTCGCTCTAATTTTTTAACTAAAGAGCAGTTAGATGAAGCCATTGAAGCTCAGAAAAAAACCGGTAAACGTTTAAGTGAAGTTTTGACTATGATGGGATATATAACCCAAAAAGATTTGGTTATTGTCTTAAGTCAAAGTCTTAATGTTCCTCCCATAAATCTCTCTAAAGTTAAAATCAATTCAGAAATAGTGAAAATTATTCCTCGGGAATCAGCAGAAAAATATCAAGCGCTTGTAGTCTCCAAGATAGGAAAAGTGCTTACAGTCGCTATGGTTGATCCCTTAAATGTTTTGGCAATTGATGAGCTGAAAGTATTGACAAACTATGAGCTTAAAATAGTTGTTGCTGGAGAAAAAGAACTTAAAACCGCAATAAATACTTATTATAGTGACAGTGACACGACCAATGAACGGATTAGAACGATCATTGATGATGCCAAAGACATGAATCTGGAAATCATTGAAGACATTGATAGCCAGGAGAAAATATTAAATACCGCTCAATTGCTCAAAGATGTTGAAGGCGCGCCGATTGTTAAAATCACTAATATGCTTTTAGCTCAAGCAATAAAACATCAAGCCAGTGATATATTGATTGAACCGCAGGAAAAGGTCTTGCGGATTCGTTATCGTTTAGATGGAATATTAAAAGAATTTCCCGCGCCTCCGAAACATATGGAGGAAGCAATTGTTTCGCGGATAAAAGTTCTTTCAGTTTTAAATATTGCTGAGCATAGATTACCTCAGGACGGGCGGTTTAAAATTAAAATAGCGGATAGAGAAGTTGATTTCCGTGTTTCGATTATGCCGACGAGTCATGGGGAAAAAGTTGCTTTGCGTGTTTTGGATAAAACCGCGGTAGTTTTAGATCTAGACCGCATGGGCTTTGAACCCGGGCCGCTTAAAAATATAAAGGAATTGGCGATGGAGCCGCATGGGCTGATGCTTGTTTGCGGTCCGACTGGCAGCGGTAAATCAACAACGCTTTATTCTATTCTGAAATATGTTGATGATCCGGAAAAAAATATTTGTTCAGCTGAAGATCCAGTTGAGTATCAGCTGGAAGGGATAAATCAGGTAAATGTTAATCCTGATGTTGGTTTAACGTTCTGCGGAGCGCTGCGTTCTTTTTTGCGGCAGGATCCTGATGTTATAATGGTTGGAGAAATTCGCGATACGGAAACTTTAGATATCTCAATTAAAGCCGCGCTTACCGGGCATCTGGTCTTAAGTACTTTGCATACGACTGAGGCAGCCGGAGCAGTAACTCGAATGGTTAATATGGGGATTGAACCTTTTTTAATTACTTCTTCCTGTATTATGGTTTGCGCTCAGAGATTAATTCGGAGAATTTGTCCTGAATGTAAAGAGGGCTATCCGATTCAGGCTGAAGTAAGGAAGAAATTTAAAATAGGTGATCAATACAATGAGTTATATAAAGGCAAGGGATGTAAAGCTTGCCAAGGTACCGGATATAAAGGGAGAATCGGACTTTGCGAGGTTTTGGTTATGACACCGGAAGTTCGCGATTTAATTATGATCCGAGCACAGGAAAACTTGATCAAAGCTAAGGCTAGAGAACAGGGCATGGTTACTTTGCGAGAACATGGGGTAATTAAATCGCTAAAGGGAATTACGACATTAGAGGAAGTTACCAGGCTTACAGCTGATGATTAAAAATAGTAGAGAGTAGGACTTTATGCGCAGAACGAAAAAACGTCTTAATGAACTTTTGCTTGATTATAATTTGATAAGCGAAAAAGATGTTATTAGCGCTTTAGAAATACAGCGCAATAGAGGCGGGCAATTAGCAACTATATTAATCGAAGAAAATTTTGTTAAAGAAGATGATATTTTAACTTGTTTTTGCCGTTATTTAAATATCCCGCCGATTAATCTTTCTAAATTCCATGGGGATGAGAAAAAAATAAAAATCATTCCGGAACACGTTGCCCGGCATTATCGTTTGATTTGCGTATCACAAATTGGCAATATGTTAACAGTCGCGATGAGTGATCCGTTGAATGTTTTGGCAATAGACGATATTAAAGCTTTAACCGGATATGATATTATTCCGGTTGTAGCCGCATTAAGTGATATTACTCTCGCGGTTGATCGATTCTATCATCACAAAGAAGAAGTCAAGCATGAAGAAAGTTTTGATGATATAGTCAAAGAAATAAATGAGGATGATATTCAGCTGGTTAAAGAAGTTGAGCAGATTGATATTGGTGATGTTATTCGCTCAAGCAGTGAGGCGCCAATAGTAAAGATGCTCGATGCTTTAATTGCTGAAGCACTGATGAAACGGGCTTCGGATATTCATATTGAACCATATGAAACAAAAATAAGAGTGCGTTATCGGGTGGACGGCGCATTGCAAGAAGCGGCAATTTTACCAAAAAAAATTCAAAATGCCGTTGCTGCCAGAATTAAGATAATGTCAAATCTTGATATTACTCAAAGATTGATTCCTCAAGACGGGAGATTTAAAGTAAGGCTTGGTGAAAAAGAAGTTGATTTTCGTGTTTCTGTTTTGCCAATAAGTTTTGGCGAAAAAGTAGTAATGCGTGCTTTGGATAAAGCTAATCTTAGCATTGGTCTTGAAGCTTTAGGGTTTTTACCGCAAGCAATGGATGCTTTTGCTTACGCGGTTGCTCAGCCTTATGGAATGATTTTGGTAACCGGTCCAACGGGAAGCGGAAAGTCTACCACTTTGTATTCAGTTTTAAATAAGCTTAATATCCCTGAGCGAAATTTGATTATAATTGAAGATCCGGTTGAATATCAGGTTGATGGGATAACTCAGGTTCAGGTAAAAGCAGATGTTGGGCTTACTTTTGGCCAAGGACTGCGGGCAATTTTGCGTCAGAATCCTGATATTCTGATGGTTGGAGAAATTCGTGATTTTGAGACAGGGGATATCGCGGTAAAAGCTGCTTTGACGGGAGCATTGCTCTTGAGCACTTTACATACTAATGATGCTCCGGGCGCGGTAACTCGAATGATCGATATGGGGATTGAGCCTTTTTTGATCGCGAGTAGTGTTATCGCGGTTGCCGCGCAGCGTTTAGCGCGTTCAATTTGTAAGAACTGTAAGGAGCCTTATAAAATTCCTCAATCGGTTTTAGATCGCATGGGGCTGGTGGTGGATGCGGAAACAATTACAGTATATCGCGGCAAAGGTTGTGATAATTGCGGCGGGACGGGATATAAAGGGCGTTTTGCGATTTTGGAAGTAATGGTGGTGAATGATCATATCAGAGAAATGATCATGAATCGAAATTCCAGTGATGAAATAAAACGTTATGCTCGAAAAAACGGGATGTTGACATTGCGTGATTCCGGTATTCAGAATTTTCTTAGAGGTCAGACAACCTTGGAAGAAGTATTAAGAGTGACAGCTAAAGATTAAATTTTTGAAATTATTAAAATATAGTTATAAAAAAATATTTTTGTTGTATAATAACTGTAAGTAAAATTAAAAACATCTGCTTTGATTTAATAAGGAGGAGAAATGCCTTTATTTAAGTATGTCGCAAAAGATGAAGACGGCAATGCGGTTAATGATCTGATTGAAGCAAAAGACGAAATGGTTGCTCTGGATATGCTCAGGGTTAAAAACCTGATCATTATCTCGATTACTGAACAAAAAGCCGAGAAAGTAGCCAAGGCAAAAATGGGGAGTAAAAAAATTAAACCGGAAGAGCTGGTTATTTTTTCCCGCCAGTTGGCTACAATGGTAAATGCTGGAATTCCGCTTGTGCAAAGTCTGGATATTTTAAGCGAACAGATGGAAAGTATAACTTTTAGAAATGTGGTAACCACGATCAGAAGTGATGTTGAATCAGGATCAAGTTTGTCCGCGGCTTTGGAAAAACATCCAAAAGTTTTTACTATGCTCTATACGAATATGGTAAGAGCCGGTGAAACCAGCGGTATGCTTGATGAAATTCTTGAGAGACTTGCCGGTTATTTAGAAAAAAGCGGGTCTTTGGCGCGTAAAGTAAAATCGGCAATGGTTTATCCAGCAGTTGTTTCACTGATGGCTATGGGTATTACTTTAGTCCTTTTACTTAAAGTTATTCCAACATTTAAAGAAATATTTGCTTCTTTGGGCGGAACGCTTCCCATGCCTACACAAATATTGATTAATATTTCAGATACATTACAAGCTTATTTTATATATTGCGTTGCTGTGGTTGTTGGTTTAGGTTTTGCTGTTGCTAAGCTTGTGGAGACTCCTCAGGGTAAATTGCGTTTTGACCAGATAAAACTTAGCTTGCCTGTTTTTGGGCCATTGCTGAGAAAAGTTGCTGTTGCCCGGTTTTCTCGAACCTTATCAACTTTGATTAGAAGCGGTGTTCCGATTTTAGGCGCTTTGGAGATTGTGGGGAAAACATCGGGAAATGTGGTGATTGAAGCAGCGGTAGAGGGCGCTCGCGTGGGGATTCGTGAAGGTGAAAGTATTTCTTCGCCCTTGGCAAAGAGTAAAGCTTTTCCTCCGATGGTAACAAGAATGATTTCTGTGGGAGAAGAATCTGGAGAACTGGAAAAAATGCTTACAAAAATTGCTGATTTTTATGAAGATCAGGTTGATGCCGCGGTAAGCGGTTTGACTAGTTTGATTGAGCCATTGATTATTGCTTTTTTAGGTATTGTTGTGGGTTCAATTGTTATTGCGATGTTTTTACCGATATTCAAGATCAGCGAGCTAATTGGGTAAATTTATAAACTATTGATATATTTAAAGTTGTTTATGTTAAATACTTTTAAAAAGTATTGACAAATGATTGTAGCTCATGTATACTTGTATTGTAGGAAAGTACAGGTAAAAATATAATTTTTACCCTTTTATCGATAATGGCAAACCCACTGAAAGGTGGGGGCGTTTCTCTGAGATTGCTTACTGGTTAATCCATCAATGAAACTTCGAATGATCTGCTAAATCATATGGGATCAGTCGGAGCAAAGCTACGGGTCTAATGGTGTTCCTTAATAGACGGCCGGGTTACCGAAATAAAAAGGAAAAGCCAATGATAGCCGAGCTACCGAAATAAAAGGTAGGTCGGTTTTTTGTCTAAAAAAGGGGAGTTGGATAATTTATGCGAAGAAAAAAGGGGTTTACGCTGGTTGAAGTTTTAGTGTCTACATTAATTATGGCAATTGCGATTACTTCAACTTTACAGATTTTAATTTATTTGCTGCAGATGAATGAAGCCAATCAATCTTCAGTCACTTGTATGAATGAAGTTCAGGGGCGGATGGATGCAATAAAAAGTGTGCTTTATGAAGATATTGTGGGTAGTTATAATCGGCTTAATTTTACGTCTGCTGAATTAACCAGTCGCGGAGTTCGGCATAGCGGAATAATTTATGCTACTGAAATCCAGCCGCCTTTTCTGATTGATGTTAAAATAGTTGTTTGTTGGGAAAACAAAAATAGAATAATCGGTGAAGATACTAATTTGAATGGGTTGCTTGATGGCGGAGAAGATACAAATGGTAATGGGATTATTGATTCACCGACAATGATTGAAGGTACAATTTTAAATAGAGCGTATCAGGGGAGTTGAAAAATGTTGAAGAATAATAATGCTTATACATTGGCTGAACTTTTAGTTTCACTGGCAATTTTCAGTGTGGTTATTGGCTCATTAATGACGATCTTAATTTCCCAAAATGCTTTTTTTAGTCGGGCTTCAGCATCTGTTGAAGTCGGCGCTAATGCCCGAAAAGTAATGTCTTTGATGGTTAAAGAGCTGCGTTTGTCTAAAGTAGATCGGGTAGAGGTTTATGATAAAAATGGCAATAAGTATGATAAGGATACGCATCCAGATGGGGCGGATATTTATTTTAAGGTGCCGATAGATTGTGACAACGACGGAGATAGATTTGATGTGAATGGTAATATCGAATGGGGTTGTGAAGGCGGTTTGGAGTGGTTTATTGAATATTATTTTGACGAAGCTAATAAAAGAGTTATGCGCCGTTTATTAGACGCGTCTAAAATTGCTCAATCAGAAACTGTGATTGCGAATAATATTAGTGGTTTTTTAATTCAAGGATTTCATTATAATTTTACAAATAAAATATATGAACCAGATTCTGCGTGCAATGTTCTGCGAATAACGATTACTTCGGAAAGAGATTCTATTTCCGGGCGGATATTAGATACTCCTTTGACTTATACTCTAACAAATCAAGTTTCATGGCGCAATTAACTTTAAGGAGGGGGCAATGAAAATAATTATGAATAGAAAAGGAACGATTCTTGTCGCGACTTATATGGTCTTATGCGTAATCATTGTTGTTGCCAGCTCTTTTTTTTCCATGGTGCTTACGGATAATAAAGCAGTTACCAGAAGTAATGATGGAGCAAGAGCTTTGTCAAACGCGGAAAGAGGTATAGCTTATGCTTATTTTGAAGCCTATAATCTTGGCTGGGATTGGAAAACCCATGATTGGCATAATGCTGCGCATAAAGTTGAACTTAAGGTAGTGCCTCCAGGCCAGCAGCTTAAAACCCGGCCGGATTGTGATTTTAATGCTGATGGTTTTTTTGTGCATGATTCAGGTGATTTCATGATAAAAGCATATCCTGATATGACTCGGGAAAATGATACTGTAGTTGTTTCCATGGGGATTTGCGGCAAAGAGACTAAAGTATTAATGTATTATTTAACCCGCAGGGGAATATATGATTTTTTTCTCTATACTCCGTATAATTTAGATCTTTATGCTGCTGTGGGCAATCATCCTGACTTGAATGGCGGCGGGATTCATTCAAATGGCGATATTCATATTGATAGCGCGATGCGCCTTGAGGATATTTCTGAATTAAGTACCGGAGAAACCGGCAGAATTTATTATGAAGGCAATCAATATATTCCACCTTATTACGCGGATCGTTTGGATGGAATTATGGATGGAAAATCCCCGATAACTAGGTTGGATAGATTGGGTGATGTATTTCGCGATGACCTTAAATTAGAAACGGGCCCTTTTGGTTATTATAATGCTTATGGTCAATGGAATTGGGATAGCGGAGCAACTTATTTTGTAAATACATCTATTGGTCTGCAAAATTCTTTTCAAAGCACTGAGGGGCATTTTGCCGGTTCAATATTAGATGTTTATAATGTTGCTCCAGGCAAGACGAATATTGTTAAAAATGACAGCACGGATACATTAAATTCGCAAAATTGTTGGATAAAACCATATATTCTTGATGCGGATGGTAATAAAGTTGCTACAACTTGGACGGAAATCCCTGCGGAAATGGATACGCAATGGGAATGGGATAAATACGGTTGGAATAAATATGGCACAGTTGCCGGAGAACAGCCGGTCAGCTTTTATACCTATAAAGATGATGGAACTAGTGTGGGGGTTGCGAACACGTATTGGGAAATAAATGCCAGTAATAAAGTTGAAATGCTTGATCCGCCAATCGGCGGGACTCCGGAACAGTGGGCGGCTTTTAATGCGGCGCATCCTAGCGCAAAGCAGTATTGGGATATGTATTCTACCCCGGAATTTTGGAATGCAACCTATGGCAATTCATCGCGTGAATACTATGCAGAGATGATCAATCCTGAAGTGCTTGATGGGACTTATGGGGATGAACGCTTAAATAATGATAGTATAATGGTTAATCATACTGATTCCTTAAAACAACCGAATGATTGGAAAAGTTTTCTTACTAAGTCAGGCTTAGATAATATCGTAAGAGATGGGAATACCGGCGGTGAGTATCTGTCACCGCCTGATTTTGATCAAACCTACTCCCGCTTAGCAGCGACTGATGGATTATTGCTCGATTTAGATTCTAGTTTTGATGGTGATTATGATGATTATGCTGAATGGCAGGCTGTGTTGGAAAAAAGTATTGATGCTGCGGTGGATAATCTGAATAAAGATACTAAACATAATGATGTGGCAAAAAAAGTTAAATTCATTAATACTTTTACCGGTGAATGGAATGTTGTTTTGGAAATTGATTTTGAGAATATGCAAAAAGAAAGCAAGTATCCGAAGAATGGGATTTTGTACACTCGCGTGCCGGTGAGAATTACCAATGCGGCCAAACTTGCTAGAGCAAAGCCCAAATACGGATTCACTATTTTAGGCGAAGAAAATGTCTATTTAAAAGGGGATTATAATACGGATCAATGGGTAACCAGCGCGATTATTTCCAAAAAACGGATATTTACTTTATCGGATGATTTTAATGATCCCCAGGTTAAGCCGGCTTTGGAGCATTATCCTGACTATCCTTATATTTATGTTAAAAATGATGGCAGTGATAATTATGCCGAAGTTGCCAAAGGAACTGTGGGCGGACAATGGGTAATATTAGATTATTTGGATGCTGATGGATCAATTGATAAAATTGATTATTATCCGACAATTGATGATGTCAATGAAGCCAATTTGCGGGCAACAATTCTAAACAAAGAAGCGGATTATCGCAGTGTGTTTAATAAGGATGATCCCACTGGTGCAGCAGAATCTACCTGGGTCTGGAGCGGAACCGGAGAAAGCTATACTTCCGGGATGATGCCGAATAAAGTGCTAAATGATACAACTTATAATGCTTTGATGGCATCTAATCGCTGGTTAGAGTCGTATCAAAGTAATAAGGGGGATATTCTGGAAAATTGGTATTATAATGACGGAACAAAAAATATTTCCAAAAAACGTAATTTAAACGGAGCTTTTTTTGTTTTAGAAAATGCGTCAGCCGGCGGTTTTGCCGCGGCAAATAATGAATTTGTTGATTATCGCAATGAATCCGGGCTGGGGTATGATCAAAGAGGCCGTTCCCCGGGAACCGGCGATAATTATTCTTATAATCGGGGTTCTTTTCTGCGGACTTATGATGCGGCGGAATCTATTTCTTATGATGAACAGTTTAGAACTGCTACCAGAGCGCCTTCAGATGTGTTTTTTGGCGGGGCTGAGTCTTTATGGGCAGAATCAACAGAAGAGTTTTTCTATCAGATGAAATTTTAATTTTAATATTTGTGAAAATTAAATTGGGGGGAACATGGATATCAAAGTTAAAATAACCTTGATCACAACCAGTGTTTTGCTAGTGCTGATTATTAGTACAGGTTTGTACAATACTCTTAATCCAAAAATAAGCTCTATAGTAGAGATTAAGCCGGTTATTACGCAAAGTTCGCAGAATAATGTGGCGCGGGTAAGACCTAAATTAGGGGAAAAATCAAATTTGCCGCTTAAATTAAATGATTATTATTTTCCGCAGAGAAATACTGTAAAAGCAAAAGTTGATCCTAATGGGGCTTTAAATCAAGAGGAGCAGGAAGAGGATGCTTTTTTTGAACCAGAGCAGCCGAAGCCTTTTGATATTATAGCAGACTTTGATGATGATTATGTTCAAGCTCCTGATGCAGCTGGGTCAATGGATTTAAATCCGAGCGGTGATTTGGAACCGCCTGAAGATTAAGCTGTTTAGATTATTAGGATAAGAGGGGTTGATTTAATTTATAGAGGAAGAACTGAGATTGACTTTTTGTTCTTCCTCTTCTATAATAGGGGCAATGCAAGTAGACAGAAATTCAATTTATTCAGTAATTTTTTTCCGATTTGCCATTGCCACAGTGATTTTTATTGTCAATACAACGCTTTTTGGCTTAGGGCGTATTCCGGTTTATTTTATAATTACCGCTATCTATGGTCTGACAATAATGTATTCCTTGCTGACTTTAGCAAATATCTTTAATCGGAAATTTCTTTATGTTCAGATTTTTCTTGATTTGATTATGGAAACATTATTGGTTCATTATACCGGAGGGGTTAATTCGGTATTGAGCATTTTGTTTCCCTTGTCGAGTATAGCGGCGAGTATTATAATTTCTCCGGCAGCGGCAATAATTATTGCTCTTTCAGGTAGTATTATGTATGCGGGCATAGTAACCTTGGAATCTTTGAATATTTTTTCTGTGCCTGCTCTGGGAGTAAACGCGCTGGTAACTCCCAGCGATTATGTTTTTTCTTTATTGTATTTTAGGGTTACAGTATTTATTGTGATCGGCTTTTTGAGTTCATACATTGCTGATCAGCTGAGAAAACAAAATAAAGTCGTTCTATCATTACAGGAGAAACTGCGCCGAGAAGACCGTTTGTCGGCTATCGGCAAACTTGCGGCAAGTACAGCCCATGAGATCCGTAATCCATTGGCTTCAATATCCGGCTGTGTCGAGGCTTTAAAAGATACGATTTATTTAGAAGCAAAAGATAAAAAATTGTTTGATCTTATTTTAAAAGAAACAGCGCGTTTAAATGATATTATTAATGGTTTGCTTGAATATGTCAAACCGCGAAAACTTAAACTGGAAAAAATATCAGTGGATGAGTTGATTGATGAAGTGGTATTTTTGCTTAAAAGCAGCAAGAAATTCAATCAAAATATAATTATAAAAAAAGAAAACTCTTTGCCTGAGGTAATGATTAGCTGTGATCCCCAGCAGATAAAGCAGGTTTTGTTTAATCTTTTGATTAATGCTGTGGAAGCCGTTGATAGTCAAGGGAAAATCATAATCAAGCAGAATGTTAAGAAAGATATTAAGGGAATTGAATTAGATATAATTGATAATGGAATCGGCATGTCCAAAGAACAATTAGGTACTCTTTTTGAACCATTTTCCAGTGGAAAGGATCAGGGGGTTGGTTTGGGGTTGCCGATAGTAAGTACAATTATAAAGGAACATGGCGGAACTATTAATATTCAAAGTGCTTTAGGTAAAGGGACGACATTTTCTATCTTTTTACCAGAAAAAATAAAGGAATAGTATGCAGGCGAGAATACTCTTGGTTGATGATGAAAAAGATCTGCTTGAATGGTTGAGCATTGTTTTAGAAAAAGAAGGTTATCAGATTAAATGCGCTACTTCCGGAGAAGAAGCGCTTAAGTTGTTTGCTCAAGAACAGTTTGACATGGTAATCAGCGATATTCGGATGACTCCGATCAATGGTTTAGACCTGCTTAAAAAACTCAAAGCGATAAACCCGGAAATTATCGTGCTGATGGTTACGGCTTATGCTTCTGTTGATACAGCGGTTAAAGCTCTAAGATATGGAGCATATGATTATTTGTTTAAACCGTTTAAACTAGATGATATTAAGCTGATTATAAAGAAGGCCTTTAGCCAAAGAAGAATTTTCGCGGATGATAAAAACAGTGAGAAGAAATTAAAAGAGCGGTACCGGTTTGCGAATATTATTGGCAAAAGCGCTCCGATGCAGAAAATATTTGATATGATTGATAAAATTGCCAAGACCAATACAACAGTTTTAATTAATGGAGAGAGCGGTACAGGAAAAGAGCTTATTGCCAAAGCGATTCATTATAATAGTTTAAAATCGAATAAACCTTTTGTTTCGATAGATTGCGGTGCCTTGCCGGAAGAACTTTTGGAAAGTGAATTGTTTGGGCATGTAAAAGGTTCTTTTACCGGAGCTATTTCCAGCAAACAGGGATTATTTGAAGTTGCCAGCGGAGGCACATTGTTTTTAGATGAAATTGGTGAAACCTCACAGGCGATGCAGGCTAAAATGCTGCGAGCGCTTCAGGAACGGGAAATCAGAGCTGTGGGCGCGACTAAAACCATAAAAGTCGATGTCCGGGTGATTGCCGCGACAAATAGAAATTTAGAAGATGAAGTGCGCCGAGAAAATTTTCGCAAGGATCTTTTTTATCGAATAAGTGTTATTAGTTTGGGTCTCCCTAAATTAGCGCAGCGTAGAGAAGATATTGGCTTGTTGGTAAATCATTTTCTGAAAAAATATCAATTAGCCGGAAAATCAGTTAAATCAATATCCAAAGAATGCATGGATTTATTTATTCAATACTCCTGGCCTGGTAATGTTCGCGAGCTGGAGAATGCGATTGAAAGCGCGGTGGCGCTTTCTGAGTCTAATGAAATCAAAGTCAATGATCTGCCCGAGCGAATCCAGGATCAATCCTCCTCAGCCGAATCGGAAGTAGTTACAAGCGATTCTTTAAAAGGTAAGGTTGAGCAGTTTGAGAAAGAACTTATTGCTAAAACCTTAAAAGAAGTGGGTGGGAACAAAAATCTGGTGGCTAAAATCCTTAAGATGACTCGGCGCAATCTGGATTATAAAATTAAGCGCTATGAGATATGATCTAACCGTAGGGGCGCTGCTTGCCTGCGCCCGGTTATCAATAATTTTGATATATGATAATTGTATATTATTTTGGGTCGAGACAAGCACGGCCCCTACATTGTGAATAGGTGTCCCTATATCTTCTGCTAAACGCTGCGTTCCTGTTTTTAGGAAAAAGTTTTCATATTCTGGAAAAAAATTTCTAAGTTTATTTTTTGCTTAATTTTTGTCCCCAAATTCAGTAATAAAAATCTAAATCTTAAGTGCTTGCATTTAAACGAGTTAATTGATATTTCAAAAAAATAAAAAAATAAAATTATCTTGGCATATCCATTGCTATTACATACCTGGAATCAACTATTTATTAACGGGTAATTTGTGGTAATTAAAGAAAGGGGTGTTGTATGAATCGTAAGGGCTTTACATTGGTAGAAATCATGATTGTTGTAGCGATTATTGCCTTATTGGCAGCTATTGCTATACCTAACCTTATGCGTGCAAGGTTAAACGCGAATGAAGCGGCTGCGCAATCGACATTAAAAACAGTAGCTACCGCAGCGGAAAGTTTTAGAGCAGCGCAAACGAATCCTTTATATCCGGCAAATGCGGCCGCGATGACAGGGGCAACTCCGGCTTATTGTGATGCGGGAATTTTTGCCGCGGCGGGAAGACAAGGGTATTTACTTACTTATACTCAATTAGATGCTGGTCTGAGATATGTTGCGGCAGCCCAACCAGTAACTTTTCAGGTAACTGGGGTAAGAACATTTGCAATTAATCAAACTGGTGTTCTCAGAGCAACAGATGCAGGAGCAGCAGCGGTAACAGCTGGGCCAGCGACAACAGCTGCGTATGAAGCTGCAGCTTTCGTGGCTGTCCAATAATTAGTGCGATAAAATCTAAAAGAGGGATTGTATAGAAATATATGATTCCTCTTTTTTTATTTCAGGTTATTGTTGAGATTGAAAAGAATATTTGTTATAATAAAAAAAAGTTATAATGTTTGTCTCTAATTAATTTGGTTAATTAGTTGAAAGGCTTGCGATGAATTCAATAAAATCATTATTACTATTAAAATCGTTTAAGAATAAAATTAATCGATTTATCAAATCAGTAAATCTGAACAATAATAAATTAGGGTATAGTTTGGTGGAAATAATGATTGTTATCGCGATTATTGCTTTATTAGCCGCGGTTTCCATTCCTAATATGTTAAGAACTAAACTTAATGCCAATGAACAGGCGGCCCAAACCACTTTAAAAGAAATTTCTAAAGCATGTGAAAGTTATCGAATTACTCAGTCAGTAACTACTTATCCCGCGGTTATTGCTGACTTGACTGAGGCCGATGATCCATATATTTCCGCTTTGGTTTTTGATTTAAATGGGCATCGAGGCTATTTGTTTACTTTTACTGCCGGACCAACTGCAGCATTCGAAGGGGTTATTCAGACATTTGATTGCGGCGCAAGGCCGGTTTCTGCTAATGTTACGGGAAACCGCTGGTTTGTAATTGATGAAACCGGAGTATTAAGAGAAGATCTTGATGCTGATGGTATTGCTGATGCCTCAGATACGGCAATTCAGGATTAGTTATGATGAATTGAAATAAATTGTAAATTTGCAAAAGAAAGCATTTTTATGCAATTGAAAATAAAACATGGATTTACATTGGTTGAAATATTAATCGTTGTCGCCATAATTGCCATGCTTGCAGCTTTGGCAATTCCTAATCTTATATACGCGCGTTTAAATTCAAATGAAGCCAATGCTCAAGGCACGTTAAAAGTTATTGGCAGTGCCTGTGAGAGTTTTCGGGTTGTTCAGGCAATTCCTCAATTTCCGGTTGATTTAGCGGCAGTAACTGATGCGACTCCGCCTTATTTAGCCGCGATTATTGATACCGCGACAACCGGGTCGCCGAAAAACGGTTATAATTATACGTATACGAGAATTGGTTTTCAGCAGTTTGTTTGCTGTGCAACACCAGAAACTTATCAGGTTACGGGAATCAGGACTTTTGCTTTAAACGAGAGCGGTGTGATCAGAGCGATTGACAATACTGCTGCGGTGGTAAATACGGAAGCTGCATATGATTTGATGACTCCGACCAATTAAATATTTTTATGAAATGATTATTTTACGTAAGTCATTTGAAGTAATGATTTTCATTGACAAAAATAAAAAAAAATGCTAAATTAAAATAGTAATAAATAGAGGAAGAATTTTTACTAAAAAATGGAGTTTGAGAAATGACAGGGAAATGTCTTTCTAGAAAAAGAAGTATACCCTCTAATTCTATGTATGACTGCAATTATTTTTTCCCCTCATATTTTTTAAAACTCATATCTCTTGTGTATAATAAAGCATACAGCTTTTCGATTAAGCCTGAAAATGATTCAAATCTTATTATTTGTGGGAATTGTCGAACCAGTTTAAAAAAAAGGTTTAGGTATTAATGGACAAAGTGATAACTTTATTGCCATTTATCAGCATTTTATTTTTAATTGTTTTTTGGGTTTTTAGTCCGAATATGGGGGCGGCTCTATTAACAATTACTATTCCTTTTGTTATTTTTGCCGTTTATTCTAATTTAAAAAGAAAAGAATTACTCTCGGAATTAAGGGATACTGTTAAATCTTTTCAAGCGGAAAAAGAAGAAATTATAAAAGAAATTCAGAAAAAAGAAAAAAAACAAAGAGCGCAAAATGAAGAATTAAGACAGTTTGGAAAAAGTCTTTCCACGGCAATTAATAAAGATCAGCTTTTGCGTTTAATTGTAAAAAATTTCAGCAAGGTTACTGAATCTAAAGAAGGCGAAAGCCAATGTTTTCTTTTAAGCCGGCAGCAAGGGACAGATGAGTTTATTTACGAAGCCGGACATAATTTTGACAGCAATACCTTGAAATCAATGAGGTTTAGTGAGAATGATGAAATTATTCAGGCAGTAGTAAAAAGCAAAAAAATCAATACTTTTATTAGTGATATATTTGGCGGAGATTCAAATATTAGATATTTTCTTAAAGAGGAACGGACAACTTATTTATCGCAATTAGGATCACTGGCGCTTATCCCTTTAATAATGGAAGAGGAAGTGTGGGGAATTATTGTAATTTTTTGCCGAGAAGGGGCTGCGGCTAATATAAAAAATGATGAAGCTTTTTTTCGGCTTTTGGTCGCGCAGGCTTCAATTGCTTTAGGTAGCGCGATTCATCGCGGTCTTGCTTCGATCGATAAACTAACTCAGTTGTATAATCGTACTTTTTTGCAAAAACGAATGAATGAAGAAGTCGAATTTTGTAATCGGCAGCTTCTGCCTTTAAGTTTGTTGATGCTGGATATTGATCATTTTAAATTAATTAATGATACTTATGGGCATCAAGAAGGCGATATGGTGCTTAAAAAAATAGCGCAGATTATCAGTAAAAGTGTGAGATTAACTGATATTTGCGCGCGTTATGGCGGAGAAGAATTTGTTATTGTTTTACCGGGAATTGAGGAAATCGCGAACGATAAATTTTCTATAGCTGAAAAATTAAGGCAGGCTGTTGAAAGTTCTGATTTTGTTGTGCTGGGTGATAAGCATATAAAAGTTACTATTAGTATTGGGGTTACTGTAGGCAGATATCCTGAGGATAAAGACTTAGGGATGGACGCGTTTATCCAAAAAGCGGATCTATTGCTCTATAAAGCAAAAGAAGCTGGTAGAAATAGGGTGTGTTATAGTTAAGATGCTAAAAACCTTTTTGTTTAAAATGGGAGAGTAATGTTTCAAAAAAACAATGATTCTATAGGACTGGAAATAGGTGACGGTTTAGTTAAGGCAATGCATATGCGTTGTTCGGCTAAAGAAAACAGGTTGCTGGGATACGAGATTGTACCAGTGAATTTTCGCGAAGGTCGCCAAGGAATTGTCAATGCAATGAATGAGGTATTGACGCGTCTTGCCCTTAATAAGAAAAAGCATAAAGTTAATATCTCTGTTTCTGGCGAATCAGTTATGGTTCGAGATATCCATTGGCCGCAAATGGCTGATGAGGAGATCCGTAAGGCATTGAAATTTGAAGTGGAACGACAGGTCCATTATAAAACTGATGAAATTGTATTTGATTATTATTCTGTTTTGGATAAAACGATTGCTGAAACAAAAACAAGAGTTATTCTGGTTGCTGCTAAAAAAGATCTTATTGAAAATTATGTTAGCCTGATTGATTCGACGGGTTTTCTGCCGGGTTTTATTGAAGTAGACACCTTTAGTCTGCTGAATTGTTTTTATGTTAATGGGCCAAAACTGGCTGCTGAAAAAACAATAGCGATTATTAATATAGGCATGGAAGTTACTAATATTGATATAATTCGAGGGAGAATTGTCGGTTTAACAAAAGATGCTTTTGTTGCCTGGAGCAATTTGATTGATGCTTTGCCGGAAGATGTTGAATTAGACTTTTCGGATGTGACTTCGCTTAAAGGCGTGATGGGTACTGATGATATTTATGAATTGAGTCTGTTTATCATGAACGCGCTTTCAAATCAGATAAGGCGTACGATTGAATTTTATGAAAGTCAGGGACGGGATACGGTAGAGGAAATATACTTAAGCGGCAAAGTGGCAATGTATAAGAATCTGGATAAGTATCTGCAGAATATTCTGGGATTACAGGTTACTATTTGGGATCCGCTGGCTAATGTGCAATATGACCCCAAATTGTTCGCGGACAAGAAAATAAAGGAACAGGCTTTAATGCTGGCAGTTTGTACTGGGCTTGCCTGCTTTAGATCTTTTAATATAAATTTGGCTAGCAATAAAAAAGAAGTTAAAAAAAGCAAGCTGATGAAGTTTGTTAATCAAAATAAGATATTGTTTTATCTGGTATCAATTGCAATTATTTGTTTGATCGGGGTTTGGGTCATTTTGAGTAGTCAGCTTAAAATTAAAGAAGTTAATAAACAAAAATTGCTTGATCAAAATCAAAAATTGGAAGGGATTTTGCAGGACATTGAAAATTTAAAACAGGCTAGGTTTACTTTGCAGCAGCATATGCAGATAGCTAAGGCTTTACTTTCCCGAAGAATAATCTGGGGTAAAAAATTTCATCAAATAAGTACTAGTTTACCGGAAGAAATGTGGCTGACGGATTTATATCTCAAAGACGCGTCAGTATCTCCAGCTAAGAGTCAATTTGAAGTAATAACTGATATTGGTGGGGCTGATTCTTTTAGGCCAAAGGATACTGTCCAGATCTTAATCATCAAAGGAACGGCATTTTCCAAAGCAAGTGATAATATGCTTAAAATAATAAATGATTTTATTAATGCTTTAAAGTATAACCAGGAATTTGCTAAAGATTTTTCAACAATAGAATTAAAGCGCTCCCAACGTGTTGATATCGGTGATAGAGCGATTATGAAATTTAGTATGGAGTGTGTTTTAAAATAAGGGAAAATAATGAAAAAAGAACTTTCTAAAAAAGATCAGACATTAATCGCGGGAATTATTGGAATTTTTATTCTAGTGGTTCTGTCTTTTGTGACCGTATTCCAGCCTTTAATTACAAAAATTTTAAATTATAATAAACAGGAAAAGACAATGAGTGAACAGTTGGCTAAAGTTGAAAGCATGTCAGCTGATAAAGAAAAACTATCAAGGGAATTAGAAATTATTACTAAGAAAATAGATTATTATGAAAAAAAATTACCGCAACAGACTGATATCCCGGAAATACTCGCGGAATTGATTAAAATAGGCGAAAAAAGCAATGTTACATTTATTATGATTGAGCCGCAGAACACAAAGCAGATAGCTGTGGGAGATTCTCAGAATAAAACATATTTAGAAATCCCCATAGAAATTAAGCTCAAGGCAGGGTATCATCAGTTCGCGGCTTTTGTTAATGGTGTGGAAAATTTTCAAAGATTCATGAAAGTGGATAATATAAAGATTACTTCTAAAGATGACAGCGCTGAGAAATTACATGAGGCGAGTTTAACGGTTAGCGCATTTGCTATAGAAAGAAAAAATACTGATGAAAAAACAAATTAAATCGAAAGTAATTTTATTAGTGATATTAATAATCATTATTAATTCAATGGCTTTAGGGCTTAATGCATTGTTAACTGATGCTTTTGCGCAACAACCTATAGTAAGTGATGAATCAACGGAGGTATTTGTTTATACTCGGAATGAAAGACCTGATCCGTTTGTTAGTTTAATAAATAAAAGCGGAGATTTTAAAGATAATGTTCCCAGCGCAAGAGAAGAAATGATGGATTTAGTTCAACTGATTAAAGTTGATGGAATCCTTTGGGATTCTCAAATGCCCTTGGTAATGATCAATAAAGAAATTCATAAAATCGGTGATATAGTCAATAGGCTGACTGTTAAAGAAATTACTGCTGAATCAGTTACTTTTGCGTATTCAGATTTAACGTATACAATTACTATTATAGAAAAGAAATATTTTTGAATATCAAGGAGGAGTTAATGGACGTTAAAAATTTAATCTCAAGGAAGAGAATTACACTGTGTTTGTTTTTATTGAGCATGATCTGCTGTTTTTCTTTAAACTCAGAGCTGAAATTCGCGTATGCTCAGCAGAGCGTTGAAAATCAATCAGATTTTTCAGAACAGCTGAAAAATAATGATACTAGTGAGGATAAATTAATTTCGATTACTCTTAAGGAAACGGATATTAGAGAAGTGCTTAATATCCTGGCATTTAAGGGGGGAGTCAATATCGTTGCGGGTGATGATGTTGTGGCGAAAATATCTGTTCAGCTTAAAGATGTTCCTTGGGAGCAGGCGCTGGATGTTATTTTGAAGACTTATAATTTCACTTATAAGCGCGATGGAAGCCTGATTCGGGTCATGAGCCTGGCTCGCGCATTGGAAGAAGAAGGTAAGACACCGCTTAAAACTAAAATATTAGCGCTTAATTTTGCTGATGTTGTAGAATTGAAAGAGTCATTGAACAAAATGTTGAGTAAAAGAGGCACAATGGAGGTTGATAAACGCACTAATTCTTTGATTATTACCGATATCCCGGAAATGGTAGATGCAATTGAGGAATCAGCAACTAGGCTGGATACTCTGACGCCACAGGTATTGATTGAAGCGATGATGGTTGATATTAAAATAACTGACAAAAATCAATGGGGAACATTATTGAATGTATTAGATTTAAAAAATAGTCCGAATGGTTTAGACTCAGTATTGTCTGACGGCTCAGGCACTGGTCTTTTAAACTTTGGCACAATAACAGATAATTTTGATTTAACTGGGGCAATCGTGTCCCTGGTTTCACAAGGTATGGCTTCAATCCTGGCTAATCCAAAGGTGCTTACTTTAGATAATCAAAAGGCAATGATAGAAATAATCACGGAAATTCCTTATCAAGAGTCTGTTGATTCCGGTGGAGCAATTACTACTACGATTAAGTTTAAAGATGCGGGAATTAAATTGTCAGTAACTCCGCATATTACCAGTGGCAGATTTATTTCGATGAATGTTATGCCTGAACAAAGTTTTCAGTCTGGTTTTGCTGAAAACACAACGCAGCCGATTATTGATAAACGCTCGGCAGAAACAAATCTTCTGGTTAAAGATGGCCAGACAATTGTGATTGGCGGTTTAAGACAAACTACTGATAACATCGATCAAGGAAAAATTCCTTTTTTTGGGGATATACCCTTTTTCGGATTGTTTTTTAGAAGCAAATTAAGAACAAAAGTGGAGACAGAATTGGTTATTTTTGTTACTCCGCATATTGTGGAAACAGCGCTTTTAAGTGATCGAGAAATAGAATTGTTTGAAAAACTAGATAATACCGCTAGGTTATGTTTTGACGAACGGTCTGAAATGGAAAAATTCAAAGCTTTTATGAATATTAAAAAAGATGTAAATAAAGCTGAAAAAATTGCTGAGCATGAAAGTAAACGCTTACGCTTAGAACAAGAAGTAAAATCAGATCCCTTGATTGAGGCCAATTATCAATCAACAGCTTCGGAACCACTAAAAACGCAATTACGCCAGAGGCGTAAGCAAATTATCGAAAAAGATGCGCCGGCACCGGTTCAAGAGGTTCCGGTAGTTTTTGAGCAGGATTTTTCATCCGAGGTTTATCAACAAAACAAAGCTTTAGAACTGGAAGCTGATCAATTTCGCAAATCAATGGATTTGCTGAAAAGTGAACATTAAGGAAAATAAAGCGATGTAATTAAGAAATAAATCATATTTTCATACAATTATGTTTGGGGGCTTGACAATTGTATATTTAAGAGTATACTAATAAGAACGGCAATCATGAGTTTAAGTCAAAAAGTGGGAATTAGTTCCCGCTTTTTTTGTGGAGTAAAGCAGATGGATTTTAATCCAAAAGTTAAAAAGGTAGTCCAGGAAGTATTGGAACTTTATCCAGATATTGAACTTGTGGATCTTAGTATTAGATCGCAAGACGGTATTCAGATGATTACATTGCTAATTGATACTTCTAAAGGTGTGCGTTTAGATCAATGTGTGAAAATTAATAAGCAGATTGGGTATAAGCTGGAAGAAACCGAGGGATTTAAGCCAAAATACAAAATTGAGGTTTGTTCTCCAGGAATTGACAGAATCCTTAAAACCGCTGTTGATTTTAAACGGGTTTGTGGAAAAACTATAAAATTAACAATGTTAAATCCTGGATTAAATGAGCATGTTTTAGTTGGGGTTTTAAATCAAGTTGCGGAAGATAATATAGTTTTAGAACTTAGTAAAGATAATCAAGTGCAAGTAAATATTGATAATATTAAACAAGCGAGATTGGAAATCGGGTGGTAGCTATGAGTAATGAACTTATAACAGTACTGGATTATATAGAAAGGGAAAAGGGCATTGACCGTGAAATTATTGTCAAAGCCATTGAATCAGCTTTACTTTCAGCAGCGAAAAAACGTTATGGGGAAGAGGCGGATTTAGAAGTTTCTATTGATTCAAAAACTGGAAATATTAATGTTATGCACGATGGTGTAGATGTGAAGTCTGGAGAATTCGGAAGAATCGCGGCGCAAACTGCTCGTCAAATAATTACCCAGAAAATACGCGAAGCAGAACGGGAAGTTATTTTTCAGGATTACCAAACTAAAATCGGCGATATTACTAATGGGATTGTCCATCGTTTTGAAAAAGGGAATATTATTGTCGATTTGGGGAAATCTGAAGGAGTTTTGTCTTTTAAAGAAATTTTACCCAAAGAGGAATTCAAGCAAGGCAACAGAGTGCGCGCGCTTATTTTAGATGTTAAAAAGACAAATAAAGGGCCGCAAATAGTGCTTTCAAGAACTAATGCTGGTTTTGTCAGCAGATTATTTGAATTGGAAGTTCCGGAAATATATGAAGGGATTGTGGAAATAAAGGCAATTTCTCGTCTTGCCGGGGAACGCACTAAAGTCGCTGTTTCTTCAAAGGATGATAAAATTGATTGCGTGGGTGCTTGTGTCGGAGTTAGAGGCTCGAGGATTAAAAACATTGTACGGGAACTCCAAGGGGAAAAAGTGGATATTGTTCGCTGGAGTGAGGATATTAAGGAATATGTTAAAGCCGCGATTAGTCCGGCAAAAGTTGCCAGCATTGAGCTTTATTTAGATGAGAAAAAACTCGATATTGAAGTTGAGGATGATCAGCTTTCGCTAGCTATTGGAAAGCGCGGTCAGAATGTTAGGCTTGCTTCTAAACTGGTTAATTGGTCGATTAATATCAAAAGTCAATCACAGGGACATGCTGTTATTGAAGAAAAAAAGTTAGATAAGCAGGAATCAGTTTTAGATAAAATATCCGGTATCGGCAAGAAAACGCTGGATGCATTGGTCGAAGCTGGTTTTGATGATATTGATGTTTTAAATAATTCTACAGCAGATGATCTTACTAAAGTAAAGGGCGTTGGTAAAAAACGCGCAGAACAGATAATCGAAGAATTAAAAGATCTTACTTAATAGATTCTATAAACATAAGAAAAGGATGCTATGGGCGTTAGAGTATACGAATTAGCTAAAGAATTCGGGATTAGCAGCAAGGACATGGTGCTTAAATTAGAGAAGTTAAATGTCATTGTTAAAGGGCATATGAGCGCTATTGATGAAGATACCGCAGAGTTGGTTCGTCATGAATTTGCTCCAAGCCATTCTGAAAAAATTAAAGTTCCCAAAAAAGAAGCGAAAAAAGAATTAAAAAAAGTTGTGGAAAAAGTTGTGGAAAAAGAAGCAGTTAATCCTGCGGCCAAGACAATTATTGGGAAAGTGCCGATGAGTGTAAAAGAGCTTTCCGCAAAAATGCAAATCAATCCTGCCGAGATAATAAAAAAATTGATGGGTTTGAAAATTATGGCAACGGTCAATCAAAGCTTGGATAAAGATGTTTTAGAGCTTATTTGTTTGGAATTTGATTGTCATTTTGAAAAAGAACTTAATGCTGAGGAAAAGCTTTTAGTAAAACATATTCACTCTGAGGATAAATCAAGACATCCTCGTCCTGCAGTAGTTACTCTTATGGGGCATGTTGATCATGGAAAAACATCATTATTAGATGTAATTAGAAAGTCTAATATCACTAATAAAGAATCCGGAGGAATTACCCAGCATATCGGTGCTTATGAAGTTATGCTGGAAAAGGGAAGTATAACTTTTCTTGATACTCCTGGACATCAAGCTTTTACTGCTATGCGTGCGCGGGGAGCAAATATAACTGACATTGTAATAATTGTTGTGGCAGCTGATGACGGGTTAATGCCACAGACTATTGAAGCAATCAATCATGCTAAAGCTGCGCAAGTCCCGATAATAGTGGCGGTTAATAAAATGGATGTGCGCGGGGCTGATATTGATAATGTAAAACGTCAATTAGCTGAGATTAATTTAACTCCTGAGGATTGGGGAGGAAAAACAATGACTATTCCTGTTTCAGCTAAAGAAGGGACCGGGATAGATCATTTGCTGGAAATGATCATTCTTGAGGCAGAAATGCTAGAATTAAAAGCTAATGAAGAAGGTTTGGCTAGAGGGGCAATAATCGAAAGTAAGCTTTCTAAAGGAAGTGGACCAACAGCAACTATTTTGGTCCAGAACGGGACATTGAGAATTGGTGATATTTTTGTTTGCGGTAATACTTTTGGTAAAGTCCGTTCAATGATTAATGATGCTGGACAAAGAGTTGAGCAAGCTGGACCTTCTGTTCCGGTTGAAATATCAGGATTGTCTCAAGTCCCTCAGGTCGGTGATGAGTTCTTTGTGGTTGAAGATGAACGCAAAGCTAAAGAAATATGTATTAATAAACATGAAGCTCTAAGACGGGAAAGATTAGTCCCGGCGCAAAGAGCGACATTAGAACAGATTTTTGAACAAGCCCTAACCGGTAAGATAAAAGAACTGTATTTGATAATAAAAGCGGATGTTCAGGGATCTTTAGAGGCCTTAAGTAGTTCTTTAGAAGATTTGTCTACTGATGACATTAGAGTAAGGATAATTCATTCTCAGGTCGGCAATATTAATGAATCAGATGTTATGCTGGCAATAGCAAGTAAAGCGATTATTCTTGGCTTTCATGTGGGTGTTGAATTAAAGGCTAATGAAACAGCCGCGAAAAAGGGCGTGGATATTAGATTATATAGAATAATTTATGAAGCCATAAATGAAGTTCGTTTAAGTATGGAAGGGTTGCTTGATCCAACAATAAGAGAAACTTTTATTGGCCGGGCAAAAGTACTGCAGGTTTTTGCGGTTTCTAAAGTGGGCAAGATTGCCGGATCAACTGTTGTTAAAGGTAAATTTGTTCGCAATTCTGATCTGTTGAGAGTTTTTAGAGGTGAGCAGTGTGTTTATGAAGGAAAAATGGATTCTTTAAAACGATATAAAGACGATGTTAAAGAAGTTGGAGAAGGTCTTGAATGCGGAATAGGTTTTGATAAGTTCAGCTCGATTGAGCCGGATGATATCATTGAATGTTACCGCGTTGAAAAGATCGCTCGCAAACTCTAATTTAGCCCATGAAAAAAAAGATTCTAAGCGGGATGCGCCCCACCGGAAAACTTCATTTAGGCCACCTTGTTGGTGCGCTTAAAAACTGGAGTAAATTGCAGGATGAGTATGATTGCTTGTTTATGGTTGCTGATTGGCATGCCTTGATGAGTGAATACAAAAATCCTGAAAACCTAAAAGAATATGCTTTGGATAATGTTATTGATTGGATCAGTTGTGGTATTGATCCGGAAAAATCAACTTTATTCATTCAGTCCCAGGTTCAGGAACATTTGGAGCTATATATGACTCTTTCCTGTATTACTCCTTTGGGCTTGCTGGAGAGATGTCCTACTTATAAAGAACAGTTGCGTGAGCTTAAGACCCGGGAAGTAAATAATTATGCTTTTCTGGGTTATCCTGTTTTGCAGGCTGCAGACATTTTGCTGTATAAGGCTGAGGTTGTGCCAGTGGGTGAGGATCAATTACCCCACTTGGAACTTACGCGGGAGCTTTCCAATCGATTTAATTCAAATTTTAAACAGCAGGTATTTCCTGAACCTCAAGCTATGTTAACCCAGTTTCCGCGTCTGCTTGGGCTTGACGGAAGAAAAATGTCTAAAAGTTATGATAATTATATTGGCTTAAGTGATGATTCGGATATCATATTTGCTAAAGTAAAAACCATGATCACTGATCCTAAAAGAATCAGAAAAACAGATCCCGGGGATCCTGAGGTTTGCAATGTTCATAGTTATTATAAGGTGTTTAGTGATCAACAAATGTGCGCAACTGTAGAGAAGCAGTGTCAAAATGCTGAGATTGGCTGTACTGATTGTAAAAAAAGATTAGGGGACATCTTGGTGAAATTTCTCGAGCCAATACAGGCAAAAAGAAAAGAATTATTAAATGATAAGAAAATAATCTTAAAAATTTTGGAAACAGGCCAAGAAAAGGCCGCAACTATTGCGGGAGCTACCATGAAGCAAGTCCGTCAGGCGGTAGGCTTATGAGTTATAAAATTAAGTTAGAAATATTTGAGGGTCCATTAGACTTGCTGCTTTATTTGATTAAACGAAATCATTTGGATATTACGAATATCCCAATTGCTAAGGTAACAGAGCAATACATGCAGTATATGGAGCTGATGCGTTTGCTTGATTTGGGGATTGCCGGAGAGTTTTTGGTAATGGCAGCGACTTTAATGCACATAAAATCTAAAATGCTTTTGCCTCCGGATCAAACCGAAGAAGAAGTTTTGGAAGAGGATCCGCGAGCTGAGTTGATTAAAAAACTTTTAGAGTATAAAAAATTTAAGGAAGCAGCTAGTTTTTTAGAAAACAAAGAATCAATCCAGCGGAAAGTGTTTAAACGGGTAAATCCCTCGGCTAATGTGGAAGGCGAGGAAGAGATATTTTTTGAAACCCGACTGTTTGATTTAATTGGAGCTTTTTCAAAAGCATTACGTGATATTCCGAAGGATCTGTTTCGGGAAATCATGAAAGATGAATTTACTGTTGAAGGTAAAATTCATGATTTGCTGCATACTCTTGTGGAAAAAAGAAAAATTCTTTTAAATGATCTCTTCGCGGAATCAAAAAATAAGTATGAAGTAATTGTGACTTTTCTGGCTGTTTTGGAACTTATCCGTCAAAAAGAAATTGTTGGTGCGCAAAAAGGACTATTTGGAGAAATCTTTATTTTTTTAAATGAAGAAAGAATCTTGCCGTCAATGCATGTAAGTACAATATAGGAGTTTTTATTATGATCGAACTGGAGTTAAATAAAATTATCGAGGCGCTTTTGTTTGTCAGCGAGAAACCTCTTACTATAAAACAAATTATTGAGGTTTGCCCAAAAGCGACTCCTGGAGATATTAAAAAAACGCTTAAGGATTTAAAGGAGCAGTATAGCGCGCCGGAAAGAGGTGTGCAGATCATTGAAGTTGCTGGCGGGTATCAGTTTTGCTCTCATCCCGACTGTGAGCCATATCTGAGTAAGCTTTATAAAACAAAAAAAGTTTTTCGGTTGTCCGGCCCGGCATTAGAGACTTTAGCGATAATTACTTATAAACAGCCTGTAACCAAAGCGGAAATGGAATTTATTCGCGGGGTAAATGTTGATGGCGTTATGAAAAGTTTGGAAGATCGTGAACTGATAAAGATTAAAGGTCGTAAAGAAGTTGCCGGCAGGCCGATTCTTTATGGAACTAGTGATAAGTTTTTACATTATTTTGGCTTAAAATCATTACAGGATTTGCCTAGTCTGGAGGAGTTTGCCGCTACTGCTTTGGAAAAAGAAGCACAAATCAAGCAAGAGCATGATGAAGAAAACGAGCTCAATGAACAAGTAGAGCAAAATGGAGAACAAGCTGATATAAAAAAGCAAGAGCCGGAAAACGTCGATTCAGATTCAGAGCAGGATTTATCAGAAAATGATTCCGAGCTTGAGATAGAAGAAATTGATCAGAAAAATGATAATTATGAAAATACTGATGATTCTGAAGCTGAAATAAAATTAGATTCTGAATTGGAATCAGGAGCAGCTGTGGAAGAGATTTTGGAATCTGAGGATGAAAAAACGCCTTCAGAACAAATGCAAACTCAAACAGGAGATGCATGTGATGAGCAAGATGAACATACAGAAATTGCGAAAAGCAATTGATCTAATTGATGAAAAATTAATTGAGCTGCTAAATAAGCGTACCAATTATGCTATTGAAATCGGTAAGCTTAAAAAAATGACAGGCGAGCCTGTGTTTATGCCCGCCCGTGAGCAAAAAGTGTATGACAATGTGTGCAAATTCAATAAAGGCCCGCTTGATAGTAAAATGCTTATGGCTATATACAGAGAAATAATGTCTTCAACGATTATGCTGCAGCATCCGATGAAAGTAGCTTATCTTGGTCCACAGGCAACTTTTACTAATTTGGCTTCGATTAAAAAATTTGGTTCTCAGGTTGAGTATATTGCCAGTCAAACAATTACTGATGTTTTTTCGGAAGTAGAAAGGGGTAATTGTGACTTTGGCGTAGTTCCAGTAGAAAATTCGATTGAAGGTGCTGTGAATCATACATTGGATATGCTGGTTGATTCTGATTTGAATATTTGTTCGGAAATTCGTTTGGATATCGCCCATAATCTTATGGCTAAATGTCTGCTTAAAGATATAAAGCGGATATATAGCAAAGATCAGGTTTTTGGCCAATGCCGGATTTGGATTGAAACCCATTTACCGAACTGTGAATTAATTGAGGTTAATAGTACAACTAAAGCTGCGGAAATTGCGGGCAAAGAGGAAAATTCAGCAGCTATTGCCAGCTCTTTGGCAGCCCAGGTTTATCAGCTTGATATCTTAGCTGAATCAATCGAAGATTCTCCGCATAATATGACCAGGTTTCTGGTCATTGGAAAAAAACAGGCAAAGCCGACAAAGCGGGATAAGACTTCAATTGTTTTTTCAATAAAAGATAAGGTGGGAGCTTTGCACGATATGATTAATGTGTTTAGTTCTGCTAAAATAAATTTAACCAAAATCGAATCAAGACCTTCAAAAAGAAAAGCCTGGGATTATTATTTTTTCGTTGATATGCAGGGGCATATGAGTGACCCAAAATTAAAAAAAGCTTTTGCGCAGCTTGAGAAAAAATGTTATTTTCTTAAGGTTATTGGTTCCTATCCAATGAGTATTTAAAGCAAGCTATATATTTATAGACGTATTGTTGATTATTCAATATTTTTTGAGGGCTTTAAAATGAATCTTAAAAAAGTAGTCAGAGAAGTTGTTGCCGGGATTAAGCCTTATATCCCGGGGAAACCGATCGAAGAAGTAAAAAGAGAGTATAAACTGAAAGAAGTTTATAAGATGGCTTCTAATGAAAATCCTTTGGGACCTTCACCGCGTGCAGTTTCCGCGATAAAAAAAGCTTTAGCCGGAATTAATTTATATCCAGATGGTTCTTGTTTTTATCTTAAAAAAGCTCTATCTGCAAAATATAAACTAGATATGGAAAATCTTGTAATTGGCAATGGTTCTGATGAGCTGATTGTTTTGGCTTTGCACGCGTTTATAAATAAAGGGGATGAAGTTATTATTGCTGATCCCACTTTTTTGGTATATAAGCTAGCGGCGACATTGATCGAAGCAAAGGTAATCTCAGTGCCGCTTAAAGATTTTCAATATGATCTTGTGTCGATGAAGGCTAAAATTACTAAAAAAACAAAAATGATTTTCATTGCTAACCCGGATAATCCAACCGGAAGCTATGTGAATAATAAGCAGGTTGCGGAATTTCTAAAAGCATTGCCCAAACATGTAATTGTTTTTTTTGATGAAGCTTATTTTGAATACGCGCAAAATATAAAAGATTATCCAGATACATTGAAATATTTAAATCAAGGTAATATCATTGTCAGCCGGACTTTTTCAAAAATTTATGGTTTGGGTGGATTACGTGTTGGTTGGGCAGCGGCAAGCAAGGAGATTATTGGCTATTTAAATCAGGTGCGTGAACCGTTTAATGTTAATACTCTGGCCCAAGTCGGGGCAATTGCCGCTTTGAATGATAAAGCGCATATCGCTAAATCAAGAAAGCTGGTGGAAAAAGGACTTAAGTTTTTCACTCAAGAGTTTAAAATGCTTGATTTATTCTTTGTTCCCAGCGCGGCCAATTTTATCTTAGTTAAGGTGGGAGCAAATTCCAAAATTATTTATGAAAAATTGCTCAGCAAAGGAATAATTGTTCGGGAAATGTCAGCTTGGGGATTAAAGGGTTTTATTCGAATTACAATCGGCAATTCCAAAGAAAACAATTTATTTATAACGGAACTTAAAAAAACATTAAAAACAGGAAATAGCTAAATAGAGGAGACGTCAAAATGATTATAGTTCTTAAGCCGCATACGTCAAAAGAAGATAAGGATAAAATACTGGATAAAATCCATTCGCTTGGTTTGAAAACTTTGGTTTCCGAGGGAGTTGAACGTTCGATAATCGGGATCATTGGAGAAGAAGATATTATTCGCATGCAGCCTTTAGAAGCCTATCATGGAGTGGAAAGTGTTATTCCTGTGTTGGCGCCTTATAAGCTTGTTTCTCGAGAATTTAAACCGGAAAACAGTATTATTAAAATTAAAGACCAGGAAATCGGCAGTCAGAGAATAAGTATAATGGCCGGTCCTTGCGCTATTGAAAATTATGATTCACTGCGGGCGATTGCTCGAGTAGTTAAACAAAAAGGGGCAACGATATTAAGAGGCGGCGCGTTCAAACCGAGAACTTCACCATATTCTTTTCAGGGCTTAGGCGAAGAAGGCTTAAAAATAATGAAACAGGTTTGTGATGAGTTTGGGCTGCTGAGTGTTACGGAAATTATGGATCCGCGTGACATGCCTTTGATGCACAAATATGTGGACATTATTCAGATCGGGGCAAGAAATATGCAGAATTTTAATTTGCTCAAAGAAGTGGGTAAATCAAAAATTCCGGTTTTGCTCAAACGAGGAATGATGTCGACAATAAATGAGTTTTTAATGAGCGCGGAATATATATTAAGCGAAGGTAATTTTAATGTTATTCTCTGTGAAAGAGGAATTAGAACGTTCGAGACTTATACCCGTAACACTTTGGATATCAATGCTGTGCCGGTGATAAAAAAACTTTCCCATCTGCCGATAATTGTTGACCCCAGTCATGCTACAGGAAAGTGGGAATTAGTTATTCCGGCAAGCCTTGCTTCTATTGCGGCTGGTGCTGATGGGTTAATCATTGAAGTGCATACTAATCCGGAAATTGCCGCTTCTGATGGGTCTCAGACCTTGAACCCGAAAAATTTTGAAAAATTAGTTAAAGAAGTCAGCGCAATAGCAAATGCAGTTGGCCGAAAAATTTAAAAACACAAAAAGATTAGCTTATGAAAATAAAATTTAAAAATGTAGTGATTGTTGGCCCGGGATTGATCGGCGGCTCAATCGGCTTGGTTTTACGCAAGCAAAAAATGGCGGAAAATATTATCGGAGTTGCCCGCCATAAAGCTACTTTGCTTAAGGCTAAGAAAAAAGAATCAATTATAACCGGAGTTACTGATTTAAAAAAAGCGGTGGCTGATGCTGATTTAGTTGTGTTGGCAACGCCGGTTATGACGATTAAAGGGATTCTTAGCAGTATTAGTCATTTGCTGAAAAAAGATTGTATTGTTATGGATGTAGGGAGTACAAAGGCAGAGATTGTGGCTTACGCGGAAAACGTTTTGCCGGATAATGTTTATTTTATTGGAACCCATCCCATGGCTGGTTCGGAAAAAGCCGGAGCCGAATTTGCTTCCGATGCATTATTTGATGATTCAATATGTTTTATTACAAAAAATTCTAAATCTAATCGAGCAGCTTTGACAGTAGTAACAAATCTTTGGAAAATGCTCGGCGCAAGAACGGTGTTGATCGATCCTAAACAGCATGATGATATTGTGGCACAGATAAGTCACTTGCCGCATTTAGTTAGTGTTGCTTTGGTTGATTCTATTAGTTCGGGATTTTTTAAATTCGCCGCATCCGGGTTTAAAGATACTACCCGGATTGCCGCGGGTGATCCGCAAATTTGGCGGGATATATCTTTTAGCAATAAAGAAGCGATTTTAAACGCGATTGCTAATTTTGAGAAAAAACTGGCTTTAATTAAAAAAGCAATTAAAAACAATCAAAAACAAATTCTTGTTCGACAGCTAATAAATGTCAAAAGAAAAAGAGATTCTTTAAAGTGAGAGTATAATAGGATAGTTATGATTATTGCTGTTGACGGACCTGCCGGTGCTGGAAAAAGTACAATTGCCAAATTGCTGGCTGAGAAATTAGGATTTCTATATGTTGATACCGGGGCTATGTATAGGGCTCTGACGCTAAAAGCGGACAATCAAAATATGGATTTTTCTGATATTCCGGGTTTGGTTAAAATGGCAGAAAAAACAAAAATTGTTTTAGAAAAAAATAAAAAGGGTAAAACAATTGTTTTTTTGGATGGATTTGATGTGAGTGACGCGATTCGCGAGCCAATTATCACCAATGCTGTTTATAAATTAGCGCGTTTAGCGGAAATACGCCAGATTATGGTATCTTGGCAGCGTGATTATGGAAAAAAACACAGTATTGTTATGGAAGGCCGAGATATTGGTACAGTAGTTTTTCCTAAGGCTGAGATAAAATTTTATCTTGATGCTACTGCTGAAATTAGAGCAAAACGCCGGATGATTGAGTTAAAAGAAAAAGAAATTGATATTTTACTCGAGGAACTTATTAAACAAATTGAAGAGCGTGATCATAAAGATAAAACTAGAAAATGCGGGCCATTAAAAATTGATGATGATGCAATTTATATTGATTCATCTGCTTTGGATATCCCGCAAGTGGTGGATACAATGCTTAATTACTTAAAGGATTATAATGAAAAATAGTTTTTATTTGTTCTGTAGATTTCTCCTTTTTTTAAAATTAAAGGTATTGTTTTTTTTTAAAGTTAAGGGCAGAGGTTTTGTTCCCAAGAGGGGCGGATGCATAATCGCTTCTAATCACTTGAGTTATTTAGATCCGATTGTTCTCGCGGTGGCTAGTCCCCGAATTCTCAGTTTTATGGCCAAAAAGGAGCTGTTTAGTCAGCATGGTAATTTTTTTAAATGGTTAATAACTGCTTTGAATGCTTTTCCTTTGGAACGAGGTACTGCGGATTTAAAGGCAATCCGGTTTGCTATAAATAAATTAAAAAATGGTCATTGCTTGATTGTTTTTCCCGAAGGTACGCGCAGTAAATCAGGAGAAGTAAAGGATCCGCAATCCGGCGTAAGCATGTTGGCGGCTAAAGCTAATGTCCCAGTAATTCCGGCTTTTATTACTGGTTCAGATAAGGCTTTACCTGCTGAATCTAAAAAAATCGCTTTTTTTACCCCAATGAGTGTGCGTTTTGGTCCTGCGCTTACATTTAAGCCAGATCCCAGCCGAAATGATATAAAAGCTGATTATCAAATATTTTCCAATCAGATTATCGAGCAGATCAGGCTTTTAGAGGATTTTGAAAAGTAGAAATTGAATCCTGTTTATATTGTATATGTTTTCTTAAAAATAGCTTGAAAACAATATACATATTTGTTATACTCTACAGAACCAAATATAAAATAAAGAAGGAGGTTGTAATGAAATGTCTAGAAAAAAGAAGAAGTTTGCCAGTTTCGAAGAATTAGAAGAAAGAAAGGATAGTGTATTTGCCAAAGAATTTGAGGCTTTTTACGCTAAAGGAGTTACTACGCTTGCCGAGGGTGAAATAATCCAGGGTAGGATCGTAGGGATAACCGGAAAAGAGGTGTTAGTCGATATCGGTTATAAATCCGAAGGGATTCTTGCTTTAGAAGAATTTGATGATCCATCTGAGGTGCAAATTGATGCTGAAATCAATGTTCTTTTAGAGAAAAAAGAAGATGAAAATGGTATGGTTATTGTCTCTAAGCGTAAAGCTGATCGTTCTCTCGGGTGGGAGCGAATTATAAATAATTATAATGAAGGCGATAATATCGAAGGCAGAGTCTCGAGAAAAGTTAAAGGTGGATTAATGGTGGACATTGGTCTGGATGCTTTTTTACCTGCTTCTCAAATATCATTAAGAGGTGCTAAAAATATTGATCAGTATATTGGCAATACTTATGAGTTTATGATTGTTAAAGTCAATAAGCCAAGAAAAAATATTGTTCTTTCCCGTAGAGAATTATTGCTTAAGGAAAGAGAAGTAAATAGAGATAAACTGCTTAAAGAAATTGAAGTCGGGCAGGTTAGAACCGGACTAGTTAAAAATATCGCTGATTTTGGTGTGTTTATTGATTTAGGCGGGGTTGATGGTTTGCTGCATATTACTGATATGAGTTGGGGGCGGATCAGCCATCCTTCAGAAATGGTAGCGATCGGAGATAATATTGATGTTAAAATCCTGGGAATTGATAAGGAATCAAATAAAATCAGTTTAGGGTTAAAGCAAAAAAGCTCAAGCCCATGGGTCGGGATTGAAGAAAAATATCCAGCAGGCAGTAAATTAAAAGGTAAGGTTGTGAATTTAGTTCCTTATGGTGCGTTTATTGAACTGGAAAAAGGGGTTGAGGGTTTAATTCATATTTCTGAATTTTCCTGGACACGCCGGATAAGTCACCCATCAGAAATGTTGGCAATTGGCGATATGGTGGAAGCGGTTGTGCTGAACCTTGATATTGCGAATCAGAAAATTGCTTTAGGTATTAAGCAGACTGAATCAGATCCTTGGAAAGGGATAAGCGATAAATATCCAGCGGGAGCAAAAGTAAAAGGTAAAGTTAGAAACTTGACTGATTATGGCGCTTTTGTTGAATTGGAAGAAGGTATTGATGGTTTGATTCATATTTCGGATATGTCTTGGACTAAGAAGATAAACAATCCTTCGGAATTTCTGAAAAAAGGTCAAAAGCTGGAAGTGGTTGTGGTAAGTGTTGATGAAGTTAATCACAAGATCTCACTGGGATTAAAACAGCTTACGGTTGATCCATGGACATCGTTAGTTGAGAAATATCAAATTGATACTCAGGTCGAAGGGACAATTACAAAAATAACTACTTTTGGGATTTTTGTAGAGATTGATACTGAGCTTGAAGGATTAGTTCATGTTACTGAAATTGTGCTTGATCCGTCAATGAAAGTTGAAGACTGTTTTAAAGTCGGAGACATGGTTAAAGCCAAAGTAATTAAAGTTGATAATGAACAAAGAAAAATTGGTCTTACTATGAAAGATGAACCATATCAAGGTGAGACTAAGGCTGAAACTAAAGCTAAGGTTGAGGTTGAAACTAAACCTGAGGTTGAAGCTGAGTTTGAAGAAGCGGCTGAGATTGAAAACGAAGAAGAGGCTTAAGCTTTATTCTTAGTTGGATTTAAAACAGATAAACAAAAAGGCGAGCAGCAAAACTGCTCGCCTTTTTTTTATTAAACTTTTTCATTCAATTAGAATTTTAAAAGTAACTTGGCTACAAGATGCAGGTGAATTTTTAAGCTTTTCACAAATTTAGGTAAATACGTGTTGTATTTTTGGGGACCCGTTAGGGCACGAGGACCTGTTTGAGCTTATTCATTTAAATTTAAGGGCGAGTTCCGCAGTGCCAGAAATACAGCGCGGATTTGCCGATCTTGATGTTTAAATCAAGAAAATTTGTGACTTGCGTAAAATTTGTCTGCATCTTGTATACCCCGTAAGTTGCTTTACAGGCAAAAACACATCTTTTCGCTAAGCCTGAGCCTGCATCGTGCAGGCCCAGCCGCGCGTTCTCTCTAAGGATTCCGAAAATATCTGCTAGGTCTCAGATATTTCGGACTAAATTCGAGCAGGCTGACTTGACCTCGCTAACACTCCGTAAGTCAGGCTCTCATTTAAAGCGCCGCTCAAAGAGAATTTTTGCCTATCGAGATTTTAACTTTATGAACTTTATAAGTTGATGACTGTTTTAGCTTTGTAACTCATAACTAATCATTCATAACTTCATGTTTGTGATTTTGTAGCCAACTTGTCGAAGTCGGTCCGGAATCAATCATTTCTGCTCATTCTCGTCCCGCATCGTGCGGGACTCCGAGGATGAATCTCTGATTTTGCCAGTCCTATCAAAATCAGGCTTCAAACCCGCTAAAATGATTATTCCTGCCCTCTACACAGCGTTTAGTTATTTAGCAGCTTGTATTTTTTTTTGCGCAATACGCAATACTCAATACGCTTTTGTCCTTGTGTAAATCATCTCAAGCTTGACTGTACGCAAGTGCTGCTATATTATATTAATGAGGTTTAGTGGATATTAAAAAAAATACGCTAAAAGAAAGAAAAGGGGGGATTTTGAGGAAATATATAAATTGTTTGATTTTTGGTTTAATCATTGGCTTGTTTAATTTTAATGCTTTTGCATTTGAGCTTGCTTCTGAGTTTGTTGATTCAGAATACGGCTATTCTATAAAGTATCCTTTGGATTGGTATTCAAAAATCAATCGCTCGGGTATGGTGCTGGCTGATATCAATACTAAAGATAATAAATCGGGTTTACAGATCAGAGTTACTCAGAGCAATCAGTCAATCGATGATTATGTGTTACGATACATTGATAAGTTTAAGCAGGATATGCAGGCGCAGTTAACCAATCAAGAATATATGCTGATTGATAATAAAAAAGCTTACAAAATAAGTTTTCAAGCTAATCGCCGAGGCAAGGATTATTTGCTGTTAAGTTATATTATGGCTGATGATCAAACAGCCAGAGTTTTTATTTTTCAAGCAGGAGTTCTTTATGATCAAAGATATGAAATTATTCCTGTGCTTGATGCAATTGCCGGTTCTTTTGAACTGAAATAGAAGAACCTCAAAAACCAGAAAATTTCTTAAAAAGGATAAATAATGCTTAAGAAAATAGTCAGTATCGCAGTTGTCCCTTATGTGCTTTGGTTGATTTTTGCTTATCAATATCATTTTATTGACGGAGCTAATCTACTTTTTCATGAAGCAGGACATTTAGTTCTTTCATTCATGGGGCCAGTTGTTCATTTTCTCGGAGGGACAATCGGGCAATTAGTTTTTCCTACTGTTTGTATTATTAGTTTTTTAAAGAAAAATCAGAAATTTGAAGCGGCGATCTGCGGCATATGGTTTGGTGAAAATATGGTTAATATTGCTTGGTATATGGGAGATGCCCAAACCATGATGATCCCCTTGGTCGGTGGGGGAATTCACGATTGGAATTGGCTGCTTTATCGCGCTGGTTTATTAGCGCATTGTAAAATTTTAGCAGGATTAGTGCATATTATTGCCGCTCTGATTCTGATTGGTAGTGTGATAGTATTATTTCAGCAGTCATTTTTTACTGATTCTCAGCAGCAGGGAAATGATCCTGATATCGGTTTTTAAGCGCTATCTTACGGTTTGACAACAACTTATTTGTATGTTATTATTACTGAAAAAAGGAAAATTCAATGAAATTTAAATCAGTAAAAGAACAATTAGAAATTATTAAACGCGGAGCAATCGAGATTATTTCGGAAGGGGAATTAGAAAAGAAGCTGGAAAAGTCTTTTCAAACAGGCAAACCATTGGTAATAAAAGCTGGTTTTGACCCAAGTGCTCCGGATATTCATTTAGGACATACTGTTTTATTGCGGAAATTGAAACAGTTTCAAGATTTGGGCCATGATGTTAAATTTCTTATTGGCGATTTTACCGGGATGATCGGAGATCCCACGGGAAAATCAGAATTGCGCAAGCAGTTGACCAAAGAGGAAGTGGAAGCTAATTCTAAAACTTATCAGGTTCAGGTCAGCAAAGTTCTTAAAAAGGAAATTCAGCCGGTATTTAACAGTACCTGGTTTGAAAAATTCACACCTTATGATTTTCTTAGATTAACCAGTCACTTAACAGTTGCCCAGATCTTGGCGCGTGATGATTTTAAAAAACGTTATAATAGCGGTAAAGATATAAGCGTGCTTGAATTTATTTATCCTTTATTGCAGGGATATGACTCCGTGGAGTTAAAAGCGGATGTTGAATTGGGTGGTACTGACCAGAAATTTAATCTCTTGGTGGGCAGGCAATTGCAAAAAGATTTTAATTGCTCTTTGCAATGCGTTCTGACAATGCCTTTATTAGAAGGCCTTGACGGTGTTCAGAAAATGAGCAAGAGTTTGAATAATTATATTGGTATTGATGAATCAGCGGATGATATGTTTGGTAAGATCATGTCGATAGCTGATGAGCTGATGTTTCGCTACTATGAATTGTTAACGGATATTCCAATTGCTGAGATTGAGCAAATGAAACAGCAGATAAGCCGGCAGGAACTCCATCCTAAGGATTGCAAACAAAAATTAGCTCAGATTATTATTGAGTTTTATTATGATTCTCAGGCAGCCGAAAAAGCAGCGGAAGTATTTGCTGCTCGGTTTAGCGGCGGAACAGATTGGGATAATAGTGATAATTTTGAAGACAGAGTTATCGATAAATCAGATTGGGTAGAGGGGAAACTGTGGATCTGTAAAGTTCTTACCTTGGCTAAAACTTGCAAAAGTAATTCTGATGCCAGACGTTTAATTGAGCAAAAAGCCGTGAGTTTAAATGGAGAAGTGATCACGGATTCTAATTTTGAGCTGGCTTTGCCAACTGAAGAATGTCTGCTTAAGGTGGGGAAAAAACAATTCATCCGCATAATTATTAATGGATAATATTCAAACTATTAAGAAGAAACTGATCTTAAATCAGAGCGCACAGTTTGTAAAAGGTGTTGGGCCGCAGCGCATAAAGACCCTGGCTAAACTTAATATTCATACAGTTAAAGATCTCCTGTTTTATTTTCCCCGGCGTTATGAAGATCGCAGCAATTTTAAACCAATAAATAAAGTAATAATTGGACAAGTCGAAACCGTGCGCGGTCGAGTGCTTACTTCGAGTCTGCGGCGAATAAAAGGCAATCGTACGATATTTACTCTGGCTTTAGGTGATGAGAGCGGAGTGATATATGCTATTTGGTTTAATCAGCCTTATATGAAAAATGTTTTTGCCGTGGATGATGATGTAATACTTTATGGTAAGGTTGACCACTATGGAAAAATTCAAATTAACTCTCCGGAATATGAAATCTTAAAACCGGATGAAGACCATGATCCAGTGCATACGGGAAGAGTTGTGCCGATTTATCCTTTAAAAATGGATATTGGTCAGCGTTATCTGCGTAAAGTGATTAAATACAGCATTGACCATTATCTGGACAATGTATTGGAGTTTATTCCTCAAGAGATAGTTAAACGCAATTCCTTTTTAGAGCTTAAGCAGGCTTTGCTTAATATCCATTTTCCTGATAATTTTGATCAACTTGCGGCAGCGAGGAGAAGATTGATATTTGATGAGTTTTTCCTTTTGCAATTGGCTTTGGGTTTAAAACGCAAAGCACTAAAGGAAACAAAAAAAGCAATTAAATTTAAACTCAAGGCTGAGCTGATTGAACAGTTTAAAAAATCCCTGCCTTTTGAGCTGACCTCAGCGCAGAAAAATGTTATTAATGAAATTGAAGCGGATATGGGGAAAAAGCAGCCGATGAATCGTCTCCTGCAGGGAGATGTGGGTAGCGGGAAAACAATTGTCAGTATTTGGGCGATTGTTGTTTGTGTACAAAGCGGTTATCAGGCAGCATTAATGGTTCCAACTGAAATATTGGCAATGCAGCATTATGAAACTTTAAATAAAATTTTATCTCCCCTGGGTATTAAAGTAACCATGTTGACCAGCGGCTTGAAAAAAAAGGAAAAAGAAAAAGTCATTCAGGATATTTGCGAACATAAATTCAGCGTGATTGTCGGCACTCATTCCTTGATTCAAGGTGATATTAAATTTAAAAAATTAGGACTGATTATTGTCGATGAACAACATAAATTTGGGGTTATGCAAAGAGTTAAACTGCAGCAAAAAGCAAATATGCCGGATATGCTGGTTATGAGCGCGACTCCGATTCCTCGAACTTTGGCGATTACGGTATATGGCGATTTAGATATCTCGACAATCAGAGAACTTCCTCCGGGGAGAACACCGGTGGAGACTTATTGGATCAGTGAAAAAAAACGCCAGGATTTATATATTTTTCTTAAGAAAAAAATCAAAGATAAAAATCAGATTTACGTGGTGTATCCTTTAGTAGAAAAATCAAAATCAATTGATTTAAAAGCAGCAACTAAAATGTATGAGCATTTTCGCGATGATATATTTGCGGAAAACAGGGTGGGACTTTTGCATGGCCGGATGAAGGATTTGGAAAAAAATCAGGTAATGCAGTTGTTTAAGGCCGGAGATTTAGATATCCTAGTGGCAACAACGGTTATTGAAGTCGGTATTGATGTGCCTAATGCTTCGGTTATTTTGATTGAACATGCTGAGCGTTTTGGTTTAAGTCAATTGCATCAATTGCGAGGACGGGTGGGAAGAGGTAAAAAACAAGCTTATTGTGTTCTTTTATCTGAAGGCAAAAGCGAAGACTCAGTAAAACGTTTAAGCGCGATGACGAAAACAACTGATGGCTTTAAAATCGCGGAATATGATCTGTTGATTCGCGGCCCAGGAGAGTTTTTTGGCACAAGGCAGCATGGTTTGCCTGAGCTGAAAATAGCTAATATCATCACCGATACTCAGCAGTTAATAGTTGCGCGAAAAGAAGCAACTGAGTTTTTAGAGCAGTTTTTCTCGGAAATCAATGATTCTAATAGCTTGATTGCTCAGGAATTGGCTGAAAAATTCCCGAAAACTGGCGATTCTTTGCTGGCAAGGTAATGTATAATTTGGGAGATTATTGATTCGGTAAGGTTTAACGGTAACGAAGCCCGTATCAGTAACGTTAACGGTTACGGTTAAAAATAATAAATTTTAGGCCGATAGACGTGCCCTAAAACGAAACGGGCATCGTAACCTTTACCTTAACTTTTTAAAGCTGTAACTGTAAACCCGACTCTGGAATTATACACCACAGATAGTCACAGATGTTTATTTCTATTGACTGAAACATGAATTTTTGGTATATTCAATTTTAAGTCATCGACGAATAGAATGTCTTTAAAAGCAATCTTACAGGAATGATTTTCTTATGGCAAAAGACGTTTTTACCCAGCATAGACCTCAATGGAAGACACATATTGGGTTTTTGCTTGCGGCAATTGGTTCTGCTGTTGGTTTGGGGAATATATGGCGTTTTCCCTATCTTTGTTATAAAAACGGTGGTGGCGCTTTTCTCGTGCCTTATTTTATCGCATTGCTTGTTGTTGGTATTCCCTTAATGATTTTGGAAATAGGGCTGGGGCATAAAATGCGCGGGTCTGCGCCGGCAAGCATCGCGGTTATTTCCCGAAAGTGGGAATGGGCTGGCTGGTGGCAGGTAATACTGGGTATGTTTGGTATTCTGCTTTATTATTCCGTGGTTATATCCTGGTGTTTAAATTATTTCTTTTTTGCTTTCAATGGCCAATGGGGCTCTGATCCCAATACTTTTTTCTTTAAACAGTTTTTAATGGTGTCTGAGGGACCATTTGAAATCGGTGATTTGAGAACCCCGATTTTACTTGGCTTGATGCTGGTTTGGTTTTTTAACTGGTTGATTGTTTTTGTCGGGGTGCAAAAAGGCCTGGAGCGGGCAAATAAAATATTCATGCCTTTGCTCATGGTTTTAACTGCTTTGATCGTGTTTTGGGGAATTAGTCTTCCCGGAGCATCTGAAGGAATTAAACTTTATTTAAAACCGCAATTCAATCGTTTGTCAGATATCAGAGTTTGGATGGATGCTTTTTCCCAGATTTTCTTTTCTTTGAGTTTAGGCTTTGGGGTGATTTTGGCTTATGCTTCATATTTGCCGAAAAAAAGCCAGATTGTTCGAGATGCGGTTATAATTAGTTTTGTAAATTGTTTATTTTCAGTTTTTGCCGGCTTTGGGGTTTTTTCGGTTTTGGGTTATATGGCGCATAATACCGGTCAGCCAATAAGTGAGGTTGTTACTGAGTCGATTGGACTGGCTTTTGTGGTTTATCCTAAAGCAATCAGCATGCTGCCGGCATTTTCCCGGGAATTCGGTTTGATGTTTTTCGCGATTCTGGTCATAGCCGGACTTTCTTCCGGAATATCAATTCTCGAAGGCATAACCTCAGCAATCATCGATAAATTTCATTATTCCCGAAAAGTGGTTGTTTCCGCTTTATCAATTATTGGATTTCTGGGGGGAATAATTTTCACTACGCGAGCCGGGATATTATGGCTGGATATAGTCGACCATTTTGTGACTAATTATGGGATTATTATCGCCGCGATTTTAGAATGTATTATTATTGGCTGGATTTTTAAAGCTAAAAAATTAAGAGACCATATTAATCATTTCAGCAGCTGGAATTTGAATAAATGCTGGTGGGATATTTCCGTGAAAGTGATTGCTCCGGTAATCTTAGGCGGGTTGCTGATTTCCACAATACTCGAAGAGATTGCCCGGCCTTATGGCGGATATACTCGTTTAGCGCTGCTGGTGATTGGCCGCGATTGGATTGTGTTGACTGTGTTTATGGCAATTTTGGTTAGTGCTAGTGCTTGGAAAGTTGAACCCAAGCATAGAATAATTGAGCATTGAGCTAAACAGGTGATTTTTGATTATTTTTTACTTAACATAGCGAGGAGGTAACAAGAATGGACAAATATTCTGGAACTACTGTTCGTAATGTGATTTTGGTGTCTCACTCCGGTGCGGGAAAAACATCGCTAGCAGATGCGATGCTGTTTTCTTGTGGACAGGTGAGCCGCCAGGGTAATGTCGATGAGGGGAATTCGGTCAGTGATTATGATGCATTGGAAGTCAATCATAAGATATCAATTAATGCGTCAATTTTACATTGTATATCGGGTAATACCAAAATAAATATTATTGATGCTCCCGGTTATGCTGATTTTGTCACAGAACTGCGTAATGCGGTTCCAGCTTCTGATGCGGGGATTATTGTGATCAGCGCGGTTGATGGAATTGAAGTCGGGACACAAAGAGTTTGGCAGATATTGGCAAACAATAATGTTCCGCGGGCAATATTTATCAGTAAGATGGAGAAAGATAATGCTGATTTTTATAAAGTAATTGAAGAAATTAAAAATGAATTTGGAAAACAATGCACGCCATTATTTTTACCTATAGGATCGCAATCAGATTTTAAAGCTGTTGCTAATCTTTTGACCAAAGAAAAATGGGATGAACTCTCGCTTGAAGAACAGGCAAAGGCCGCAATGTTTCGCGAAGCGTTTATTGAGAGTGTTGCTGAAGCCGATGATGCTATGGTTGAAAAATATCTTAATGGCGAAGAATTAACCCATGAGGAAATCTGTAAATATTTTAAAATTGCTTTTAAACAAAATAAAGTCGTTCCGATTTTCTGCGGAAGCTCAGTAAAACAGCTGGGGGTCAAACAGCTGATTGAAAAAATAGTCAGTTATTTCCCATCGCCTGCTTGCTGGGAAACAATGCCGGCAACAGATCCGGAGACTGGTGAGAAAAAAGAAGTTTTAACCACTGAAGATCAGCCTTTTTCCGGATATATTTTTAAAACAGTATCGGATCCTTATGTTGGACAGTTAAGCATATTCAGAGTAGTGTCCGGAGTACTTAGCTCAAACACCGAATTCTTTAATGTGCAGGCAAATGCAGTAGAACGTATCGGACAATTATATGTTTTGCAAGGCAAGGAACAGCTGCCAGTGGATGCTATTTTGGCCGGAGATATCGGAGCTGTGGCTAAGCTTAAAAATACGCATACTAGTGATTCTATTTGTGATCCAAAAAGAAAATTAGTGTTTAATGTGAAAAAAGAAGCATCTCCGGCTATAGCTTTTTCTTTAAAACCAAAAACCCGACAAGATGAAGAGAAGATATCACATGCTTTGTCAAAAATGACAAGTGAGGATCAAGGGCTAAAAGTCAGCCGGGATCCGCAGACTAAGGAATTAATTCTTTCCGGTATGGGTAATATGCATCTGCAGCTTGCGATTGAACGTTTAAAAACAAAATATCATGTTGACGTTGAAGTCGGTACCCCAAAAGTCGCTTATAAAGAAACAATAAAGAAATCAACTAAAATACATCATAAATATAAGAAGCAGTCTGGCGGACGTGGTCAATATGGTGATGTTTGGCTGGAAATCGCGCCTTTAGAAAGAGGTCAGGAATTTGAATTTTTGAATAAAGTTGTCGGCGGAGCAATCCCTAGGCAATATATTCCTTCGGTTGAAAAGGGTGTGAGAAGTAAAATGCTTCAAGGCGTATTAGCCGGGTATCCGTTGGTAGATATTCAGGTAACTGTTTATGACGGTTCTTATCATGATGTTGATTCTTCGGATATGGCTTTTCAAATCGCGGGAGGAATTGCTTTGAAAAAAGGGGTGTTAGAAGCCTCGCCGATATTACTAGAACCAGTGATGGAGGTTGAAATTGTTATTCCAGATGAATGTATGGGGGCAATAACCGGGGATCTTAGTTCCCGCCGAGGCAGAGTCCAAGGTATGGAGCAGGCCGGCAGGAATGAAAAAGTAAAGGCTCAGGTTCCTTTATCCGAAATGTTGCGTTACGCGACTGATCTGCGCTCAATGACTCAAGGCAGAGGATCATATACCATGACATTTTCTCATTATGATGAAGTGCCGCATAAGAATGCGGAAAAGATAATTTCCGAGGCAAAAATTGAGGACGATGAAGAGCATCATCATTAAAACAATAGCTGTTAAGGTGGATGTCTATGATTAAGCGAAAAACTGGGTTTACTTTGATTGAAATAATCATGGCTTTAGCTATTCTGGGGATTGGGATAGTGTCGGTAATGGGCTATTTGCCAATTGCTTTAGACGCAGCTAAAAAAGCTTCTGATTTGACCCGGGCGTCGATGGTCGGGCAAAGAGTCTTAGAAGAAGTTAAATTAGCAGGATTAGATAATATTATTGGCGCTGACAGTTTACATACTGGAACCAACTTTCAAAGTGATCCTTTTCATAGTGAGTTTGAGTATAGGGTAATCGTTAATCCACTTTTAGCGGCAAATGCTAAGGATATAACCGTCATTGTACGTTGGCAGTCTCGGGGAAATCTGATTACTGAAGAATTTGAAACTAGAATCCCGAAATATAATCCGCATTGATTATGTGTGTTTAATTTTTAGATATTATTGAGTATTATTTAAAAAAAGGAGTTAAAGTTTATGTCAGGACATTCAAAGTGGGCAAGTATAAAACATAAAAAAGCCGCGACTGATCAGAAAAGAGGTAAAGCGTTTACTAAGCTGATCAAAGAGATAACTGTAGGCGCGCGCGAAGGCGGCGGTGATCCGGACGCGAATCCACGTTTACGTTTGGCAATTCAAAAAGCTAAAGACGCGAACATGCCAAAGGACAATATCTCTAATGCGATTAAAAAAGGAACTGGTGAGTTGCCGGGGGTTGTTTATGAATCAATTTTGTATGAGGGGTATGGTCCGGCTGGAGTAGCAATATTAGTTGATGTTTTAACTGATAATAAAAACCGCGCGGCAGCGGAAATTCGCAGCATTTTTACCAAGAGAAACGGTAATATGGCTGGAGCGGGATCAGTTGCGTGGCAGTTTAAGCAAAAAGGAATAATTATTGTTGATAAAGATAAAAGTGATGAAGATAAATTAATGAATATTATCCTGGAAAACGGCGCTGATGATATGGTGGTAGAAGATACTTGCTTTGAGATCAGCGTGCAGTTAAAGGATTTTGAAACTGTGAAAAAAGCAATTGAAGACAATGGAATCGCCATGACTCAAGCGGAGATAACCATGGTCCCGGATACAACTGTAAAGATAAATGAAAAAGCGGTGGCTCAGCAAGTCGTAAATTTAGTCAGTTTTCTGGAAGATTATGATGATGTTCAGAATGTTTATTCCAATTTTGATATTCCAGATGATATCCTAAATGAAATAGTAACTTAAGGATATCTATGCGTGTTTTAGGTGTTGATCCTGGTTTGCGGTGTGTGGGATACGGAATTGTGGAAAGTAATAATACCGGATACTTTCCGAGTCAAGGGAGAAATAAAAATCTTAAACTAATTGAAGCTGGGATTATCAGAACAACCGCGAAACAAGAGTTGCCTGTAAGACTTAAAAAAATATATGCTGGTTTATTAGAGGTGGTTGAAACTTATCATCCTCAGGTTTTAGCTTTAGAGGAATTATTCTCTCATTATAAAAATCCTAAAACAGCAATAATGATGGCTCATGCCCGGGGAGTTATTTGTCTGATTGCTGCTCAGCAGAACATCCAGGTATTTGGCTATGCGCCAAAGAAAATTAAAAAAGCAATCACCGGTGCTGGTGCCGCGCAAAAAGCACAAGTCCAAAAAGTAATAAAAGAAATTCTCGGATTAAAAACAGTGCCTGAGCCGAATGACGTGGCTGATGCTTTGGCAATTGCCCTAACCCATATTAACATAAGTAGCAGGCAAATATGATTTGTAGAATAGCCGGTAAAATAGTGCAGCGTAAAGAAAGCTCTTTGATTATAAATGTCCAGGGCCTGGGATATGAAGTGTTTATTCCCAAAGGCGTGTTTATGTCTTTGCCATTGCAAAATGCAGAGTGTGAGTTGTTTACATTCCATTATTTGCAGACAGATCCCAGTAAAAGTTTTCCGATATTAATTGGGTTTGTAAATGAAATTGAAAAAGAATTCTTTGAAAAGTTTATCACGGTTTCGGGAATTGGTCCGAAAGCAGCAGTGCGCTGCTTGAGTGAACCGATAGCGCATATTGCCCGGGCAATTGATGCGGGGGATGTGCTTTTTTTAAAATCATTGCCGGGAATCGGTACGCAAAGAGCTAGGGAAATAGTCGCTAAACTGCAGGGGAAGGTGGGAAAATTCAGTCTTATTCAGGTCTCGGGACAAGCTCAAATTGTGCCTGAGATTAAAACGGATCTTGAACAGGAAGCATTGACTGTCCTCTTACAGCTACAGTATAAAAAACCAGAAGCAGAGCTTATGGTTAAAAAAGCAATGCAAAGGAATAATAATATTACTAATTCGGAAGAGCTATTAAATGAAGTCTATAGACAAAAATCTAAACAATAATAATGATTCAAAAATACTCAGGGAGCCTGTGCTGATTCAGCAGGAAACCGAAGAAGATCTTGTCCTGAATTTATCTTTACGGCCGATCAAATTTGCCGATTTTATTGGTCAGGATAAATTAAAAGAAAATCTGCTGATTGGGATTGAAGCCGCAAAAGCCAGACAAGAACCTTTGGAGCATCTTATCTGTGCTGGCCCTCCTGGTCTGGGAAAAACAACTTTGGCGCATATTGTGGCTCATGAAATGGGTACAAAAATTACCACAACATCTGGTCCAGCAATTGAGCGGGCTGGGGATTTGATCGGTATTCTGACTAATCTTGAACAGGGCGATATTTTATTTATTGATGAGATCCATCGCTTGTCTAAAGTTGTTGAAGAATTTCTTTATCCGGCAATGGAAGATTATAAAATTGATTTTATAATTGATAAAGGTCCATATGCTAAGACGATTCAATTTAATTTAAAACCATTTACTTTAATTGGCGCGACCACTCGATCCGGTTTATTAACTGCTGCTTTACGCAGCCGTTTCGGGATGAATTATCATCTTGATTTTTATCCTTGGGAAGAACTGGTTAATATTGTTATAAAATCCGCGGAAAAGCTTAGTTTGCCGATTGATCAAGAAAGCGCGATTTTAATTGCCAAACGTTCTCGGGGCACTCCCCGGGTGGCTAATCGGCTTTTACGCCGCGTGCGGGATTATTGTCAGGTAAAAGCGCAAGGTAAGCTTACTCCTGAACTGACTGATGCAGCGCTTAATCTTCAGGGGATTGATAATTTGGGGCTTGATGATATTGACCGGAGAGTTTTAAGCGTGATTATTGATACTTATGATGGCGGGCCAGTGGGAATTGAATCTTTGGCTGCTACTTTAAATGAAGAAAATGATACAATTGTTGATGTAGTTGAACCTTATTTATTAAAAATGGGTTTGCTTAAACGCTCGCCAAGAGGCAGGCAGGCAACGCAATTGGCTTATCAGCATTTAAGCCGTAATCGGGTAAAGGATGAGCAAAAGGATATAATCAGCGATGAAGTCTAAAACTATCTTACTGCATGTCTGTTGCGCTCCCTGTATGATCGTTCCTTTAGAACGCTTGAGAAAACAGAGTTTTCAAGTCAATGGGTTTTTTTATAATCCGAACATTGAGCCAAAAGAAGAACTAGAAAAACGTAAAACAAATGTATTGGCTTATTCCAAGCGTAATGATTGCGCCATGTTTTTTGATCAAAACGAAAATAGTGAACAGTTTTTTGCTGCTTTTGCCGGAAAATTAGAAGGTCCTGAGCGTTGTCATACCTGTTGGTATTTTAGGCTTAAAAAAACTGCGGAACACGCTAAAAAAAATAATGCTGATTATTTTACTACAACTTTATTGGTAAGTCCTTATCAGGATGGGGAGAAAATCCGGGAGATCGGAGAAAAAGCAGCCGCGGAAACAGGAGTTATGTTTCATTATGAAAATTTTAGCACTGGATATCAGCAAGCAGTACAGATTTCCCGCTTGGAAAATATGTATCGTCAAAAGTACTGCGGCTGCAAACTAAGTTTAGCGCAAAGACAGGCTGCTAAAAAAACAAGAATAAAGCCTAGCTAATGCAGATAAATGAATTTGACTATCATCTTCCGACAAAGCTTATTGCCCAGTATCCCGCCGAGCAGCGTGATCAATCCCGACTTTTAATTGTGAATCGCAAAACTAATAAAATCACTCACAGTATGTTTAAAGATATTAGCAATATGTTTGAGCCGGGTGATGCTTTGGTTTTAAATGATACTAAAGTAAAGCCAGTGCGATTGATTGGAAAAATTCAGGAAAAAGAAATTGATATTCTCCTGGTTGAACGCCTAGAAAAAAATAAGTACTTGGTTTTTGCTAAACCCGGAAAAAAATTAAAAGATAAAATAAACATCAGCTTTGCTGATGGGCAATATACAGCGATTGTCGAGGATATAGAGCCAGCTAGAGAAAAAGGGATGAAGTGTATTAAGTTTCAGCTAGAGTTTGATATTGAAGCTGTTTTAGAAGAATTTGGAATGATGCCTTTGCCTCCATATATTAAACGCTGTGTAATGAATGCGGATAGTGCGAGATATCAAACTGTATATGCGAAAAATTCCGGAGCAATCGCTTCGCCAACTGCTGGGCTGCATTTCACTCAGGGAATATTAGACCAGCTGCATAAGAAAAAGATAAATACAATCTATGTTACTTTGCATGTGGGACTGGGAACTTTTTTACCAGTTAAAGTGGATGATATTGAACAGCATCAGATGCACAAAGAAGCTTATGACTTGACAAATTCAGCGGCGCAGGAAATTGAGGCGGTTAAAAAAGCAAAACATCGGATTTGCGCTGTGGGCACAACCGCCTGCCGCGTTTTGGAAAGCTGTGCTAATATTGATAATGGCTTTTCTATTGCCGCGGCAAAAGGCTCAACAGAAATTTTTATTTATCCGCCGTATAAGTTTAAAGCCGTTGATATGCTATTAACTAATTTTCATTTACCAAAAACAACTTTGCTGATGCTGATCAGTGCTTTTGCCGGTAAAGATCTGATCATGGAAGCCTATCGGCAGGCAGTAGAGCAGGAATATCGGTTTTTTAGCTATGGCGATGCCATGTTGATTATTTAGCGTATAGCGATTAGCGGATAGCGGTTAGGAGAAATAGAAGACATCAAACCGAGGGATGAGGGACGATCGCTACGCTAGGAAGATGGACGATAAAGCAGAAAAAGACATTAGGTCTCATGGGGCCCTACGTCATCAGGTTAAAGATGATGGGAAATTTTTAAGCGTTCACAAATTTAGGAAAATACGCGGTGTATTTTTGGGAACCCTTTAGGGCACGAGGACCTGTTTGAGCTTATTCATTAAAATTTTAAGGGCGAGTTCCGCAGTGCCAGAAATACGGCGTGGATTTTCCGGTCTTACTGTTTTTCAGTAAGAAAATTTTTGACCCGCGTAAAATTTGCCGATCATCTTGTAAACAATAACACGCAAGGAGAAAAAATGAGTTTTCAAGTTATTCATAATGATAAAAATTCCAAAGCTAGAGTAGGATTGCTTAATACTAAGCGGGGGATTATCCAGACTCCGGTATTTATGCCCGTAGGCACTCAAGCTACGGTTAAGGCGATAACTCCTTATACCTTAGAAGAAATGGGTACTGAGATAATTCTCGGCAATGCTTATCATTTATATCTTCGTCCGGGAACTGATTTAATTAAAAAAGCCGGTGGCTTGCATAAGTTTATGAATTGGCAAGGTCCGATTCTAACAGATAGTGGTGGATATCAAGTGTTTAGCCTTTCAATTTTAAGAAAAATTACAGATAAGGGTGTTACTTTTCAATCGCATATTGATGGTTCAAAGCATTTTATCGGACCCAAAGAATGTTTAGAAATTCAGGATATTCTCGGCAGTGATATCTGTATGGTTTTAGATGAATGTTCTCCCTATCCATGCGAATATGAAGACGCGAAAATTGCGGTAGAGCGGACTTTGAAATGGGCCGAGATCAGCCGCAAGGTAGAGCTTAATAGCGGCAATAAAATATTTGCGATTGTTCAGGGCAGTACATTTAAAGATTTAAGGCATGATTGTGCCGAAAAACTTGTAGACATGGATTTTGACGGTTATGCGGTTGGCGGAGTGAGTGTGGGCGAGCCGCCTGAGCTGATTTATGAAATCGTGGAATATACATTGCCTTTATTGCCGGATAATAAACCTAAGTATATTATGGGCATGGGCACTCCGGAAGATATTTTAGAAAGTGTGGGGCATGGAGCGGATATGTTCGACTGTATTATTCCTACCCGCTATGGTAGAACAGCTCATGCTTTTACTGCCAAAGGAAAGCTTAATTTGCGCAATGCTGCTTATACAGATGATCTTAGTCCAGTTGATCCGGAATGTGATTGTTATTTGTGTAAAAATTTTACCCGAGCTTATGTGCGCCATTTGTTTTATGCCAAGGAAATGCTAGGTCCGCAATTATTATCCCAACATAATGTGCATTTTTATTTAAATATGATCAAACAGATAAGAATCGCAATCAAACAAGATCGCTTTATTCAGTTTAAAGCTGATTTTCTGAAAAAATATAAAAATTAGTAATTCATTCAATAAGAACATTGACAATCTTTAATAAATCTTGTAAAATTAAAAAAGGGAATAAAACTTAATAACAGTAACATGCAAATCAAGGAGGAAAATTGTGAAGGGAGTAATTCCAAAATGTTTAGGAGAATTAGTTGTAAGTAAATTTGGTAAAGACAGATGGAAAAAAATTTTATCAGAATCCGGGCTTAGTGAGAATACTCTGTTTATGGCTGTACAGGATATTGATGATGGGGCTGTAATAAAAGTTATTGAAAATACATGCAAAATATTAAATATTACTTTAATTCAGGCCGCTGATGCTTTTGGTGAATATTGGGTCTGTGAATTCGCGCCTAAACTTTATTCAGGGTATTATAAAAATAAAACAACTACAAAAGATTTTCTTGCAGCTATGGATGAAGTGCATCAAAAAACAACGATAAACATTCCCGGGGCTCATCCTCCGCGCTTTGAGTATGAATGGACATCTGAGGATACACTCATAATGCATTATAAATCATCAAGAGGTTTAATTGATTTCTTGGTGGGTTTAGTTAAGGGGGTTGTTAAATATTTTAAAGAAAATCATAAAGTGACAAAATTAAGCGATACTAAAGTGCAGATTGTGTTTAAATAAGCAATGTGTTAAATAAATATTTGTAGATTTAGTTGTGCGGTAAAATAATAAATAGGGGAAGTTTTTAAGTTATCTTAACTTAAGACTTCTCCTGTTTTTTTTTAAAATATATTATTTGTTCGGTTGCGTATATAAGGGGGCATCAAATAATTATTTCTTAAAAAAATCAAAAATGAATAATTAAATCACGCATTTTAATAATATTTTAGCTCGTCTTTTTTGTAGATTGCTTAATTATTAGTTTGAAAAATCCTGATTTAAAACCGCTAATTTGTTAAGGATCCTAAATTATTAAACTTAAAAATTTAAAATATTTATTGTTTTATCGTATCTTGTTTGAATCCAATTAGTTGTGAGTGTGGGTATATTTGCAATATAGTTTTATTTGTGGTAGACTTTACAGTTCATATATATTGTCTAAAACTATTGGGAAAACTAAGTAATGAAATTTTTTAATAAAAAATCAATTCAATTAAAAATTATTGCTTTGCTATTATTAAATAGCTTTTCTGGAATTAATAGCAGCAATGCTTTTGACTTTAAAATAGAGCATAATTCTCAGCAACATTGTCTTGCTCCTGTGCTCCAGCTTGACAACTCAATCTTTTCTAAGCTTCTTATTGATTATAATCGTGAAGTATTAAGTATCCTGCATACCATGAAGTATGCGCCTCAGCTTGCCCTAGGTAATGACCGGGTGATCGGGGCTGCCATACAAAAAAATTCAAACCAAGAAGATCCCGAATACTGGCTGATGCTTTCTCATCGCGGTTCTCCCATGGCTGCGGATATTAATTTTCTCCCAGACAATCTTGAGCAAAAAGGTAATGGTCTAGGCGTATTTAATCCTGATCAAGATGATTATGTTTATGAGCTTGTCGAATTTTTTGATAATAATCAATCGGATATTAATTCAATTATTAATCCCAAACGCATGTTGGTAACCGGGCGTTCTTTGCGGGTATTGGGAATGGGTTTTTATCAGCCTTTGCCGATTTCAGTAACAAAGATATACAAATTTAGAAAAGTAGCCGCGCAAATTCCTAGTCAAGATAAAGCTGATTATAATGTATTGTTAAAATACTCATTATTAAATTATAAACGGTTTGCTCCCCAATACCGGATGGAGAACAGTTTTATCGCTAGAGAAATAATTAAAGCACTTAATGCCGGCAGTGTTGAATTTACGGGATTATTTTACGCTTTATCTGAAATGATTGATGACGATCAGAAAATTGACTTTAGTGAATTAAGCCGCATATTTAGTGATATTATTTTTTATGGTGATCAGCAGTTAAAAGATAATGCCCAAAAAATTTTGATTGATATTGCGATTGCTGGGCAAATCAAAGAAATTTCAGTCCATGGTTTAGCCAAAGCTTCAATTGTTGGCGCGCGTTCTAGTGAAAACGCGATTAAGCTCTTACGCAGTTCGACTGTGGGTGAAATAGTGCTTACTTCTCCGGAAAGTTTATGGAGTACTGGAACAGGAGGAATGGCTTTGTATGTTTCTGATCTGGCCAAAGAACTCGCGGCCTTGGGAATCCCGGTCACTGTTATTGTCCCATTGTTTAATGAACCTATTCGAAAAAAAGAGATTTTTCAATCATATAATTTGCATGATACAGGCCGAGGGATAAATTTAAACTTCGGTAGGGCGGGGGATGAAACCGCGCATGCAAAAATTTACGAAGCTAATCAGGAGGGGGTAAGAATATTATATTTGGAGAATGATAAGTATTTTAATCTGCTAAAAGGTTCTGATGGCGGAGATAATGCTTACAATGGATCAGTTAGTTTTCGCTTGCGGTTTGCCCGGATGCTTTCCTTAGGAACTTTGTTGGCAATCCGGGAAATGAATATTCATCCTCGAATTATTCAGACCAATGATTGGACAACTGCTTACTTAAAAGCTTATTTAGAAGGCAGAGAGCGGATTGATCCAAGTCTTGAAGGCTTACGCTTTGATCCTCATTTGCAGTCAACAAAAGTTTTAAGCATATTGCATAATTCACATGCTTATTATCAAGGGAATATGTGGGTTCCTGATTTAGCGCAGAGAGATAAGCACATTTGGGATGATCTGGGATTTAATCCGGAAAAAGACACGGATATTCTTGTTTTGGGCCATGATCATACCCAGCATGATCATAATCCTGTTTTAAGAGCCAGAGCGTGGCTGGATATTAATCCGACTTATACTGCGGTCAGAACAGGAGATAATATTATAGATGTAAGTGAAGGTCATCGAGATCGAAGTATTAATCCTGTTTATGCTCCGGAATTCGGATATCTTGATGGCGTTTTGGGCTGGAAAGCGAGTATTGGCGATTTTTATGGCCAGGCTAATGGTTTTGGCTTAGCGCAAAGGCAGCGCGATTTTTTAAGTAAAATGCTGATTGCTAATAAAGAATCCAAAGTATCAATTAAAGACATGGCTGTTAATATTAGCAAAAAGAATTCCCAGAGTAAAATTGAAGAGGGGTATATTAATTGGCTGTCAAATCCTGAATCAATGTTGAGAGGTTTTTATGGCATTAGCTCAGACCAGGAAAAATCATGGCTGAATAAGTTGTGCAATGATTTAAAACCGCAAGACAAATCAATGGCTGAATTTAAGTTGGAGATGCGCAAGCTTTTAGAAGCAGAATTGCTGCAAAAAACCACAAAGCTACTGCGTTCAAATATCTATATTGCTTTAGAAGATAAAAATTATTTTAAACATGACTTGGAATATAGAAAAATGCTTCAGGATTTTCTTGATAAACCAGAACAGTCGATCAAGAGTTTTTTTGATATAGGCCATGAATCAGAGCGGAGGAGATTGGCAAATTTTCATTTTGAGTTTATCAAACCTTTACAAAAATCAATATTGCAGAATATTTTTGGCATAGAAAAAGATGAACAAAAATTTACTTATTCCATGCTTCACCGTGTTGGAGAACAAAAAGGGCATCAATTATTAACTGCAGAAATCTGGAATAGCCATAATCCCGGATCGCTTAAGGCTATAAAGGGAACAATTTTCTATGATAAGATTGAGAGTCATGATTATGAAATAGGCTTAAGTCTGGAAGATCAAAATAAATTATCTGATTTTGCCAATAAACATAATTTGATTAATTTGCGGGCCATGGAAGTGGCAATGATTTTAAATCATGATGTGCAATTTGTTATAGTTGGCTCAGCTGATGGTGATTTAGATAAAGCCTTTCAGGAAACATATAAAATATTTAAACATACAAAACAATTTGCTTATTTGCCGGAATTTATCTCCATTAACAGTGCTTTGTATGATTTGATTTATTCAGGCTCAGATCGTTTTGGCATGCCTTCTTGGTATGAACCAGGCGGATTATCTAATCAAGAAGCGGCAGGATATGGTACCCCGCGGCATCTTACTCGGAGAGACGGATTACTTGACGGAGAAATAAAAGTTGAGGGTTTAAGAGAAAGTTTTGAGGAATTTAATCCTGTTGCTTGGCTTGTGTCCTTGCAGGAGCATAGTAAGTTTTTTAAAGAAAATAAATCCGAGGAAAGAGAACTGCGTTATCAGGCGATAACTCAGGATAATCGCTGGCTGAACCGGGCGAGAAATTATGTTGAGCTTTACCGCAAACTTGCCGGCGCGGAAAGAATCCCGGAATTAAAATCCTTGGTAATGACTGCGGCAATTCATCAGGCGGCGATTCGCGCAGATAATGATCCGGCTGATGAAATTATGCGCAATGGATATACTGCTGAAGAAACAGTAGATAATCTGATTAATGTTGTTAAATCTTCATCAAATAATGTTTTGGTTTCGGCATTAATTGAAAAATATATCCCTTATTTAGCTAAAATTTTAGAAATCAGACAAACTTTAATTAATCGCATAGATGTGATTGTTGAAGAGTGTAGAATTAATGGTGATAGTGGAATTTTATGCCAAAGATTTGAAATGCTTAGAGATAATATTATTCAATTAAATAAAATAACAGCTAAGGAAATTATGCCATACGCGAATGTGGATTTAGCTACTTTAAAATTAAAGCAAAAAGAATATATCCTCAGTTTAAAATTTAGCTTTGTTGATCAGGCGATTTAGAAATAATTAAGCTGTATGTTGTGTTAAAACTTGACTTTAAGCTGATAATATTTTATACTCTATTTAAATTATAAAATAAATTATCAGCCCTTACACGGATCGTATGGCGAGATCTGTAAGGGCTATTTTTATTTAATGGCAAATTATTTAAAAAGAAAAACAATCTAGTTATTTAGGAATATAATGCAAATATCAAAATTGTTTATAAGTATTATAATATCTATCTTTTGTTTGTTTTTGGTAATCTCCTCTTCTTACTGCCAAGAGGCAGTGCATACTGTTAGTGGTAATGTATCTAGTCTTAGCAGTGCCGGTCAGTTATTGTCGATTAATTATACTGATCAAACAAATTCTATTCAAAATGTCCAGCTTGTTATTGGAGAAGATACCGAATTTTTTGACCTGCCGGATATTTACTCCTTACACATAGGTGATGATATTACAGTTGATTATATTATAGATGAGCAGGGTGATAATCAGGCTGTTTCTCTATATAAATTTGCAGCAAAATAAGTTGTTTTGTGAAAAGTTAAACATCGGAGATACTTTGAGAATCACTAGTTGTTTACTGGTTATATTAGCTTGTATATCCTTTTTTGCCCCTTGTGCTGTTTTTGCGGCTGACCTAGCAGGTACTGCTAGTCTTAGTGGCTATGTAAAAGATTCAGTAACTGGGCAGCCGATTTTTGATGCGAGAATAAGCCTTAAGTGCGGGCCGGACAAGTTAAAAACAACCAGCAATTTTCAAGGTTATTATCAGTTTTCCGAGATTTTAATATACAGTAAAAATGGTGATTTGCTGGAATTCGCAGAAATAAAAATCTCCGCGCAGCAATACATTTCAATAATAGATTTCAAAGATTTGCTTCCGGATCAATCATATACAATGGATTTTAATCTACATACCCGGTTTACCTATCCGATTGTAAGAGGTAAGGTTTTTGATACTTCCACATTATCCGGTATTCCTGAAGCAGTCGTAACTGCCAATAGTGATAATAACGTATTTACCACGGTTGCTGATTTAAATGGTAATTATGTCCTGCGCATTGAATCTAAAAACCCTCAAGAATATTCAATTATTGCCAAAGCCGATGAATATTATGAAAGTTCACCTCAAATTATCAAAGTTTTTCCTTATGATACATATAATATAGATTTCCCCCTTGATATTATGGCCTTGGGTGTCAGTGTGTCTCCGGACAGTTGGCAGATTGGCAGCATTGGACCTAATTCAGTAGCCACCATGCAGCTAGGGCAGCAAATTACTGTTACAAATACAGGTAATGATAATTTGACTTATAGTTTGATGTTAATAAGTCCAGAAGGCTGGACAGCTTCACAAACAGCTGTGGCAGCAGAACAATATATTCTTAATGTCTGCTTTTCATCAGAAATAGAAACAATATCATGGAATGATGAAAATCATTCTCTTCTTGAAATATTGCAACGCTGCTCAGAAATAAAATTTGCTGGTGATCAGAATGGCGTAGATATTATCCCCGGACAACAAAGAACTCTTTGGATGCAGTTTAAAGCACCGCTTTCAACAATAATAGAAAATGAACAGGTAATTGAAGTTATCATTAATGCAGAAATGCCATAATTCTTTATTACGCTCAATAGCGTTTACATAGAAAGTATATTTTTTATAACTGCCTTAGGGCAAAAACAAGGAGGAAGAAGTGAAAAAGGGTTTAATTTTGGCTTTAATATTAACATTTGCATTTTCAGGGGCTGCTTTTGCTGCTGAGAGCGCACAAATTGCGGTAACTGTAACTATAACTCAAAGCGTATCTGTTACTGTAAATCCAGGCAGCTATGCCTTTGGGGCAACTGATGCTGGAGCAACTCTATCAACAGCTCCAGATACTTTTACCGCAACTAATGATGGAAATGGCGCTGAAAACTTAGTAATTACAGTTGCTAATACAACTAACTGGATAGCTGGTTCAACAGTTGGAACTGATCAGTTTGCAATGAATGTTGATACTGGAAGCGGATGGACATTAATTGATCCAGCAACTGGTTCTTCATTGGCAGCAGGGGTAGTGGCTGCAGGTACTCAGGATTTTGGATTGCAGTTGCTTGTTCCTAGTGCAACAACTAATGCAGGTGCGGAACAGTCAATAGCAGTTACTGTAACAGCTTCAGCTCAATAATAAGTAATTAATAGAATAAAGGGTTTAGGTGAAGAGCTGATTTTGCTCTTCACCTGGGCTACTTTAAAAACGAGAAAGTTAGTCTATGCTGAATTTAAAAAAATATCTTATTGCACTTATAATTATCTTAAATTTATTTATTACTCTCCCGGCCTTTGCCGGAGGACTTTCCTCGAATTGGGGAGAAGTTCATATTGATAATCTTGAGGTCGGCAAGTCATATGATTTAAATGACTTTTTGAACACTACTTTTAAAATCATGAATAATTTTGACAAAGTTATTCTTTTAAATATTTCTATTGTAAAACCTGAATTATCAGAGTTAAAGCCTGGTTATTTAGTGATTGAAGATACTTCTTGGGTACAGGTAAAAAATGAAGTTATTATTCCGGCACAGTCACAGGGAGTTGTTCCCATAAATATTAGTATCCCTGATTCAGATGAGTATAAAGGTAAGAAATATCAGTTTTGGATATGGACCCGCACATCTGGTCAGGCAGTTGGCGTGGGATTGAAAAGTCGGATATTGATTAGTATTGTTAATTAGAATTAATTTAGACAAAATTTATAATTATATGATAAAAAAACGCTTTTTAAAAATTATCGTAGGCATTCTTTTCATTACCGGTATGGTTGGCTCAGCTTATGCCCAGCCATTTGCTACTATTTTATTAAGCGTAACAGTAACTGATACCACAGCGCCATTAGCTCCTACAGGACTTACTGCTGTAGATGGTGATGGGATAATTAATCTTAACTGGAGTGCCAATCAAGAAGGAGATCTTGCTGGATATAATCTTTATAGATCTCTTACTTCAGAAAGTGGATACAGTAAATTAAATTCAGGATTGATCACAACAATATCTTATCAAGATACAGGGCTTATAAATGGTAATATCTATTACTATAAAATAACCGCAGTAGATGCAAGTAATAATGAAAGTCTTTATTCCGGAGAAATAAGCGTCAGTCTTGAGCTTTTAGTTACGGATGAAGTTGAACCTAATGATAGTTTTGCCCAGGCAAATAATCTGGGGATTAATTCACTGATGAATGGAGCCATTGCTGATTTAGGAGATATTGATTATTACCGGTTTACAGTTGATTCCCCCGGAATTTTAAATGTATCCTTAACAAATGTCCCGGCTAATATTAATGCCGCTGTCGTGATCTATGATTCTATTTATTCAATGAAGACTTCCCAGGGCGCAGGTTATGGCTCAGATATAGTTATAAATTATGAGGTTGCTTCTTCGGGGGTATATTATGTGAGCATTTTTGATAGTGGTAATGATGGAATATCAGCTTCTTTGTATGATCTTAAGGTTACACATATTCCTGGACTTGATGTATATGAGCCAAACCCTGATTTTGCTCAAGCGACGAATATAAATTCTGGCGATGATATTCAGGCAACGATTTTTCCTGTAAGTGATAATGACTATTATAAGATTACCTCAAATAGTGTTAGCATGATGCATGTTCACCTCACTAATGTTCCCAATAATATTAATGCTTATTTAACAGTTTATGATTCTAATTTTATTACAAAATCTGCGAAGGCTGGCATTAACGGTGCAGATATTGACTTAGAACTTGAGACAAAAGAAAATGAAGAATATTTTATTAGAGTATACGATACTACAAATGACAGTAGTTCTCTATTATTATATAATCTTCAGGCAATTGTTACCCTTGGACTGGATGCATATGAGCCTAATAATGATTTTGATAATGCTGCCGTAGTAAATCTAAATGAGCCTATCCAGGCAAATATATTTGGTATGGGTGATAATGACTACTATAAGGTTTCGGTAACAGAGCCGGGAGTGTTTACGGTCGCTTTATCTAATGTACCTGCAAATATAAGGCCGTATGTTTATGCTTACAGAGCTGATCAAAGTTATTTGATGTCTAAGATGGGGCAAACAGGTGATAATCTTGAATTTAATTTTGAAGTTTCAGCGACCGGAGATTATTATATAAGGGTTTATGATTCGTTAAACTATTTGGTTTCAACTGAGACATATGATTTACTAATTTCGCAGACACCGATTTCTCTGGATAATGTTGTCGATACCCCAGATGCATTTAGTCCTAATGGAGATAATAATGCTGATATTAATACTATAACTTATTATCTAACAAAGAACGGGCTTGTTACAATAAAAATTTATGATGCTCAGGATGCGCTTGTTAGAGTATTAAAAAACGAGCAAGCAGAAAATTACGGGACAAGGACTGCTGTTTGGGATGGAAAAAATGATACAGGGAATATTCTCGCGGACGGGATTTATAAATATATTATTGAAGCCGTGGATTTGCAGGGCAATCCTGCTTTATCACATCAAAGTACAATTACCATTGAAAATAATTTTCTGGTCATTGTCGAACCATCAAGTCCGATTGCCGGACAGGTAACTTTTAGAGCTGTGCCTTCGCAAAATATTACTACTGTGCGCCAAGTGCGTTTTCGCTATAACCTTAAAGGCTCAATTTCTTCTTATGATGTAGATCCAGTCAATATTCTTGCCCAGGAGCAGGCTGATAGCAGCTGGACAGTATCATGGGATACAACTAAAGTAAAGAACGGTGAGTATGAGATATCTGTTGGCGCGGCTTATTATGATTTAAATGGGATCCAGCGATATGAGACTTTGCCGCCAGTGAATTATATAATATCTAATATTATTGTAATTAATAATCTTTCTGTTAGCTCAAATGCGTTTAGTCCTAATGGAGATAATTATAATGAAATTACAAATATAAATTATCTGATCACCAAAGACGCGAATGTAACTATTAATATTTATGATGATCAGGGAACACTTGTGCGTGCGCTGATAACTGCCCAAGCAAAACTTGCTGGAGATAATTTGGAAATTTGGGATGGCAAGGATAATGATGCTGTGCTGCTGGATGAAGGTGTTTATACTTGTATTGTGACTGCCACTGAGAATTGGGGCGACGCAAGTCCTAAACAAATAGATATTGTTATTGATAATCATGCAATGACAATTACTGAACCTGTTGAGGGAAATATTTTATCAGGTGAAGTTAGCATTACAACAGTACCTTCTATATATGCTAATGCTTATTCTGTTTACTTGGAGTGCAAAGCAAAAAATGATCTTTGGTGGACAATGATCAATAATGCGGTAAAACAGCCTGATGCCAGCTGGATAAGCACATGGGATACAGCAGCTTTGCCCAGTGGGGAGTATGAACTCAGAGTGTGTGTTGCGTATCGGGATTTAAATAATCTAGGTAGGAGCGAATTCTCCGCGCCGATTACTTGTTCAGTATCTAACAGTTTTGCAATATTAAGTTTCTCAGATCGGCCTGACGCGTTCAGCCCAAATAATGATTATAATGCTGATGTAACAATAATAAATTATTTAATTACTGCTGATGCTCAGGTAAGCCTGAAAATATTTGATCAAAATAATCTGCTAATTAGAACCCTTAAAGACAATGTTCAGGAATTAGCTGGTAGCATAAATACTGAATGGGATGGTAAAGATGATCTTGGAGTCCTGGTTCCCGAGGGAGAGTATACCTATATCTTAGATGCCATGGATGCCCAGAATAATGCTGTTCAGAAACAGGGAACAATAACAGTTGATAATCATTTTCTAACGATTACAATTCCTGCTAGCGGAACTACATTAAGTGATACAGTAGTTTTGCAAGGAGTTCCTTCTGCAAATACAACTGTAACTTCAGGACAATTTCGCTATCGAATCTATAATGTCAATTATTGGATAAATATAGGTGCATGGGTAAAACAATCGGATGGAAGTATAACTGGTAGTTGGGATACCACAGTAATAGAAAACAACGATTATGAGGTGCAGGCTTATGTTAATTATATAGATAAGGACGGATTGGCTAGAAGTGAATATACGATTCCTGTACTTTATACGGTAGATAATATTGCGGTGCTTAGTTGCTCTACGTGGCCTGTAATAATTTCACCGAACGCTGATTCTGTAAAAGATACTACGACACTTATTGCTAATTTATCAGATGTATTTGATTGGATAATTACTATAAAGGATTCTTTGAATGTAGAAGTTAAGAGTTTTTCAGGTAATGGCAAGACTATATCATTGGACTGGGATGGAAAAGATACTAGTGATAGCATTGTTGCGGATGGAGTGTATACTTGTTATGTTCAAGCAATAGATCCCGATACTGGTTTGCCTGTTTCCACAAAATCCTGCGCAATTGAAATTGATAATACTCCAGCGCAGGCTGTTATTACATTTCCGGTAGCGGACAGTATTGTTTCTGGTAATTTGGATATAATAGGTACAGTTAATGATATTAATTTTAAATCAGCAGTGCTTCAGTATGGAGAAGGCAGCAATCCTTTGACATGGGTGGATATTGTTTCTATAAATACTGTGGTTATTGCTAATAAATTAGGCGAGATTGATACTGGTACTTTACCTAATGGGATTATAACTTTTAAAATTGTTGGAGAAGATAATGCCGGCAATATTAGCGAAGGCTCAGTCCAGGTTACTACTGATAATGTGAAGATTACAAATGTTTCTGCTAACCCAAGGACTATTGATCCTGCTGTGTCAGAAAGCACATCAATTAATTTTAGTCTTGACCGCGATGCAAATGTAACGATAAGAATTTACAAAGCTGAAAATCCGTATGACTATAATTATATTGTAACTTCATATGTAAAAACATATGTTTTTACTCCTGTTGATAATATACCTTATTCCTCCGGGCAACATGCATTTGTTTGGGACGGCAGAGATGGAAATGGCGAGTTGCTTCCAGTAGGTACCTATGTTTTTACTATGGAAGCTACCGCAGCAGGCGCAGGAGATGGCTATTATGATCCAGAGTATGTAGATGGTGATTCATTGATAGATAATACAGGTTTTAGTTTAATTTTTAATCCTTATAAAAATGAAAATTGTTTGATCGATTATGATATTGTATCACCTGCATGGCTAACAATAATGACATTTTCCAGCGATGGACAGACTGTGCGAAAATTGGTTCGTTGGGAATTTCGTGATGCCGGAAGCTATACTGAATACTGGGATGGGCGTACATATGATGGTAATGTTGTTAGCGTGGGGTCATATAATATTCGAGGTTATACAAAACAGATGCCTGAGAACTACATTATTATTAAAAATTCTCCAATTTCTGTCACCTCCTTGGAAACAGAAGCATATCTGATTTTACCTTTGTATGATCAGGTCAGCACAATTAAATACGCAATATCGCGTGATGCTTTTGTAACCATAAAACTGTATGATCCTAATGGAAGTTATTATTGTACTTTAGAAGAAGGATCCATACTAAAACAAGGCGGTAACTATTCTGTGGAGTGGAATGGAACTAATGATGATGGGAAATATATAAATGTTTCCGGTGATTATAGGGTTGAGATTACTTTAACTGATGCCGAGGGTGTGAGCATTGTGCGTAACGGTAATATAGTTGTTTATAAATAGGGTTTTGATTTATATGAAAAAGAAAATAATAATATTCCTTGGCTTATTTTTTATTGTAACAAATGCTTTTGCTCAAGGTTTAGAGAATAAGATTATATATTCCAGATTTACCAATGGGTATTGGCAGATTTGGAGTTATTCTTTAGATTTAAACCAGCATGAGCAATTAACAAAATCAGCATATGATAAACGCAATCCTATTTGTATAGATATTAAGGGAAAGATAATTTTCCGTTCAAGCAATGCTAATATGTATTTACTGGATACAAATACTGCTAAAGAAGAACAGATTTTAAAAGATCTGGGGAGAATTGCCTATCCTGCCTGGTCAGAGCAAAATAATTCACTGGCTTTTACAAGATATGATGATACATTAACTGATGAAAGTGAACTTTGGACAGTGGCTTTAGACGGCACAGGACAAAGAGTTCTGACTAATTTACCGGGCATGCAGTATGACGCTTCCTGGTCAAATGACGGCAAACATATCTTATATTCAGCGCTTGAGTCTTATGGCAAACATCATATCTGGATTATGGATATTGACGGCAAGAATAGTAAACAGCTTACTTCTAATGACAAAGCGTATGATTTATCCGCAGTGTTTTCACCAGATGATAAAACTATTGCTTTTGCTTCAAATCAAACTGGAAATTTTGAAATATGGCTAATGGATAATAATGGAAAAAACCTTAAAAATATCACAAACAACAATGCGTTTGACGCAAAACCAACATTTTCTCCTGATGCAAAACAAATAGCTTTTGTTTCATCAAGAAGCAATAGTTTACAGATCTGGATTATGAATACTGATGGATCAAATCCTGTCATGATAAGTGACGGTAAAGAAGAGGCGCAGGATCCTTTTTGGGTGAAATAGATAAGGTGACGTAATGTTAAGACAAATAAACAAAATAAACGCAATACTTTTTATTATATTGGGACTACTTTTATTTAGTCTGGTTAATTATTCTTATGCGGATAGTCAAAAGTTTCAAACAGCTCAAGCAGGAAAAAATTCAGCTAAAAAAAAATTAAAACTATTAATAACCAATGTTTCTTTAGATAAAAAAGCAATCAATCCTGTAAAGAATGAAGCAGCTAGCATAAGATTCCGGCTTAATAAAAAAGCGCAAATAAGCGCGAAAATATATAATTCTCTTGACCAGCTTGTCAGGGAAATTAAATCGCGGGATATGTGTAAATCTGGTTATAATGAAATTATCTGGGATGGTAAAGACAAAGACGGGCAAATTGTTATCCCGGATGCTTATGTTTACACCTTAACTGGTTATGATCAAAAAAATAATGAATTAATGGTCTTTGATCCGGCTGATGAAACCGGGGGGTTAACTCTTGCGATAAGAGAATTCGCTACGGATAGTACAAGGGGCCAGATTACTTATGTATTGCCCAAAGCTGCTAGAGTAAGAATTCGCATTGGCTTAAAAAATGGGGGGCCTTTATTACGCACGCTTATTGATTTTAAACCACAGCCAGCAGGCAGAAATAATCTGATCTGGGATGGCTTTGACAGTTCTCATGTTTTTAATTTTCTGGGCAATGAAAATCTGTTTATAAATATATCGGCTTTTAGTTTGGCGGAAAACAGTATTATTGTTGATTATTCGCAACCAATTATTTCTAATGAAACTAAAAACTATTCAGACGCGGAAATGAGGATTAAGAAAGAAACTGATTTGCCAAAAGATATGCATGCTTTGCATGAAAGAGATAAATGTCATGAGCCTGATTTTGGATTTCAAGTCATGTATGAAAACAAGAAGGATGATATTATTCCTATAAAAATCAGACTTTCAGATAAAGATAAAATTGAATTGATTGGCACTCGTTATGAAATTGTATTTTTTTTGGATAATGTTTTTATTTTTGAAGAAGAAGAAGGAATATCTCCGCTTACTTATCAATTTGATACTAAAGGGATTAATTCAGGCAAGCATTTATTGACTATAAATCTTCATGGTTTTGATAATCATGTGGCAACCAGGTCTGAGGAAATTATTATAAAGAGGGAATAATGAAAAGATTAAAAAAACTAATCGCAAGTTTATTAATAATCCTGTTTATATTGCAAACAAGTGGTATTCAAACTTTGCGTGCTGATTGCTGGAATGGAAGCGGGGATAGTTTTGGCGTTGTAGAAGCTATTGTGGATGTAATGATGCATTATGCAGGAGCTAAGAACTCCAATGAAAATGCTAATGAAAGTGAGGGGATTGATCCTGTTTATTTGAATAGCGGTGAATACAATTATTCTCAGCAGGATTTATTTATTCCAAGCCGTGCTATGCCTATTGAAATAAAGCGCTATTATAAAAGCCAAAAAGATGTTAATGGAGTTTTAGGCTTTGGCTGGTTTTTAAGCTGTAATATCAGGTTAAAGCGTTTAATAAATAATAATATTGTAGTTATTCAGGGTGATGGCAGAAAAGATGAATATCTTAGAGATTATGTAAATGATCAATATATTCCGCCTGCGGGAATTTATTCAGACTTGGTACAGAACCAAGACGGCACAGTTACGCTCACAGAGAAAAACGGTAAAAAATACAAATTTGATATTAACGGCAATCTGGCAACAATAATTGATCGCAATAATAATAGTATGAGTTTTAGCTATTCTGCTTTAAAAGAACCGATTGTCGGCAAATCACCTTATTTTGTTAATCAAGTGCAGGGTTTGCTGGGCTATGAATATAAACTGCAGAAAATAACTGATACTGTTGGCAGGGATATAGATTTTACTTATAATTCTAATGGTCGGCTTGAGAAAATAAAAGATTTTACCGGCAGGGAAATAATCTACAGTTTTGACAGCAATGATGATTTGGCTTCAGTACAGGATCCAATGGGTAATCTTGTTCATTATACTTATGATACAAACCATAATCTTTTGACGATTAAAGATAAAAAAGACCAGACCTATGTAACCAATGAATATAATGCTTCAGATAAACTTATAACCCAGAATTACGGTGGTTATACCAGTACAGTTAACTATGATGAAGAAAACAGTATTACCACAGTTACTGACCGCAGAGGCTACACAACTGTTTCCACCTTTGATGATGCGGGAAATCCAATAAAGAAGGAAGTATTTACTGATAATGTGCGGACTGGTGATCCTGCATCCTATGTAACTCAAACAGAATATAATCCTGATAAAGAAGTAACAAAGATTATATATCCAAAAGGCAATTCTCTTAGCAAAGAATACGATGCAAAGGGTAATGTTTTAAAAATCATAAGAAGTCCTGTTGCTGGATCAAGTGAGCCGGATATTGTAACCGAGTTTACATATGATTCGGTGTTTAATTTTATTAAGACAGTAAAAGACCCTTTAGGACGAATTACAATATATGACTATGATAATGATGGCAATATTATAACCATAACTTATCCTGAAGTTGATTCTCAAATACCGGAAGTGACATTTACCTATAATCAATACGGACAGCTGGAAACCAAAACCGATCAAAACGGAGTAATTACCAAATTTGAATATTATCCTGCTACAGGATATTTGCATAAAACAATCACGGATTTTGGAGATATTACCCATAATAATGTCACAACGGAATTCACATATGATGATAGAGGAAATATATTAACAGTAACTGATGCCAAGGGTAATATAACAACAATGGAGTATGATGTTTTAAACAGACTGACTAAAACCATATCGCCTGCACCGTTTAATTATCAGACTAAATATACATATGATGAAAATGATAATCTGATCAAGCTGGAAAGACAAAAAGACGCAGCTGCAACCCAGTGGCAGCTAACAGAATATGAATACGATAATCTTGATCAATTAGTTCTAACCAAACAATATCTAACAGATGTAGATATTTATACAACTGCTTTTGAATATGACGGAAGTCAAAACAGAACTAAAATCATTGATGCGGAAAATAAACAAACAAACTATGTTTACGATGAACGCGGACTATTGTATACAGTTACAGATGCTGAAAATAATATTACCACTTACAGCTATGATGCTAATGGTAATTTAAAAGAGATTATGGATGCAAAGACCAATACGACAGACTATGAATATGATGATTTCAACAGGGTTTTAAAGACAATATATCCTGATACTTCTTATGAAGAATTTACTTATGATGCTAATTCAAATCTAAAAACCAAACGCACCAGAAAAGGCGATACAATACAATATAACTACGATGAGCTAAATCGCATTAAAACAAAAACATATCCTAATGCCACAACGATTGATTATACATATGATATAAATTCAAGATTAGTATTTGTAGGGGCGAATGGCGGTTCGCCCGGTATAGAATATGTATATGATGATTTGAATAGAGTCGCTTCTGTTGATAATGGGCAAAGGGTTGTTAGCTATGAGTACGATGAATTAGGAAACAGAACCAAGCTCACATATCCGGATAATACATATGTAACTTATGCATATGATGAATTAAATAGGCTGACAGATGTTAAGGATATGGCAAATAGCAGTATCGCAAATTATACCTACGATATTTTATCAAGAAGAACTCAGCTTGATTATGCTAATTCTGTGCAGACAACTTATCAATACGACAATCTGAATAGATTGACTGAACTCGCTAACTCGCTAACTGGACAACCCGCTAACTTTAATTATACATATGACAAAGTCGGTAACCGCAAGACAATGACTGAAAATAGTACAGATGTTCATAGCTATACATACGATAATATCTATCAGTTAACCAATGTTGATTATCCGGCAAATTCAACATTTAGCGACACAACCTACAATTATGATGATTTAGGAAATAGAGATACTGTTGTAGATAGTGCAACAACAAGCTATACCAGTAATGAGGTAAATCAATATACTGATGTAGGCGGGACAACATTTAGTTACGATAATAATGGTAATTTGACTGATGATGGAAATAACACCTATGAATATGATTATGAAAATAGATTGGTTAAGGCGACGACTGTTGATAATATTATTGAGTATGAGTATGATGCTTTTGGTAGAAGAATTTCTAAAAAAATATATGATACGCAATACGCACTACTCAATACGCAATACTATACATACGATGGAGACCAAGTAATCGCTGAATATGATAACAATAATCAA
>Ga0180007_10000279_pt1 | contig 91738 bp, 94 predicted proteins | sample MM_PC_MetaG_FD_121122 | JGI IMG/M metagenome (GOLD analysis project Ga0180007, IMG submission 121122) | Groundwater microbial communities from the Aspo Hard Rock Laboratory (HRL) deep subsurface site, Sweden - MM_PC_MetaG | ecosystem: Environmental > Aquatic > Deep subsurface > Groundwater...
ATTTTGACATAAGCACCAGTTTTACAAAATAATTATAGATATGAAAACAACGCCTCTAATCCGCAATTCAAACAGCCCCATAGGTATGTTTGATTCCGGCGTTGGTGGTCTAACTCTTTTAAAAAGTATAAAGCGTATTCTTCCAAACGAGCAATTAATATATTTTGGTGATACTGCGCGTCTTCCTTATGGAACTAAGTCCCCGAAAGTTGTCCAAAATTTTTCCCTGCAAATAGCAAAATTTTTAGTAGGTTTTAAGATAAAATCTTTAGTTATAGCTTGTCATACCGCTTCTTCGGCCGCCCTTTCTAATTTAAAGATAAAATTGGACATACCCGTGATCGGCGTTATAGAACCCTCAGCGCAAAAAGCCGTAACAACGACAAAAAATCAGAAGATTGGAGTTATCGGCACAAAAACAACTATTGAAAGCGGAAGCTACCAATCTTTTATACAAAAGATAAATCCTAAAATATCTATAACTACAGTTGCCGCCCCTCTTTTGGTTCCACTTGTCGAAGAAGGTTGGGTTAACAAAGGGGCTACGCGAATTATTCTTAAAGAATATGTTGCGCCTTTTAAAAAAGCACAAATAGATACGCTCATACTTGGTTGCACACATTATCCTCTTATAAAACAGCTTTTTCGCCGAGAGCTCGGGCCAAAAGTATTTCTTATAGACGCTTCCATAGAAACAGCTCTTTACTTAAAAAAGCTTCTTAACAAAAAATCGCTAATTAATAATGGTATTTCTACGCCCGATTATCGTTTTTATGTAAGCGATGACCCAGATAAGTTTTCTAGATTAGCTCAGATATTTCTCGGTGAAAAAATCGAAGCAGTAAAACCTGTCGACTTAGAGAATTGGGGCTATTAAATTGGGTGTTTTTTATCCGCTTACTACGCTTATCGCTTTTTAAAAACCGCTAGGTGTAGAGCAGATGATTAATCTTCCCCCACTTGAAAACTTATTGTCATTAGAGTAAAATAGCGAAAAGAGGCTTTACCAGCTGCCTATTAAAAGTATTATTTTTTAAAAAGTCAGACAAAACGATGTGCCTAAAAAGGAAAGAAATTATTGTGGACAAGTTGTTGGTATTAAATCGCTTTTTAGGGTTTTTCCCTACCAAGAGAAAAACAAAACCAGCCCGCCGAAGGCTTTCTTGTTTTGCGTATACGCTTACACCGCCGCCTCTTAACAAGTCGTTCTTTTGTGTGGATAACCTGTGAATAAAAAAGGGTTGAAATGAGTTTATCTAAAGAAATCAGCGTCTGGGATAGGGCTTTATTGGCAATAAAAGACCAAGTTGACGAAAAAAGTTTTAATATGTGGTTTAAACCGCTTAAATTTATTTCGTCTGACAAAAATATTCTTAACATCGAGGCTCCTTCCCAATTATTCGCCGACTGGATTAATAAAAATTATAAGGAAATAATAGATAAAGGGTTGTCTTCTATTACAGATCAGAAAATAAAAATAGATTTTTCTATACGCCGCGAAGTTAAAGGAAGCCAAAAGATAAAAAAACAAGGTCCATCGCTTTTTGATAGACCTAATGCGGGTTTTTCGCCCCGATTAAACCCTAACTACACTTTTGATAAATTCGTTGTCGGGGGTGGAAACCAGTTTGCTCATGCCGCCGCAATAGCCGTGGCCCATTCTCCCGGCAAAGCATATAACCCCTTCTTTATCTATGGCGGCGTAGGTTTAGGGAAAACGCATCTAATGCAGGCAATAGGTAATGAGCTTACCCTGAAACTCGGAGATAAAAATGTTCAATATATTTCCAGCGAGAAATTTACCAATCAGCTGATAAATGCAATACAAAACAGAACAACAGAAAAGTTTCGAAAGAATTATCGCTCTTTGAGCGTGCTTCTCATTGATGACATCCATTTCATTGCCGGAAAAGAAAGCACCGAAGCGGAATTTTTCCACACATTCAACGAACTTTATGATGCCCATAAACAAATTGTGGTTTCCAGCGATCGCCCCCCCCAAGAGATACCCACATTAGAAAAGCGACTTATGTCCCGATTTCGTTGGGGTTTGGTTGCAGACATCCAACCCGCAGATTTTGAAACGAGAATGGCAATTTTACAGAAAAAAGCGTTGTTTTACGGGTATAACGTGCCGGAGGATGTGCTTTCTTATATATGCTCCGGAATTACGGCAAACATAAGGGAGTTAGAGGGTGCGCTAATACGAGTAGTTGCATATTTTTCCTTAAACGGGAAAAGCCTGAACCTTGAAGTCGTGAAAGAACTTCTAAAAGATTTAATAACGGTTAACGATACCAAGAAAACAATAACAATTGATTTAATTAAAGAAGAGGTTAGTAAGGTGTTTAATATAAAGGTTTCCGAGATGAACTCCAAAAAACGGGACAGGCTGATTGTTTATCCGCGCCAAGTTGCAATGTATTTAGTAAGAGAATTAACCGATTTTTCTCTACCCGGGATAGGTTATAATTTCGGCGGAAGAGACCATACGACCGTAATGCATGCGTGCAATGTGATTAAAACAAGGAAAAAAGCGGATAAAAATCTTGACCAGATGATTAATCAGATAATACAAAATCTAAAATGTTAAGCCGATTAAAGATAAGGTCATTTATATTGTTGATAGTGTGGATATTTAAAAATTTTTTCCACACAAAATTTAAAGGTCTAACAATGGTGGAAATAAAGCATTACAACGTTTTCCTTATTACTAACAACACTTACTACTAAGACTGTGTTTTTAATATATTAATATATTAAGAGTAATAATAAGGTTTTATTAAAAATTTAGAATAAGGAGGAAAAATGAGAATAAAAACAACACAAAACGAATTATTTAAAAGCTTACAAATTACTCAAGGCGTTATATCTACAAGAACAACCTTACCAATACTTTCATATTTTCTTTTAACGGCTAAAAACGGGAAAACATCTCTTTTTAGTACAGACTTAGAGGTGGGAGTTAAGTGTAGCGTTTTAGGGGAAGCAGTAGAAGAAGGAACGATAGCCTTACCCGGAAAAAGGACACTAGAGCTAATAAGAGAATTCCCTAAAGGTGATATTGAAATTTCCACAGAAAAAAACAGCACGACGATAAAATGCGCAAAAACACGCGTACAAATAAATACGCTTCCCCCTGACGATTTCCCTGATTTTCCGGAAATTGTTGGACAAAAGGTTAGCCTAAAGGGAGACATATTAAAATCAATGGTTCAAAAAACTATTCTCGCCGTCTCTAGGGAAGAAAGTAGGTACACCCTAACGGGTTTACATTTATCAATAAAAGGCGACAATATAGAAATGGTGGGAACAGACGGACGACGGCTATCTTTAATTGAAGAAACCATTACAGCTGAAGCTGTGAAACAAAAAAAGAGCTGTATACTGCCGGTAAAAACGTGTAATGAAATTGCAAGGATAATGACAGACGAGGAAATCGTTTTAACCTTAGGCGAGAAACAAGTGAATTTTGTCCAAAAAAACATTTCTCTTACCTCGCGGCTAATAGAAGGCGAGTTCCCGGACTATACCAAGGTTATCCCCAATAATTTCCAACAAAAACTAATAATTAATCGGCAGGAATTAATAGAAGCGGTTACAAGGGCATATGTTTTAACTAAAGAGAAAGGCGGTTCCGTAAAGTTTGACATTCAAAAGGATTCTATGATCATCAGCTCTAAGGTTTCAGAGGTCGGAGAATCATCCGAACAGATAATGATTAAAAACGCGGAAAAAGAAATGAAAATAGCGTTTGATCCGGAATATATGCTGGACGCTTTGAAGGTTATAGGAGGTAAAGAGGTTTTTGTGGGGCTAAACTCTACAAAAGAAGCAGCGCTCTTTAGACCCATGGATAACGAAAAATTTGCTTATGTCTTAATGCCAATGGAGATATAGGATGACCCCAAAAGGACCGGAGCCTCTTAGTAAAATTTTAGAGAAAATATGGAAGAAGATAGAAAAACAAAAAGAAGAAAAAACGGAAATTGCACAAGTTTTAGACAAACTCAACTTGGTTTTGGGGAAGAACATAAGTTCCCACGCGAAACCGTACAAAATTTACAAAAAAAAACTTATTATTGTGGTTAATTCTCCCGTGTATTTACAAGAACTTCTTTTTAAAAAAGAAAAAATAATAGAGGCAGTAAATCAAACTTTTGGTAAAGAAAAAATAAAGGAAGTTAATTTTAGGGTAGGAGTGCCTCGTTAGAGATGTATGATAATTTATATCCCAAAGCGTTGACGGGATTATTTCTAATGTAGCTAACGGGCAGATAGTTTTTATATCTAATGGAGAGAACAATGCAAAAAAACGAACAAAAAGATTACACAGCAAAAAGCATTCATGTTCTTAAGGGTGCGGATGCGGTAAGAAAAAGACCGAGCATGTATATTGGAAGCGTCTCTGAAAGAGGGCTTCACCAATTAGTGGAAGAAGTTGTCGCCAATTCTATAGACGAAGCAATGGCAGGATATTGCGATGAAGTAAACATTACTATACACGCAGATAACTCCGTAACGGTTGTGGATAACGGCAGGGGTATCCCTGTTGATAAACACCACGGCTCCAATAAATCCGCGATAGAAGTGGTAATCACCACCCTACATGCGGGCGGTAAATTTGACAACAAAGCTTATCAAGTCGCGGGTGGTTTGCATGGTGTAGGAATTTCTGTTGTCTGTGCGCTTTCGGAATGGATGGAGGCAGAAGTTTCCAGAGACGGCAAAATTTATTCTATGAAATTTGCCAGAGGAAAAGCCACAACGCCATTACAAATTATTGGAAAGAGCCAAAACACAGGGACAAAAATTGCTTTTTGTCCGGATGAAGAAATCTTTACGGTTACAGAGTTTAGCGACGATATTATTATTCCAAGACTTCGCGAATTAGCGTTTTTAAATAAAGGTATAAAAATAAATTTCCTTAATGAGAAAACGACCAAAGAAGAAAAATTCTTTTTTGAAGGCGGGATTGCGTCTTTTGTTCAATATTTAAGTAAGAACAAAGGCATGTTGCATGATAAGCCCATTTATTTTGAAAATACAAAGGATAAAATTATTATAGAATTTGCCATTCTTTTTACGAAGGAATACAAGGAACACACATCTTCCTTTGCGAATAACATTAATACGCACGAAGGAGGAACACATCTTTCGGGTTTTAAGTCCGGATTGACGCGAGCAGTGAACGATTATATGCACAAGCATTATTCAGACAAAGAAATAAAAGCATTGCAGCTTTCGGGGGATGATATACGCGAAGGGATGATAGGTATAATCAGCGTGAAATTACCTGAGCCCCAGTTTGAAGGACAAACCAAAACGCGTCTGGGAAACAGCGAAGTTCAAGGTATTGTTAGTTCCTACACCAACGAAAAATTGGGCGAGTTTTTACAAGAGAATCCACCCGTCGCCCGACAAATAATTGAAAAATGTATTACAGCTGCAAGAGCGCGGGATGCGGCAAGAAAAGCGCGGGAATTAGTAAGAAGAAAAGGTGCGCTTGATTCTGCAACATTGCCCGGCAAACTTGCCGATTGCTCTGAAAGAGACCCCACGAAAACAGAGCTTTTTTTGGTAGAAGGTGACTCAGCCGGCGGTTCTGCTAAGCAGGCAAGAGACAGAAGAACACAAGCAATCCTACCTTTAAAAGGAAAAATTTTGAATGTGCAAAAAGCGCGGATGGACAAAATTATAAGAAACGAAGAAATATGCACCATGATAACCGCCCTAGGCGCCGGCATAGATGAAGATTTTGATATTAGCAAACTAAGATATGGTCGCATTGTTCTAATGACGGATGCCGACATAGACGGATCCCACATTAGAACACTTCTTTTGACATTCTTTTATAGGCAAATGGCACCATTACTTGAGCAAGGGCACATTTATATTGCCCAACCTCCCCTATATAAAGTAAAAAGAGGGAAAAAAGAAATATATGTCCAGAACGAAGAGCAACTCACCGCCTTTGTTATTAAAGGGGCGACAGAGGGAATAACTGTCTATGATACAGTAAAAAAACAAGCCATATCTGAAGAAAAAATCAAAGAGATTATTAAGATTCTACTCCAGGTGGAAAAAATATCGCCGTCGTTAAGACGTAAAGGGCTCACGCTTGAAAAATATCTAAAAAATTGTTCTCCCGAAGGAAAACTACCTTTATTTGGGGTGAAAAAGGAAGACGAAACACAGTTTTTCTATAACGAACAAGAACTGGCTTCTTTTATGGAAAAAGTTGAAGCAGAGATATCTAACAATTTGTCAAAGACTACAGACAAGCCTCCGACATCGTCATCTTTGTTTCAGCAAGCTGATGAGGGCGAGACGACGGGAAGCAAAGAAGCCCTTCAAGGTGGGGAAGAAAACGATGCAAAGACGGAAAAACAAAACGATTTAAACCTTGAGCCTGCACCCAAAAGAACCAACATCTTTTTCGGGTACATGCAGGCAGGCTGGGAAGTTCGAGAGTTTACTGAATCTCGGCAGATTGAAAAAATTATAGCGAAGTTAAAAGAAAATGGCCTAAACCTGAATATTCTTCAGTCTGCCGCGAAGCCCATATATAGAATAAAAAGCAATAGCGAAGAATACATTGTTTTCTCGGGGATAGAATTATTGGAGAAGATAAAAGAATTGGGGAAAAAAGGTCTTTCTATCCAGCGATATAAAGGGCTTGGAGAAATGAACCCCGAGCAACTTTGGGAGACCACAATGAACCCCGAAGAAAGAACGCTTGTGAAAATTCGATTAGAAGATGCGTATGCTGCGGATGAAATTTTCACGATGCTCATGGGAGACGAAGTTGAACCTCGCAGAGAATATATCCAAACCCACGCGCTTGAAGTTCAGAATTTGGATGTATAAGACAAAAAAAAAGATTTTAAGAATAATTGTTTTGCCGGAATGGCGGAATTGGCAGACGCGCTGGATTCAAAATCCAGTGGACCTTAAAGTCCGTGTGGGTTCAACTCCCACCTCCGGCACTCTTTTTTATTGGCAATCGGCATCCTACAGTTAAAAATCGGCTTGGGTTTATTCCTGAACGAGTATTTAAATTAAGATCTTTTTGAAGAACGGGAGCGGTCGCCTCCAGTCCCTTTTTGTTGTTGTCCGAAAATCATTCGGCCGGCGGAAGTTTGCAAAACAGAAGTTACTTCTACTGTCACTTCTTCGCCCATTAGCCCGCGCGCATTTTCCACCACAACCATCGTTCCATCGTCCAGATAAGCTATCCCTTGGTTGGGTTCTTTACCTTCTTTGACTATTCTTATCTTTAATTCTTCGCTTGGCAGAATTACCGGTTTTAATGCGTTAGCCAATTCGTTTATATTAAAGACGGCTACTCCCTGCAATTTTGCTATTTTATTTAAATTATAATCATTGGTAACAATTATTCCGTTTACGGTTCTTGCTAATTGGACAAGTTTCGAATCCACTTCTTTTATATCCGGAAAATCCTTTTCTTCAATCACGACCTCCAGAGAACCGCTTTTTTGCATTCTATTAAGAATATCCAAGCCGCGCCTTCCCCTTTTTCTTCTTAAAGGAATAGTTGAATCGGCTATTTTTTGAAGTTCGTTTAATATAAATTTGGGGATTACTATTAATCCTTCCAGAAAACCTGTTTCCGCAATATCCGCAATGCGTCCGTCTATTATCACGGAGGTGTCTAATATTTTACATTTTTTATCTTCATCTCTGGAAAGTTGTGGAACAAGGAACTTGAATTCGTCTCTTTTTCTCCAAGAGACAGTCATCCCTAAATATCCTAAAGCTAAAGCAATTCCCACTCTTAAAATAAGCGATACTTCGGGAGTAAACGGAAAATTTAAAACAGTGCCCGTGATTAAGTTAGCCAATATAAGCCCTATTAACAGCCCTATTGAGCCGGCAACCAGTCCTTTGGGCGGAGTTCTTCTTAATGCCCACTCAAGAAACAAAATAGCTGTTGCCCACGCTGCTCCCCAAAGCACGCCCCAAACATTAGGCTGAAAAATATTGCCTAATCCCTCTAAAAAATATACCCCCGTTACTATGCAAAACATTGCAAAAAGAACACGAACTACAATTGCAAACATAATCAACCCCCTTTATAAAAAAGTTGATGGTTAATAGTTTATAGCAAAAACAGAAAAACTAGAAACCATAAACTATTCTAATTAGGAAAAAATTTATTAAGCGCAGATACAATATCTCCTACGCCTATACGTTCAATCTTATCCGCCTTTGTTTGTGTTGCGGGCGCGGATGAAGATAAATTCACCTCAGGTAGTATACACTTTTTAAACCCCAATTTCTCTGCTTCTTTTACTCTGGCTTTAATATGGGAAACACCTCTTACTTCGCCGGATAAGCCTACCTCGCCGACAAATAAAATCCCGGGCGGCAGAGGCTTGTTTTTTAAAGAAGAAATAATTGCGAAAATCACCGGTAAATCTATCCCCGTTTCTTCTATTTTAATACCTCCTACTACATTAATAAATAAATCGTATTTATGAAGCGGTGCTCCGAATATTTTCTCCAGGACGGCTAATAAAAGAAGCACCCTGTTATAATCCACGCCGGCTATTACTCTTCTAGGGAAATTCATTGATGTGGCAGTAGTTACAAGCGCCTGGATTTCTACCAAAAGAGGCCTTGTTCCTTCAATAGAAGAGGCGATAACTGTCCCCGGTGCAGGCGAAGGATTGCGCGACATAAAAATTTCGGAAGGATTGGTAATTTCTTTTAAACCCTTCTCTGTCATTTCAAAAACACCTATTTCCTGCGTAGAGCCGAACCTATTTTTAAAAGTTTTTAAAATGCGGAAAGGACCCGTTTTTTCTCCTTCAAAATAAAGGACGGCATCAACCATATGCTCCAATACCCTGGGACCGGCAATTAAACCTTCTTTGGTAACATGGCCTATAAGAAAGAGGACTTTCGAGTTCTTTTTTGCCAGCTGAATCAAATCGGAGGCGCATTCTCTTATTTGGGAGACGGAACCCGGGGAAGAATTAACACCTGACTTATATGCTGTTTGTATGGAATCTAAAATAATCCAATCGGGCGACGTTTCCTCTATGAATTTTTTTATTCTTTCTAAACTAACCTCGCAGAGAATGCTTAAATCCGCCTTTTTGCCAGATTGTGGTGAAAATATTTTTAATCTTTCGGCTCGTAGTTTAATTTGAGAGAGTGATTCCTCGCCGGAAATATAAAGAACCTTTTTGCCTTTTTGTGAAGCCATTGCCGCCGCTTGTAATAAAAGCGTTGACTTACCTATGCCCGGCTCGCCGCCTATTAGAACAACATCGCCTTCTACTGTGCCGCCGCCTAAAACCCTATCGAATTCAGATATACCCGTAGAAAATCTTTTTTGTTCTTGCCCTTTTATTTGGGAAAGGATAACAGGTTTATTTCCCCACACATATTTATCTTGAGGTTGACTTGGAGTTTCTTCAAGGAGTGTGTTCCAACTGTCACAGGAAGGACATTTACCTAACCACTTTATAGATGTATAGCCACAGTTTTGACATACAAAAGTCGCTTTTGGGTTTCCCATATCTACTCATTCTTCACTTGAAAAAGATAGGTCCTCAAATTTCGTGTATTGCTTAATGAAAGCTAGTTTTATAGTTCCGGTTGGACCGTTTCTCTGTTTGGCTATATTTAGTTCTGCTATTCCCTCTAACTCCTTATCGTCGGGCTTATAATACTCTTCCCTTAATAACAGCATCACTACGTCGGCGTCTTGTTCTAACGCCCCGGATTCTCTTAGGTCTGAAAGTATCGGACGGCGGTCATCTCCACGTGTTTCGACCCGACGGGAAAGTTGAGAGACCGCAATAACCGGGATGTGCAATTCTCTGGCTAAACCTTTTAAAGCTCGAGATATTTCAGCTATTTCCTGCTGGCGATTTTCGAAGGCGGTTCCCGAACTCATAAGTTGTATATAGTCTACAATAACAAGAGAAATATCTTGTTTTGCTTTTAACCTTCTTGCTTTAGCTCTTAGTTCTAAAGCATTAAGAGTGGATGAATCGTCTATAAATATCGGAGCATCAAAAAGAACCCCCGCACCTATTGATAATTTGGGCCCGTCTTCCTCCGCCAAATATCCCGTTCTCAATTTATGTGAATCAACCCTCGCCTCCATACAGAGAAATCGCTCTGCCACTTGCTCCTTCGACATTTCCAAAGAAAACATTGCGACAGGCTTTTTTTCTTCCACAGCAACATTTCTTGCAATAGTTAATGCTAAACTCGTCTTTCCCATAGAGGGTCTGCCTGCAATGATTATAAGTTCGGGAGAATGAAGCCCTGAAGTCTTTTCGTCCAATTTTTTGAATCCGGTGGGCAATCCCGCAATATGAAGCTTATTTCTAACAAGTTCGTCTATCATTTCCCCAGAAATGAGGTCTTTTATAGATACAAAGCCGGAGGAAATTTTCTGTTGAGCAATATTAAAGATGTTCTGCTCTGCTTTATCGAGGAGCTTGGAGCCATCTTCTTTGCCGGCATAGCATTTGCCTATGATATCCGAAGAGACCTCAATAAGCTCTCTTAAAACAGCTTTTTCTCTAACGATTGTCGCATAATGTTCTATATTTGCAGGAGTTGGGATTGAGGATAAAAGAGTGCTTAAAAAGGAAGCCCCGCCTATTTTTTCCAACTCGCCTTTCTTTTTTAGTCGGTCGGTAAGAGATATTATGTCTACAGGCTTATCGTCACTATAGAGGTCTAGTATTGCTCTAAAAATCAACTGGTGCTCTTTACTATAAAAATGCTCCGGTTTTAATTTTTCACCTGCAACATCTATTAGATTTTTATCCAGCAGAATAGAACCCAAAACAGCAATTTCCGCTTCTATATTTTGAGGTGGAACTCTATCAACAGAATTTTTCATAATACCTTTCGCTTATTTTATTAGTAACAAAATTTCATCTTAAGAGGATCTCGGTGTTCCAATTAAACTGTTCCAATTTCCTTTTCTTTCTCTTCTAAACTCTTGTTGATTTTTTCTATATAATTGGAAGTCAGGTGTTCAAGTTCTTTTAGTCCTCTTTTTGCGTCATCTTCAGAAATATGCTCTTCTTTTTCCGTCTTTTCGATGTCTTCTTTTGCTTCTCGTCTTTTGTTGCGAATGGACACTCTTGCTTCCTCGGTTATTCTATGGACTATTTTGATAAGTTCCTGCCTTCTTTCACTGGAAAGAGGAGGAATCGGGATTTTAATTACTTCCGCTTCCATTGAAGGCACTAATCCCAAGTCAGCCTTGAGAACTGCGTCTTTAATTTCGCTCATTGCGGCTTTGTCCCAGGGTTTTATAATAATTAATCCTGGGTCTGCGGTTACGGTTGCCAAATGACTGATGGGGGTTGGCGTTCCGTAATAAGCAACTCTAATATTATCAAGAAGCGCAGGCGTTGCCTTACCTGTTCTTATAACACTAAATTCATGGTTGAGATTATCAAGGCAGTGTTTCATCTTTTCTTCTATTTTTTTAAGAATATCTTTAATCATTGTTTAGCGCCCTCCTTTATAATAAAATCAAAAATTAAACATCAAATATTAAAAATACAAAGCAAAAATAAAATATTCTTAATTTTTTACGATTTTTTCTCGGTTTCTCTAATTTCTTTTTGTTTCTTATTTTGATACAGCGCAAGCATTGCTATCATTATAATAATGGGCAACCAAAAAACTTCATAAAGCCGAGAGAGATAGAAACTGCATATAACGAGAAATATAAGAATAATCCATATGATCATATTAATCTTAATCAAAAAAACTCTTTCTTTTGAGACCCTCGTATTTTTTATACTTACAAAAGTTAATACTCCCAACCAAATTACAACTACTCCCCAGTAAATAGTCTTAATCGTTATTTCTGGAAGCGTGATATTAGGAAACAAGTTTAAGTTTATTGTAACCAATAATATAAACAGAAAAATCAATGGGCCTAGTATTTTATTTAATTTTGAATTTTTATTTGTCATTTTACATTTTAACTTTTAATTTTTGAATTTGTTATTAATGTCCCGACTTTTTCGCCTTTTAATATTTTTTTGATGCTGTGAGGGTTCTTTATATCACAAACTATAATAGGAATATTATTTTCTTTACATAAGGATATAGCAGTTAAATCCATTACTTTTAAGTTTTTTTCGAGGACTTGTTGATAAGTTAATTGTTTGAATTTTTTAGCTTTCGGGTTAATCATAGGGTCGCAATCGTAAACCCCGTCAACTTTTGTGGCTTTCAATAATATGTCGACATTTAATTCTACGGCTCTTAAAGCGGCGGCGGTGTCAGTGGAGAAATAAGGGTTGCCCGTGCCGCCCGCTAAAATTACTACATCTCCTCTTTCTAAAAATTTTAAAGCCCGCTCTTTATAAAACAAGGGGCATATGTTTTTTATTTCCAATGCACTCATGATAGAACTTTTGATGCTGTTTTGACGCAGAATATTTTTTAAGTGGAGAGCATTTATTAATGTCCCGATCATTCCCATATAATCCGAAGTATATCTGTCTAACCCCAACTTTTGCGCGTTAAGCCCGCGAACAATATTTCCGGCGCCGATTACTACTGCTATTTCTAATTGGGTATTCTTTTTTATGTCTTTTATTTGGGAGATGAAAAAATTTAAAGGATTATTCGCGGAAATCTTATCTTTAGGATTACCTAAAAATTCACCTGACAGTTTCACCAATATGCGACTGGTTTGCCTTTGCTTGTCTCGTTTTGTCAGCTTCGGCAAGCCGAGGGCGGGACGAGCCGCGGGTCTTGTTGAAGTGGTTCTGCGTAAAAGTTTTGGCATGAGATAATTCTCGCTGATTTAGAAATATTAAAAAGTAAAAAATCTAGTTCACTTACTCCGATGTTACTGCTCGCCAAGATGATAACGAATAAACCGCTTCACTTGGATATTTTCTTTGATCTTACCTATGTGTTCATCTATAATTCCCCCTATCGTCTTGCTGGGGTCTTTGACGAATGGCTGGTTAAGCAGGCACACTTCAGAATAGAATTTTTTGAGTTTGCCTTGAGCTATTTTCTCTATTACTGCCGCGGGTTTATCCGAAGATTGAGAATTATATAAATCAGTTTCCTTTTTAATAACCTCTTCGGGGACATCTTTCTGTGCAATATATTTCGGATTGCTTGCAGCGATGTGCATAGTAATGTCTTTTACCAAATTTTTAAATTCATCTGTTCTTGCCACAAAGTCCGTTTCACAGTTAATTTCTACCAAAACGCCGATCTTGCCGCCAAAATGTATATACGAAGCAATCCTTCCTTCCGAAGTTACTCTTTCCTTTTTTTCCTGTCCTTTAGTAATGCCTTTTTTTCTCAAAATTTCCACAGCTTGCGTTAAGTCACCATTGGCTTCTTCTAACGAGTTTTTGCAATCAACAATAGGAGCATCAGTTTTCGCTCTTAATTTCTTGATAAGTATTAAGTCTATTTTCTTACTCATTTTGCACCTTTACCTTGATCGTCTGCCTTTGTTGATGCAGGTTTCTTGACTTCTTTTGCTTTCTCACTTGTCTTTTGTTGCGCATCCGCCTGTTTTTCTTCGGTTGGAGTGGGCGCAGGGGCATCTGTTTTTTTCTGTTCGGCGCCTTCGGCTAAAACTTCTACGTGAGCTTCTTTTTCATCTTTTTTGAGCTGCTTAATTGCTGCTTTTCTGCCTTCCAAAATAGCGTCAACTATTCGTGTGGTGATTAGCTTTACAGCTCTGATAGTGTCATCGTTTGCGGGGATAGGATAATCAACTTCTCTGGGGTCGCAGTTTGTATCTATCAAACCCACAATAGTTATTCCTAATTTTCTTGCTTCGGCAACGGCTATTTTTTCTCTGTGGGTATCAACGATAAACATACAATCCGGAAATTTTTCCATGTTTTTTATGCCCGCAAAGTTCTTTTCCAGTTTTGCCTTCTCTTTTTTTAGCTTGGATGCTTCTTTTTTGATTAGTGTATCTATTTTCCCGCTTTCTTCCATTTTTTCAAGCTCTTTAAGACGATTCGTGGATTTTTTAAGTGTCTCAAAATTTGTCAGCGTTCCGCCAAGCCATCGGTCAACTACATAAAAAACGTCTGCTCGTTTAGCTTCGGCAAGTATCGTTTCTTGTGCCTGTTTTTTTGTCCCAACCAGTAAAAAAGTTTTACCTTCGGCTGCCAGTTTTTTTACGAAGTCATACGCTTCCTGAAACTTCTTAACTGTTTTGGTGAGGTCGATAATATGTATTCCTTCTTTTTTGCCGTAGATATACTGCGCCATCTTTGGGTTCCATTTGTTTGTCGGATGACCAAAATGTAACGCCACTTCCAATGCTTCAGAAATAGAAATAACCTCTTTCGTCAAGATATATCCTCCCTACCTTTCACTCGCCGCTTGGCGATATAGGCTTATACTTTTTTATTACCAACCTTATCACAATCCACTCAAACGCAATGTCAGAGTTTATAAACGGATTTTGCTTGTTAGAAACCGTAAAGTCCACGATTATATCACAGCTTAAAATTTGATTGCAATTGCCGCAAGAGAAGCGCCGGTCTTTTAGCTTACAAAAAACAGGCAACAAATTTTGGACAGAGAGGCAATTTACGCCTCGAGCCACCCTATTTATCTAAGGCTGTAACTATTATCAATATTATCGAATAACCGATTATGCTTGATACAAGAGCAAGCGGGAACGACCATGTATTTGTATAATGCAAAATCAAAGTAACTACCATAGTTGCAATCACAGGCTTTTCGCAGGTTTTATAAAAAGGAATTTTTATTCCAACTCTTGTAAGATAAAACACGGCAAACCCAAACATGACAGCTAAACTGATAAGTGTGGCAAGACCGATGCCTGCCAACCCATAAACTGGAATAAGGCAAAGGTTTAAAATGCTGGCGTAAAAAATCAATATACCCAAACTTACGACAACCATTCCTTGTCGGTTTATAAATAAAGCTATTTTTAGCAATAAAGAATTGAAATAAATAAAAATTAGACTCCAGACAATAATTTGGAAAGGCAAAACAAATACATTAGACGCTTCAGTGAAGAAAAAAAAGAAAATATCTTGAGCGCGGAAAGCAAGAAACGCAACCAGGGGAAATAAGAAGATAGATATCATCCTCATATTTTCGAATTGTTTGTCTAAAAATGCTTGCCCTGAATCGTCCGCCATTGTATCAGTGGTGGACTGGTTTAGGGATTGTTTTTCATTAACCTCTGCCATAAATATTCCTCCAATTATAAAGGAGATTCTTCTTTGGGGGAGCGCCCCATTAACTCTCCTACTGCCTCAAAAGGTTTTTCCCCTTCCCATAAGACTTCATATACCACGCGTGTTATGGGCATTTCAACTCCCAATTTTTCCGCCAGTTTAAGTGCGGATTTTGTAGCCCACACTCCTTCAGCAACCATATCCATTCCTTTCAACACTTCGTCCAAACTTTGTCCTTTACCTATTTTTTCGCCTACACCTCTATTTCTTGAATGTTTTGATGTGCAGGTAACAATCATATCGCCCATTCCCGCAAGACCGGCAAATGTTAAAGGGTCCGCGCCCATCTTAATGCCAAGCCGCGACATTTCAACCAACCCCCTTGTAATAAGTGCCGATTTAGTATTATCTCCGTAACCCAGCCCGTCAGATATGCCGCAGGCAAGCGCTATAATATTTTTCAACGCTCCGCCGAGCTCCACGCCGACTATGTCCGTATTCGTATATACCCTCAAATTCATCCCCATAAAAATATCTTGAACTTTTTTAGTGTTTTCATGGCTTCCCGCGCAGACTATCGTCGTGGGGATACCATTTGCAACCTCTACCGCAATAGAAGGACCGGACAGAGCCGTTATGTTGACGGGATTAATCTTACCCAAAACATCTTTTGCAACTTCGGACATTCTAAAAAAAGTATTCTCCTCAATACCCTTTACAAGAGATACAAAAATAGTTTTCGCGTCAAAATTTTTTATCTGTTCCAGAGATTTTCTTAAATATTGTGACGGGATGGCAATGACAACTATGTCTTTATCTTTTACGGCTGAATTAATATCAGATGTTAGAATTATTTCATCAGGGAATTTTATTCCGGGCAGGAACTTAATATTTTCTCTTTTTGCCTGCAGAACCTTCAAATAATCCGGAAATTTTTCCCAAAGAGTTACTTCGTGTTTCTTCTTGGCAAGATGAAGCGCGATTGCCGTTCCCCAACTGCCAGCGCCTATAACGGAAATTTTAGTCATGATATTTAATTTCGTAAATCGTAAATGGTAATCGGTAATTAGTAATTTTTTAAAATTACGCTTTACCCTTAGAGATTGTTGAGCAATCTCAAGGACTTTGGTCCCGGGAATCTTTTAGATTCCACGGGGCTATTTACGGATTACCGGTTACAAAAAATAAGCATCAGTTTGTTTTTTTATCTTCTTCTCCCAAATTTATTTTCTCTGCCTTGAATCAACCGCTTTATATTCAAACGGTGACGAATAATTATAAGCACAGTAACTATACAGGAAAATATGATTATAGGTAAAGCAACCTTTCCGCCAATCCCCGCTAACATCAAAATAGGCAGAGATATCGCTGCAACAAGGGACGCCAGCGAAACATATCCGAACGGAATAAACACCGCAACCCATATTCCCAATACGATAAGCAAAGTAATAGGTGCAAGCCCTACAAATACTCCCGCAGAAGTAGCAACACCTTTTCCGCCCTTAAACTTTACCCATATGCTCCAATTATGTCCGAGAATACTTATTATCCCGCCTGTTATTTTTAACATCGGCACAGACATTATATTGTCCGTGAAAAAAGTGGAAATATAACCCGCTAAGAATACAGCCAAAAATCCTTTGCCCCCGTCAAGAATGAAAGCAAGAAACCCCCATCTTGCGTCTAGCACTCTTGCAAGATTGGTAGCGCCGATATTACCGCTTCCTACCCTTCTTAAATCTATCCCTCTGGCTTTCCCTAACCAGAAACTAAAAGGCAGAGAGCCGAGCAGGTAGCCAACAATTATTACCAGTATTAGACTCATATATTCGCTCCGCTTTAACGATGGATGATGGATGAGCGTCCCGACATATCGGGACTAGGACGAAGGACAACTTTATTCTGTTTCGTCCCTCATCCTTCGTCACTCGTCTCTCGTTTTTTTTACTAAAACAATTGCATATCACCCTGAAAAATAATATCGTAATATTCTTTTATGGACTTTAATGAATTACTTGCCAAAATGGTTAAATAATAAGTTGCGACAATAACTATTATAGTTACGATTATTTTTGTTTTCCAGTTAAAGCGGGGATTAAACCAAACCATCGGAAGAGCCAGTGGCCCGACACACAAAAAAGCAACAATTATCCAGGTAGTTCTAAAATACCACGGGCTCTGTTTGGGCTTTTCTGCCAGCATCTCACCGCAGAACCTGCATTTAATCGCTTCGTCCTGAATTTCTTCCGCGCAATAAGGGCATTTTTTCATAAGATTCCCTGAAAGGTGTTAATAAAAATGTACGCCTACCCTTCTTTTTTAATTCACTTGTTGACCACTTTGTTTTTATAAGTTTCCTCTTCTATGTAGAAATTTATGTTTGGATTTTTAGAACTATAAGCTATCTGAATTTTATCTTTATCCGCTATTAGATTGAAGGCATCTTGTCCAATTTTAGCAGTCCTTTTGTACCCTTTTTTATTTACATAAAATTCATATCCTACTGAACATTTTCTTTTTTTATCAACAGACGATTTATACATTTTACTGCGGTCTAATTTGTAACTAATGTCAGCATTTGTAATAACACCGCCAGTATCAAAAAAATCTTCAACTTCGTTTTTATATCTTACATTATCAAGCAGGGCTATCATTAAAATAAACATCACAACAAATAAATGTATATAAACCTTGTTCCTTAGTAGTGCCCATATTTTTTCTACTTTAAATTCTTCTCTCACTTTATCTATTCTAAGAAACCATATAGAGAAAACACAAACTAACATATTAATAATGGGCATAATCCTTGCGGTAAACGTATTTCCTGCCATCCAATTAAACGAGGATTCCGGATGGCTAGTAAGCAATATCAATAAACTAAGTGCATAAACAATTACGAATATCCAGTACATAACTAAAATTATTTTTCTTGCCCTCTCCTTAAAATTAAATAATCCAATTCCAACTAATATAAAAATGTAAGTAAGAATTAGAGTAAATAAAGTTTGGGACGGATATCTACTACTATGAGGAATCATATTTGCAAACCCTCGAAAGGTTCCAATCAACATGGGAATCAACCAAAAACAAGCAATGAGTTTAACAATTGTTCGCTTTTTTATAATCAAATAGTTATATAAAAGTTGCCACATTTTCGCCTCCTTTTTCATAAAAATTCTTTGGCTTGGACACCTCATCCTTTAGGATGGGGAGGAAAGCCGAATATCTCCTTATACTATAACAAAGGTGTATATATAATGGTCAGTCTATTCTAATATAAATGCCTCGCCCTTTAGGGCGGGGTAATTTACTCCCCTCTTCTAATCCTTCCCTGTCCGCCTGAATTTTTTGCGGGTGTTTCTTATTTTTATTATTAACGGGATTCCTTCCAATTATTATAAATACTCAGGAAATTCTGCTTTAATTTTATCTCTAATAAATTCTACAAAGGACTCTGTTTCTTTGAAAAGTTCTTCCGCTTCTTTATCGGATACTACGCCTGCCCTGTCATAGTCGGCGATGTTTCTCTTTTTTCTGGAACGGTCAAGATAATCTATAACGCTAATATGTTCCTTCCCCAAGATATCTCTTAAAGCTGTCCATGTTGTATAGTGGTGGCTTTCTGTTGCAGGCTTGTAGCCACAGCAATAAAGTAGCGCAAGTCCTGCCTGAAAAGCGGCGTTGTAGGTTATGTTGAATTTTCTGTCTGCCGAAAGGTTTTCGAGCGAAGCGTCTTGAATATCCCTGTTAATCAGATTAAAAATATCTCTTATTTCTTGTTTGCTGGTTTGATGTTTTTTGAGCTTCCCCACGCTATACCAATTCTCTAAGGTCATTTTTCGTTCCTTTCAGGAAAATTTTCGGTTCTTTTAAAACTGTTGTTATAAAATGGTTGTGAACTTTTCTTTTTTGCTTGAACTCTTCAGGCGGGAAAATGGTGCAGTTGATTTCTCTTCTTAATTCTTTTTCCGACTGTATGATTACTTTCTGTAAATCTTTTAGAGTGGCATCGCCGATTATGAATAAATCGATATCGCTGGATAGGTTCTCGCTGTTTTTGGCATAGGAGCCGTAAATAAAAGCGATTTGGATATTTTCGTAGCCCTTAACTAAGGATTTTAATTTGTCGCCGATGCCTGCGGTTTTGAGAATAATACTTTTCAGTTCGGAAAATAACGGGAAATCTTTGTTAACTGAATAATATTTTCTATTAGCTTCTGTTTCTATGTTTAGCAGTCCCATTTTCTCAAGGTTTTGGAGTTCTCTTCTGATGCTGGTATAAGGCGTTTTTAAAAGTGATTCAATCTGCCGAGGATAATAGCTGTTGTTCGCGTTTATTAAGAAAAGCTTAAGCAAGTCTATTCGGGTTTTGGAAGAAAGTAGAGAAGTTAACATGTTTTATTCTTTTACCTTAAAGCAAATTTGGGTTCAAGGATTGAGCCTAATTTGTGTTAATATTAACCTAATATAGGCTCATTATATCTATGCGAGCGTGATTTGTCAACCCCGTTAGAGATTTAATAAGTTGCTCATTATCTATCATACAATATGATAGTTGCTTATCCCGTTAATAAAATATTTAGTGTTTTTTTAAATCTCTAACGGGGTCAATTTTCCCTATCCGCCCGTGTTTTTGTCGTGTGTTTCGTATTTTTATTATTAACGGGATTCCTTCCAACCCAAATTTTTTGTGTAGATGGTGTGTGACAAACCTAAGAAAAGTTTTATCTATACCTGAGGGATTGTTTGTTCTTAGGATAATGTTGTTTGGGCGAGCGTGGTTTTGTGTTAAATCGTAAATTCTTGTTCCCGCCCTTGGCATACGTTTCGCCTTAATCTCGGCCAGTGCATCTGCCAGCTGGGTTCTTGTAATCGGCTTTTTATAGGCAAGGATTATTTCTTTTGCTTTGGTAAGCGCTACCTCAAGGTTTTTGCCTGTTACGCCGGAAGTAAATATGAAAGGGGCGAAGTCAAGAAAGTTAAATTGGCTCTTTACGGCATTAAGATACTCTTCTTTTTCGTCCAAACTTTTTTCGGGCTGGAGGAGTTTACCTTTATTGTAAATATTTTTGGTCTTGCTTTTAGTTTGCTCAGGCGAAGATAGTGGACGCAGGGACGCAGGGATTAAGTCGCTTTTGTTTAACAGGATTATTACGGCTTTTGCGTGTTCCTCCAAAAATGAACCGATTGATAAATCTTCTCGTATAATGCCCATACTCATATCAAGAAGGAAGAAGACCATATCTGAATCGGCTATGGCTTTTTTTGTTTTTTTTACCGCTACCTTTTCTAAGCCCTCTCTGATTCTTCCCTCTCGTCTTATACCGCTTGTATCAAGCAGCATAAATTTATCTTCTCCAAGAGAAAAAGGAATTTCAACGATATCTCTTGTTGTTCCGGGGACATCGTGGACTATTACTCTCTGGCTCCCAAATAGTTTGTTTATTAAAGTGGATTTGCCGACATTGGGATGTCCCACAATCATTACGCTAAAAGGTTTTTGTCCTTTTTTGATTTCCCCTTTTGGGATTTTTGCTGAAATTTTTTCCATCAACTCGTTTATATTGAGTCCGTGTATTGCGGAAATAGATATCGTGTCGGAGAAACCCATTTTATAAAATTCGCCGGAAAGAGCCTCTCTTTTATTACCTTCTATTTTGTTTACGACCAGAATTATCGGCTTACCGGTTTTTCTCAATAATTGGCAAATTTCTTCGTCCCAGTTATGAAGCCCTTCTTCGCCGTCAACAAGAAAGAGCATAAGGTCTGCTTCTTTTATGCTGTAGGCGACCTGCTTTTTTATTTCTTGGGTTAGCGTTTGCGTGTCGTCGGGAATAATTCCGCCGGTGTCTATTAACTCAAAGATTGTTTTGCCCCAGTACACTTCGCCGTAGAGACGGTCTCTTGTTACGCCGGGTTTGGCGTCAACAATTGAAGCCCGGCTTTTTGTTAGACGGTTAAATAATGTGGATTTACCCACATTGGGACGACCGACAATAGCAACTTTTGGTAGCATTTTAAAGAATGTTTTGGGAGTTATGGTTACAACACTCGTTTTTTCGTAATCAGTAATTAGTAATCGGTAAATGGTAATTAAAGAACCATAAACAGTAATTAACTAATCCAAAAAATTTTTAAAGTTACAGTTTACGCTTTACGAGTTACCAGTTACGAAACTTAACAATTATTTAACTACATCCCCATATTTAAAGCCCGAACCTTCTAAAATTTTGGCTTTGGAGAATTTCTCTTCGACTGATGTTACTTCTATTCTGCCTATTCTTGATTCTTCCTTACCCAAAGAAAGTCCGGTTGCGGGGTCAATTAGTTCTTCACCCACACCATAAACAGTATATGTAGTTCCTACAGACATATTCACATCTTGCCCGCCGGAAATATAAACGACATTATTGTTATCAACTTTTACAATGCTTGACTGCCAGGAGACATTTTCCATTTCGCGTACAATGAATTTAACAGCATCTCTAATGGCGTGTCTTGTTGCTTCTCCAAGCGGGGTTTTCCAATATCCTCCGACTCCGAATGCAACATCACCGGAAACACCTCCAAGTGCCATACCTGTAGTTTTTGCTTCGCCTACTGCGCGATGGGATTGAAGAACTTCACCTGTCGAGGTATCATATATTCTTAAATCAAGTGCTACGTGAGCCACACTGCCACCTATGCCGATACCGATGCCTTTTATAGCAATTCCGCCCGCTCCGCCGGATTTTGATGCTTCATATTCGGTGACTGCGCCTCTTATTAAAATCTGCGCTCCGATTAATCTATTAACTTTTGGACCGGTGATTCCGGCTAGTTTTCCTTGTTCCTGTAATCTTTGTTCGCTTAAAATATCTCCTAAATCGGTTCTTTCCACGACTATAAATCTGCCGGTATTGATTAGTGCTGTTGTGAGCATTTCAGCCATCCCGTCACCAAGGCGCGCCTCTCCTCTCCAGCCGGATTTATTCTCAAAGCCGGATACACCTATTCTTTTCTTTATGCCGTGAAAAGGTTCTGGGGCAATTATTCCTTCTTCTTCCTCTTCTGCTCGTATGTATTCTCTCTGGGATGTTGTCTGTGCTGATTTCATCTTCGCAAAACTTGGAACATAAGATAATCCAAAAATTAAAAGGACTGCCATTGACCAACAAGCGAACTTTTTGAACATTGCTTTTCCTCCTTTTTGAAAGTTACGATTATACGGATTTTAACACTATTACACACATTGTTTAAGGGGCAGTCAAATATGAAGCTTCTGTTAAAATCTTTGCTTTCATTATTTCCTCAACAAACTGAAGCGATTTGGGTCTTTTGCCGATGGAATGAAATAAATAATAATGAATTACGCCTTTTACCTGTCCCAAGAGTTTAGGAACAACACTAATCCGCGCAAGAGTTTCTATTTGTGTTTTTATCAGGATTTTCATAAGCGCTATGGTATTGGGCAGAATGTCTATAGAGCGGGTGTCCTTATTATGACAATCCGGGCAAATGATTCCGCCGAGGAGTGGGCTGAATTTATAAGATACAGGTTCTTTTTTACAGCTCACGCAATTGGTGAGTACGGGGCCATATCCCGCCAACCTTAACAGATTTAATTCAAAAAACGGCAATAATAAGCTAGGGAGATTTGGTTCTTTTTCCAGATAAGAGAGACAAGCTAGTAAAAAATCAAAGATTTTTTCGTCTTGGTCCTGTATTAGTTCCTGAACTATTTCCATCCAGTATGTTGCAAAAGACGATTTCAAAATATTTTCTCGTATTCCTATATAAAAATTCTTTTGCTCGCATTTTCCTATTAGATGGACTTCACTGTTTCGACTTTTATAGAATGAGATGTAATCGTGGGAAAACAGTTCCAAGGAACTGCCGAAATATTTCTGTTTTTTTCTTGCGCCTTTTGCAAGCCCTTTTAAAACTCCAAAATCGCGCGTGTAGAAAACCGCAAGTTTGCTGGTTTCTCTTACGTCAAAACTTCTTAAAACAATGCCCTCAGTCTCTTCCATTTCGCAAATTATTCTACTATCTTAATATAAAGATTGCAATTATATACGTCAGAAATCAGATGTCAGAAAACAGAGGACAGAAAAAGTCTGATAACTGCTTTTTGATGGGCTGGAAGGTTTATTTCTAACTGGTTTTGTGATATAAAAAACATTCACATAAGGAGTTGCAGTTGACGCTTGGCGAACTTATAAATTTAAAAGCGGAAGAATTTAGGGACCACGTGGCGTTTGTCCAACCCGGCGAAGCCTCCTTAACCTACAAAGTTTTTAATCAAAAAGTAAATCAACTCGCCAATTTTTTATTACACAAGGGATTAAAAAAAGGCGACAAAGTAGCCATATTGCTCCAGAACTGCCTGGAGTTTATTATTTCTTATTTTGCGATAGTAAAAATAGGAGCTGTTGTCCTGCCTCTTAATAATATGCTTACCTTTGAAGAGTTGGACTTTATCCTCAAAGACGCAAAAACAGTTGCGCTGATTACTTCCGAAACTTTCAAAGAAACAGCCGATGAATTGATGGCAAGAGTGGATTCTCTAAAATTGCAATTAAAAGTGGAAAACTTTGAAAGTGAATGTTTTCAACCTGCCCGTGCTTCTTCGTCGGGAGCAGACGGGGAAAATTTATCCTGTTCGTGTCAAGAAGAAGATGTCGCAACATTGATTTACACTTCGGGGACAACCGGTTCTCCCAAGGGCGTTATGCTGACGCATAAAAACCTTATATCCAATGCTCAAGCGTGTCTTAAAAAAATAACGGTTACGCCAAAGGATAATTTTTCCTGTCTTTTACTTCTGTACCACTCTTTTACCATCACGACTTGTGTTTTGGTGCCTTTGTACGCAGGCGCGACATCGGTAATCATAAAATCCTTAAAAAACTTCAAGGAAGTTTTTAAACAATTGTTAAAAAGTAAAGTAACGGTGTTGATTGCAATTCCTCCGATTTATAGAATTTTAGTTGAAGCAAAAACCCCGTCTTTTCTCACGGCGTTTCCTTTTAGATTGTTCTTAAACCCCATAAGATTATGCGTATCAGGAGGAGAAGCGTTGCCTTTAGAAGTTATGAAAAAATTCGAAGCGAAATTCCACATCCCTCTCATAGAAGGTTATGGATTGACAGAAGCGTCGCCTGTTGTAACGCTATCGCCCATTAAAAAGAAAAAGTTAGGCTCTGTTGGCAAAGCGCTTGAAGGTGTTGAAATAAAAATAATTAATGAACAAGACCAGGAAGTGTCTATAGGAGAAGTAGGCGAGGTTTTAGTAAAAGGCTCTTCTGTTATGAAAGGGTATTACGATAAACCCGAAGAAACGAGAAACGCCATAAAAAACGGTTGGCTTTACACCGGGGATTTGGGGAAACTTGATAAGGAAGGGTTTTTATATATCGTAGACAGAAAAAAAGATTTAATAGTAATGAAAGGATTAAACATTTATCCAAAGGAAGTTGAAGACGCGCTATATACTCATACGAAAATAAAAGAAGCCGCGGTGGTTGGCAAAAAGTTGGAAGACGGTGACGAAGTGCCGATAGCTTATATCGTGCTGCAGGAAGGCGAGAATATAACACAAGAGGAAATACATAAGTATTTACAGCATTCTCTAGCTCATTATAAAATTCCCAGAAGGATAGAATTTAGAAAAGAATTGCCAAAAACACCGACAGGAAAAATCTTGAAGAGATTTCTATAAAATTTTAAAGAGAATGTTGGTATAATTACAATATAAAAAATAAAAAACGGATACTTGATGTTAGATTCCTGATACTAGTAAAAACAGTAGAAACAAATAAATAGAATTCTTTTACGAGCATCTAGTATCCAGTATCCAGAATTGGATTAGTGGGGGAATTATAAATTATGATTAGAGTAAGATTTGCGCCTTCGCCTACCGGATTTTTACACATTGGTGGTGCTAGGACAGCGCTTTTTAACTGGTTGTTTGCAAAACATAATAAAGGTAAATTCATTCTTAGGATTGAAGATACCGACGCCGCGCGTTCCACTAAAGAAGCTGAAGAACAAATCCTAGATTCGCTTAAATGGTTGGGACTTGATTGGGACGAAGGACCTCTAATTGGCGGACCTCACGAACCATATTATCAAAGCCAAAGAGGAGAAATTCACAAGAAATTTATAACCCAATTATTAGGCGAAGGAAAAGCCTATCCTTGTTATTGCACACCGGAAGAACTTAGCGCGCTAAGAGAAGAACTGAAGAAAAAAGGTGAAGTTCCCAGATATAACGGCAAATGTAGAAATCTTAGCAAAGAGGAAACGGAGAAATTAATAAAAGAAGGTAGAAAAAAAGTTATAAGATTTAAATGGACCAAGCCTGTTCTTCCTTTCAAAGACGCAGTCCACGGAGACATAGATTTTTCAGAACATAAATTTGACGATTTTGTCATACTTAAACCAGACGGCAATCCTACATATAATTTTTCGTGTGTTGTGGATGATTATACGATGGAAATAACGCACGTGATAAGGGGCGACGACCATATAACGAACACGCCGCGGCAACTGGCTCTTTATGATGCGCTTGATTTTAAGCCCCCTATATTTGCTCATATACCTCTGATACTTGGTCCTGACAAGACGCGTCTTTCAAAAAGGCATGGCGCGGTGGGGCTACTTGAGTATAAGAAGGAAGGATATCTGCCTGAAGCATTGATGAATTTTATTTCGCTTTTAGGATGGTCACCCGGGACAAATCAGGAAATTATGTCTAAGGAAGAACTGATAAACTCTTTTTCTTTGGAAAGGATAATCAGCCGCAACGCCGTCTTTAATAAAGAAAAACTTGATTGGATGAACGGCTTTTACTTAAAGCATATGCCGACGGAAAAATTGCTTGAACACCTCCTGCCTTATCTGAAAGAAGCAGGTTTCGTAAATGATAAAATAGATACGGATAAATTGACAAAAATAGTGGAACTTTACAAACCACGAATAAGAACGCTTGAGCAGATGGTTAATAACGCTGATTTTTTGTTTCAGGATAAACTTAATTACAATGAAAAGGCGGTCAACAAATTTTTAAAAAGGGATTATGTCCCTTCGCTTTTTGAAAAAGTCGAAAAACGGTTGGAAGAACTACAGTCTTTTAATACGCAGGAAATAGAAAATACTTTAAGGGAACTTGCAGAAGAACTGAAAATGAAGGGCGGCGATTTTATTCATCCCTTGAGAGTGGCGCTCACCGGAAAAGAAGTATCGCCACCGATTTTTGACACGATGGCTCTATTAGGTAAAGAGAAAACCATACAAAGAATAAAAGACGGCAAAAAACTGGTAGCATAGTAGAACTTCTTATGAATGAACTTCACCCCGTTAGAGATAAAAATCACGCACTTTATATACACAGTTTGAAGAACAAAGAGAATAATAAACGATATACAGTTGCTAAAGATAGTTTACGGTTGCCATACACGCAATGGCAACCTACCTGCCCGCTTCGCAGCAGGCGGGTCTCTAACGAGGTAAAGGTAATATCCTCCGCTAAAGTCAATCTTTTCCTTGAAGTTATAGGGAAACGACCCGACGGGTACCACAATATAGAAACAATCTTCCAAGAAATAGACCTGCACGATGAAATTTTGATAAGAAAGAAAGCCGAGCAAGGCATTGATATAAAAGTTTCCCCCTCCTTAAATATAACAAAAGAAGATAATATTGCTTACAAAGCCGCCAAATTAATTCAGCAAAAGGCGAAAAAAAATAATAGTGGTATTGAAATCTTTATAGAAAAAAGAATTCCCCCAGGAAGAGGTCTTGGCGGAGGAAGTAGTAACGCAGCAGCGGTTTTAAGGGGTTTGAACCAGTTATGGCAACTGAATTTTTCTTTGGAAGAATTGGCGGATTTAGGCAGACAACTCGGTATGGATGTGCCCTTTTTCATTTATGGAGGAACCTGCTTGGGAACCCAAAGAGGTGAAGTTATTACACCTGTAGAGAATTTTGCGGGTTTCAGAATTCTTATTATCTGGCCTAATTTTTCCATATCGACTGCCGATATATATAAAAACGTGTCTTGTTGCCTTCCTATTGGTTGCGGGCAGGCGGGCTTGACTAAAAAAAAGAGAAGTGCTAAATTACTTTTAGAAGCTTTGAAAATAAACGACTTTGAAGGAGTAAAAAAACATTTTTTCAACCGCTTGGAAGATGTGGCATTCAAAAATTATCCTCTTCTTTGTCAATTTAAACAACAGATTAAATCCCTTTATACAGGAGATAATATTATTATGAGTGGTTCCGGTTCGGCATTTTTTGCTATTTTGCCCGACGAAGGGGTAAACGAAGAATATATTAAAAAGGAAATAATTAAACTTAAAGGAGGTTGCTATATAGGAAAAACATTGCCCGCCTTATTGCGAGGCAAGCCCGCTGTTTAGGACGGACAAAATCTTCATTACCGGTTATTTAACCCTCGCCTGCCAGGTGGTCATGTCGGGCAGGGATTGCAAAAGGCGTTGTAATTTAAACAACAGCTATAACCGCAGAGGTTATATGGTACAGGAGGTTAAAAAATGGAAATTACAGATGTAAGAATAAAGCTGTCTACAAAAAAGGGCAACAGAGTAAAAGCATTTGCAACCATAACGTTTGACAATGCGTTTGTTGTTCGGGATTTGAGAATAATAGAAGGGCATAGCGGATTATTTGTGGCGATGCCGTCGCGTCCTTTAAAAGACCCGTGTCCCAAATGCGGTTACAGAAATCCTGTGAGAGGCAAACATTGCGCTGGATGCGGTAGCGAACTTACTATTCATAAAAGTCCCGAAGCTGATGATAAAAACTTACATAGAGATGTCGCGCATCCTATAACGCAAGAAATGAGGGATTATATTCATAATAAAACAATCGATGCATATAAATTGGAGATTGAAAAAGGTCCGGCAGAACCTGTCTCAGAGAAGGTTGAAGAGAAGAAACCCGAAGCTAAAACGGGCTTATTCGGAAGAAAAAAAATAAAGAAAGAAACAGAAGCCACACCTAAAGAGGAAACAAAAGAAGAAAAAGGTGTGGTAGAATCTGTCTCGGAGAATATTGAAGAGAAAGAACCTGAAACTAAAAAAGGCTTATTCGGGAGAAAAAAAGTAAAGAAAGAGACCGAAGCCGCACCTAAAGAGGAACCCAAAGAATAAAAAGCAAAAGGATTAATATATTGTCATATCAGTGGTTGGTATGGATATAAAAATTGCCCGGTAGTGTAATCGGTAACACACCAGCTTTTGGAGCTGGCTTTCCTGGTTCGAGTCCAGGCTGGGCAGCTAAATTTTGTGTAACAAAATTTATCCCTAAGCGTGCCCTGCCCGCCAAAATAGTTTATCGGCAGGCGGGGAAGTAAATTGTGGAGTGAAGCGACAGAATTTACAAGCGTTTACGCAAGGGACCATTTTAGTCGCTAATCTTTACCCACACTTCTCTTTTTCTTGGACCGTCAAATTCACAGAAGTAAATTCCCTGCCATGTGCCGAGTTTAAGGCGTCCGTTTTGGATTATTATCTGTCTTGACGAACCAATAAGAGATGATTTTATATGCGCGTGAGAGTTGCCTTCCATATGCGAATAGTTGCCTCTTGGCGGGATTACTTTATCTAAGTTAGAAATTATATCTTTTGCGACCGAAGGGTCGGCGTTTTCGTTTATTGTAACTGATGCGGTTGTGTGCGGAATAAATACGGTTATTAAACCTTCTTTTACTCCTGATGCTCTTACTTTCCCCTCAACTAACGATGTAATATCTATAAATTCTTCCGGTGATTTCGTACTTATATTTATTGTTACAAACATTATTCTTTCTTTTCTCTCCAGTCCGCTATTTTTTCTTCTCTCTTGTAAAGTTCGCAGTTTTTAAATTGACCCGCACAGTAGTTTTTGATGTACTCCGGGTCGTAAACATTTCCTTTGAGTAAACATTTAACCGCTTCTCTTTCTGTTTTCTGAACACCTATAGTTCTATAATTATAAAATCTTCCATAAGTACAACAATTCTCTCTTTTTTCCGGTTCTACAAACATTTGTCTAAATCCTCCGTTTAATTGTGGACTTGGAATATATCACAGATTCACAATGCGCTCAAGCTTTTATTGAATTTTGTTTTTCTGCTGTTAAGAGTTTTGTTAAAATGCTTTCGGATAAGTAAAAAATAAAAACCCAATCCCTAAAAAACATTGATTCAAATTCCGAGTTTAGTCCAAGTTGTTCTGATTTACATATTGGGGATTATAATAGGGACATATATACCTAATGCTTTCCCTGTTCTAATCTGTTTGTTGTCGGTATTTTTTCTGCTGTTAAGTGGTTTTTTTGCCCTTAAAAAATATTTCCTGATACGACCTTTAATTTTGTATACATCCCTCTTATTGTTTTCTATCTCTTACACGAACAGTTGTTTTTATATAGCCAATTCGGATATAGGAAAAGTTGAGAACAAACCGGTTATATTAACAGGATTAATTATTTCGGAACCGGAGATAGAAAAATGGCAGACAAATCTTATAATTAAAATAGATACTATTAAATTTTCAGATTCAGTTAAGGAAGAAGTTAATCTGAAAGGTTGTCGTGTTCTTGCCCAAGTCAAATTCTCCAAAAAAGATATTTTCTACGGTGAAAAATATAAACTTTCGGGGGTTTTACGTATTCCCAAAGATGAGAAGTTTACCCGTTATCTAAAAGGGCAAAAAATTGCCGCGACTATTAACATTAACGATAGAAAAAAAATTCAGTATATAGGCGAAGGCAAAGTAAACCCGCTTATTAAGATATCCTTAAAATTAAAGAAGGTATTGACGGATAATTTGAAAGCATACGTCTCGCCGAATTATTCTCCCTTGTTGGGGGCAATGATGTTTAAGTCAGGCGTTATACCGAGACAAATCAGGGAAATGTTTGCCAAAATCGGCGTTGCTCATGTTCTTGCAATCTCGGGGCTTCATGTTGTGATAATAAGCGGTATTTTCCTGATCATTTTCAAATTATTAAACATTCCCAAAAGGATATCTTTTAGTTTTACTTTTATTCTAATTATAATCTACGTTTTTGTCACAGGTTTAAGAGTTCCGGTCATAAGAGCCGGTTTAATGGTGAATCTATTTCTTTTGGGATATATAATCCGCCGCAAAACGGACATATTCATAGCTTTGGCGACGGCCTGTCTTCTAATTCTTTTGTGGAACCCGTATTCTCTTTTTGAAGCGGGATTTCAGTTGTCCTTTATCACTATTTTAAGCATTGTTTTAATAACTCCGCGGCTTGAGAATTTTTTTAACTTGCCCGTCGTTATTTATCGGAAGCAAAAAGGAAGACAACCGATTTGGCCGTCGCTGTTTTTTAGAAATTCGCTTTTAATTACTTCAAAGATATTTCTTGTTTCGGTTGCCGCCTGGTTGGGAAGCCTTCCTTTAGTGGTCTATTATTTCGGATACATATCTTGGATAAGCCCTGTCAGCAATTTATTTGTAATTCCTCTTGTAACTTTAATTTTAGCAAGCGGATGTGTTCTGTTGTTCTCGATATTGGTTTTCCCTTTTTCATCCCCTTTCTTCGCCGCCGTGGTGAATTTCCTATTGTTTTTATTACTAAAAATATCCGAAATAATATCGTCATGGTCTTTTGTGCAAAGCGAAATTCCTAAACTTGACCTGAAAATCGTATTTATATATTATCTCGCGGTTTTTTTGTTTATATATTATCCAAAAGGGAAGGAATTAATAAAAGGATTAAAGAATGGCAATTCATCAAATTAAAACGAACCCATGCGCTAAAGCACGAGGATTTTTAACGGGGCTAACCTTATTAATTGCAATATTTTTTTCTTCCGTTTCTTTGTCGGAGCAGAACACAGATTATTCTCCTCATATAAAAATATTTTTTGCTGATTCCATAAACCTAAACAATAAACTTGGCGAATATATAGATAATGCCAACGAAAGCATAAAAGCGTGTTTTTATGCCGTAAACAGCAACGAAGTGGCTAATTCTCTGATAAAAGCGCAACTAAGAGGAGTAAAAGTCCAAATCGTTATGGATGAAAGCAGAATATTTGAAGAAGAGTCGTTTTATCCCCAACTTAAAAATTTCGGAATAGCTAAAAAAGATACGCTCACAAAAGGTCTTATGCACAATAAATTCTGCGTTATAGATGGAAAATTGGTCTGGACGGGCTCTTATAATCCTAATGCTTATGCTATTCATCTAAACAATGATGCTGTGGCAGTAGAGTCAAGGCAATTAGCCGAACTCTATGAAAAAGAATTTGAAAAACTATGGACAGGATTTAGAGGCGATTCTTCAGGAAAATGCGGCAATAAAATTCATCTCAATGGAAACGAAACAGTGGAAGCTTATTTTACGCCTGAGGACGGTGAAGTTTTGTTGACGAGAATAATGGAACTGTTACAAAACGCAAGAACCAGCATATATTTTGCGCAATTTACCCTGACTCATCCCGATATTGCGGAAATTTTGGTAGAAAAAGCAAGCAAAGGAATAGATGTAAAAGGTATTATGGAATATGACCAAATCGGCGCTTACAGTAAATACCTGCGGTTTGAAATTATGAATATGGACGTAAGAAAAGATAAGAATTATTTCTTTCCCTTTCACCATAAATTTTTTATTATCGACGGGGAAACAGTGATTACCGGTTCTTTAAATGCCACAAAATCAGCTTTTAAAAAAAATGGGGAAAACGTTCTAATAATCCATTCTATTTCATCGGCTCAAGAATATTTACGATATTTTGAGAATATTAGATAGGAGAACATTTGAAAAAATTAGTGTTTTATCGGAAAATCATCCTACATTAAAAGTGAAGAGGTAAAAAACAATGAAATTAGGTTTATTCGGCGGGACTTTTAATCCAATACATATCGGGCATCTTAAGATAGCGCATAAAGTGTTGGATGATTTTGGATTGGATAAATTAATTTTTATTCCTTCAGGCAATCCCCCTCACAAGGGTGCTGGAGAAATTGCAGGTGCTTTTCATCGACTTAAAATGCTCGAACTTGCAATTGCCGATGAAGCCTGCCTCGCCTTATTAGGCTCGTCAAGGCGGGAAAGGTTTGAGGTGTCGGATATTGAAATCAAAAGAAAAGGCACATCTTACACGCTGGACACCATAAAACAAATAAAAGAAATTTATGGTAAGGATGTGATTCTTTATTTTATTGCCGGGGCTGATATGGCTTTGGATTTGCCTAACTGGAAAGACCCGTTAAAAATACTTGAACTTTCGCATTTTATAGCGGTACAAAGGCCCGATTTTTCCCTTGAAAAACTTAACGAGGAATACCGCAAAAAAATGATTTTTGTTGAAGGAGTGTCGATTGATGTGTCTTCTTCGGATATTCGAAAACGAATTAAAGAGGGTAAAACCATAAAAACATTAGTTTCCGAGGCCGTAAGAGAATATATAGAAGACAATGCTCTCTTCATTTGATTTTTGTCTAAAGATTTAATAAAATACGCTCTTTCAATAGGGGCTGTAGCGCAGTTGGGAGCGCGTCTGAATGGCATTCAGAAGGTCGGGGGTTCGACCCCCCCCAGCTCCACTTTCAACAGAAAACAGATGACAGAGAGATAAATACCCTCCAAAAAGATGGCGGGCAGAGAAAACAGAAAGGAAGAGAAGATACGATGGAAATAAGGATAACACATAAAAAAACGGAAATATCACGGCAATTGAGAGAGCTTATAGAGGAAAAGTGTGCTAAATTGGAAAGGTTCATTAAGGTAACAGGGGAAGTGGATATAGTTTTAAAAGAAGAGAAAGAGTATGTGTGTTTTGCCGAGATAAACCTTCCGATAAAAGGCGCTGTTATTCATGCAGAAGCGGAGGCAGGAGACATTCTTTCTTCTTTTGAGGAAGCATTGAGCAAAGCAGAAAAGCAGGTAAAAAAATATCGGGATAAAATAACAAAACATAAGGACTAAAAATATGATAATAAAAGACCATCTTAATATTAAAGCTATATCTGTAAATTTGAAAGCGGACACGAAAGAAAAAGCATTGCAGGAATTAACGGAACTTTTGCTGACTTCAAACGAAATACAGGAAAAAGATAAGTGTGAAATTGTTAAAGTTTTATCGGCAAGGGAATCAATCGGCTCTACGGGTATAGGATATGGCGTTGCCATTCCCCACGGCAAATGCCCGATTGCTAAAAATGTGATGTTGGCAATTGGTTATTCTAAAAAAGGGATAGATTTCGATTCAATTGACAGCAAGCCAGTTCATTTATTTTTCTTGCTTGTAACTTCTCCTGAACATGGTCAGTTGCACCTTAAAGTTTTAGCGCGGTTATCACGTTTTTTAAAAGACAAGATTTTCAGGGACAGTTTAATTAAAGCTAAAACCCCAGATGATATCTATAAAGTAATAGAAGACAGAGAAAAAAAGGATAAGGTCCAATGAGAAGAAATATTATTGCAGGTAATTGGAAGATGTATAAAACAACACAAGAAGCCGTCCAATTAGCCGAAAGTTTAAAAAAGAGTATTTCTCTTGTGCAAGACGTGGAAGTTGTTGTATGTCCACCTTCCACTTCGCTTCTAAGTGTCTACGAGGTAATCAAAGATAGCCCCATAAAGCTTGGAGCTCAGAATATTTATCCCGAAAAAGAAGGAGCATATACCGGAGAAATTTCGCCTGCTATGATAAAAGATGTCGGATGCGAATTTGTTATTATAGGTCATTCTGAAAGAAGAAAATATTTCCATGAAACCGATGAGTTAATAAATAAGAAAATAAAACTTGCCCTAAGCATTGGTCTTACGCCGATAGTTTGTGTCGGGGAAACGCTGGAGGAAAGAGAAAAGGGTGTTGCTGAAGATACAGTTATAAATCAAATTACTAATGGTTTAGTAGGAATTTCACAAGAAGATATGTTGAAAATAATCATAGCGTATGAACCGGTATGGGCTATAGGCACAGGTAAAACAGCTACTCCTGATGTGGCGGATGGAATGCATCTTGTAATAAGAACCCAACTTTCTAAAATTTACTCTTCTGTAGTGAGTGATAGCATTTCTATTCTTTACGGCGGCAGCGTGAAACCGGACAACATAGATATTTTGATGAGTCAAGAAAATATTGACGGAGCATTGGTTGGCGGCGCGGCTTTAAACAGCGAAAGTTTCAGCCGTATTGTTCAATTTAAAAAATAACCATGAACCACAGAGGGTTCACAGACCTGAACGCCAAGTGGTTTAGTAATAAACAAGGAGGATTAACAGATGTCAAACATATTACAAAATAGGCCGACTTTGAGAACTTTTATGTCAAAAGCGGCGATTGATAGAAGCAGAGCAGAGAAAATTCACAGGATGTTTTATCAGAATGGTCCCGGCTATGGAACCTTTCTTGGACTTCCCTTTGACCAACTGGTAGAACATGGACCAGGTCACGAGTTTAAGTGGAATCGCTCAGCAAGACCTGAAGCCGTAATTGAATTGGCTAATAAGGGCAATTTTTCTTCGCTGGTTTTATCTATAGGGCAGGCGCAAAAATACCAACACGATATAGCTCCTCACGTTCCTCTAATGGTAAAGTTAGACGGACATTTCTATACCGGAAAAGTAAATGATTTAAACTATCCGCGCCACACGATGTTTGGTTCGGTTGAAGATGCAGTTAAATTAGGCGCAACAGCAGTGGGTTTAACTTTTTATCTTGGTTCCGAAGATATAGGAAATGATATTGAACGGATAGCCGAAGTTAGGGATGAAGCTCATAGGTTTGGACTTCCTCTCGTGTTGTGGAGTTATCCTCGCGGACCGCTTCCTGATACGACACAGGCAAATAGTCTTTTGTGGTGTCATTATGCCGTATCCTCCGCAGAATCTCTCGGAGCGGATATAGTGAAAACTAAATTCCCAAGTGTTGTAGACCCTAGTAAGAGAGAAGCATACGACAACTTTATAACGAAGGAATACATGAAAAAAATTCCTGAAGCAGGCAAATATCTGGAACTAGAACCCAAAAAAGAAACACTATTTGAATATGAAAAAGAAATGAAAGCTAAAGGCGAAAAACCAAATTATGATTCTTTGTTGACTTATCAACAGCATGTGGAAAGAACAAAGATAGTGATTGGCGCGGGTGAAAGGACTTTAGTCATTTTCTCGGGTGGTTCTAAGGTAAAAGGCGATGCCTCAAAAGCAGTAACCGAGTCCACGAAAATTATAATGGATGCAGGCGGAGAAGGCAGAATCATAGGCAGAAATTTCTGGGGTATTCCCATTTCGGAAGCATTACAGATGTTGGAAACAGCAACGAAAGTTATGCAAAAAGAAGAATACAGAAGAAAATTCTAATCGCAACATAGTTCCGATTTTCCCTGTGTTTTGCGTTAAGGGGGGTTGTAAAAGAAACTTCTTTTTGTACGTGATAAACCGTCTCCAAGAAGGATAACATGATAGGTGTAGTAATTACTGGGCATGGAAATTTTCCGAAAGGACTTATTTCGACAGCCAGAAAGATTATAGGCGACATTAAAAAGGGTGTTGTGGTAGTTACTACCCGCCTGGAAGAGGAACCGGCAAATTTGCGCGCGAGATTGGACAAAGCAGTTGAAAAGGTTTCATCCAAAGACGGTGTTCTGGTTCTTACTGATGTTTTTGGGAGCAGCGCATCTTCAATGTGTATAAATATGCGTAAAGAATATCCCGTAAGAGTGGTAACAGGGATGAATTTACCGATGATTTTCACATTGGCAACATATCGTAATTCCGCGTTTAACATTGGCGATTTGGCTTCAAAGTTGGAAAAAATTGGCAAAAAATCGATAACAAAATGGTAGGTAAAGAAGAATGATAGAAAAAAACTTAAAGATTAAACATAAATGGGGAATGCATGCCCGCCCTGCCGGTAAATTTATTAGATTGGCAGCTAAATTTAGTTCCGAGGTTTTTTTAGAAAAGGACGGAGAAAAAGCCAACGGTAAAAGCATACTTGAAATATTGTCGTTAGCTTTGGAATATGGTTCATCAGTAAAAATTGTAGTTAACGGCAAAGACGAAAAAGATGCTTTAAAGACAATAGAAGATTTCCTTTCACAAGAAGAGGAATAATAATGCTTATAAAAGGCGTTCCCGCTTCCCCGGGCATAGTAGCAGGCAAGGCGTTTGTTTTAAAATCAGAGGCTCTTGCGATTCCAAAGTATAAAATTCCCCAGAAAGAAATTACTTTAGAAATCAAACGGTATATGGACGCGTTAGCTCGAACGCGAAAAGAATTAGCGGGGATACAGAAAAAAGTAGAAACAGAATTGGGGGAATCCTATCCCGATATTTTTTCAGCGCATCTTTTAATATTAGATGATCCCACCTTAAGAGAAAAAACTATAAAAATCATAGAAGAAAATAATATCAATGCGGAGTATGCAGTTGCGCAAGTTTTGGAAAAAATCGGAAAAACTTTTTCTAACATTGCAGATAATTATCTTAGAGAGAGAGCGCAAGATTTTAAAGATGTCGGAAAAAGAATTCTAAAAAATCTTTTAGGGAAAAAAGAAGAAACTTTGGCGAATTTAAATGATAAAGTTATCATTGTTGCTCACGATCTTTCCCCCTCGGAAACAGCGCAGATGGACAAGAAAAACGTGTTGGGGTTTGCCACAGATGTTGGCGGCAGGACGTCTCATACCGCTATTATGGCCCGTTCTCTAACTATCCCGGCTGTGGTCGGATTGGGAGATATCACTCAAAAGGTAGAAAATGGGGAAAATATTGTTATTGACGGTCATGAGGGAGTTGTAGTTACCAATCCTCAGAAAAGCACTTTGGCGCGCTATCTTAAGAAAAGAAAACTATTGGCTGTTTTAGAAAAGAAATTAAATAAACTAAAAAAAGCCCCTGCTCAAACAACTGACGGACATAGAATTTCGTTAATGGCTAATATTGAAATGCCCAAAGAAGTAGACCTGCTGGAAAGATACGGAGCAGAAGGCGTCGGCCTGTATAGAACGGAATTTTTCTTCCTTAACCGGGGGGATATACCTTCGGAAGAAGAACAATTCCAGGCATATAAATATGTAGCCGAGAGAATTTATCCCCTTCCCGTGGTAATAAGAACTCTGGACTTGGGCGGAGATAAATTCGCTTCCATATTAGAAACGCCAAAAGAAATCAATCCTTTCTTAGGATGGAGGGCAATAAGATTCTGTTTAGCCAGACCGGATATATTCAAAACACAACTACGAGCGATTCTTAGAGCTTCTATGTATGGAAAAGTTTCTATTATGTATCCATTGATTTCCGCGCTCCAGGAATTAAGGCAAGCAAATAAAATTTTGGAAGAAGTAAAAAGAGAACTCAAAAAAGATAAAAAAGAATTTTCCAAAGATATAAAAGTTGGAGCAATGATAGAAACGCCTTCGGCCGCAATAACTGCCGATTTACTTGCAGGAGAAGTGAATTTCTTTTCTATAGGAACAAATGACCTTATTCAATATGCCATGGCGGTAGACAGGATAAATGAAAAGATAGCTTATTTATATCAACCCGCTTCACCTGCAGTTTTGCGGTTTATAAAACATATAATAGATTCCGGTCATCGTAAAGGGGTAAAAATAGCAGTATGTGGCGAAATAGCCGGAGATATAAATTTAACTTTAATGCTTTTGGGTTTAGGAGTCGACGAGCTTTCTATGGGACCGGTTGCCATTCCTGAGGTAAAGCAGATAATTCGTTCCGTTAGCATAGAAGAAGCAAGAAAGATTGCCGAGAAAGCTATGTCGTTTGATTCCACCGAAAAAGTTGTCAGTTATTTAAAATCCGTGAAAGAGCCGTTGAAGCTCTTATATAAAAAATCATAACAATAGATACAAGGAAGGAGAAATATGAACAACGTAGATGATACGAAAACAATAGAGAAATTCGATCAATCCAAAATGAGAAAACTGCTTTACGAATTTCCGCATCAAGGGGAGAAGATGATTGAATTGATGAAAGATATAAACATTCCGTCAGAATATAAAAATGTAAAAAATATTATAGTTTCCGGTCTTGGCGGCTCGAGTGTCGGAGGAGATTTACTGAAAAACTTTCTAAGGGATAAAATCAAATTACCGTTAATAGTAAACAGAAGCTATACTCTCCCTCGCTGGGTTGGCAAAGATACATTACTTATCTGTGTGAGCTATTCGGGCAATACGGAAGAAACGTTAAACACTTATCAAGTAGCGAAGGAAGCAAAGAGTAAAATAATAGTCATAAGTTCTGGCGGAGAGCTTGCGCAGTTAGCAAAAAAGGACGGCTTTGCTTGTATCCCGGTACCGGAGGTTGGGATACCTCCAAGAACAGCCCTGGGGTATCTCTTTTTCTCCCAACTTTTTATTATAAAAATGTTAGGATTTGCCGATATTGAAGACAGCGAGTTTTCCGAAGCTATCCAGACGTTAAAAGATTTAAGGGAAGAAATAGACATTGACATCCCAAAGGATAAAAATATATCAAAACAGTTAGCAGAAGAAATATATCAAACTATACCGCTGGTTTATACTACGTCTGATTATCTGGAAGGGGTGGGCATAAGATGGAAAACGCAGATAAACGAAAACAGCAAGAGTCCTGTTTATTGCGAGTTTTTCCCCGAGCTTAACCATAATGAGATAATGGGTTGGGAAGGCGGTAAAGAGTTAGTCGGGAAATTCTCTTTGATTCTTTTAAGAGACAAAGAGGAATCGGAAAGAATGCTCAAAAGAATAGGTATTACCTTGTCTCTTATTGAAGACAATGTAAGTAAAATGCTGGAAGTGCATTCAAGGGGAGACAAATTACTTTCTCGAATTCTCTCTCTTGTGTACATCGGTGACTATGTTTCTTTTTATCTTGCTATTCTAAACGACGTAGACCCGACAGAAATTAAATTCATTTCGAGTTTAAAAAAGAGTCTGTCTAAATAACAACAAACAAATAGAGCAAATACAGTGAAAGCTTTAATTCTTGCTGCCGGTTATGGGACTCGGTTATATCCACTTACGCAGTCGATGCCTAAACCGTTACTTGACGTGAATGGAAAACCAATGATGGAATATGTTTTAGAAAGAATTAAAGCGGTACCTAATATTAATGAATTCTACGTAATAGTAAATGGGAAATTCAATGCTAAATTCAAAGAATGGAAGGAAAAACAAGGCTCCCATGAACCGATAAAACTATTGAATGATGGCACGACCGATGATAATAATAAATTGGGAGCTATACGCGATATAGAGCTGGTACTAAGTAATGAGAAAATAGATAGTGATATCCTAATAGTTGCTAGCGACAATCTTTTCGATTTTGATTTGGAGAAATTCTACGAGTTCTTCAAGAGAAAAAAATCATTCTGCATAGGTCTTTTCAGGATAGACGACCCTGTTTTAGTGTGTAGATATAGCAATGTGACATTGGATAAAGAAAAAAGAATCATTGATTTTGTGGAAAAACCGATCAAAGCGTTGTCCAATTTGGTGGCTATATGTTTATATATATTCCCTAAAAAAGGGCTACATATGGTTAAAAGCTATCTCGAGGAAGGCAATAATCCAGATGCCCCGGGTTATTTTATGCAATGGTTGATTGCAAAAGAGAAAGTCTACGGCTATGAATTTGAAGGCAAGTGGTTAGATGTAGGAGATATGAATTCGTATAATAAGGCAAAAGAAGAATTTAAGTCTATTTAAAATTCTTGAGAATTTTTAATAAAGGAGTTGTAATATGAAAAAAGGGGATTTTTTACTGACTTCCGAGTCGGTTACAGAAGGGCATCCTGACAAAGTTTGCGACCAGATTTCCGACGCAGTTTTAGATGAAGTGATAAAACAGGACAAAATGGGACGTGTTGCTTGCGAAACCTTCATAACTGTTGGACTTGTAATAGTTGGCGGAGAAATAACGACTACAGGATATGTGAACCTCAATAGTCTTGTGCGTGGAGTTTTAAAAGACATAGGTTATACGGATTCTAAATATGGTTTTAATTACGAAAACTGTGGGATATTAAATGCCATAGGTATGCAATCGCCGGATATTGCGATGGGCGTAGACAAGGGTGGTGCCGGTGACCAGGGAGCAATGATTGGATATGCCTGCAATGAAAGCAAAGAATTAATGCCGCTACCTATTATGCTCGCTCACAAATTAACTTTAAGATTAGCAGAGGTGCGTAAAAAGCAGATACTTGGTTTTATAGGACCGGATGGCAAGAGTCAGGTCACGGTGCAATATAAAAACGGCAAACCTGTTGCGGTTAAAAGAGTAGTTATAGCCACGCAACATACCGAAGAAATCTTAGATAAATCAGGACAAAAAATTACTAATGCTTCTAAGGAGAAAATAAAGAAAGAAGTTATTATCCCTGTCTTAGGTAAGCTTTATAACCCCAAGGAAACAATATGTTCAATAAACGAAACCGGTAAATTTGTTATCGGCGGACCTCAATCAGATACGGGTATGACGGGTAGAAAACTGATTGTTGATACATACGGAGCAAATATCCCGCACGGCGGTGGAGCTTTTTCCGGCAAAGATTCGACGAAAGTTGACCGTTCTGCGGCTTATATGGCAAGATACTTGGCTAAAAATATTGTTGCGGGCAAATTGGCGCAAGAATGCATGATTCAACTTGCGTATGTTATAGGTTTGAGAGAACCGGTCTCCGTAATGGTGGATACAAAAGGAACAGGTAAAATTTCGGATGAAAAAATAACGAAAATAATTCGCGATAATTTTAATCTTTCCCCAAGTGGAATAATCGATTATCTAAAACTACGCAGACCAATTTTCAGAAAGACCGCTGCATATGGGCATTTTGGTAGAAAAGATAAAGATTTCACCTGGGAAAAGACGGATAAAGCTAAATTATTTGCAAGTAAAACCAGATAACAGGAAACGGGGCACAGAAGACAGGAACAATATTCTTATATCTAATATCTGTTATCTGACAACATAGGGAGGTTTTGATGAGTAATTTTATTGGTGTTAATAAAAAGGCAAGACAAGGTTACGGCTTTGATGAGATTGCTTTGTCTCCCGGTTCTATTACTATAAACCCCGAAGAAGTAAATACTAATTGGCAAATTGGAGATTTCAAGTTTGACGTTCCTGTTATAGCAGCCGCAATGGACGGAGTAGTTGACACGAAATTTGCCATAGCAATGGGTAAATTGGGCGGTATTGCAATCCTTAATCTTGAAGGTGTGCAGACCAAATATGAAAACCCCGAAAAAGTTATTGAGAAAATTATTAAGAGTAGCGGGGCGGAAGCCACGCGTTTGGTCCAGCGTATATACGAAGAGCCGATAAAAGAGAAGTTAGTGGCAAAAAGAATAAAAGAAATAAAGAAGGCAAATGTTCCGGCTGTTGTCTCTTGTATTCCTCAAAAAGCTCCCACTCTGGGCAAAATTGCCCAAGATGCCGGTGCGGATATATTTGTTGTTCAATCTACTGTACTCACCGTAAAACATATTTCTACAAAGTATAAGCCCGTTGATTTACAGAAATTCTGTAGCCAGATGAAAATACCTGTGATGCTTGGGAATTGTGTTACTTATGAGGTTGGATTATCACTTATGCAGGCAGGAGCTTCTGCGGTGTTGGTGGGTATTGGACCGGGCGCGGCATGCACTACAAGAGGTGTGTTGGGGATAGGCGTTCCACAGGTGACCGCCATGTGCGATGTTGCTGCAGCAAGAGATTTTTATTATAAAAAAACAAAAAAATATATTCCGGTTATTGCTGATGGAGGAATGAGAACCGGCGGAGACCTTTGCAAAGCCATTGCTTGCGGAGCCGATGCGGCTATTATAGGTTCGATACTTGCAAGAGCTAAAGAATCGCCCGGAAAAGGTCACCACTGGGGAATGGCAACTCCTCATCCTAATCTACCTCGTGGAACTCGCATATATGTAGGAACTACAGGACCTTTAGAAGAGATTATCTTTGGTCCTGCCCGCACTGATGACGGTTCGCAGAATCTTATTGGCGCGCTTCAAACATCAATGGGCAATTTAGGAGCAAAAAACATAAAAGAAATGCATAAGGTGGAAATAATAATTGCTCCGTCTATTCAGACAGAAGGGAAATTGTTTCAGCGTGTCCAGAGAGTGGGAATGGGGAAGTAACTGAAAACGAGAAACTGGATACCCGATTCTACCTGCCCGCAACCGATAGGCAGGCGGGGACGCTTGATACTAGTGGAAATAAGGAACAAAATTTCGTTAATGAAAATTGAGTAGATTTATTTTTGGAATTTGAGCAGTTTGGTTTTCAATTTCTTTTCTACAACGGATGGGACAAAACCACTTAAATCGGCTCCTAGAGAAGCCATTTCTTTTATCATTTTTGAACTAAGATAAAAATAGTTTTCCGATGGCATCATAAATATTGTCTCTATATCGTTAGCCAGTTTTCTATTAGATAAAACCATCTGGAATTCATATTCAAAATCCGAAACAGCCCTTATGCCTCGCAGTACAGTATTGCATTTTTGCTCTCTTACATAATCTATCAAAAGTCCTTGGAAAGAATCTATTTCTATATTGTTTATTCCCTTTGTGACTTCTTTTAACATATTTATTCTCTCATCAAGGGAAAATAAAGGGTTTTTATGAGGATTTGATGCGACTGCAATAATAAGCGCGTCAAATATACCAACAGCTCTTTTTATAAGGTCTAAATGTCCTAAAGTTGTCGGGTCAAAAGTGCCGGGATAAATTATTTTCTTAATCATATTTTCTCCTAATCTAGAAGATTTTATCATAAATAATATACTGTTTGATTGTCAACTGCCGACTTTATCTTTATAATACGTTTGAAAATGGAAAGAGAATTAATTTTTGCAACGTCTATCCTGTCTTCGGATTTTTCGAAATTAAGGGAAGAAATAAAAAAATGCGAAGATGCCGGCGCCAATAGAATACATTTAGATGTGATGGACGGACATTTTGTCCCTAATCTTACATTTGGCCCCGTAGTTGTGGAATCAATAAAAAAGGTAACATCCCTACCGCTAGATGTTCATTTGATGATTGAAAAACCGTCTAAATATATAAACGATTTTATAAATGCTGGAGCTAGCTTGATTGCTTTTCATGTTGAAGAATATCCGGGCAAAAACTCGCCTATGCCCAAGGATGGCGTTTATCCTCGCACAACCATAGACATGGACGAAGATAAGCTTCAAGAAACTATTCGCATGATAAAAACAAAAGGAGTAAAAGTTTCTCTTGCCCTAAATCCGCCGACGTCTTTTTTTGCTCAAAAATTGTCGGATGAATTAGACGAAGTTCTTATAATGACCGTAAACCCGGGCTTTGGAGGTCAAGCGCTAATTACTTCCGCTATTGATAAGATAAGAAATATAAGAAGTATCTTTTCCAAAGATATAAAAGTTGACGGCGGTGTAAATGAAGATACAATCAGTAAAATAACAGATGCTGGAGCAAATGTGCTTGTGGTCGGCAGTTATTTTTTCCGTTCCCAAAATCCAAAAGAAGCGCTCGAAAAACTTAAAAGTCTGCTCTAAACTCTAAGAACCAAACAATATCCCGTTGGAATATACTTATTCGATTAGGGTTGCCCGCCTTGACGAGCAAGGTGAGGCAGGCGATGCTCGTTTTTTCGTAACTGGTAATCCGTAAATCGTAAACCGTAATTTTTAAATTACCAATTACCATTTACTAATTACGATTTACGAATGTTGTCGGTATCTTTTTATTCCGTATCAAGAATTATCGTTACAGGCCCATCGTTTTCTAAACTGATAACCATATGCTCGCCAAATATTCCAGTTTGCGGAGAAAACCCCTGCTGTTTTAATTTTCCCAAGAACTCCTCAAATAATGCTTTTGCCTCTTTGGGATTTTTCGCTTTCTCAAAGGAAGGTCGCCTTCCGCTATCTGTATTAGCGTATAAAGTGAATTGTGGAACTACTAAAATTTCTCCTTTTATATTTTTCAGGGAGAGATTCATTTTTTCCGCAGTATCTTCAAATATCCTCAAATTTAGAACCTTATCTACCAATTTATCCACATCTTTCGAAGTATCCTTCGCTCCTATTCCTAATAAAAGCAAAAGCCCGTCTTTTATCTTCGCGACTTCTTTATTATTAACTTCTACTTTTGCGCTTTTGACTCTCTGTATTACTGTTCTCATATTATCCGCCTTTGTATAGGATCATCAGCATTACTCCGTTAACGCATACGATGAGATGTTTTAGGGGATTTCGCATCAAATGTGTTGGCGGATAACCCCCGTCGCTTTGATTTGCGACCTGTCCCTTCGGTTAGATTTGCGGTAGCAAATCTGGAGGGAAGCAAATCAGAGGGGGTAGATGCCGAGGTCACGGGCGTAAGCCCGTGAAGTTCCACCTCGAATAATTTATTTCTTGTTTTAGAACCTCTCACCAATCGTATTTTTTTTATTGGGAGTTTTAAAAACGAAGCAAGCGCTTCAGTTACAGCTTTATTTGCTTGGCCTTCTATTGGTTTTGCTTTTACCTTTATCTGGAAACTATCCGGGGATTTTTGAATAACTTCTTCTTTCTTTGAGTTTGTGGTGACTTTTACCTTAATAAGCATGGAGTTATAAGTTTTTCTTTGATTATTTCAATAAAAATTCCAAAATACCCTTTTCAAGCATTGCAAGATTAAAAAGGTAATCGTTATGATTAAAAGTTTCGCGCAAAGGTTTTGTTGTTGTTTTCCAACCCATTCCGTCAGTAATCCAGAAAAATTTATATTTGCCATTTAGAACATCTGATAAATTTCTATATTCTCCAGCTGTAGATTTTAATTTAGAACCTCCACCGCCATAAAAATTTGTCTCAATTATAAATAATTCTTTTCCATTATCAATTGCAAAATCATAACGGCGAGATGATTTATCAACTGGCACATCATAGCCTAATTCATTTTTTATTTTTTTGGCATTAGCCTCTTTTAAATACCTGAAATTATTTTTATCACAAACATCTTTGATGAAAACTTCAACAATATTTTCCATTGCATGACCGCCACGATTTTTTCTTCCATTGCTATCAAGTCCAGCTTCAACTCCAATCATGTAATCAACAAGATTTTTGATTTTCTTATCCGTTATCAAAATTTTTAGTCCAGTTTCTTTTACAAATCGTAAATATTTTTCTATGTCATCATCAGAAATATCTTTTTTAGAAAAATCGTAGTTCTCATAAACAAGTTTCTTATTTTGATAATCAACAAGAATATTAAATTTTTTTTTATTACTTCCGTCTCTAACCACCAAAGCAGGAATAACTTTTACGATATTTGGATTTTCTTTTAGCAAAAATTTAAATTCTTTATCAAAATCATTTTTTCCGATTAAGTAATTCAAGTTATTTAAAGCAAGTTCAATTTGCTTGGTGTTAGTAAAAACCTTTTCCCAATTAACAAAATATGACCAAATCGTATTACTTGGCTTTAAATTTGAAATGAGAAAATCAAAAACTCGATCTTCTGTATTGCAATTTAGCGCTGTTTTGTAAAAAGATAAATTTTTCATAGCGTTATTTTTTATTACGTTTATTTCTCATATTTTTATCCAATTCTTCAAATCTCTTAATTGATAAATCAAGATATTTTTTCTCGTTATCAATCCCGACAAACTTTCTTCCAAATAAATGAGCAGCTAAACCTGCGGTTGAGCTTCCAGTAAACGGATCTAAAACTACATCGCCTTTATTAGTGCTTGCTAAAACAATTCTTTTTAATAAATCAAAAGATTTTTGAGTTGGATGTTTTCCAAACTTTTTTTCAATTGGTTTAGGCGTACTGATTGACCAAACAGACCGCATTTGTAGCCCTGGCTTTTTCAATTGATCTTCTGTCCAATTGCCATTTTTCATTTGTTCATAGTTGAAAGTATGTTTTGCTTTTTTATCCTTTCTTGCCCAAATGAGGGTTTCATGGCTTGCAGTGAAAAAACGGCAACTTAAATTTGGGGAAGCATTTGGCTTAAACCATGCAATATCATTTAGAAAATGAAATCCATTGATTTCCAAGGCAAATCCACATTGATAAATTGAGTGGTAAGTTCCGCTAACCCAGATTGATCCGCTTGGTTTTAGAACTCTCTGGCATGCTTTGGTCCATTCAAGGTGAAACTCAAAATTTTTTCTTGTTCCATTACTTAAATCCCAATCTCCTTTTTTTACGCTAACCATTTTTCCGTTTTGACAAGTAAAACTACCACTAGAAAGGAAATAAGGCGGGTCGGCAAAAATCATATCAACTGAGTTTGCAGGAAGTTTACTTAAAATATCCAAACAGTTTGCATTATAAAGCTTAAAATTCGATTTTTCGTAATATGGTTTAATCATAATTAGTTAACAAGCTTCTGAATTTTTGGCGGAGAGGCCGGGATTCGAACCCGGGGTGGAGTTACCCCCACAACTGCTTAGCAGGCAGCTGCCTTCAGCCACTCGGCCACCTCTCCCGTAAGATTATCTGCTGACGGTTATCGTTCAAGATAAAACGGTGTTCGGTTTACGAAAACCGATAACCATTAGTTTATTTAACGTCTTTATTGTCTTTACTAGTATCTAGTATCCGGTGTTTTGTTTCTTGATATTTCCCAGCCATTCTAACATTTAGTAATTCAAAAATGTATTCAACGCAGATATTTGCTTGATTAACGATAATTAGAAAAAATAAGCGGAATAGGAAAGTCTTCAAGCTTTTTTAAATGCGCAATAACTGTTTGCAGTTCATCCTTTTTCGCCGAGCTGACTCTTATTTTTTCACCTTCAATTTGAGTTTGCACTTTAAGCTTAAGCTCTTTTATAATTCTTATCAGTTCTTTTGCTTTTTCCTTATCAATGCCCATACATATTTCTACTGTTTGGCGAACATGCCCCTGAAATGTATCTTCCGGTTTATTAAATTTTAGAGATTTAAGGGCAATGTTTCTTTTTGCCATCCTGGTAGTTAAAATATCGGTAAGAGAACGCAACTTTGCATCATTATCGGAGACCAAAGTGATTTTTTTCTCTTTGCGGTCGTAAGCGATAGAAGATACACTATTTTTAAAATCAAACCGCTGGGTCAGTTCTTTGTTTGCCTGATTTACCGCGTTGTCCATTTCCTGCAGGTCGACTTCGGATACTATATCAAAAGAAAAATTTGCCATAATTTACTCCTCAAAGGTTTTTGTAGTTTACTATAGTTGTTCTTTTAGAATTTCTGCTATTTTGTTGATACTTTCTTTTCCCTTATTGACATATAATGCCCCTTCAAGAATTTTATTGTCGAACTGGTTTTTGTTAAGACCGGTATGGTAAATGATAAGCGTATTATCATATTGGGGGTCTTTCTTGAGATAGTCGCCCACTGAACCGCCGTGCCCAGTCATCATAATGTCTAATACTGCCGCATCTATATGGGGTTTCTTGGATGAAAGTAGGGCAAGGGCATTTGCTCCATTGGGGGATTCTATTACTTCATAATCAGGAATGGCTTCAAGCATAGTTTTTAATAAAAGTCTGATAATGTCGTCATCTTCCACTAACAGAATAGTTCTTTTACTCATTTTTCACCTCACTTGTTTTATAGGATATAGGAGAAGACGCAAGAATAAATTCGACTTTTTTATTCAGTTTATCCGCGTCCCCGGAGATTATTTTATCAGATAAAGAAAAAGAATAAATCTCTTTTAATCCCTTTAGCAATAATTCTTTTTTCATAATTCTCAAGGCTCTGCCTTTACCTGTTCCACTGCCGTATGTTACGAAAATAGCACCATTTTTTCCTTCCAGTCCGATGCATTTTTTCAAGAATGTGTTGATTTGGGGTGTTGGAGAAAACGCCCAGACGGGACTGCCCACAATAATAAAATCGAACTCCTTCATATCCCATTGGAGCTGTTCGGTTTTTGCCTTTATACGGAAGAGAGCTTTAAATGAATTGGTGAGAAAAGTTCCGAAATTTCCTTCCAACTTTATGCGGGAAACTTGTATGTTTTTCTTTTCAAGCTGATTTTCTATTTCTATAGCGGCTTTTTCTGTGTTTCCGGTTAACGAAAAATATACAATCGCAACTTTCATAATTGATTTACCTCCTCTTCTTAACGTGCAATTATATTACTTATCGTAGTTGTTCTTCAAACTTGAGCGGTTTGTATACAGAAATTACAATAACAGATGGGTTCGGATTCTACGTTGTAAATGAAATGGTTACATTTACGGCATCTTAGAAAGTGCTTTTTGGGAGAATCTTTTTCTAATATTTGATTATCTTTTAACATTCTTACTTCCTTGAACATCCAGCTTAATTCTCTTCCTTGCCACGGGAGCGATTCAATCATTAAAGGTCTTTTGAAATCTATATTTTCTACGGCAGTGAAAAATTCTGCCCAGTTAATTTTGCCGTAGGGCGGTTGCAGGTGCATGTCTTTTGTTCCATCATTGTCGTGAACATGGCAATCAAACATTTTTTTCTTGATTACGTTAAAGGTCTCAAGCACTCCTTTGCCCACATTAGCATGCCCTGTATCAAAACATATACCCAGAAAAGGTGAAGGAAATTCATCCAAGAGCTGTTTTAAAGTTTCAACCCTGTATCCCGGACGCATGGGCAACATATTTTCAACAGCAAGTTTTATATTGAGATGCTCCGCATTTTTGAGGAGTATTTCTAAACTTTTCTTGAAAAGTTTTTCCCTGGAAGAGATATCAGTATCTTTTTTTATCCTACCGCCGGGATGAATTGTAAGGACTCGTGTTTTTATAATGTCCATCTGTTTCATAACCGCAATGTGTTGGTTTATTGTACGCTTTCTTATTATGGAACTTGGAATTGAAAGGTCTTTGTCTTCGCCGAATGGAGCATGAATTGAAGAGATAGTTATGTTTCTTTTTTCTAAATCCTGGTTTAATTGGAAAAGTTTTTGGTGAGTTTTGTTCAATAGAAATGAAGCATGCGCTTCTATTTTATGAATTTCGGCCTTTTGGAGTATTTCTATTGTTTTATAGAATGTTCCTTTTTGGTAACATTCTTCTAATTCAGGAATAACAAGTCCTAATTCCATAAGTATTTTTCTTTTGAAGAAGTTAATATAACTTTAGAAATTGTTGAAGATGCCTATTTTTTTAAATTAGATAATACGGCTTGAGTGATGCCGGCTTCATCCATCCCAAAGAGCTTGTAAAGTTCTTCGGGTTTTCCGGATTCGCCGTAGTGGTCAACGCCTATTTTTATAAATTTTACGATGAGGGATTCTTCTGCTATTACCTGCGCGACAATAGAACCTAATCCTGTTTCTTTGTGGTGGTCTTCGAGAGTGACGATAAGCCCCGTATTAGCTGCTTGTCTTATTGCGTCTTTGTCGATATCAGAAGGGCATGAAATATTCACAACTCTGACGGAATACCCTTTTGTTTTTAGAGAATCAGAAACTTTGATGGCTTTTTCTGAAATGGCTCCGCAGGTTATTATGGAAGCATCGTTTCCGTCTCTTAAAATGTCCGCCTTGCCGTATTGGAATTCATATTTTCCCCCGAAGAATGGACTGCAGTCTTCTGCCAGAGCTATCGGGAGTTTTGACCTACCCATAGCAACGATAAAATTACCTCTTTCTTTGGCTATATATCTTACAACTCTATCAGTCTGATTGGGGTCGGCAGGGACGATAATTTTAAATCCGAACAGATTCCTCATCGCTCCTATGTAATCAATGCACTGGTGTGTTTTGCCGTCTTCTCCAACGTCTAATCCGCAATGGGTGCATATTAGTTTAAGGTTGGAATTATTAATATCGTTTAGTCGGTGCTGGTTATAGGTCTCGTCAATACCGAATACTCCAAAATCAGCAAAGAAGGTTACAATTCCTTCCGTAGAAAGCGCTCCTGCAACTGTGGCAGTATTATGCTCTTGAACGCCTCCTTGTAGAAAATTGCAGGAACAGTTATTTGCAAATGAAGCCGTCTTCACGGATGTGGACAAATCACAATCCAAAACAGCCAAAGGATTTTTGCCGGGCACATTCCCGCCTGCTTGCTTCGCATCAAAGCGGGCAGGGAAATTACGTTTACCGATATCAGCCAGTGCTTTTCCGAATGCGCTTCTGTTGTCTGTTTTTTCCTCAGGTCCGTATATAAATGGAGTGCCTACATCTATATCTATTTTTTCTTCCGGTCTTTTTCCCAGTAACAAAGGATGAATTTTCTCTCTCCTTTTACTGTATTTAGTTAAGTCATCTACAAGCCCTAATTCTTTTATAGCCTGTTTATATTGTTCTATGTTTAACGCTTTACCGTGAAATTCCCATTTATTTTCTATAAACGATATACCTTTGCCCATAGTGGTTCGGGCAATAATGGCAACTAGTTTGTCCTTACTGTGAGCCCCTTCTCTGAGGGCTTCGTAGATTTGCTTATAATCATGTCCGTTAGTCTCCAGAACTTTCCATCCGTCGGCTTCATAATTTGCTTTTATATTCTGAGGCATTACATCATGAATCCATCCCGAAATCTGGAGTTGATTGTAGTCTATAATAACGGTAAGGTTTGTAAGATTATATTTCTTGGCAAATTTTCTTGCTTCGGCAATTTGTCCTTTTGCTTGTTCTCCGTCGCTCATTACCACAAAAACATTCCAGTCCTCTTTCTTAATTCTTGATGCAATGGCAAAACCGCAACCTGCTGAAAGTCCTTGTCCTAAATTACCGGTTGACCACTCTATGCCGGGGACATCTCTTACGACATGTCCTTCAAAAAGAGTTTTCTCGTTTCTGAAACCTGATATCACATCGTCGATATTTATGAATCCTAATCTTCCCAATGTTGAATATACGCCCGGAGAAATATGTCCGCACGAGATTATGATTCGGTCTCTTAGGGGATGGAATGGTTCTTTCGGGTCAACTTTTGCGTAGGAATAAAGAGTAGTAAGTATATCTATTGATGATAATGAACCGCCCGGATGTCCCGAGCCGGCAAGGGTTGTCATTTTAATAATGTCGCCTCTGCAGAGTCGCGCAGTTTCTGCCAAATGTTTTATTTCTTCGGTTTTTAGCCTGCTGTCTAAAAAACTTTTATCTTTCATTAAGGATTTTCTTTATTAACAATTAACAGAGCTTATTTTAATTCAAATCCTTTTTATAATGCTAATGTGGAAATTGATATATTAAAAAATTTACTCTGACTTTTCGCCGCAAAGAAACAGCAGCTTTTTCCATTTCTTATCAATATCTTCCTGTATCTCTGCAAGAAGTGCTTCGTTGCCTTTTTTAAAGAGATGTTTGAATCTGTCTTGAAGTTTTAATAATTTAATTATTGGTTTTTTCTCTTTAGGTTTGTGCGTCAGCTTATATACTCCTTCTTCCACTTCGTATAATGGCCAGAAGCATGTATCTGCCGCCAACCTTCCTATGTCAAGAGTTTTTTCAGGAGCGCATCCCCAACCAAGACGGCAAGGGGTGAGGACATTAATGAAACTTGGACCATCTTTTGAAAGCGCTTTTTGTACTTTTGTTGTTAAATCTCTCCAGTCGCCTACAACTGCTTGGGCAACATAAGGGATATTATGAGCAACCATAATCTCGGTTAAATCTTTACGAGATTGTTCTTTGCCGGGTTTTACTTTGCCTACAGGTGAGGTTGTAGTAAATCCACCTTTTGGAGTGGCTGATGAGCGTTGGATGCCGGTATTCATGTATGCCTGATTGTTATAACATACATAAAGCATTTTATGACCTCTTTCCATAGCGCCCGATAGAGATTGCAGTCCTATATCATATGTTCCGCCGTCTCCACCAAATGTTATAAAATTTATATTGGCATCTACAGGCAGAGTACCTTGTTTCTTCAAGGATTGATATGCCGACTCTATTCCACTACACGTTGCGGCGGCATTTTCAAAAGCACTATGCATCCATGGCATTTCCCATGCAGTATAAGGGAATATAGTTGTAGCAACTTCAAGACAACCGGTAGCACAAGTTACGACCAAAGGTTTTGGAGCGGTCAGAAGAACTTGTCTTGCAACAATACTGGCACCGCATCCTGCACATAATCTATGCCCGCCGGAAAGCGATTCTTTTTCTTTAGATAATTCTTTTAAACTCGGCATTTTATTCTCTTACTCCTATATAATTAATGAGCTTTTCTGTTTTCTCGCCTTTTGCGACATTCTCTAAATCCACATAGACCTTCTGGATATCTTCTACAAAGATATCTCTTCCGCCAAGCCCATATATATAATTTAGTATTTTAGGTTTTTTACCCGCCTGCTGCGAAGCGGGCAGGTCCGAATGAGTATATAGAGAAGAAGCAACTTCTGTACACACGGGACCTGCATATGCATTCATTCCGGTAGAACGGTCTAATACTGCAACAGCTTTTAAATGGGATAATGCTTTGCTTAGTTTTTCAGCCGGGAAAGGTCTGAAAACTCTAAGCCTTAAAAGTCCTACTTTCTTCCCCTGCTTTCTTAAATTGTCTACCGCAACTTTTGCTGTGCCTGCTGTAGAACCAATAACTACTATGGCAGTTTCAGCATCTTGCATCATATATTCTTCAAAAAGTCCGTAACCTCGTCCGAAACTTTTTTTAAATTCCTCATTAATTTTAAGAATAACCGGTTCTACATTATTCATAGCTTCAATCTGTGAACGTTTATGCTCAAAGTAGTAGTCATTAAAATCTATTGCTCCGATTGTGATTGGGTGTTTAATGTCTAATAGGGGATGTGCTGGTTTATATTTACCGATAAAATTCTGGACTTCTTTATTGTCAAACGTATCTACTGCTTCCATAGCGTGACTGATAATAAAGCCGTCTATCGTTACCATAATAGGCAAAAGACTCTCTTCAGCAATTCTTACAGCTTGAATAAGGCTATCGTATGCTTCCTGTGAATTTTCGCAGTAAATCTGTAACCAACCGCAGTCTCTTGCTCCCATAGTATCCGAATGGTCAGCGTGAATATTTATCGGTGCGCTTAGGCTTCTGTTTACTTCAGGCATAACAATCGGAAGGCGTAGAGCCGATGCAATGTATAGCATTTCAAACATCAACGCTAATCCTTGAGACGAAGTGGCTGTCATTGCCCTTGAACCTGCTGCGGATGCGCCGATAGTTGCGCTCATAGCGCTATGTTCGCTTTCAACCGCTACGAATTCTGTATTAACTTCTCCGTCTGCGACATACTGTGAAAATATCTGGACAATTTCGGTAGCAGGAGTTATAGGATACGCAGCTACAACATCGGGGTTTATTTGCTTCATAGCATAAGCCACGGCTTCATTTCCTGTTATTGCAAGTTTTTTTCGCATATATTCCTCTTTCTCAGAATTCTATTCAAGATTGAAAATTGCAGATTTAAAATTCTAAGAATCTTAAATCTTGAATTTTGAATTGTGTTTATTTAATTTCTTTCTCAGATACCATTGTTATCGCTTTCACCGGCTTAACCGGACATTCGGCGGCGCAAATACCACAACCTTTACAATGGTCTAAATCTATTCCATCAACTTTCCCGTCTTTGATTATAATTGAAGAATCGGGACAATAAATCCAGCATCTCAAGCATTGTATGCATTTTTCTTTATTCCATATTGGACGAATATGCCGCCAATCGCCGGTCTTATAATTTTTAGCTGTTCCTGCTTCCAGTATTGCTCCTATGGGCAATTCCTTCCATCCTTTTTTTTCGTCACTCACCTTTGACCTCCTCATATGCTCTCTTAATTGCAAGGATATTGCCTTCTATTAGTTCGGGCTTTGTCCTGAATTTCTTTTATAATTTTTTCTTTGTATCTTCAAGTACATTTTCTATCTCCAGAAGTCCGCTTACTTTTACTAAAGCTCCCAACATTGGAGTATTGGGAATATCCCTACCTAGGGTTTCTTTTGATATTCCGGATGCATCTATTGTAAAAATTTTTTTCCCGCTTAATCCCATTTCTTTTCTCATTTCTGCAGGCGATGAAGCGGTGTTTATAATTATCACTCCACCATCAGAAAGCCCTGCGGTAACATCAACTGTTGCCATAAGAGTTGGGTCTAAGACTGCCACAATGTCCGGAGAGGTTATCCCGCAGTGCAGAGTTATCGGTTCATTACTTAAACGGTCAAAGGACTGAACGGGCGCACCCATTCTTTCCGGACCATATTCCGGAAATGCCTGAATAAATTTACCTGCACTCATTGCTGAATCGGCAAATAAAAGCGCTGCTGTTTTTGCTCCTTGCCCGCCTCTTCCATGCCAGCGTATTTCCACCATGTTCTTCATTTTTTGCCCCTCTTCCTAAAATTATATAATAAAAAAAGAGTAGCGAATTTATTTTCGCTACTCTTCTATAATTGTTATGGCTTCCACGGGACAATCGTCTGTTGCGTCTTTCACGCAGTCTTCATGTTCGGGGGCCACTTCGTCAGTTGTTACTTGTGCGACATCATCTGTTAACTCAAACACTTCTGCGCAGTTATCAGAACATAATCCGCAACCTGTGCAGAGTTCTTCGTCGACCTTAACTTTCATGTTTATTTCCCTCCTTTTTTCTCCAACTTTATGACGGATTTAAATTTTACAAAAATTCTTTTCAAATTTTAGAGAATCTAACAAATAGAATTCTTTAAGTCAAGACCCGTTAGAGATTTAAAAAACTTCCAAGTGTTCATTAACCAGATAAACAGCTATCATATTCTAAACTACTTAAACTCGATTTATTAAATCTCTATACGGGTCAAGCCTAATAATAATCCAATCCCATTGCTTTTTTAACAAGGCGTAATGTCTCTTTGGCTTCCGTTTTAGTTTTTTTAGCCCCTTTATTTAATATTTCTTCTACAAGCCCCGAATTGTTTTCAAACTGATTCCTTTTTTCTCTTATCGGAGCCAAAAATTCTTTTAAGGCGTTGTTCAATTTTTGTTTCACTTCAACGTCCCCTACAGTACCTTTTTTATATCTTTCTTTTAATTCCTCGACTTCTTTTTTATTTTTATTGAAAACATCGTGATATGTAAATACGGGATTTCCTTTTACGTGTCCCGGGTCTGTTGGATGAATTCTTGTAGGGTCGGTATACATTTTCATAACTTTTGTTTTTACTGTTTCAGGAGAATCGGAAAGATATATACAATTATTCAATGATTTGCTCATTTTTGCTTTACCGTCTGTTCCCACCAATGTAGCGACGTCTCCTATTAACGCTTTCGTTTCGGGGAACACTTCTCCATATAAACCGTTAAATCTTCTGGCAATTTCTCTTGTAAGCTCCACGTGGGATTCTTGATCTTTGCCTACGGGGACGAGATTTGCTCTAACGACGAGAATATCTGCGGCTTGTATAACGGGATATCCCAACAGACCATAAGAAGGATTTTCTATCTTCAAAGCTTTTATCATGTCTTTCAGAGTCGGTATTCTTTCTAATCTTGATATGCTTACCAACATCGACAAAAGTATCGCAAATTCTGAAATTTCCGGAATTTTGGATTGCACAAAAATTGTGGATTTTTCAGGGTCTATGCCTACTGAAAGATAGTCAAGAACTAAATCTTTTATATTTTGAGAAACTGTGCCTATACTTTGCGGGTCGGATTTTGTGGTGAGTGTATGCAAATCGGCAATTATAAAGAAACATTCATATTCTTCCTGCAGTTTGACCCTGTTTCTTAAACTGCCGACATAATGTCCCAAATGCAGTTTGCCGGTAGGACGGTCGCCTGTAAGTATTCTTTTTCGCATATTCCTTCTCGCCGAAAAGTTCGCGTTGGGATTATATCAATATGAACTTATTTTGCAAGTAATCATTTGCAAATAATTTAAAATACTTTAATATAGGCTTTAAAATGATAACTCAAAAGACATTATCTAATTTTTATCACGAGTTTGGTACGCTAATTCACGCAGGTGTAAACATCCTTCAGGTATTGCGTTCTCTTTCAAATTCCACCTCGCATCCTCAATTAAAGAAGATAATTCGCAGCGTAACAGCAGAGATTGAAAAAGGTGCAACTCTGACCGATGCGATGAAGGTTCATCCTAATGTTTTTTCTTCGCTACAGCTAAGAATTGTAAAAATAGGAGAAAAGTCAGGCAAATTAGACGCAAGCTTATTTAAAATTGGAGATAATCTTGAACGCAACCACAAGATTCAGGCAAAATTGACAACAGGTTCCCTATATCCTGTTTTTTTAATTCACGCGGCGATTTTGATTCCTGCGGTTCCTACACTTTTCTTGGACGGTTTTATGCCTTTTTTGAAAACAGTATCGGGAGCATTAATGTTCTTATACGGTTTTTTCTTTCTTATACTATTAATAGTAAAGATTTCCAACAGAATTTATGTATTGAAAAGTTTTTCGCAGTATTTTTTTGGTTATATTCCTATCATAGGCCCGTTGATAAAAAGACTTGCTATCGCCCGTTTTATGTGGAACTTAAGCGCGCTGCACAGTGCCGGAGAGAATATGGTAAGGGCGGTTAGCCTTGCGGCGGAAGGGTGCGGCAATATCCCTATCACAAATGCTGTTTTCAAAGTTTTACCCGACATAGAGCAAGGCGGAAGTTTAACATCAGCGTTTAGAAAGGTAAGATTTTTCCCTAGTCTTGTGATTGAAATGTTGTCCGCAGGTGAAGAGAGCGGGCAGATTGATGCTATGTTGGACAAAATAGCAGAGTACTATGAGGCGGAAAGTGATGAGATAATAAAAAGGATTATTATTATTCTGCCTATTTTAATCTACCTTGCGGTGGCGATATACATCGGGTCTATAATTATCAAATTTTATACGGGATATTTTAGCCAGATGGATGGTCTCTTCTAGAGCTTTTAATCAAAGCGGGGTTTGACATCGCGAACAATAGAAATTACAATTCGCAACTTAAAATGAAAATTAAAAATTTCTCTAAAAGTAAAAATTTATCTAAGATTTTAGGAATTCAGACATCCACTTTTATATGGAGTGTTGCCCTAATAAACGAGGAAAAAATTCTCGGCGAATATACCTTTGATTCGTACGGACGGCTTTCCAAAATATTGGTTCCGTCAATTGACGAATTGTTAAGTAAAACGGGAATAAAAAAAGAAGAAATAGAAGGCATTGCTGTTGCTAAAGGCCCCGGTTTATTTACCGGAACTAGAATGGGCATGTCTGTTGCAAAAGGTTTATCTATCGGGTTGGATATTCCAGTAGTCGGCATATCCATATTAGATGCGCTTGCTTTTAATCTGTCGTATTGTACCTACCCAATTTGCGCTTTAATATCGTCTCGGGGACAGGATGTATTTTCGGCGTTGTATAAAGTTTCTAATCGGGGGTTTAAAAAAATAGAAAAAGAATCAGTTTTGGATATCCAAAAGCGGCTTAAAAAAATAAGGAAACCGACGATATTTATCGGCGAAGCCGCCATAAGATATAAAGTTCTAATAAAGAAAAAATTAGGCAAATCGGCTATTTTTGCGCCTCTAGCTTTAAATTATATACGAGCTTCGGACATTGCTTTTCAGGCGCGTGGTAAAATGAGCAAAGCTGGGAAACTTTCTTCATTGAATTTAAAAGCGCAATATTTAAGACCCGGCGTTGACCCCATTAGAAGTCCTGCCAACTGATATAATGGCAGGCAGTCGCCTTTGGCGACTTACTTCTAAAGGGGTTAAATAAAAAAGAGAAAATAACAATGAAAAAAAATGTATATACAGAATCGTTAAAACTGCATAAAAAATTAAAAGGCAAGCTGGAAATAATTTCTAAAGTGCCTCTTAAAACAAAAAAAGATTTATCTTTATTATATACACCCGGAGTTGCTAAACCTTCAGAAGACATTGCGAAAGATAAAGATAAATCCTATCTTTATACAGGCAGAGGTAATCTTGTAGCTGTTGTATCCGACGGCTCAGCGGTTCTTGGACTTGGCAATATCGGAGCCGAGGGCGCTATGCCGGTTATGGAAGGTAAATGTCTGCTTTTTAAAGAACTTGCGGGAGTGGATGCGTTCCCTATATGTTTGGATACGCAGGATGTTGATGAAATATGCGAATGCATAAAACATCTTGAGCCGAGTTTTGGAGGTATAAACCTTGAAGACATTTCTTCCCCGCGTTGTTTCTTAATAGAAGAAAAATTAAAAAAGATACTTAGCATTCCCGTGTTTCATGATGATCAGCATGGCACAGCAGTTGTGGTGTTAGCCGCGTTAATTAACGCTTTAAAACTTACAAAAAGGAACCTTTCTCATGTAAAAGCTGTTATTAACGGCACAGGTGCCGCAGGCATAACAATAGCTAAACTTCTTTTGAACACAGGAGTTAAAGATATTCTAATGTGCGATAGAAGCGGAATTATTTATAAGGGGCGAAAAGACAATATGAATTTTATAAAAGAAGAAATCGCAAAAATAACGAATAAAAAGAACCTAAAAGGCAGCTTAAAAGATGCATTTGTTTCAAGCAATTTGTTCATCGGTGTCTCAGCGCCCAATTGTGTCACCAGGCAAATGGTAAAAACAATGGAAAAAGACCCGATAATATTCGCGATGTCCAATCCTATCCCTGAAATTATGCCCGATGAAGCAAAGAAAGCAGGCGCAAGAATAATAGGTACAGGCAGGTCGGATTTTCCAAATCAGATTAACAATGTATTGGGCTTTCCCGGTATTTTTAAAGGCGCTTTTTCCGTTAGAGCAAGCGCAATAAACGAAGAAATGAAACTTGCGGCTTCATATGCAATAGCTTCACTTGTGCCCGCAAACAAATTAAGCGAAGATTATTTTATACCTTCGCCTCTTGATAAAAAAGTCTCCGCTAAAGTTGCAAAAGAAGTGGCAAAGGCGGCGATTAAATCTAAAGTTGCTCGCCTTTCGGCGAAGCAAGCGAGAATCAAAAAATGATAAAAATAAAATCAAGACCGAAATTGAAAAAACCTATATTAATCGCCGCTTGGCCCGGAATGGGCGGTGTTGCTTTCAAAGCAGTTTCATATCTTATGCAGAAATTACCCGTAAAAGAATTCGCTGAAATTCCTTCAACTACTTATTCGCCGCCAACATCAATAAGCGCAAAAAACAATATAATCCAAGCGCCATATTTTCCCCAAAACAAATTTTATTATTACAAGGATGCGGCATTAAAAAACGACATAATCCTGTTTCTCGGCGAATCCCAACCCTCATCTTCCAAACAATATGAACTTGCCCAGGAAATAGTAGCATTCGCGAAAAAACTTAAAGTAGGATTGATATATACTCTTGCGGGAATGCTTATCTATGAAGAAAAAACAGACGGATTAAAAGTCTGGGGTGTTGCCACAGATTCCAAACTTATAGATAAACTGAAAACATACGAAGTAAAACCTATGAAAGCGGCATATATAAGCGGATTAAATGGTCTTCTTTTGGGTGTGGCAAAAGAAGCGGGAATTGCCGGCGCGTGTCTTCTTGCGGAACTGCCTTTTTATGCTTTGCAAATAGAATATACTCCGTCCTGTCTTGCCGCGCTTGATGTTTTATCTAAAATGTTTAATTTAAAAATCGATATGAAACAGATGCAAGCTTCATCCGCCGAGGCAAAAAGACAGATAAAAAAACTTATAGACCATATAAGAGAAAATCTACTCGTTGAAGAAGGAGATGAAGAGCAAGGCGAAATGGAAGGGGAGGAAGAAGAGGACACTTCTAAAAAACTTGAAAAAGAACTGGGCATAAGTTCCGAAATCTCGCCCCAAGTAAAATATAGAATAGAAAAACTATTTGACGTTTCCAAAAAAGACACTAAAAAAGCGTTGGAACTAAAAGCGCTTTTAGATAAATGGGAGCTTTTCAAACACTACGAAGATAGATTTTTGGATTTGTTTAAGAAGGAAAATCAGTAGGAGTTAGAAGGATTCCGAAACTTTTTGAGCCGCTTTTTGTAATTGGGGATTAGCCAAAGCTAAAACTTTCTTTTTGACCACTCTTGAGAAATATTCTTTCTCCGTCTTGTTTAATTTCTCTCCTCTAAGTTTCTTCAAAAATAACTCTTTCTGCTTGGGAGAAAAAACTTGCGACAAGGCATACTCAAGTCCTAATTCATCTTTAGCAGAAAGTAATTCGTTTAATGTTGTCTTTGATTGGCTAAAATAATAATTTTCAAATGCGGTTTTTAATCGTTCTGCGGACATTTCACGACCGCCAACATTGAAGTTTCCGTTGTTCCGGAGTTTTTCTAAGAAATCAGAAAACTTATTTTTCTTATCCTGTGAAAGCGATTTATAAAATTGAACAGCCCAAAAAAATTTCAAGTTAAAGCACCTATAAACCGCTAATGACATTAACATAAGCAAGTCAAAAGATGATTTGTCGGAAGGATTGAAGAGATTGCGATTAACTTCATCATAATTAAATAATTCTTTTTCTGTGCTATTGGCTAATACAACAGGAAACCCTTCCCAAAGGCGAAGGTCTTGTGACTTCACCATATCAGCTAAAGTTAAATTTGCATTCTGGTTTTCTTCAACACCAAGCAAAGAAAAGCCCAACGCTCCAACTCTCTTTAAAAGTTCATCATTTCCCATCGATTAACCCTTCTTTCTTAAACATATTTTTAAAATGCTCGAAATTTTTATTTACTTTATCTTCCGAAATATCAAAAGATGCTGTTTCTCTAAACCGTTTCTCCAAATATTTAAGGTCTATATCTTTCCTTTTGTTTTTTATCAAAAGCAAACAATCTTCTATGTCTATTGTGTCAGCTCTAAATATCTTGCTTATAATAATGTCATAGTAATTCAAAATTCCCAGATAAATTCTGCTAAACTCTTTTACAAGAATATGATTACCTTTTTCCAAAGGCGATTCTAATAATTCCGTAGTATGTATGGCTTTTCCTCTGAATAAATCAAATATAAAACCATCATCTCTTTTCCATCCCCAGCCGCTAGCAGATTTGTAACCTAACTGTTTCAAAGTGCTTGTAAGATAAGCGTGTTCATATACATTCGGCACGATAAGGTCAATATCCTTAGTAGACGGCTTGACGCCCAAAAGCGTAAGCGCAGTTCCGCCGCATGCAATTAGATGGACTTTCCTTTTTAGGAAACTATCCCAAACAGCAATCCTATCTAATAATCCCTGTTTATCTATTCTATATTCCATACAATTATTTGTATATATTCATACAATTTCTTGTATGCAATCATACAATATAGTTTATTTGTTGTCAAGAGCAGAAATTTACCTAATATATTGGTTTATTTTATGAATTTTGTTTGGTAAAGAAAGATAAAAAGCAGGTCAACCTCGCCGAAAACTGGTTTTAAGAAGGAAAATCAGTAGAGGTTATTAATTAACAGTTATTTTGAGGTAAGGGAGCCAGCTGTTTGAAGGGCTATACCTACCGCTGTTATAAAAATACCAAAATAAAAAGAAATATCCGAAATTTTTCTTAGTGTTTCTTTTCTATTCCATTCAGCACTATTTTCTGGTGGAGCAAATATGCCAACACCCAAACTGGTTTTACCCATTACTTGTAAATTGTAGTAGTTAGAGAAAAATGCAAGCAGTAAACCAATAAATAGTAATATACTTCCTGTTAAAATTAACCGTTTAGATTTATTCATGTTCTACTCTTCTCATTCTTACTCCATAACTTCTGGTTTCCACTCTATAATTGGCTTTTGTGCTTTCCACCTTGCTTCACCACTTAGTTCTGGCTTGTAATTCTGGTCAACCATTAATTCAAAAGCTCCTTTAGGGCAAACCATTACCCATAATCTTGGAAGAAATGGAGAAAAGATTCCAGTAACGTAATCTATAATACGAAGTATCATCTTCCAAATGATAGGAATAGATACTTTGCATGTTTTTCATAATGCCTTTTGGTCCAAAAAATTATTACTTCTTCGTTTTGTTTTATTGTTCTTTCTTTGAAGGCTAACCATAAATGTAGAAAATCCATTTTATGAGAAATAAATCCTGTTATTTTCTTGGGTGTTTTCCTACATTCTAAAGTAACAGATGCGTAAGGAATTGCTTTGGGAGCTATTACTCTCCCCCCTTTAATTGAACTTAATAACGGGCAAAAAGAAGTAACCCGGCAAGCTTCTCCATCAATCACGCTCCACTGACTATCTCTAAGGAAAGTAATCCCTGAATCATCTTCAAAAACTATATCTGATACTCGTCCTTTCCCTATACGGAGTAGTTTTAGAATGAGAGGACAGTCGGTTGTTGCATTTATTAAACGGCTAATACTATTGAGATAATTTGGTTCTTTTTCTACAAGCTTCCTATTTGCAGTTTCCTCAATTATTCCAAGTTTTTTCCCCTTATTGACAAAATCTGTAAAAAGGTCCATCCGCACTTTATTTAAAACAACAGCATGAGCTCTTTCCCATCTATCATTTTTCATATTTTTTCCAGTCTATCACGTAATGAATTGTTACACAATTCAAACGTGGCTTTGCGTTTTATTTCTCCACCACGTAAAAAAACTTCGTTTTTAACGTGGTAGGCACGTTTTAATTGCTTCGCAATTAATTACGTGCCATAGCTTTAGCACGCATCTTCTCCGGCATTTTTTCTATGGCGTAGCGGAGAGCGGTGCGTGGCATAACATCTTTGTTTTTCATTACATAATCAAAAACTTCTTTTTGATGTTTGTGACTTGCGACTTTAAGGAGCCAGCCGTAGCCTTTTTGGACCATATCATCTTCGTCAATTAATAAGCTGTCGGCTATTTCAAAAATATCTTTCAGGAACATTCCTTTTCTTGCGGGAAGAATAAGTGTTACAGCGGAGGCGCGTCTTACCCATCTGTTTTTGGACTTTGTCCATATTTTTAGTTCTTTTATAAACTGCGGATATTTTTCTATGAATGTTCCTATAGTATGGTTGCAAAATGTGTCGCACTGCGCCCAATTAGTGACGTGTTTCTTAACCCATTTTTCAAAAGTTTTAAAATCTTTTGGTTCGTAATGTTTATGAAGCGAGCGTGACCAATCATAAGCGATAAAAGATTCTTCCATATATGCGGATTTTAAAAATTCTTCACAGAGAGTAAAGATGTCTTTTTTAGGTTTGTGTTTTATGTGTTGGAAATGTTCTTTGGCTATCTTAACTACGAGAGGAGTCTTAACTCCGTGGGCTTTGATTTTTTCTTTGAAGAATTTTTGGATTGATTTGATCGTTTTTTTGTCGGCGTTTTGTTTTAGTTTCCTGCGGATGTCGGTGATTATATTGTTCATATTTTAATTCCTCCGATTTGGTAATATTATAACAAATATTTTTTTAAAAAGACTTTATGGCGAAGCGAGTAAAATTGACAATAGTCATCTATTCTGGAAAAATATGAGCGGTAAAATCAACTTGAAATTAATTTTCCCCCTACATTTCTCTTATACCCGAGGGGTGATTACGAAGAAATCGTCGGGTAGCGAAATGTAACAGGGGGGACTAAAGGGAGAGATGGCTGAGCGGCTGAAAGCGTCCGATTCGAAATCGGATTTCCTGTAAGGGAACGGGGGTTCAAATCCCTCTCTCTCCGCCTTCGGCGGACACAGTCCGCTAATAGATTAGTACTAAGGAGCAAATTTTACTTATTACTTAGAACTATATTTGCCCCGATAGCTTAGTAGGATAGAGCGCTTCCCTGCGAAGGAAGTAGTGGCCGTTCGAATCGGCCTCGGGGCACTACGTTAACCTTGTTAATGAAAAAGACGTTAGCGAAACTAATGGTTATCGGTTTTCGCCCCTAGAAATTGCGAAGCAATTTCAGGGACCAAAGTCCCGGAAATCCTTTGGATTTCTCGGGGAAAACCAAACACCGTATTGTATTGAACGATAACCGTTGGTAGATAAATTACTGGAGGAGTGGCAGAGCGGTTGAATGCGGCGGTCTTGAAAACCGTTAGATTCGTAAGAGTCTCAGGGGTTCGAATCCTCTCTCCTCCGCCATTGCTTTTAAAAGTTCGCCAGTTTTGGCGAGACGGATGAAAGATGTCCTGCAATTTATCCTCTAGTCGGAATATTGTTCCGATTAAAAAACCCCCCAAAATAAGCAAAAATAGGCATTTTTTACATGTTTTTGCTTATTTTAGTTGATTTTTGTTAAAAAATGTGGTATTTTGTGCATTAATCTAAACAAACTTATAATATATGAATTACGAATTTCGCAGAAAAAAGATAATAAAAAAGTTAAAACGTAAGGGGATAGATTCGTTTCTGACCCGTGAACAGGTTAATGTGCATTATTTATGTCCTTCATTTAAAGGTGAGAGTGTGATTCTTGTAACCAAGGATATTACATTTTTATTGGTGGATTCGCGTTATACCCAACAGGCGAAATTTGAAATTGCGGACGAAAAAGGGATTGAACTTGTCGAAATGAGAAAGCCCTTTCTTAAGAGTCTGCTTAAATTATTTGCTAAAACAGGTGTAAAGAATACGGCTTTTGAAGTTGAGCATACAACTTATGACTTTTTTGAAACACTGAAAAAAAACTGCAGGGGAATAAAACTTGAACCGACGAAAGGTTGGGTTGAGAATTTAAGAATCATAAAAGATGATGAGGAAGTTAAAAATATCCGCCGTGCTTGTAATATCATTGATAGGGCAATGACAACGCTTATAAAAAATATAAAATGGGGCAAGATGAGCGAGTTGGATTTGGCTAATGAGTTGGAATACGGATTAAAAAAGGAAGGTTCGGAACAGTTGCCGTTTTATCCGATTATAGCTTCGGGGAGCAGAACTTCTTTTCCACACGCACACTCTACTAATGAGCTTTTGCGGGAGGGCGAGCTTGTGATTATTGACTGCGGCGCAAGTTGCCAAGGGTATGGTTCTGACTTGACACGCACCATAGGTAAAAATATAATGGACGCGAAGAAAAAAGAGACATATAACCTTGTCCTGAAAGTTCAAGAAACCGCAATAAAAAATGTCAAGCCCGGAGTTAAGACTTCTGATTTGTGTAAGTTAGTACGCGAGATGTTTTGGGAAAAAGATGTTGCGCAATTTTTTATTCACGGACTTGGACATGGTGTGGGGTTAAATATACACGAAGCGCCTTCTCTTTCTTCTCACGGAAGTGTGAATTTGAAAGAAGGGATGGTCATAACTATTGAACCGGGAATTTATATTCCCAATAAATACGGAGTAAGAATAGAAGATACGGTATTAGTCACTTCAAAAGGATACGAAGTGCTTACTGGCTTGTATAAAAATTGTTGGCAGGCTTCTTCTTAAAAAACATTATGGAAACTAGAACTGTTGTTCCCAACCAATTTACTAAAGGCATGTATATTTTCTACAACGGCGGGATTTTTTCTATCGTTGAGTTCCATCATATTAAAGTAGCACAGCGCCGAGCCACTATGGCGGTTAGAATGAAAAATATTGTTACGGGTCAGGTTTTGGAGCCCAGTTTAAGGTCGGACGAGACGATGAAGCAGGTGATATTGGAAGACAAAAAGGTTACCTATCTTTATTCTGATGGGGGCTTATTCCATTTTATGGATACGGAAACAGGCAAGGAAACCTCCTTATCGGCTAAAACAGTGGGTGACCAGAAATTTTATATTAAAGAAGGGGACAGCATATCTATTGCTGAGAGCGGAGGAGCTCCTATAACCTTAAAACTGCCCGTATCTGTTACGCTTAAAATAGTTGAAACACCGCCGGGGTTTAAAGGAGATACAGCTGCAGGCGGTTCCAAACCCGCAATGCTGGAAACAGGTATTACCATTAAAGTGCCCCTTTTTGTAAAAGAGGGCGATATAGTCAAAGTGGATACTCGCACTGGCGAGTATTTAGAAAGGGCAAAATAATGGACCTAAAAGAGTTAAAAAAGATTATTGCGATTTTTCAGAAAGCGAAAATCGCAGAGTTGGAAGTGGAAAGCGAAGGGGTTCGGTTTAAGTTGAAAAAGGAGGTAAAGGAAAGAAAAACTTCTAATCGTAGGGAAGTTCCCGTGGAAGTTATTTCTGTACCTGCTCAACCTTTGGAACAGACTCAGAAACAGTCACAAATACAAGAGCAAGAACCAAAACTTCTAGAGGGGACGCATGAAATAGTTTCTCCGATGATCGGGACTTTTTATTCTTCTCCTGCACCCGATTCTGCGCCTTTTGTAGAGATAGGGCAGGAAATCAACGAAGACGATACGGTGTGTATCATTGAAGCAATGAAGATAATGAATGAGATAAAGGCAGATGTTAAAGGCAAAATTATAAAAATGTTGGCGGAAAACGGTCAGCCGGTGGAATTTGGCCAGCCGTTGTTTTTGATAGAACTTCCGCCCAAAGGTTAACAATTATAAAACTAAAATGGTCAATAACCAAACATCAAGAAACAAGATACAAACAATATCCAATCACCAAATATCGAATAGATATGGGAAAAATAAAAATATAATTTGGTTATTGTTTCTTGTATCTTGATTATTTTAAATAAAAATGTTTTCAAAAGTACTTGTAGCAAACAGAGGAGAAATAGCTGTAAGAGTCATAAGGACTTTGAACGAAATGGGAATCCGCACGGTAGCCGTGTATTCTCAAGCCGATAAAGGTTCTCTTCATACCAAAATTGCCAATGAATCTATATGCATAGGTTCTGCGGCGGCTTCAGAAAGTTATCTTAATATGGCAGCGATAATTTCTGCGGCTGAGATAACAAATGTGGAAGCTATACATCCCGGTTATGGATTTTTGGCGGAGAATGCGCATTTTGCGGATGTGTGCTCGTCTTGCAATATAACTTTTATAGGTCCCTCGGCCGAAGCGCTAAGATTGATGGGGGACAAGGTTCAGGCACGCAAAATTATGAAAAAAGCAGGGGTGCCTGTGACTCCGGGAAGTGAAGATGTTGTTGATAATAAAGAAGAAGCCTTGAAACTTGCTAAAAAAATTGGTTATCCGGTTATTATTAAAGCTGCAAAGGGCGGTGGTGGAAAAGGGATGAGAATAGCTTACAATGACGGAAAGTTTGTTTCTTTGTTTATCGCTTGCCAAAGAGAAGTAGAAGTAGCGTTTGGAGATGCGAGTCTTTACATTGAAAAATTTATGCCATATTCCCGCCACATAGAGGTGCAAGTACTGGCAGACAAAAAAGGAAATGTGCTTACTCTTGGAGAAAGGGATTGCTCAATTCAAAGAAGATATCAGAAGCTATTGGAAGAGTCCCCTTCTCCTGTCGTAAATGCCAAAGAAAGAAAGAAACTTTTCAAATATACGACGGAGGCGGTGAAAGCTATAAATTATACAAATGCGGGAACCGTAGAATTTCTTATGGATAAGGCGGGACAATTTTATTTTATGGAGATGAATACCAGGTTACAAGTAGAGCATCCCGTAACAGAAATGGTTTGCAATATAGATTTAGTAAAAGAACAAGTTCGCATCGCTTCGGGCGAACTTATAGGATATTCTGCCGATTCAACCCAGCCCAAAGGATGGGCGATAGAATGCAGAATAAATGCCGAAGATATCAATGCAGATTTCATGCCTTCCCCGGGTAAGATAACAGAACTTCGTTTGCCCGGAGGTCCTTTTGTTAGGGTGGACACGCATCTTTATAACGGCTATATTATTCCTCCGTATTATGATTCTTTGTTGGCAAAATTAATTGTGTGGGGAAGAAACAGAAATGAAGCTATTGCCCGCATGAAAAGAGCGTTAGACGAATTTATTATAGAGGGAGTTAAAACTACGATTCCGTTTCACAAACAACTAATATCGCATCCTTTTTTTATTAAAGGCGACGATTATTCAGAATTACTTGATAAAATTTTGAGCAGGCAAAGAAAGGTCTCTGGCCTCTAGGGAGTCGGAGAACCAAAAGGAGGTTTACAATGAGAGTGTATAATGGGTTTATGTTGTTTTTAGCTACGGTGGTTTTTATAACGCTGGGAGTATTATTAATTTTACTTAGCTTGGATGTAATTACAGTAGACGCTTTGGTTAAAGATCACAGTTTTAAGATTCTGATTGGTGGAATTAGTTTTGCTCTATTAGGGATTGCGGAAATAATTATAGCTGTACAGAGTTTAAACAAAATGCCGGTAGTGGCGTTTAGCAATCCCTTGGGAGAAGTAAGAGTTGCATATGACGCGCTTGAAGGTTATGTCAAAAGTCTAAGCACGGAAATCCACGAGATAAAAGATGCTAAACCACAAGTAGTTGCAGGTAGAGACGGCATTGAAATCCATGTCCGATTAGTGGTAGAGAGAGATGTCAATCTTCCCGAACTTACCTCTAAGTTTCAGGATTTAGTGTCGAGATATGTTAAGGACGTGATGGGAATAGACAGCATTACTGCTATTAAAGTTTATGTCCAAAGAATTGCGACGAGGAAAGACCGTTCTATCCAAGAGGAAAATTTTTCCAGAGAAGAGAACGCATAAATATCCGGATATAATAATTTTATAGTAAAAAAAGAAAGGCAACTTGTTTGCAAGTTCGCAAGTCCTGTTGTTCTTGAGTTATTACAATCTATCTTAATCTTTTATAAAGGAGGTTTGTGTTTTGTCCTTAAAAAATAAATCCAAAATTACGCCCAGCGTTAAACATACAAAAGGTGTTAATCGCCCATTAGATGTTTTTCCGCTTCTTCCTTTGAGAGATATAGTTGTCTTTCCTTATATGATTGCTCCGCTTCTTGTCGGACGCCAAGTGTCTATAAATGCAGTAAATAGGGCATGGGCAAATAAAAGCAGAACAATAGTTCTTGTTACTCAAAAAAACCCCTCGATAGAGATTATTACGCCTCAAAATTTATATAAGGTTGGAATTTTAGGGAAAATAATTCAGGCTGTAAAAATGGACGAGGGCTATTTAAAGGTTCTTATAGAAGGTCTAAAAAGAGTAAAAATAAAATCTTTTTCTCCGTTTTCCGATAAAGAGAAAGCAGGGACGTCTATGACGGTGGAAGTTTCTTATGAAGACGAGGATACGTTTTATCAGGAAGAAGTTGCTTCGGTTGCCTTTGACAATTCTTCCTTGCATATCGCAAAAGAAGCAATGCTCATTAGTCAGATAAAAAATGAATTCAAACAATACGCTAAACTCAATACAAAGACGTTCTCTTCACGTGCTCCTTTATCGGGGCAAGGCGGTAATGATTATATAAATTCCGTTCAACAGATATCTCAGGCTGGAAAACTTGCGGATATAGTCTCTTCTTATCTTCCGTTAAAAACACAGGCCAAACAACAACTACTTGAAATATTCTCTCCTCATATAAGGTTAACTAAAGTATCTGAACTGTTGAAAACTGAAATTGAAGTTATAAAAGTTGAAGAAAAAATACACGGAAAAGTTAAAGAGAAGATACGTAAAACACAGAAAGAATTCTATCTGCAGGAGCAAATGAAAGCGATTCAGAAAGAGTTGGGAGGAGAAGAAGACCCCGACATTTCTTCTTTAAAAGAAAAAATTCGCAAAAGCGGTATGCCCAAAGAAGTGGAAAAAAGAGCTTCGGCAGAGGTTGCAAAACTTTCCAAGATGATGAGCATTTCTCCTGAGGCTACAGTCATAAGAAATTATGTTGAATGGTTAATCAATATGCCGTGGAGTAAAGAAACAAAGGACAAGCTTGATATAAAGTGGTCTGAGAAAATTCTAAACGAAGACCATTATGGTCTGGAAAAGGTAAAAGAAAGAATTTTGGAATATTTGGCGGTTAGAAAACTTGTTGGCAATCCAAAGGGTCCTATTTTGTGTTTTGCGGGACCGCCGGGAGTTGGTAAAACATCTATCGCAAAGTCCATTGCAAGGGCTTTAGGCAGGAAATTTATCCGCATTTCATTGGGCGGAGTAAGAGACGAAGCCGAAATAAGAGGCCACAGAAGAACATATATAGGCGCCTTGCCCGGTAAAATAATTCAATCCATGCATAAAGCCGGAAGCAAAAACCCGATTTTTCTATTAGACGAAATCGATAAAATGAGTATGGATTTTCGAGGCGATCCGTCTGCGGCACTACTTGAAGTGCTTGACCCCGAACAAAACACTCAATTTAATGACCACTACCTAGATGTTGATTTTGACCTTTCGAAGGTTATGTTTATAACTACTGCAAATACTCCATACGCCATACCTCACTCACTTTTAGATCGCATGGAAATTATTGAGTTCGACGGATATTCGGAAGAAGAAAAAAAACAAATCGCGCTTAAGTTTTTAATATCGAAATTACAAAAATCGCACGGTTTCAAAAAGGGAGAAATATCCATTTCCAATGAAGCGCTCCATAAAATAATAAGATATTATACCCGCGAAGCAGGAGTAAGAAGCCTAGAGCGGGAACTTTCTGCTGTTTTCAGGAAAATGGCGCGAAGAAAAGTGGAAAAGAAATATTCTAATACAAAGAAAAAAAACGGAAAAATAAAATTTCTTGTTACTGAAAAAATGGTAGAAGAACTCCTATTACCTCCGAGATATCATCATCTGATAGCGGAAGAAAAAGATGAAGTAGGGATTTCTATCGGGCTTGCCGTAAGCGAGACCGGAGGGGAAATTCTTCTGGTTGAAGCAACTGTTATGGAAGGCAAGGGAAAACTTGTCCTAACAGGACAATTAGGAGAAGTAATGCAGGAATCGGCTCAAGCGGCTTTGTCGTATATTCGTTCTCATCATAAAGAGAAATTAAAACTCAAGAAAGATTTCTATAAAGATATTGATATTCATATTCATGTTCCCGAAGGCGCGATTCCCAAAGATGGTCCTTCTGCGGGAGTTGCCATGACAGTTGCTATGGCTTCGGCATTGGCTAAAAAGCCTGTTAGAAAAAAAATAGCTATGACAGGAGAAATTACCCTAAGAGGCAAGGTTCTTCCTGTGGGAGGCATTAAAGGCAAAGTTTTAGCAGCCTATCGTGACGGTATTAAGACGATAATTCTTCCCAAAGAAAACGAAAAAGATTTAATAGGAATTCCTGCTTATGTTAAGAAGAATATTAAGTTCTTACTCGTTGAAGAAATCGGTCAAGTTTTTGAAAAAATATTTACCCCGTAAGGAATAGCCAAATAATTTTACCTACAAAAAGAAACTGTTTTAGCCCAAATTAATTTTATGATTAAAGCGATTATATTAGATTGGGGCGGTGTGTTGATAGACAATCCCGTTGCCGGATTTATGACGTATTGTTCCCAATATTTGAAAGTGCCTAAAAAAACTTTCATAGAAACTACTTCCAAATTCTACGAAGATTTTGCAAAGGGCAAAGTTACCGAGAACGCATTTTGGAAAAACGTATGCTCTTACCTAAATGTTGCGGTCCCGTCCGTTTCCTCTCTCTTAACAGAAGCGTTCAGGGCTGTGTATTCGGAAAAGAAAGAGGTCTTTTCAATAGTATCTTCTCTAAAAGATAAAGGATATAAATTGCGCTTTTATCAAATACAGAAATGCCTATGGTGAATTTTTTCCGTGAAAAAAATTATAGTTTTTTTGATTTGACGGTTTTCTCTTGCGTGGAAGGGGTTATTAAACCCGATAAAAAGATTTATGAGATAACTTTGGATAGATTAAAAATAAAACCGCAGGAAGCAGTTTTTATAGATGACAAAGAAGAAAATATTCTCTCTGGGAAAGATGTGGGAATAAATGCAATTCTTTTTAAGAATCCTCAGCAGTTCAAAAAAGAACTGTTATCTTTATTGTGATTTTAATATTTTCGTTTTATCAATAATTTTTCTATATACGGAAATTTATTGAATAAAATATCTTTTAGCATATCGTAATTCTCAAGCGCGGGACTTTCTTTTAATAAAGCCTCAGCATCTTGTTTTGCTTGCTCAAGCAGTTCTAAATCTTTTATGATATTGCCCAGTTTTATTTCAGGGAAACCATGTTGTTTTGTGCCGAGAAGTTCGCCGGGGCCGCGTATTTCAAGGTCTTCCTCCGCAATTTTAAAACCGTCCGAGGTGGAAGTCATTGCTTTTAGACGTTTTTTACCTTCTTCTGTTTTTGGATTAGATACCAGAATGCAATAAGACTTGTGTTCGCCTCGTCCTATTCTGCCGCGCAATTGATGAAGTTGCGCCAATCCAAATCTCTCGGCGTTAAGGACAACCATTACGGTTGCTGATGGTATGTCTATTCCAACTTCTATTAAAGATGTTGCCACAAGGATATCAGTTTTTTTATTGCGGAAAGCTTTCATTATTTTTTGTTGCTCTTCTTTTTTTATCCTGCCGTGTAAAAGCGCAAGTTTATATGATGAGAAAACGTTTTCTTTTAGAAATTCAAAAATTTCAGTAGCGGAATCCACTTCTAATTTTTCCGATTCTTCAATGAGAGGAGTAACTATAAAAACTTGTCGTCCTTTATCCAATTCTTCTTTTATAAAATCATAAACTTTGTCTTTGTCTTTTTCGTCTATCCAAAAAGTTGAAGTTTGAGCCCTGCCTGCAGGCAATTCGTTAAGCGTAGATATGTCCATATCTCCGTATAACGCCAAAGCCAATGAGCGGGGAATAGGAGTCGCGCTCATTACCAATATCTCGGGTTTATGGCTAAAAATATCCATAAAATGCGTTCTTTGCAAAACGCCGAATTTATGCTCTTCGTCTATGACCGCAAGCCCCAAATTTTTAAATTCGACATTTTCCTGCAAAAGAGCGTGTGTCCCGATTAAGACATCTATTTTGCCGTCTTTTAGTTTTTTAAGAATTTCTCTTCGTTCTTTTTGTTTTTGCCCTGAAACAATAAACTCTATTTCCATTCCCAAAGATAACGCGAATTTTTGCAGTGTAATATAATGCTGTTCGGCTAAAACCGCCGTAGGAGCCATTATTGCTGATTGATAACCGTTATCTTTTGCAAGAATAATTGCCCCAAGGGCAATTACCGTTTTCCCTGCACCGACTTCGCCGTGCAATAATCTCATCATGCGAGTAGTCGAAGTCATATCATCTTTGATTTTATTCAATACTTTTTTCTGCGAGTTTGTTAAGGAAAACGGCAGGATTTCTTCTAATTTTTCGAGCAATTCGCCTTCGCTCTTAAATGTTGTTTTTTTATTTTCCTTCTTCATATTTCTCATAAACACAAGGCCCAACTGTAGAAATAAAAATTCTTCATATATAAACCTTGTTCTGGCTGTTTCTTTATCTTCTATGCTTTCGGGAAAATGAATGTTTTTTGTGGCTTTTTCAAAACTCATCAATTCTTTTGAATTTATCAGGTTGTCGGGCAAATACTCATAAAGAAAACCATCTGATTCTTTTAAAATTGTATCTACTAAAGTTCTTAAATAACGCATGCCTATTTTGCCGGTAAGAGGATAAATAGGAACAATTCTGCCCGTATGAACGGGATCGTTTTTTTCTACTAATTCAAATACAGGATGAACTATTTGTTTCTCGCCAAACCCCGTTACTTTGCCCGATAAAATAATCTCTTTGTCTATGGGCAGAAGTTTTTTCATGTATGGTTGGTTAAACCATACGCAGACAATCCTGTCAGTTCCGTCATCAACAATAGCTTTTGTTATGCGCTTTCTCCTGGCAGTAAATACATCGTCTCTTACTCTAATTTCTCCTTTTACGGTTACATAATCTCCAAAATTTACCTTTGAAATGGGAGTAAATTTCGAGCGGTCTTCATAACGAAGAGGAAAATGCGTCAATAAATCTCTAACCTTAACAATTTCTAAATTCTTAAGATAAGAAGCTCTTTTGGGCCCTACGCCTTTTACATACTGAATAACTCTTTCCAAAAAAATTAATGATTTTGATTCGTTTAATAACTTTTTCCCTTTCTGGAATATTTTCTCCCGTTTGTCTATGTTCTGCGAAGCATAATCTTTGAAAATAGTTTTTAAACTTTTTAATCTTTTTGATGAACAGGCTGGTTGTGGTAACTCCAACACTTTTTCCAACCAATGATTTAGGTAATGACTAAACGAAGGACTGCAGGAATGATTATTGAAATTATATTTCTGTTCAAGCTTGAATGGACGTTCTAATAGAGAAATTATTTCTACAACAGATGGTTGATTAGACATCTTACATATTGAAACTTTCTCCAAAATAGAGTTTGCGGGCGGTTGGGTTATTGAGTAATTCTTTCGGGGTCCCTTCGCAGGTTATTTTGCCCGAAGAAATGAGATATGCTCGGTCGGTAATTTTTAAAGTGTCTTTTACGTTGTGGTCTGTAATAAGTATGCCGATGCCTTTCTCTTTTAATGAATTAAGAATATTTTGTATATCTTGAATCCCAAGCGGGTCGATTCCTGTAAACGGTTCGTCAAGTAGCAAAAAATAGGGTGATAATAGAAGAATTCTTCCTATTTCTACTTTTCTTCTCTCACCTCCGGAAAGAAAGTAAGATAAACTGTCTTTTATTATCGTAAGCCCCATTTCTTCCAGTGTTGATTCCATTTTTTTTTGTTTGTCTTCTTTACTTATGGGTAGGAATTCAAGTATTGCATTAAAATTTTCTTCCACAGTCATTTTCCTAAAAATGGAACTGTCTTGCGGCAGGTATCCTAACCCTTTTCTTGCTCTTAAATATAAAGGCAGGTTTGAAATATTATGACCGCCTAAATATATATCACCCTTATCAGGTTTGTATAATCCCACCATCAATCTAAAAGTAGTTGTCTTGCCGGCGCCATTGGGACCTAGTAGACCGACAATTTCGCCTTTGCTTACTTTTAGAGATATGTCCTTGACTATTGGTTTTCTGCCTAAAGATTTAACTAAATTTCTGCCTTCAAATTGCATATTATCCCTTTTATTAAGAATTGAATGTTAAATAGAAACGAATTGAAATAGATAGAAATATGTTGAAATAAATTGTTACTACGTATATCTATTGTATCTCTATGTATATCCACCGTATTTCCACGTATATCATGTATATCTATTGTATTTCCACCATGTTTTCATTTATTGGTTCTTCTTCGCTTTCGGTCTGTATTTCTCCTTTAACCCCTTTTGTTATATTAATAATTTCTTTTCCCGTATCAAAACTAATTTCTTCTCCCCTAAACATCGCCTTATCGGAAGAAATCCAGGCGGATTTTTCTAAAAGTATTAAGTCTTTGTCGGGATATATTTCTATTATCTCTGCGCCACATTTCTGTTTTTCTCTTATCAGGTCGGCATTTCCTTCGGCTGTTATCTTTTCTACTTCGTCTTTTTCATCAAAAAATATAGTCATTTTATCCGCAGTAATATTGCCTTCTTTGGATATCATGGTTGCGTTGCCGGTAAATATGGCTGTTTTTGCTTCGTATTCCCATCTTAAGGAATCTGCCGTAATCTGGCGTTTATATAAACTCTCGTCATTTATTTTAGAAACCTCTTCGCCAAATGTTATTGGTATAGCGCTTAAAATAAAGAAAGAAACAAATATTAACCCCGCAAAGAAACCAGCCTGCTTCTTGGTTACGAGTAAGTAAAATCCTAACCGTCTCAGAGGAATTACCTTATTTAAATGATAGTTTTTTCTCATTGTTTAATTGATTTGCATTGTAACATCTTTATTAATAGTCATTATATCTCCGGATGGTGAGAATTCTATCCCTTCCCCGTTAATATTCCATTTTTCTGCTTCTATTTCTACTTTGTCCTGCGTATGCATAGTTTCGGATATAGAGTCCCACGATAGACTGTCGCATTTTATGTTTGAATTTAAATAGCCTATTATTTGGACGTTATTTTTTAAATAGATTTCATCCTTCTTTTCTGCCTCGCCAACAGTCAAATTCTCTACTAAAACGTTTTCTTTCACTACTCCGTCATCTGCTTTTATTGTAAACGGGTCTTTGTCTTGGGGGTAAAATTTTACTTTTACTCCTTTAAGCGTTTTTGCATTTTCATCAAATTGCGCAGAATCCGCCTCAAGCTCCCATTTAATAATTTCTCCATCCATTTTTTTTGCTCTGAATCCTTTGGTCACGGATTGGGCAAAAATTGGCGATAGGCACAGAGGCACAAAGAAACAAAGGCATAAAAGCACTTTATTAAAGATTGCAAATTTAAGATTAAAAATTCTTAGAATCTTAAATCTCCCTCTGGAATCTTGGAAAGATTTCGAGGACTTAGTCCCTGAAATTCTCTGAATTTCTAGGGGTGAATCTTGAATTTGGAATGGTATTTTATTCACTTTTTATGATTTTTGAATTTGGAAGAATTGCCCCTACAGAAATAACGAACCTCATTGCGTCTTCTACCGATATATCAAGGGGCATGACATCTGCTTCCGGCAACATCAGCAAAAATCCGCTTGTTGGATTTGGGGCTGTTGGCAGAAAAACACTTACATGCGGTTCTTCACTCTTACCGACAATCCCATTTTTTATAGTCGATGTTACAAATCCTACTTGATATATACCCGCGTGAGGATATTCTAACAGAACAACTTTTTGAAGAACTTTTAATCTCTGGCTGAAGAAAGTGTGAGACATTTTCTTTGCTGTCTCATAAACCCATTTTACAACCGGAATCCTATGTAGAATTTTTTCCGTTAAATCTAGAATTTTTTTCCCGAAAACATTTCTTGCGGTAACACCTATCATAATTATTGCAAAAATACTTAAAAGGATTATGCTTATTGACCAGAAAGCTTTTGCGAATAAAGATGTCTCTGTCGGCAGTAACGTTAGAGAAGCTGCGATAATCTTTGATACAAAAAACCATAAAATCCATAGGGTAATGGTTATGGGAAGAACGATGAAAAATCCTGTTAAAAAATTATTTCTTAATCCTCTTCTTATACTTCCGCCCTCTTTTTCTTCCATTTTATACTCCTTCAAAAATTTTTGTTCTTTTACTTTTTCTCTTTTAATGACGTGAGAATTTTTTCCTGTTTAGCCCACATCTTTTCCTTTGACTTAGATGTGTAGTCGGTCTCTCCCAAAAGATGCAAAACACCGTGTATTACCAGTCTTGCAAGCTCATCTTCTATTTTCTCCTTATATGTTTTTGCTTGTTCTTTGGCTTGTATCAATGAAATTGCTATGTCTCCAAGATATGGCGAACGTTTTTCCCCGTAAGGAAAAGCAAGCACATCCGTAGGTTCATCGGTATTTCGGAACTTTTTATTAAGTTGGCGTATTTGGTGTTCATCTGTTATAAGAACGCCTAAAGATTTTTTTTCTTTACCCATAAACGATAGGGTTTTCTCGCCGGCTTGGAGTATTATATTGCGGTATTTGTTTGCTTTTTTATTCTCTTGTATTTGAATGTCCATTTTCATCTTTCGTGTCTTTTCCCGCGTCTGTTTCCTCGGAAGACGGATATTTGATTCGGCTATGGAAAGTTCCCGTAAGAGATTGAATCAAACTTTCCTGAATCACGTGCAAATCATTAAAGTTAAGTTGAGATTCGTCAAGTTGCTTTCCCAGGAGTTTTTCATTTGTTAACTTTTCTACCAAATGTCTTATTCTTGCGGACGATGGGTCCTCAAGTGTGCGGGAAGCCGCTTCAATCGTATCTGCCAACATTACAATTGCGGCTTCTTTGCTTTGAGGTTTGGGACCAGGATAACGGAAAGAATCTTCATCAACCGTATCGTTGGATTCTTTTTTCAAGGCTTCCTGATAAAAGAAAGAAGTAAAAGTTGTGCCGTGATGTTGATTTATAATATCCCGAATTTTTTGAGGCAGGCGGTATTTCTCTGCTAATTGAACCCCTTCTTTTACATGAGAGATAAGAATTAAACTCGAAAGCGCAGGGTTTACTTTTTCATGCCTGCTCTTGGAGTTTAAGCTTAAATTTTCCACAAAGTATGGCGGGTTTTTGATTTTTCCTATGTCGTGGTAATAAGCGCCCACTTTTGCAAGTAACGAGTTTGCTTTTATTTTTTCCGCCGCCGCTTCAGCTAAATTTGCAACCATTAAGCACGACTGATAACTGCCTGGAGCTTTTTCTCTTAAATTAACCAATAAAGGATGAGTCAAGCGTGATAATTCAAGGAGCTTGGCTTCGGTAATTTTCCCGAAAAGGTTTTCTAAAAAGGGCAATATTTCCAACGCTAAAAAGGCTGAAACCAAAGCGCTTCCTATAACGTATAATCCCTGTATCGCAATGTTTTTGGCGGTCCATCCTTGTGAAAGCCCCCAACTTATTATGAATACTGCTCCAATGCTTCCTGCTACAATCCCCGTTTTAAATAAGTCTCTGCGTTTGTGTATAAAAGGAATACTCAAAGCAGCTAATCCGCCCATCATTATAAAAGTAAAAACAACGTCTATTCTGAAATTTGATATAAATCCTATTAGTCCTCCCAAAATTATTATACAGGCAAGCGCTTCACGTCCTCCAACTAATGAAGCAATAAGTATCCCCGTTAAAACTGCCGGAATGCTATATTGCGAGATTGTTGTTTTGGAAATTCCGTGTGCTATTAAAAGTGTTCCGAAATTGATTAAACAGAAAATCAAAAATTTAAGCGGATGCTTTATAACCGAAGCATTATATTTGGAAAGATAAAACAGTGTTAAAAATAAGAATAGGAATACACATAAAGCTATCCCCGCGATTTGCGGCAGGTTTGCATTCAAATCCTGCAATAAGTTCATGGATTTTAAAACAAGCCCGAGCGTAACTATATAAAAAATAATGCCGATTAAGCATGTGTTGACCTTACGCACATATTCCAGCGGTTTCCTGAAATATTTAAGCCGTTTCTTTATAGTAAGGTAAATTTTCCTTTTTATTCCGCTTTTTGGGCGGACCAGCTTTGCATCAACTTGTTTTTTTGTTTTTTTGTTTTTCATAGGCTCTTATAATATCCTGCACCAACTTGTGTCTGACAACGTCTTTTCCCGTAAAATATGCAAAGTCAATGCCCTTTATACCCTTAAGGATATGTTGAACTTCTACAAGACCCGAAGCAGTGCCTCCGGGTAAATCAATCTGTGTAATGTCTCCCGTAACTATAACTTTAGAATCAAATCCCAAACGCGTCAAGAACATCTTCATCTGTTCGGGCGTGGAATTTTGAGCTTCGTCCAGCACGATAAAAGCATCATTAAATGTTCTGCCCCTCATATATGCAAGCGGTGCTATCTCGATTATATTTCTTTGCAAGTATTGATGCAATTTCTCCGTTTCCAACATTTCATATAAAGCATCATAAAGCGGACGAAGATACGGATTGATTTTTTCCTGCAGGTCTCCTGGCAGAAACCCCAATTTCTCTCCCGCCTCAACGGCAGGACGCACCAAAATCACTCTGCCGGTTCTATTATTTGCCAAATAATGCACCGCCATAGCCATTGCAAGATATGTTTTCCCCGTTCCCGCGGGGCCTATTGAGAAAACAATTTCGTTTTCCTTTATAGATTCGATATATCTCTTCTGGGCGGGATTTTTGGGAACGATATGTTTTCTTTCGGTGGGAATCTCTATCCTGTCTTGTATAATTTCCTCCAAATTGCCTGCTTTATCTTTATTTGTTTTTTGCATCGCAAAAAGAATATCGTCCTCTGTTATGTCCTCCTTGTTTTCAGATAACGACAATATCTTGTCTATAAACTTTTTGGCTTTAGACACCTGCGCAGGTTTTCCCTTGAGAGCTATATCCTCGCCTCGGCCTATAACGACGATATCAAATTCCTTTTCTAATAGATGTGACAATTTGTCGTTTCTGCCAAGTATCTTTAAAGTTTGCTCTTTATTGGCAAGAGAGATTCTTCGAGTGGTTGTTTTCCGCATCTGTTAATAAGATATTAAAGAACAGACAGAGAGAAGTCAACTGTATAAATTTTAAGCCCACATTGATTAAGCCTTGTAATTGGTAACTCGTAAAGCCTGCCCGCTTCGCAAGCAGGCGGGCGTAATTCGTAATTTCTTAAGTTGTCTTTATTGTTTAATTACTATTTACCAATTACCAGTTACCCTTTACCCGTAGTACTCCTTTTGGAGTGCGAAGTCCCCCCTGTTAGTTTTGCCTTGCAAAACTAGGGGGGATTATATCCTCGCCACCACCAAATCGCCTACCTGCGATGTGGTATATCCCATTTTACCCGCGCCTAATGATTTCAATTCTTTGCGGACGATATCTATTACCGCGTTCTCAATCGCTTTTGCCGCTTCCGCTTCGCCCAAAGTTTCCAACATCATAGCGCCTGCGCAAATTGCGGCTAACGGGTTAATAACATTTTGACCCGTATATTTCGGAGCGCTTCCGCCGATTGGCTCAAACATAGAAATGCCTTCAGGATTGATGTTTCCGCCTGCGGCAATTCCCATTCCGCCCTGAATCATAGCGCCCAAATCGGTTATGATGTCGCCGAACATATTATCCGTAACGATAACATCAAACCATTCGGGATTTTTAACAAACCACATAGTTGTCGCGTCAACGTGAGCATAATCGGTTTTAATATCGGGATATTCTTTTGCCACTTCGTTGAAAGTTCTCTGCCATAAGTCCCAGGCAAAAGTTAAAACATTGGTTTTACCGCAAAGAGTTAGCTTTTTGCCTTTATTCCGTTTTCTTGTCACCTCAAAAGCATAACGGATACAGCGCTCTACACCTTTTCTCGTGTTATAGGAAATCTGAGTCGCTACTTCATCCTTAGTTCCTTTATTCTGGAACTCACCCATGCTCTTATAAAGCCCCTCTGAATTTTCCCTAACAACTATGAAATCAATGTCTTCGGGCTTCTTACCTTTTAACGGACAAAACGCCTCGTTATAAAGTTTTATAGGACGCAGATTTATATACTGGTCAAGCGAAAATCTTAAATTCAATAAAATACCCGTTTCCAATATGCCCGGTTTTACATCGGGATGACCTATTGCGCCCAGATAAATTGCCGAATATTGCCTTAATTCCTCTATATCTTGTTTATCCAGTGTCTTGCCGGTCTTTAAATACCTTTCACCGCCAAAATCAAAAGTTTTTGTTTCGTACTCAAAACCAAACTTTTTACCGGTTGCTTCAAGCACCTTCAAGCCTTCATTTATTACCTCTGTCCCCGTTCCGTCACCGGGAATAACCGCTATTTTGTATTTATTCATTTTGCTCCCCTTTTAGTTTAAGGCCGATATTATGAAGAATAAATCCTTTTCAGTCAAGCCCCGAAGCACTCCTGTAGGGAGTGCGAAGTCCCCCCTGTTAGTTTTACTTCATAAAACTAGGGGGGATCATTCCTCCTGGTATCTAGAATCTGGTATCTAGCATCCCCGCCTGCTTGCGAAGCGGGCAGGTAGTATCTAGCATCCAGAATCTAGGATTAGAGGTTTGATGCTCAAGATGAGGAGTTCGGGTTTTATTTAACTCTTTGTTTTCTCTTTTTCTTCCTTTTGCTCCTCTTCCTTAAACTCTTCCTTTTCTTTCAAAAGGTCTGTTATTTTATCCGAATAGATAGCAAAACTATAATCTTTAAACAGAAAGCTTTGAGTAACAATGCCTATTAACTCAGCATACTCGTTAATTAAAGGTCCGCCGCTATTACCGAAAAAGATAGTAGCATCCGTTTGAATGTATTCATCACGTAAAGCAGAAATAATCCCTTCTGTGAACGTATTAGTCATCCCGATAGGAGTACCCAAACTATAAACTCTATCACCTACATTTTGATATTTTTTAGGCGAAATCTTAATTATTCCCACATATTCTTCCGGTATCCTTGCCCTTAATAAAGCCAAATCCCTTTTTCTGGAATAAAAATCTAAACGCGCATCAAACCTTGCGCCTGTATAAAGTTTAATTTCGTAATTTTGCGGTTCTTTAATTTTAGATTTTCTACTTTCAATAACATGCTTATTTGTCAGAATATAATAATCGTTTTCGCCTTCTCCTATAATAGAGCCCGTCCCCTGAGAAACTCTTTTATCGCCTTCCTTAACATAAACCGTAACAACCGATTTGCGCATACTTGCATAAATTTCTCCGGCAGAAAGTTTTTTTCTTCCCGTAATATCCCACTCTGATAACACATTAATATTTACAGATTCTTTTTTGATATTTTCTCTCAATAGTTCTTTAAAATCTTTCTTGCTAAATGAACGAGGGAGGAACAATATAGCTATCCAAATAACCATACCTATAGCTACGAATATCTTTAGATTTCTTTTTATCTTTACCCCTTTATAAATCCGTGCTTCTTTTATTCTATTACGATAATATCTGTTTTCTATTCCGCAAACCTTTTTTAAATCCTTCAGAAACTTAATGTCAGGGATATCCAAAACCTTATCGCTGGTAATTATTCCGAAGCATTCTTCAAAGATAAACTGTTTATCATCCTTTGATAAATCCTCAATCTCGGATTCCAATACCTTCAGATTTATATCCTGCGTCTGAAGTTTTCTTAACAGATTCTTGCCTTTCTCATCTTCAGCGAATCTTTCTATCAAATTGCCGACATAGTCTCTCTCCTGCTTACCCATTTTCTCATTTGCCCACAAAGCAGCAGCACAAACCTTAAAAATCAATATCGTTTTCTTATCCATTTTATTTAACAATAATCTTTTGAATTTTAGAGAGAACCTCTGATTCTTTGCTCCGGGGGATAAATAATGGCACAAAATCAGCATCTAAAACCTCTGCCATTCTGGCAAGTCTTGAAATTGTAGCTGACCAAATTCCGTTAGCTCCTAAATCTCGCGATATATTACTTTTACTTGTCCCCATTACTTCTGCCAATTTTGAATATGTCCACCCCTTTCTCTCCAAAGCATTGAGAATTTGGACCTCAAGCTCAAATGCAGGATATTCCTTTTTAAAACGTTGTCTAAATTTCTTATTGAGCATCTTCTTCTCAAAAAGAGTTTTTTCTTTATTCTTATTAACCATAATATGTTCCCTCCTTTACTCTTTTCAGATAATCTTTTTTATATTTTATAGCAACTTTAAGTTTTTCTTTATCTTGTTTATCCATCTTCTGCGAATGTTTCCGATACGCATTTGTAATAATTACTTTGCCGCCTTTATACATAAAATTAAATAGCCTTTCATCTCCCGGCTTAAAAGCATAGATTTTTTGTGTGTTATCCTCAATCCTATACATAGTTGCGGGTAGCTTTGTCCCTTTCAAAGAATCTGCAAGATATTTAACCATATAAAGAAAACGGTCTTGGTCTTTTTCCTCCATATCTTGAAAATATTCATAAGCAGGTATTTTCCCGTCTTGTGTGTAATACCATTCAACAATATAAGTTGCTCCCCTATAAATTACATAATCTAGGGTATATTTTGGCATTGTTATTTTTTATCAAGAGGAAGTTATCATAAAAGATAACCTTTGTCAATCCGCCATTGAAGCCTTGGCGAGATTGACCTCGCCGATTTGTAGTGGCGGGTCAACATAATCGTGAAAAAATCACTAAAAAACACCAATTTTCACGGTTTTGAGTTGCAAATCTTCTTTAAAGGCTTTTGCAGTATAGTCTTTTTAAATTCTCTAAGTATGTTAGAAAGAACGACTTCAACTATATTCAGCGTAATTGAAGAAAACAAGCATTTCCTTCAATTAGACGGGTTCGGAACAATTAACAACTTAATATAAGGTAGATAGTATCCAGTATCTGGTATCTAGTGTTTAGCATCTAGTATCTTGTATCCAGAATCTAGCATCCAGCATCTATCGTCCATCGCGAAGTCCCCCCTGTTAGTTTTACTTCATAAAACTAGGGGGGATAGCTGTCCCTATTTTCAAAAACTGACCTTCTCCCCCTTCAAAATATCAGGCAGGGGCTTGGCATCTATACGCATTCCACCGTCATGTTCTATATAAATAGTATAAAGCAGCCCCGGAATAAACTTCATCCCGGGCGCTTCTATCTGTGCATTCTTTATCCCCACCCTCTTTGCCTCTTCCCCTTCCAGAGCATACTTCCAGAACTTTTGCCATAAATCTTTCTCGAAAATCTTAGTTATCCCTTCAATCTCATATCCCGAAGGGACCTCATTTATCTTATTTATCTCAAAAACTTCAGCTCCGTTATCCTTAAGAGTAAACGCTTTCAGAAACACATACGCACTTTTCCCTTTAAGAGCGTCTCCCTTCTTTACATAAAAATCATCAAACCTTATAACCATCGACTGAAACTGAATGATATTCCCCGAGAAAGTAAAATATTTAGGCGGAAGCGCCTTCATATTCGTATCATATTCCACAAACTTAATAGTCGTATACGTCTTCTTCTTTGCGGGGTCGGACTTAACATCCACCACCATAACCTCCGCAATCCTTGAATCAGCAGTAAGCCTCTGGATAATCTTCTTCAAACTCCTGTTTTCAATAATTGATTGAATAACGTGGAAAGCTACAAAAGCAAGAACAACTACAACTATAAGAGCAACAACCTTCGTTATAAATTTTCTCATTTTATTATTGTCTTTTACTAGAATCCAGTATCCAGAATCTGGTATCTTTTTCAGTTTTTATCTGTTACTAGTATCTGGTATCTAGAATCTAGTATTGAGTATCTATTTCCTGTCCTGTTTGGCGATATAGTATAAAATGAAAACGGTTACAAGCCCTCCAAAAAACAACGACAGCCAAAGCGTCGATTCTTTATTCATCAAGGGTATCTTGTCAAGCAACATCCACAAACTTCTAAATATCAACACACTTACAAGTATTAAAGCTACTTCCGCTAAAATCAATTTTTTATGTGTCATTTTGTTAACTCCCGTAGTACTCCCATTGGAGTACGAAGTCCCCCCTGTTATATTTCATAGAAATATAGGGGGGATTTTCTCTTCCACTAGTATCCAGAACATTTTAAATGGGATGTGTCCCCGTTTTTAACGTTTGCCTTCTTTTGTGCTTAGCTTGTATCTATTTAACTTGCGTAGACACTCATCAAGAGCTAGGTTAAGCTTTAAGCCTTCTGAAAAAGGAATAATTACATTTAATACTTTAGCTTGATTAGCAATATTAGGCTTAACTTTGGCAATCGAACGACCCCCAAAACTAAATCCTTTCATTTTAGCCATATTCATCCTCCTTTATTTTTTCTTTTTCCCGAATATACCCTTCAGTGCTGTGCTGATTTTTGTTTTTGCAATGATTTTTTGTTCATACTTGGGCAGTTCTTTTTCCTTCATCTCAATATCAATAAGAAGTTTTTGTCTTTCCCGTTTGCGCTTTTTCTTTTCGATAACTTTCTTTAAACTTTTGTATTTTATTTCTCCGGGGTCAGTTAAAACCTGATTTTTCTGCCAAGATTCCCATTGTTTAGAAACAATACCAAGATAGTCATCGAGCCATTCACACACAGGCCCCTTTGTACTTTCCGGAAGATTAATACTTGCAAGGAAAACAGGATAATCCAAGTTGATGTCGGACAAATTAAGACCTTCCTTATCTTTTACTGCTCTAATTTTCCCTACATAAAGAATAGACATTTTCATACTAGCTGTTCTACTGCCACGTTGAGCTTGCTGTACATCCGTACCTACTTTAAACACCCCACGTGGCAAACTTATAATTGCCAAAACCTTACAATGTTTTGCCACATATTTACGTAAAATTTCATCTTGCGAGTTAGAGAAGAACCCTTCGGGAAGTATAAGACAGATTCTACCGCCCACTTTGGCAGAGCGTATTGCTTGTTGAATTGAAAAATTATATTCTGAGAAACTGTCTGACCTTCCATTTAAATCTAAATCTGTTTCTAAATTTGCTAATACTTTGTCAATATCTTTTCTTTCTTCATTAGGGTACTTGTTACTTCCTGAAGGATTGCCGATAACTAAATCCCAATCGTTGCCATAGTAAAAAAGTCCATTTCTACAATAGACCGGAATAGAATCAATGTTGTCTTTACCAAAACATCCAAAATAAATCGCTAAATAGGTTTTTGCAATCACGTAAGGCAAAGAGTCAATATCTATTCCCGTGATATTATTTAAGCCGATGTTTCCCTTATCAATTACCGCAGATAAAAAACCGCCACTTCCACATTCAAAATCTAAGACCTTCCACGTTAGCTTTATATTGACTAAATTTACCATAAAGGCAATCACGCACTGTTCTGTCATATATTGATTAAGATTGGTTCCTTGGAACGAACGTAAGACAAAACGCCTGAATTCTCTGGCGTTATCAGAATTCAAAGAGCCAAGTAAATCATACTGACCAAGGAGCTGACGGACATGAGATTGTCTATCTTTATAAGAATCCAGCGATACATAAGGGTGCCTACTGGTATAATTTTTGGGGTTCTCTAAATAACTAAGTATTTGAGAAGCTACATTAAAAATAACATCTTTCGTAATCAATTTCTTCAATTTATATATTGCCATTAGTTCATTAAGAAACTCTTTACTAAAATCTTGAGGCGTTAAGACTGCTGGCCTATATCCTGAGGACAAGCCATAATGAGAAAGAACATCAGAGAATGGAAGTGCTATATCTAATTTTTCCAACCAATCTTTGAAATCTTGGCCTGCAACTTCAAAACGATAAATGTAAAAATTTATATTTTTAGCAACAGTTGTAATGACAAAACGCGGACGCCTGCCATCCTTAGAATAGTTGGGATTGTTAGTAGGAAAATTCCTTACATATGACAAAGCTTGCTCTTTGGCATTTTCTTCGGACTGTCCTTCCTTTTTTGCTTCAATTAAAACAAGCGGAACTTTATCCCAATAATATACAACATCTGGCTTCTTAGTGCCTGAACCAACTTTTATAGGCACCTCATCTATTTTTACATGTTCGTGGTCTTCAGGTTTAGGATAATTATAAGCTGAAGCCAAAATAGGTAACCAATATTGAACCAAAAAAGAAATTTCTGGCCTTTGACCTTTAGGGCTCATACAACATCCTCTTTTTCTCCACGGACAACTGCTTCGGTCTTAACAACTAAATCTTTGAGCATTTTCTCAGCTGTTTCTATATTCTTCTTATAACCTTGTTCGTCACCTTTTGCTTTCGCTTCCATAGCCTTATCGTGATGCTTAGACATTTTTTTATATTCGGTCTCTATGTGTGACTGAATGGGATTTGAAATTATGGGTACCTTAATTTTTTTTAAAAAACCAGTGCTCAATTTAGGTGAAGCAACCCCATGCATAAATTGATTGATCTGTTCTTTAGCAAAAAAAGTTTTCATGAATACCGGAATATAATATGGATTTATGCCATTAAATCTAGCAACATATAAGTCACCTGTGCAAGAAGTTTTTGGTGCGTTTTCTATTATCAAAGTGCTGCCGAGTGTTGCGCCAGAATACGCTATGATTACATCTCCATCCTGCAATTGAGTATGCTTTAGACGCTCATATGCATTTTTTGAACAATAATACTGTTCTGCATAGTTATAACCTGTATCTAAAAATTCAGTAACCCTAAAATAAGCTATCGCTTGGTTTTTTTCGACCTTTTCTCCTAGTGATTGTCTAACATGATCGGGGAATACTAAACTTTTTCTTGGTAAGAAATCACTTAACGGTTTTATTTCAATTACTATTCCCTCGAAAATATTTTCTCCGCGAGGATGCCAATAATATGGGTCCCATCTACTATGTGGTCTTTCTTCGCTCAAGTCCTTTAGTGTCTTATCTATTCGCACCATTGCTATTTCGTTACCCTGAGAATCATTTACTACTTTCACTAAATTGTTTTTTGCGGAATTCATTTTGTTAACCTCCTTATAATAATCAGAGACATTAGGTAAACTTTCTAATTTATTAACTACGGAGAGAAAAATTTTATAATCTTTCGATATTCTTTTATCCTCTTTTGGCTTAGTCATAAAAAGTATGCTTGTCTTAGCTGATGTGCCAGCGTCCTTAAAGGTCTCTCTTGGCAGAGAAACTATAGCATTGACTATAACCTTTTGGGCAATAAACTCTCGTACGTAATGAAGATTTGAATTACTTAAAATCCCATCTGGGATAATGATTGCAATGTGCCCTTCTGGCTTACAAAGCTGAATAAATCGCTCCATAAACAATATCTCAATAGGGAACTTTTTAAGTCGTTCCCCCTGATTTCTGGTTAAATTTTCAGGCATTTCATCAAAAAGAAATACCTTGCCATTTTGTTTATTGCCATTTTGCTTTAGTGACCTACGCCATATTTCATATTTTAATAGTGCGTCATGTAGTTGTGGTGTTATTTCCTGTATTCCTACTCCGCCATATGGTGGATTGCCTACTACTAAATCATATTGATTTAATCCGCCTCTTTTATATCTTAAAACCTTTTCAGGCAATGGCAATAACCCGTTCTGATGGTAAAAATGAATATCCAACTCTGCTCTTGAGCCAAATGACTTGAGTAGGTTTATTTCTATCCATTTCTCTTTAACTTTTTCATCAAGGTCTACCCCAAAGACATATATCGGCTTAGTCATATCTTTATCTAAGGCAACTTTAAGAAAAACTCCCTCTCCGCATGCAGGGTCTATGATAGAGGGAATTTTTCCTTTCTTCCATTTATCTCCTTTATCTAAGTGGACTTTAAGCATATCATAAATGAATTCCACTACTATTCGCGGAGTAAAAAATTGGCCTATTGCCTTTTGTCTACTAAGTTCTTGTTGTTTTTGCTCTGTCATATTAAATAACCTTAAATAGAGTAACAGCTATTAATTCTTCTTCGCTCTTTAATTCGAATTTTTTCTCTAATTCCTCGTAATCTTTTTGTTTCAATTCGTTAGCTTCTTGTTTTAATTTTATCTGTTCAAGACGTAGTCTATCAAGCCTTAGTTCAATTTCCTGTATTTTCTTATGCAGTTCGCGGCGTTCAGTGAGGTCTGCTGAATTATCGCGTCTGCGGTTGAGTTCTTCTTTTTCCCCTTCTGATTTTTTAATTCTATCATCAACTCTTAAACTATAATCTTGGTAATACCGGTTTATCCTGTCAACTTCTCTATCGTAAAGACGTTCATTGCGACGTTTGTATTTACTCAATACTTGTTTTTTCCAATCTTCCCATAAATTTAATACTGCATCTTCTTCTAAAGGCGATTCATCAATTTTTCCCGCCTGCTCTTCAGCTTCCAATGTTAAGAGTTCGTCGGCTATTTCTAAGGAAACTGGTTCGTAATTTTTTCCTTTTTTTATAAATGTCATAGGGGCTAATATATCCTCTTCTTCTATACCGATAACCTTTAATTTAAAAAGATAGATTATACCTTCTTTGTTTACAAGTGGCTCGATTAATGTATATCTTTTACCTGAATTTGAGTATTGAAAATTATTGAGAGGAATAGGTGTTGTGTTAAGTTTTAAAGATTCATTCATAGCTTTAGAGGCTATCTGGTTCTCTTTATTCATACGAATATATTTCCCAACTTCAATATCCTTCAGTTCTCTGAAAGCCAATGTTTTTTCAACTGTTCCTTCTTTAAAATGATAAAGCGTTTCTTCTTTGTTTATGCTTGATAATTTATTTGGTCCATAAAACAATCTGCAGAGCCTTAGTAACTCTTGGTCAAATTCAGATAAACTTTTATTCATCTCAAATTTTGTATGTTCAAATAATTCCCTGACCGGTTCATCAAAATATTCGGTGAGTTGCTTCCTTACGTTTTGCATTTCATCTGTAATCTTCGATCGAATCGATTCTTGGAGTTTATTAAAAGCTTTGTCTATTTCCTCTGAAGTCCTACAGGTTTGATAAATCTCTAATATCTTTTTTTCAAAATCAACACCCGATTCAAGCAATCCTAACACCTCATCAGAAGAACCGAAGAGTCCATCAAAAAGATGTAATTTATATTGTAGGAGTTCTAAGACTCTCTGGTCAGCTCGATTTTTTGTATTTAAAAAATTTACTGCAAGGACATCGTATTTCTGGCCATAGCGGTGACAGCGTCCTACCCGTTGCTCAACCCTCTGGGGATTCCATGGTAAATCGTAGTTAATGACTATATTAGCAAATTGAAGGTTTAGGCCCTCTGCACCTGCTTCGGTAGATATAAGAACAGCTTTATTGACTTGAAAATCATATACTAATGCTTGGCGAATGTTGACTGTGGGAGAGCCCTGTTCTGCAGATTCAGGGAATTCTTTACACCATCCTCTATATGCTTGTATTGCCTCTTGTGAATTATTGGAACCATTGAATATAGTATAAGTTATGCCCTCTCGCTCTAAGAGCTTTCTTATATATTCCTGTGTCCTTCTAGATTCTGTAAAAACAACCGCCTTTTGGGGCCACTTTTTATCTCGTGCTATCTCAAATATTTTCCCCAACGCTTTTATTAAAGCTTTGCCCTTTGAATTTTCTTTGATTTTGATTGCTAAATCATAATAAGATTTAAGTTCGTCAATTTCTGCCTGAATATCATCGTCACTGAATAAAGCCTCATCAACTCTGGTCTTACCTTTTTTCTTTTCCTGAATATTTTCAACTTCTAATTCCTCAGATTCCTCTTCTAGCCCTTCATCTTCAACATCGTATTGATTAAATAAATTCGTAGGTGTTTTTTTATTTAATCGATATGTTTCGCGCAATTCTAATTCTTTTTGTAAAAACGTTATAAGGTGTTCTAGTGTCCCAGCTATAGCAAAAGATGAACTAGCTAATAATTTTCGATATACTAAAACCATAAGGTTTCGTTGAGTAGCTTGAATAGCTGCTAAAGTAGGACGTTGTAAATATTCTGAAACTTTATTGTATAGCTCTATCTCTTCATCATTAGGAGTAAAATCCTGAGTGAAAGTTTTTCTTTTCGTAAACTTCACATAATCAGTGACCTGTTTCCTTAGAGTTCGTGTCAAAATCCCGTTGACTTTATTTTCTCCAATTTTCTCATCACCTTTAAGAAGAAGGCGTAGTTCTTTTAATTTAGCTTGTGATAATTCATTGTTTTCCGTGAGGGGTTCTACAAATCGCTTTTTAAAACTATATGACGTACCCAATAATTTATCGTCAATGAAGCTTGCTATGCCGTATAATTCCATCAGATTATTTTGTAGAGGTGTAGCAGTGAGAAGAAGTTTTCCGGTATTCTTAATAATATTTCGTATTTCCCATCCCATTTTCGAAGCGTCTCTGCTTTTATAAACATTTCTAAGTCTATGTGCTTCATCAATTACGATGCAATTCCATGGCTGTTTTTCAATTAGCCCTTTTTTCTTATACGCAAAGTGAAGTGAAACAATAAAAATCCCTTCGTATGTTAAAGGTATTTTATCCCCTGAGTTAACTTTCCCCCCAAAGATAGGGCCATCTATTACTTCGGAATTCAATCCGAAATGATTTGAAAGTTCATCTTGCCACTGTTTTCTTATAGAAGCAGGACAAATTACTAAAATTCTCCGCTTTCCCTCTGCCCATAGTTGGGAAAGGGCAATACCAGCTTCAATCGTTTTACCTAATCCTACCTCGTCAGCTAAAATAGCACCTCTTTGAAGCGGACTATCAAATGCATACATTGCGGCGTGTATTTGATACGGATTTAACTGAATTGATGATTTGGCTAACGTGGAAGACAAGCGAGTTATATTACCCGCCATCTTTTTTAAAGATAACTTTTCAGCAAGATACCTCTGGACAAAAATATTACTCAAGTTTTTCTATTGGCTCCCTCGAAAAACCTCGTTTGAGAATTTACTTAAATTCCCCCTATTATATTCTCTTTTTCCGAATTTGGGAACTAGAAGATAGATTCTAGATTCTGGATACCAGATACTAGATACTAGATA
>Ga0180007_10000280_pt1 | contig 91718 bp, 83 predicted proteins | sample MM_PC_MetaG_FD_121122 | JGI IMG/M metagenome (GOLD analysis project Ga0180007, IMG submission 121122) | Groundwater microbial communities from the Aspo Hard Rock Laboratory (HRL) deep subsurface site, Sweden - MM_PC_MetaG | ecosystem: Environmental > Aquatic > Deep subsurface > Groundwater...
ACGTTCTCCTGTGTTGAGGTTCCGGTGAAGTTTTGCAACTCCAACCGTACCCCAGCCAAGGACGGCATGACCACTTTCACTTTTGTGGCCAACTGTCAGGTGATAACCATCTCACTACACTCAGAGAGTTGAATCTGGCGGCTTCGAATAATATCAAACTTCAGGACAAATCCATCGCTTCCTCTTGGGAAAAGCTGAAGCTGCAGGGCGCCGTGATACAGCCCGGTATCAGCGGATCGTTTGCGAAGCTGTACGACTTCCCCGAAGACAGTGTGATCATGAGCAATGATCTGAAGACCTTCGACCCCTCCCAGTTCGCCATCGTCCCCAAGGACGTCCTCAAGGGGCTGGAGAACAAAACCCAGGACAAGACCGTCCCTCAGTAGCCTACCTTTTCACTCCCTCCTTTGCCCACTGCAGCGGCCTCTTCAGCCCTTGCCCTGGCTCTGGACCTTGGCCTCCACGGTGGAGAGCAGGTTTGGGATGAGCTTTTCCGAGAACCCCGCCAGAAAGCTGTAGATGGTCAGCAGCGAGAACCGCTTGTCGATGATGATTGAGGGGATCAGCCTCCAGTCCGGGGCCTCCATACTCGCAATGTGCTCCCTGTCCAGACAGGGGATCAGCTCTCCAGAGAAGACTCCCGACTGGAGAAAGAAGACCAGAATCTGGGCGGCGCAGAGTCCGATCAATATCCTCGACAGGATGTAGCCGAAGCTGCACAGGGTCTGGACCTTCTCGACGGGCACGTCCTGAGGGTAGGTCTTGACCGTGGTCAGGGTGCTGTACGAGGCCCCGAGGGCTCCTGCCAGAATGGCGTGCAGCATGAGATAGGTGCCGTAGTTCAAGAGATGGATCAACAGGCTCGAGAACATTATCGACAGAAAGAAGAGGATGAAGGCCCCGATGAAGAACCAGCACCCCGTCACCGTGGCGCAGTGCAGGCATTCCCGTCGCAGGGTGCGCGAACTGTAGGCCCATTGCAGGTCCGCGGTCAGGTTCGCAAGCAGGGATCGCTTGTGGGTTGCGGTGTCCCTGGGTTCTTCGGCGTAGGCCTTGATGGTTTCAGGGTCCAGCATCTTTCTGGATTGGCGCATCCGGCGGTTGATTTCAGAGTCCAGCCGCTGGTCAGGCAGGATGGGAATCAAGAGTTGCTCGGCGCGGTAGGCATCTTGCCAGGAGTTCAGCGAACGATGCTTGAAGAGTTCCTCCAACTGGGCGACGATGCCCTCGACCTTGGACAGGTCAACCCCCCGAGACACTTGGGCATCCTTGAATTGTGTCTCCAGGGTGATGAAGTATTGGTCGATGAGTTTTGCCATTGTCTCTTTGATTCTGGCCATGGCATTCCTCCGGAAAGAGAAGCTGCCCCCCCCCCCTATATATGCACAACCCTATATCATAAGTCCGTTGGAGTCAAAACTAAAAAGGCCCGACGAAACTGCATTCGCCGGGCACTGAAGTCTTGGTAGAGGGAGATTAGATCAGGCCGTTGCCCTTGAGCACACCCTTGAGCTTGTCCAGATTCTCGGGCAGCAAGTCCACCAGGGGCAGGCGCAGCTCCGGGCCGATCCTGCCCATCAGGGTCAGGCTGGTCTTGAGCGGGATGGGGTTGGTCTCCAGGAACATGGCCCGGATTAGGGGCTGCATCTCGAAATGCAGCCGACGGGCGGTTTTCATGTCTCCGTCGTTGCTGGCTTTGACCATGCCTGACATCTTGTCGGGCACGATGTTGGAGACTACGGAGATGACTCCGCAACCACCTAAGGAGAGCAGGGGCAGAACCGTGAAGTCATCACCCGACAGCATGTTGAAATCCGGGCCCATGACCTCGATCATGTCCGATATCTGCTGCAGGTTGCCGGTGGCCTCCTTGATGCCGACCATCTCCGGCACGGCGTCCTTGATGGCCTTCAGGGTGGCGGGCAGGACGTTCAGCGCCGTGCGGCTGGGAACGTTGTAGAGCACAAAGGGCAGGGGCACGCTTTGGGAGATGGCCTTGAAATGGGCGACGAGACCGGCGGGAGTCGGTTTGTTGTAATAGGGAGTAATCAGCAGCGCGCCATCGGCCCCGGCTTCCTTGGCGTAGCGGGTCAGCTCGATGGCCTCGAGGGTGTTGTTGGAGCCTGCTCCGGCAAGCACGGGCACACGGCCTTTGGCCTGTTCCACGCAGATGCGGATGACTTCACCGTGTTCGGCGTGGCTGAGTGTGGCGGATTCACCGGTGGTGCCGCAGGGCACCAGCCCGTTGATTCCCTGTTCGATTTGCCATTCGATGTGTCTGCGATAGGCATCCTCATCGACGGCTCCGTTCTTGAACGGCGTGATAAGCGCCGTGAACGCTCCCTTGAATTGCATTGCTCCCTCCATCGTCGTGTATCGAAAGATTCGATCCCTGAGGCTACAGCCCCAGCGATTCGATAAACATTTCACCTGAATACGTTTTTACGGCCGGTCCCTCAAGAAATAGCGTATCGTTTTCCATGGAGATTTGCAAAACCTCCCCGCCGGATGTGGTGAGTTCAACGGACTCGTCCGCCAGTCCGAGTTCATGGGCCACAAGGGCCGAGGCCGCCGCCCCGGTGCCGCAGGCGAAGGTCTCGCCCTCCACGCCGCGCTCATAGGTGCGCAGCAGCAGCTTGCAGCTGTTTCTGATCTGGATGAAGTTGACGTTGGTCCCGGCCGGGGCGAAATAGTCATGGTTGCGCAAGGCACGGCCAAGTGTTTTTACGTCCACGGCAGAGACATCCTCGCTGATGACCACGGCATGGGGCACGCCCGTGTTCACGAAGTGCACTGTAAACTGGGTGCCGTCCACGGTCAGGGAAATGTCGAGTTTCAGCGCCGTGGGTGGGGTGAGCTGGACCTTGACCAAGTTGGAGTCGAGACGGACCTGGGCGTGGATGGGGCCGGCGTCCGTGCCCAACACGTGGTTTCTATCAGCCAGGCCAAGCTCTGTGGCCAGACGGGCAGCGCAACGCGAGCCGTTGCCGCACATTTCGGCTCGTGAGCCGTCCGCGTTGTAGAAATGCCAGATGTAATCGACCTGCTCGCCTGCCGGAGCCTCTTGGAGGAAGATCAGGCCATCTGCTCCCACGCCAAAGGCCCTGGGGCAGATGTGTTGGGCCCAGAGGGTCATCTGGGCCCGGGGCAGGGCCAGCTCTCTGTTGTCGATCAGAACGAAATCATTGCCGCTGCCGTGCATTTTGACGAAGGGCACGGTCATTCCTGTTGGTTGACTCATGGCGATACCGGATGTTTGAGAGTTTGCGGATCGGTCAAAAGCGTGGCCGTTTTCCGCATGGATTGCAACTATTTTGGCGAGGGTAGTGTGAATTTCCCAAGCAGGGCAGTCAGATCGGCGTTCTCGGCAATGTCCTGGTTCAACACTTCGAGCTTCATGGAGATGTTGTCGTTATTGACCCATTTCCAGTTGCTGTCGGCTGTGGGCAGGCGGCGGATGCCGATGACGTGCACGGCCTTGCCGCGCTTGTAGGAGCGTACCCAGAGGGTCTTTCCTGCTCTGGTGAATTTGCCTGCCAGCCCCGGTCCGGGGCCAGCCCCAAACAGCAGATGAAGCGGTGGGGCGTATTTGTCCAGGAGCACGCGCTCGGCGTCGCCGCCCCAGGGGGAGAGGCCAATGACCATGTCTGCCCGTTGTGACAGGCTCTCGGCCTTGCGCACCACGGCCTTCATCATCATGGGCGAGGGCTCCAGGGCACCCTTGATCAGCTTGGGGAAGAAGATCAGGCCCACCCGGCAGTCGCCGCGCTCAATGATCAGTTCAGTGGTTCTGTCCGAGGCGGTGACAAAGTTGTCGGGAACTGGAACTCCGGAATCCGTCAGCCAGTCTTCTTCGCCGGGGACCAGGTAGCCCACATCGTATCCGAGTTGGCTGTAGGCATCGTGCAGGGCATGAGCCAGTTCCTTGGACTCCAGCCCCTGCCGGGTGAGCGGCAGGAATTCGAAGGCCCCGGCGATGAACAGGGTTCGTTCCTCGCCGGGGTTCGAGTTCTTCAGAGTCTGAAAAAGGGTGGCGCGCCTAGCCAGGCCGCCCAGAGTCTTGCCCCCTCAGGTGGGGCAGGGAGAATACTCCCCGACGCTGTTTGCCGAGTAGACAAGCGTCAGGACATCTTCTGCGACAGCCGTTGATGGCCAGGCCGAGAAAACAAGCAGGAGGAGGAGCAGGAGCTGTCGGTTCATCAGCTATTTATTAACGTATTCCTTCAATTCTTTGCCGGGGCGGAAGAAGGGCAGCTTCTTGGGGCTGACCTTGACCACATCTCCGGTCTTTGGGTTGCGTCCGGTGTATCCGCCGTAATCTTTGACCTTGAAGCTGCCGAATCCGCGGATTTCAACGCGCTCGTCCTTGGCCAGCGAGTCCTTGATGGCGTCGAAAAAGGTGTTGACCACCATGGCTGCTTCGTCCACATGGATGTCGTTCTTTTCTGCCAGAGTCTTTATGAGTTCGCTTTTGTTCATGTTTGCCCTCCCTGTTTTCAAAATGGCCCCCCAACGGCCGTTTGAACTACAATACTATGCATTGTGACAACTATGCGAATTATGAGGGTTTTCGTCAAGTGCTATTCTTGAATATTTTCTAGAGGCTGTGTCAGGCCTTCCCGCTTGGCCAATTCAGGCAGGCGGGCATCACGCATGCGTTTCAGGCGCACAGCCAATTGCAGGATGTCCCGGCCCGCGTCGCACGAGGGGGCCATCTTCAGCAGCGGGACCTGCTTGATGACGGCCTTGACCAGGGTGGGGTCCTGGCGCACGGCCCCGGCGAACTTGATGTCCAGCCCAAGGAATCGCTCGCAGGCGGCATGCAGGCGCGTAAAGCTGCGCTTGCCCTCGGCGTGGTCGGTGGCCATGTTGACCACCACATGGAAGTCCTTCACCCCGTGCTGGGAATTCATGACCTTGATCATGGCGTAGCCGTCGGTCAGGGACGTGGGTTCCGGGGTGATGATCACGAGTCGCTCCTGGGTCATGGCCGAGAAACGCAGCACGGTGCGGCTGATGCCTGCGCCCAGGTCGAGCAACAGGAAATCATAACCACCGATGATGGCGTTCAGCTTGTCGAACAACAGCCCCTGGAGGTCTTCATCCAGGTCGATGAGTTCCGGCACGCCCGAGGCTGATGGCAAAAAGTCGAACCCGCCCTTTTCAATGGGCACGAGCACGTCTGCGGGGTCCACATCCTGGGTCAGCAGGTCCTGCAGGGTCTTGTCCGGGGTCAGCCCCAGCAGAACGTCCAGGTTGGCAAGGCCGAGGTCGCAATCCATGAGCATGACCTTGTGCCCGCCCCGATGCAGGGCGTAGCCCAGGTTCAGGGCGAGGTTGGTCTTACCCACGCCGCCTTTGCCACTGACGATGGAGAAACTGACAACTTTATTCGTATTATTCGCCATGGAAATGATCCCCGGTTAACCGTTGCCGGTGAACAGAAATTTCTTTTCTTTGGATTCGACAAGGGAGGTATTGGAAGGCCTCTGAATGTCTGCCAGGGGCACGGTGATCACCCGGTCCTTGCCCTGGGCCTTGGCTTGATACATGGCCTTGTCCGCCAGGGCCACGAGATCGGGCGCGGGGGCATCGGAGAAGCCCTTGTAGCAGACCAATCCTACCGAGCAGGTCACGTTGAAGGGCGAACCGTCTGCCGAGCAATAAAAATTCAACTCACGGATGGCCTCCAGCATGCGCTCCAGCATGGCCTTGGACTTGAGCAGGCCCGCACCTGGCAGGAGAAGTGCGAACTCCTCTCCCCCAAGACGGGCTGCCACGTCGTAGCGCCTGATCTTGGTCAGCAGAATCTTGGACAGTCCTACCAGGACCTCATCCCCGCAGGGATGCCCGTGGGTGTCGTTGACGGCCTTGAAGTTGTCCAGGTCCAGCACGGCGACGGACAGGGAGTCCCCCATGCGCCGGACTCGCTCGATCTCCTGATCCAGCAGCCGGTCAAAGGCCCGGCGGTTGGCGAGGCTGGTCAGCGGATCGTGCTCGGTCTGGTAGGCCAGATCCTGGAGGCTTTTCTGGATCTGTGACAGGAAGGGGTATTGCTCGCCATTCACGGGCAGGGCCAGCCAGTCCCGCAGGCCATACTGCTCGGAGAGGGCGGGCCATTGGTCCATGGATAGCCCCGGACAGAGACGAAGGATGCCAAGAACGTCCTGGTCGCTATCGATGCATGCGGGGTTGGCCCCGTGGGCCTGGAGCAGGGCGCGCAGGGAGTCCAGCTCGCTCAGAATCTCTTTCTCCCTGGCGGAGATCAGATGATCAGCGGTTTTTTTGAGAATGCTCATGCAGCAACTGGTTCCGGATAAGGTTGTCGAGGGCACCGTCCAGGACGGCGTCAACGTTGGATTCTTCGGCTTTGGAGCGGTGGTCCTTCACCAGCCTGTAGGGCTGCAGGGTGTAGGTCCTGATCTGGCTGCCAAATCCGATGGCATCCTTGGAGTCATACTGGGCCTGCTTTTCGGCATTCTGTTTCTGCTGCTCCCGTTCGTACAGACGGGCCTTCAGGATCTTCATGGCCGTGTCCTTGTTGCGGAACTGGGACTTTTCGTTCTGGCAGGAGACCACTATTCCCGAAGGTTCGTGGGTAATGCGCACCGCCGAACTGGTCTTGTTGACCTTCTGCCCGCCCGGACCGCTGGCCCTGAAGACGTCGATGCGCAGGTCGTCGTCCTTGATCTCGATCTCGATGTCCTTGCCCGCGTCGGGGTAGACATCAACCGATGCAAACGAGGTGTGTCGGCGGCCTGAGGAGTCAAACGGCGAGATGCGGATCAGGCGGTGGATGCCGCGTTCAACCTTGAGCAGTCCGTAAGCGTAAGGGCCTTCCACCAGCAGGGTGACGCTCTTCACGCCGGCCTCTTCCCCAGGCAGGAAATCCAGGGTCTTGACCGAAAATTCGCGGTTTTCGCTCCAGCGTTGGTACATGCGCAGCAGCATTTCCGCCCAGTCCTGGGCCTCGGTGCCGCCCGCTCCGGAATGGATTTCCAGCAGTGCGGCCGAAACGTCCTGCGGCCCCGAGAGCAGGGTCCTGAGTTCGGTTTCCCTGAGGTGCTCGGTCAGGGCATCCACCTGCTCGCCCAGGGCATCCAGGATGTCCTGGCCCTGGTCCTCGCGGGCCATCGACAGCCACTCGCCCAGGTCTTCCTTGGCCTGTCGCAGGTGGGCCCACAGCTCGATCATGTCGCTCAAGCGACGTTTTTCCTGAAGCAGGGGCTTCAAGGCATCGGGGTCGTCCCAGGCTCCGGGCTTGGACAGGATGGCTTCGATTTCGTTCAGTCGCGCGTTGCTCTGTTCGTGGTCAAAGACGCCCCCAAAGGGATTCGTACTGTTCCAAGAGGATGGAACCTTGGGCCTTGAGATCTGTGTACTGAAGCATATAGTAAAATATTCCGTAGGGTTAATTTCTTCTCGCCAGAATAGATAAGTATATCCCGAAGACGGTTGCGAAGCAAGCTCAACAACGCGCGCTGTGCCTCTGGCCTTTTCAGTCGCGGGGGCGCATCAGCAGGGCAGGCAGGGCACACAGGACCAGGAGGATGGCGGGCAGCCAGGCCATGAGGTCGTAGTGCCGGTGAAAGAAGGTCAGGGTGCTGAGAACCGGTACATCGGTCCTGGTCACGGCTGCGGCGCGAAAGAGTTGGGTGGCCGAGCGGATATGCCCCTGGGGGTCGATGAAGGCGCTGATTCCGGTGTTGGTGCAGCGGGCGATGCTGCGGCGTTGCTCGACGGCGCGCAGGACCGAGAGGTGCAGGTGCTGGATCGGGGCCGAGGAACGGCCGAACCAGGCGTCGTTGGAGATGTTCACCAGCAGGTTGGACCCGGAGGCGACGCGGTTCTGGGCCAGTGCGGGAAAGATGGTTTCGTAGCAGAGCAGGACCCCTGAACGCAGCGCGCCCGACGGCAGAGGGCCGGCGTTGTCGCCGGGCACGAAATCCCCCACGCCCTGGACCAGTTTGGTGACGAACGGCAGGTACTGGCCAAAGGGGATGTACTCCCCGAAGGGCACGAGGTGTTCCTTGTCATAGTGGGCGCCGAGTTGACCCGAGGCCTCCACCAGATAGGCCCGGTTGTACAGCACGGGCTTTTGCTGGCCAGGCAGGAAGGCGAAGGCCGGTGAGCCGGTCAGGATGGGGGTCCCCAGTTCCTTGGCCAGATTGCGTACGGAGAGGGACAGCGAATCGAGATTTTGCAGATAGAACGGCAATGCCGTTTCGGGCCAGATGATCAGATCCGGCTTCGTGCGCAGGGCTTCACCACGGGTCAGGGTTTCGTATCTTGCCAGGGTTGCGTTGCGGTAAGTCTCGTCCCATTTGAGGCTCTGGTCGATATTGCCCTGGATGAGCAAGACCGAGGCTGTGTCCGTCTCGGGCAGCGGTGTGGACAGGGTCCAGAAGCCTGTTGCGGCCAGCAGCGCCAGGATCAGCGTCCCGGCCAGTCGTTGCCGGGACAGCAGCCCCGTGCCCAGAGGCAGCAGGATAGCGGCTGTCGTCAGCATCCCCGACAGGCCATAGGAACCCACAATGGCGGCTGCCTGAATGGCAAAGGGCCAGGGCGAAAAGGCCGAGGCCAGGGTCAACCAGGGGAACCCGGTGAGCAGCACCCCCCGCAGCAGTTCCAGCAGCCACCAGGAGGAACCGGCCCAGAGGGCCAGCATGGGCCACGTGAGCCGCCCCTTGACCAGTCGGATGCCCAGGCAGAACAGCCCGTGGTACAGGCCCAGAACCAGTCCGATGAGGATGGGGCAGGGCACGGCCAGGACCCAGGGCAACTGCCCGAAATCATGGACCGGCAAGGCGATCCAGTACAGGCTTCCGGCAAAGGCCGCCGCGCCGATGAGCCAGCCCCTTTTGAAGGCTGACTTGGGCGAGGGGGCTTTTTGGGCGGCCAGCAAGAGTCCTATGGGCAGGAGCAAGGCCATGGGCGGCACATGGGCCCAGGGATTGGCGAAGCCGAACCAGGCACCAGCGCAGGCCAGGATTGCGGGGAACAGGAGATCAATCATTGGCCTTGGGACGCTCCATGGCCTGGATGATGATCCAGTGAACCTGTTTGGGGTCGGCTTCCTTGACCACCAGTCGGTGGTCGTTTGTGGGGAAGGCTTCGCCCGAGGACGGTACGCGGCCAGCCAGTTCGCAGATGAATCCGCTGACCGTGTCCACCTGTTCGGAGGTCAGTTGCAGACCGAATTGTTCGTCCAGTTCGAAGAGCGGTGTCCGACCGGAGACCAGGATGTCGCCGTTGTCCAGGACCTGGATGTCATCCGGGCGAGGGGCGTCGTACTCGTCCTCGATGTCGCCCACGATCTCTTCCAGGACGTCCTCAAAGGTCACCAGTCCGGAGGTCCCCCCGTATTCGTCCAGGGCGATGGCCATGTGGACCTTCTTGGTGCGGAAGACCTGCAGCATGTCCATGACGTTTTTGGTGTCCGGGATGAACAGGGGTTTGCGCATGATTTCGGCGATGGTCTTTGGAGGCTCCCCCAGCATGCAATGGCGCAGCATGTCCTTGGCATGGACGATGCCCACGATGTTGTCGCGGTTGCCCTGAAAGATGGGGATGCGTGAATGGCCGTGCTCCATCAGATGATCGGCAATGGTCTGCAAGGGTTCGCTCAGGGAGGCGCAGATGATGTCCGTGCGGGGGATCATGATTTCCCGCACCTGCTTGCGCCCAAGGCGCAACACGTTGAGTAGCAGGCCGACTTCGTCGCTCGTCAGGTCGCCGTCGCGTTTGGCGGAGTGGATGAACTTTTCCAGTACGGAATCGTCTCGCTTAAAGAGCTTGCCGAAAAGGGTGGAAAATAGACTATCAGGTTCGTCTTCCAACGGAGGTCCTCCTCAAGGTGGGTTGAATTCAGATTAGGTATAGGAAGTTACGAGAGGGTTGGCAATCCCGTCTGTGGTGTTTCTTAGATAATTCCCTTGGAACGGTAAAGCTCCAAGTGGCGTCGCTGGATCCAATTGCCCAGGTTGTCGATGCCCTGCCCGCCGACCTTGGTCCATGCGATTTCCATGGTCTCCGGGTCTGAGATGTTGCCGATTTCAAGGAATTTGAGCCCCACCTCCAGGTCCTTGGTGCTGAAGTCTTCGTAGCGGTTCTGCACCCGGCCGATGAACCACAGCCGTTGCTTGCGCTTCATGTCCGGATCATAGAGCTCGGTCAGGATGTAGAAGCGTTGCCCGATATGGAAGTCCAGCTCGGTCTCCTTGATCGTCTGGCGTGGCACGTCGATGCGCAATCCACCGGCCGAGATGTTGGCCACATGCATTTGGCCTGTTTCCGCTGCGTGGTGGGCGAGGGCAGGCTTTCCCCAGCGTTTCAGACGCCGCTCGAGTTGGCCGTCTTCGCTGAACAGCTCCGGCCAGATGGCGATGCCGAGCATGTATTCCAGCGGTGGCTCCATGCGCAGGTGGATGCGTTTCTGCTGCATCCGGACCCTGTCTGGGAGGGGCAGGGTCAACAAGGTGCTGCCGTCGGGGCGTTTGTTGATTCCAGCCACCTCGGACTCGAAATTGTAGAACTGGGCGGTCCCGCTCCCGCCGCGCGCGGAGACACGGAAATAGCAGACCACGGGCCTGGCGATCCAGCCCTGATGCGCCTGGATGTAGTCTCCGGCGTTCAGGATCAGGTTGCCCTCGTCGAGGGTTTCGATGGAGCAGTACAGGGGCCTGGAGATCTGTTCATCCCGTGAAAAGCTGAATTCGATCTTGTGACGTTGGTCGCAGGCGGCCTGAAGGAGTTCGGCCACTTGTGACGGGTCAATGATGGTACCGCTGGGGATGGGGGTGGCTCGGCGGAAGAAATAGTGGTTGGCCAGGATGGCCAACCCCCCGGCCAGGCAGGCGATGGCGATGGTCCAGCCGATCATTTCCAGGCCTTCGGGCTTGAATCCCAGCCCCCCGAATGTGTCCTTGACGCTCCCCAGGAAGGAGCGGTCGATCCCTGCGAAGATGCGCTCTGTCGCAGGGGATGATCTGGTCGTCAAGAAGGAGAAATCATTCATCAATGGCTTGCCTCGTCTGTGGGGTTTTCTTCACCGTACAGGCGCGTTCGCCGGTCTTGGCGCAGGAACGTCTCCAGTCCTCAGGCGGTCAATGCTTTGGCTCTGGACCCAGATCAATGCAAGAAAGAGTCCACGAATTCGAGGTGTTGCCTTGAGTGAGCCTCGTGTCTGCAGAAATGCAGCCATCCCGGGGCGGGGCAAAAGCGGCCCTGAGCTGCGGTCTGGGGAGTTTTTTCTCATCTACCCGGAACTACTGTCTTTGGGAAGAGCAGGCAGGGGCTCAGGCGGACAATTTGCGCAGATGGATTTCCAGACAGGACATGGCCGCAGGGGTGATGCCGGAGATGCGGGCGGCCTGGCCCAGGGTTCTGGGGCTTACATGGTTGAGCTTTTCAACGGCTTCGCGGGTCAGCCCGGCGATCTGCGAGTAGTCCATGTCCTCGGGCAGGCGTTCGAACTCCAGGTGTGCGGACCGGGCCACAAGCAGTTCCTGGCGTTTCAGATAGCCTTCGTATTTGACGATGGTCTCGACCTCGCGCAGGACCTCGGGCGAGGCCGTGGCGATGTCCGGATACAGTGGTTCCAGACGCTCAATGGTCAGCTCGGGCTGGCGCAGCAGATCCCCCAGAGAGACCGCCTTGCCCGGAATGGACGCGCCGAGGCGGGTCAGGATGTCGCAGGTGGCGGCGTCGGGCCGGATGCGTGTCCGCCGAAGGCCCGCAAGCAGTTCGTCCAGGGCGTCGCGCTTGGCGCTGAAGAGGGCCCAGTGCTCGTCGCCCACCAAGCCCAGGTCCCGGCCCATGGCCGTCAATCGGGCGTCCGCATTGTCTTCGCGTAGCAGCAGGCGATGCTCGGCGCGGGAGGTGAACATGCGGTACGGTTCCTCGGTGCCCTTGGTGACCAGATCGTCCACCAGCACGGCCATGTAGGCCTGGTCGCGCCTGGGGATGAACGGTTCGCGTCCGTTCAGGGCGCAGAAGGCGTTGAGTGCAGCCCAAAGGCCTTGGGCCGCGGCTTCCTCGTAGCCCGAGGTGCCGTTGATCTGTCCCGCCAGATACAGGCCGGGCAGGGTCTTGACCTGCAGGGTCGGGTCCAACTGGGTGGGGAAGCAGAAATCGTATTCAATGGCATAGCCCGGGCGCACGATCTGCGCGTTTTCCAGACCCACCACCGTGGCCAGCATGGCCTTTTGCACATCCAGGGGCAGGCTGGTGGGGATGCCGTTGGGGTAGATTTCGGGGCTGGTCAGGCCTTCGGGTTCCACGAAGATCTGGTGGCGGTCCTTTTCCGGGAAGCGGGCGACCTTGTCCTCAATGGACGGGCAGTAGCGTGCGCCGATGCCCTTGATGACCCCGGTGAACATGGGGGAACGGTCGAATCCGGTGCGGATGGCCTCGTGGGTGCGCTCGTTGGTCCAGGTGATGTGGCAGGGCAGCTGGGGCAGCGGGTTGAACGGGGCATGGAAGCTGAAACCCGGGGGCGGGCTGTCGCCGTGCTGCACCTCCATCTTCGAGAAGTCGATGGAGTCGGCCAACAGACGCGGCGTGGTGCCGGTCTTCAGGCGTCCCAATTCCAGGCCCAGGGCCGTGAGGCTGGCCGAAAGCCCTTTGGAGGCCGGGTCGCCCAGCCTGCCTCCTGCAAAGTTGTTCTGTCCGATGTGGATCAGCCCCTGGAGGAAGGTGCCGGTGGTGACCAGCACCGTGCGGGCGGCGAAACGCTGGCCCAGCTGGGTGACCACCCCGGCCACACGATTGTTCTCCACGAGCAGCCTTTCGGCCATGTCCTGGAAGACCCAGAGGTTGTCCTGGCGAAAGATGTCCGCCTGGACGGCCTGCATGTAGGCTTGGCGGTCGATCTGGGCTCGGGTGGCGCGCACGGCCGGGCCCTTGGAGGTGTTCAGGCGTCGGAACTGGATGCCCGCCTTGTCGGCCCAGATGCCCATGTGCCCGCCCAGGGCGTCGATCTCGCGAACCATGTGCCCTTTGGCCAGGCCGCCGATGGCGGGATTGCAGGACAGGTGGCCGATGCGATCGGCGTTGATGGTCAGCAGCAGGGTGGACAGGCCAAGTGTCGAGGCCGCCATGGCGGCCTCGCAGCCGGCGTGGCCTGCGCCGACCACGACGCAATCGAAGATGTCCGGGAAGGTGGGCTTCATCGCAATATCCTGGCCTATGGGTGCTCCGGGCTAGCCGAACAGCACCCGTGCCATGACCTTGGCATCTGTTATCTGGGTGGAGATCAGTGAACGCTCATTGGGCTGGTGCGCGTTGTGCACGCAGGTGGACCAGACGGCGGCCTCCAGCCCGGCGCGGCGCAGGAATGCGGCCACCGTGCCTCCACCGATGCCCTCGGGGCGGGCATCGACGCCGTAGAATTCCTTGATGCCCGCGGCGAGGCGGGTGACGATCTCGCTGCTCATGGGCGTGGGGGGGGCGGCCTCCTCGCGCTGAGCCTCGCGGTAGGAGATGCTCACGCCGTACTGGCCTTCGATGTCCTTGCCCAGGGCGACGATGGCGTCCTTGACCTGCTGTACGGAGTACTCGGGCAGGATGCGGCAGTCCACGCAGAAGACGTCCTTGCCGGGGATGGTGTTGATATTGGGGACGTTGGCCTCGCGCTTGGTGGGGCAGAACGTGCTGGTCGAAGGCGAGAAAAGCTCGTTCGTGCCCGGGAATTTCGCAGGCAGCTCGGCGTGCAACAGCAGCACAAAGGCCGACGCGGCCACCATGGCGTTGACGCCTTCGGCAGGGGTGGAGGCATGGCATTGTTTGCCCGTGACGCTTGCTTCGAGCCAGAGCACGCCTTTTTCGGCCACTTCGACCATGGCCGCATCCGGAGTGCCGAAGTCCGGCACCAGGAAGAGGTCGTTTTGAGCGAACAGTCCGCCGTGTTCGTTGACGAGATAGCCCAGGCCCTTCTGGCTGCCGGTTTCCTCGTCGGCCACCAGCAGGATGCCCAGGTTCATGGGCGGGGTCAGGCCGGATTCCATGAGGGCCTTGCCCAGCACCAGGGAGGGCACGATGCCGCCGTGATCGTCTTCCACGCCGCGTCCGATGATGGAGTCGCCTTCCACACGCAGCACATACGGGTCGCCGTCCCAGAGATCGGGGTCGCCGGGGGGCACGATGTCGGTGTGCGAGATGATCCAGAAGGTGCGGGAGGGATCCTGCCCGGGGATGATGGCTGCGACATTGGGCCGGTATCCGCAGGAAACCCGCTCATCCGGGGCGTTGAACTCGCGAATATCATCAATGCCCAGCCCTTTCAGGTAGGCGATCAAAAAATCGGTCTTTTCCTTCTCGCCGTCGCCGTTGTTGTCGGGACCCAGGGCGGGAATGGCCACCAGCTTGCGCTGCAGGTCGACGACTTCGGCATTCATGGCGTGGATGCGTTGAATCAACGTCTCGGACATGGACTCTCCATAGCTTCTTCACAGGGGGGTGGCGTTCGTTGCGGCAATTTACGTTATGTACATGATCGGCGCAGCAAAACAAAGGGGCGGACTCGCGCCCGCCCCTGAAAAACATGGAAGACCTCGGAAAGTTTAGCGGCCGCGAGCAGCGCGCTTGGAAGCCTTCAAAGGGTTGATTTTGATCTTGCCGCCAGCGTCCTTCTCAGCGCGGATGTGGGTGGCGAAGTTGCAGACGCCCTGGATCCACTTGGAGGCGGGCTGGGAGTAGCTGGTGCAGTAGTTGCTGCCAGTCTCGTGGTTGACCACGCGCTCGCAGCCTTCACATTTGTCGATGATCTGCTGCAGCACCACGCCGTTGAGGGTCAGACCGGCATCGGTCATTACTGCGTCGTCCAGGATGGTGGTGAGTGTCTTCTTTGCCATTGGGATCTCTCCTTGAAAAACGCCTGCCAGGGATCAGCGGGCGGATGATTTGTAGTCATAGAAAGCAGAGGATTCTTTATGGATAGTCGCGCCGATGTCAAGCAAAAACTCTGCGGTCATCTGCTGTTTTGTCCAATGCCCATTGCTTGAGCAGGGTGGCAAGCCCGTTCAACTCGTCCTGGGGCAGGGCGGGGAACTGCCCGTCCTGATAGACGATGTTGCCCGCCACCATGGTCAGGCGCACCTCGGCACCCGTGGCGGAGTAGACCGTGTGCGAGACGGGTTCGTACAACGGAAGCAGGCCGGGATGGTCCAGGTCCAGAGCCGTCAGGTCCGCTGCGCTGCCCGGAGCCAAGCGACCCAATTCGGGCCAGCCCAGGGCGTGGGCCCCTCCCAGGGTGGCCGCGTCCAGCACGCTGGCGGCCTTGGTGACCGTGGGGTCGGCGCGGTGGACCTTTTGCAGCAGGGCCATCGCTTTCATCTCGGCTAACATGTTCAGGCAATTGTTGCTGCCCGCGCTGTCCGTGCCCAAGGCGACGGGAATGCCGGCGTCCATGAGCTGTTGGACCGGGCAGAACCCGTTGGCCAGTTTCATGTTGCTGCGGGGGTTGTGGGAGACCCCGGCCCCGCTTTCGGCCACGAGACGGATGTCCGTCTCGTCGATGTCCACCATGTGCACCAGCAGGCTGCGCGGAGTCAACAGTCCCAGGTCCGCCAGGTAGGGCACCGGACGTTTGCCGAACTGCTTCAGGCACTCTGCCGTTTCCGAGGCGGATTCGGCGGCGTGGATCATCCAGGGCAGGTCCAGGCGCTCGGCCAGGGCGAAGCTGTCTTGCAGGACCTCGGGGGTCGTGGTGTAGACCGCATGGGGGGCCACGGCCGTGCGCACCAACAGGGAATCACGCATGGAGCCCGTGAAGGTCTCGATGTGCTCGAAGGCCTGCTGCGGGGTGTCGTAGGCCCGCGTGGGGAAGGACAGCACGCCCTCGCCCAGCACGGCCCGCATGCCCATGCGCTGCACGGCGCGGGCGGAGTCGGGCTCAAACAGGTACATGTCCCCGAAGCAGGTCGTGCCCGAGGCCAGCATCTCGGCGCAGGCCAGCAGGGTGCCGGCGTACACGATCTCCGGTGCCAGGCGAGCCTCCACGGGCCAGATGTGGTCGGTCAGCCAATCCATCAGGGGCAGATCGTCGGCCAGGCCCCGGAAAGCGGTCATGGCGGCGTGGGTGTGGGTGTTCACCAGCCCGGGCAGCACCAGTCTCCGGGACAGGTCGAGGGTCTGAGGTGCGCGGTGCGCGGCTGAGACCTCGCTCCATGGACCCGAGGCTATGATAAGGCCCTGGCCGATGGCCAGACCGCCGTCGAAATGGACGGTTCGCTGCACATCTTGGGTGACCAGGATGCCGGCGCGGATCAAAAGATCGCAGGGGCTTGGAGTCTGCATGGCGGTCACATCACCTAGAGTTGTTTGCGTACCCAGCGGGCGGCGTCCTGGATTTCACTCAGCAGGGCAGGGTAGTCCAGGCGCGAGTAAACCCCGTCCTGGTAGAGGACTTCGCCCTCGACCATGGTCAGCCGGACCTCGCCGCCGTTTGTGGCGTAGACGGCGTGGGACGCCGGGTTGTACATGGGCAGCATGTTGGGTCGGGTCAGATCCAGGGCGATCAGGTCGGCCACCTTGCCGGGCTGGATGGACCCCAGTTCAGGCCAATGCAGACAGGCCGCACCCCCCAGCGTTGCCATGTCCAGCACGGTCTGGGCGCAGAGTACCGTGGGGTCCATGCGATGGACCTTCTGGACCAGGGCCGTGGTGCCCATCTCCGTGAACATGTTCAGGTTATTATTGCTGCATGCCCCGTCCGTGCCGATGCCAAGCTTGGCCCCGGCATCCAGCAGTTTTTGGGCCGGGCAGAAGCCGCTGGCGAGCTTCATGTTGCTTTCGGGACAGTGCGAGATGCAGGTCCCGCTGTCGGCCAGGAGTTGGATTTCACCGTCGGTCAGGTCCACGCAGTGCGCGGCCAGGGTCCGCGGGCCGAGCAGGCCGAGACTGTTCAGATAGGCCACAGGGCGTTGGCCGGTCTGTTCAAGGCACTGTGCCGTTTCCGAGGCCGATTCGGCCAGATGCATGTGCAGGGGGACGTCCAGTTCCTCGGCCAGGGCGAAAGACCGTTCCAGCAATGCGGGATTGGTGGTGTACACGGCGTGCGGCATCACGGCTGTTCGCAAGCGGGAATCGTCCTTCCAGCGTCTTTCCAGGTTGCGGGCCACATCCAGGGCGCCGTCCAGGTCCGGGTAGGCCGGGGAGGGGAAGGCGAAGATCACCTCGCCCACGCGGGCGCGGATGCCGGCCTGATGCACGGCCTCGGCCACGGCGGATTCCATCAGATACATGTCGCAGAAACAGGTGGTGCCTGTGCGCAGCATCTCGGCGCAACCCAACAGGGCCCCCAGGCGCACCAGTTCCGGGGTGAGCTTTTGTTCCACCGGAAAGATGTTTTTTGTCAGCCACTCCATGAGCGGCAGATCATCGGCTAGGCCCCGGAGCAGGGTCATGGAGACATGGGTGTGGGCGTTGATCAACCCCGGCATGACCAGGCAGGGACCCAGGTCCAGCCGTGATTTTGGGGCAGAGGAGCTTTCCATTTCGACCCTGGGGCCCACCGCGGTGACAACGCCGCCGGTGATGGCCACGGCGGCATCTTCGATGACCGATCGTGCCGGGTCCTGAGTCATCAGGACGTCGCAGGTCAGCAGTATGTCGCAAGGTGCGGGCATGGTGGCTCCAGGGGTTGTTTGTTTGCGGTCGGGGCCTGAAGTATGTAATTGAAGTCCTTGCTGTTCGCAAGGCGGAGCTGTTTGTCCTGCCTGTTGGCGTTCAGCGGTGCCTGTCTGCGATGAGGCCCTACTGCCGAGGAGTGTTGGTCGATGTCTGATTGTCCCCTGGCCGGAACCGCGGCGCTTCTGATCCATGGCTTCGGCGGAGAGCCCTTCGAGATGCTGGGGCTTGCCCAGGCCTTGCAGGCTTTGGGCTGTGAAGTCTCCGTCCCCCTGCTGCCGGGGCATGGGAGCAGTGTGGCCGACTGGTGCAAGGTGCCATTTTCCGCGCTGACCAGCGCCGTGGAGAGAGAATTCGACGTCTTGTCCGAGCGCCACGGGCGTGTCCTGGTCTGTGGCCTGTCCATGGGAGGGACTCTGTCCCTGCACCTGGGCATTGCCCGCCGACCGGCCGGGATCGTGTCCATTGCCGCGCCTGTTCATCTCTACAGATTCTGGCCACCCGAATTCCCCGACTGGCGCATGCCGCTGGTCCCGCTGCTCAAACGCATTCGTCCGCTCTGGCCCACCGACGCACCTAATCCCGAGGCTCGGCGCATCGCCCCCTGGAAGGGCTATGAGGACTACGTGTCTCTGGAAGCGCTGGACAGCTTTTTGGATGGAATGCACCACGTGAAGAAGCGTCTGCCCGAACTGGAAGCCCCGTTGCTTTGCCTGCACAGTCCCGGAGACCGGACCGTGCCGCTTTCCAGCTCCTTTGCCATTATGTCCGGAGTCTCGTCGCACGAGCGGCGATTGGAACTCTTGCCCATCCATGAGACCGTCACAAAGCACCATGTGTTGACCACTCATGATGAGACCATGGACAGGGTGCGGGGACTGGTGGAGGGCTTTGCCCTGGAGTGCTTGGGATAGCCGCTCGTTCGGGGCGGTCGGAGTTTCAGGTTGTCGCGGGGGTCTTGCAGGCCAATGATGGGCTGGGGGCTACATGAACATCATGTCGATTTCGAACTTGATGACCTTGTTTTCGTCCTTGAATTTTTGCTTCTGTCGTTCCTGGGCGGTCTCGATGATCTGCAGCAGTTCCGATTCTTGCTCGGGGGTCAGATCGTGCAATTCCACCCCCGTGACCTCCTCTTCGACGCGCTTCACAACCCCCTTGATGTTCTTGATCTCCGGAGTGGTGCCGACCTCGCCTAGCCTTAGGATATTGATCTTGACCTTCTGTTCGAGTGCGAAGCCCTTGTCGTCCATGGGATTGAAGGCCATGGAGGCTAGGCTTAATTCCGTCAGGGCGTAATGGTCCTTGTGCCCGATGACCTCGACGAGCAGATCCGGGACCCAGAACCGTACGGTGCCGCGTTTCTCCTCGTCTTCCTTGTCCTTATCCTTTTTCTTGGCCGTCGCTTCGCTTTGCTCATTGGAGGTCCACTTCTCTCCCGTCAGCCCTTTGTAGAGCTTGCGAGCCTCGTGGAAGTCGTCTTGCAGGGTCAAGGCCTCAGTGACGCGCTGTTTGGCGTCCTCAAGCTGGCCCGTCTTCATCAGGCAATCAGCCAGGTCAAAGTAGTGCCGGGCGTTGTCGGGCTCCACTCCCAGGGCCTTCCTGAACAGAGCAATGGCGCTCTGCAGGTCTCCCTTGTCGCGAAGGGTGCAGGCGGCCGCGGCGAAGGGGTTGGGAGCCGAGGCGTCGTACATCTTGAGTTCGTTGAATATCTTTTCAACTGCCGCATGATCTCCCAATTCCAGAAACGCCTTGGCGGCGGCGTTCATGAAGATCGTGAATTGAGCCATGTCCTTTTTGATCTTGCAGGCGTGGGCCAGCCCTTTGTAGCCCTCGGCACATTTGGGATTGGCCCGTACGGCCTGGGTGAACAAGGCCAGCGCCCTTTCCGCGTCGTACTTGTCGAGGCTGCTGTAGCCCTGTTCCAGAAGTTTCTTTTCATTGGAGGATGCGGGCGGGGTCGGGGGCTTGGATAAGGCTTTTTTGAGCTTGGCCAGCAACGTGGCCGCGTCAAAGGGCTTGACCAGAAACTCCGAGGCCCCGGCCTGCATGTGGGCGTTGATGATCTTGGGGTCTTTCTTGGAAGACATGATCAGTACGGGGAGTCGGGCCACGGCCTGGGTTGAACGGATTTTTTTGAGCAGGTGAATTCCGAATTTGCCGTCCACGACGGCTTCGCAGATCAGCAGCCCGACTTGCTGACGGGCGATGGATTTCCAGGCCCCCAGAAGATCGCCGGTGGCGGAGACGTTCTCGAAACCGATTTTGTTCAGGGCGCTGACGATGGCTTTTTGCACAGACTCGTTCTGGTCCACGATCAGCACATGAATGTTCTTCACTGAAGCCATGGTTTTGCCCCGTTGAGAATTACATCAGTAGGTCAGTGGCACTGGAAACAAGGGTGGCGCGTTGAGCCTGAGGGTATCCGAGACGGTTCAGGGCCAAGGCCATTTCATGCTTTAGGCGGGCTCGCAAAACCGATTGCGTCTGGAGTGGTGTTTTTGAGAGTCGTTTTTCGCGTTCGCGGAAGACTTCTTTGAGCAGTGTCACAACGTAGTCCTTGCCGAGATGGGCCTTGGCTAGGCCGTCGGCCTTGATGAAGATGGATGCCCCGCCGCTGGGTCCGTGTTGAACGGCTGTACTCCAGAGGACTTCTCGCAATACGGGGGGATGCGTATTCAGATCCAGTCCGGTACGCAGTTTGACTTCATTCAAAGTGGGAGAATAGTAATAGTTGTGGATGAAGTCATCCTGAAGTTTCTCGAAAAGTTTCGGATGTTCAGATGCGATTTGTCGCCAGGCTCGGGGCATCGCCCCAAGGGTTCCGCCGGTATTGGACTGTCCTGCGATCTTGAGGCGCTGGGCCCATGCGGGGGCGCGTTTATCAATGTAGGCGATGAAATTGTGCATGGCCCCCTTGCGGCTGGAAATCTGGTATTTTCCGTAGGAAGTGCCGCCTGTGACATCGTATCCGATGGCGAAGATGCCGCGGACGCCTGACTCGAACAGCGCGCATAGGTCTCCCAGTTTTGCGCGCCGGGATTCCGCGGTGCGGATCTTGTCCAGCCGGGACATGGGGGGGGCGATGGCGCTGGAAGGCAGGGCCGCCAGGGTGCCCTTTTTCGTCTTGGGGCTTTCCAGGCGTGAGAACAGGCTGGAGAGCCTGGTTTTGCGAGTTGCCGTGGCTTGGAACGCCTCCCGGTCCAGAGGGTGAACCGCCTGGGGGTCCACCGGCATGCGCTGGCTGGAGCGGTTCACGCTGAACCTTACGCTGTCGAAGGGCACGCTGGGTTCATCGCTACGCGGGCACAAGGCCAGCGCCAGCAGCGGATGGCTGAATTCATCCTGGAGGTCGAAGGCTGCCTGGCCAAGCAGCGACAGTGAATCGGGGTCGCTGAAAGGGGCGGTCACGCTGCCGGTGATGCGTTGCAGGGATAGATGCGTCCCGAAGGACGTGGGCAGGGCGGCCAGGACAATGTCGCGAGCGTCTGCGAGTTCATCCGGGTCCCAGTTGGCCCAAAGCGCAATGCCGGCGCGTTTGGGCTGGAGGGGGCTCTGGTCCGGTAAAAAAGTCTTCAGGAACACGACTTCCAGTGCGAAGACCAGAAGGAGATAGGCCAGCAGAGCCACTGGGAAGCGCGCCTTGGCGGGCAGGAAGAACTCGGTGCTGCGCTTGGCGCTCTCGACGATTTCCGCCGTGGCAAGCCGCAACGCCCGCTGCAGCTGACTGGTCGTCAGTGCGCAGGCCGTCGGGTTTCGTCGTTGGCCAGGAGCCTGAATTGTCCTGAGGATGTGGTCAATGGATATTATCAACCCTCGGCGCAGTGTGGCCGGGGCCGTTTTTTTCCAGAAACCACTAGTGGGCGGTTGAATCAAATCCATCCTTGAGCAGCCTGTCGTCTCTGGTGTACTGCGGCGTCGGGGTCTTCACAATATGAAGCATGAGACAGAATCGTCGAAAAAATGCCGCCGCAGGAGGTTTCGCTGCAAAACTGCAATAAATATACCTCATTTATTGAGTGTCGGCAATCTACCTGGAGGGTGCCTCGGACGATGGTTGCGGTACTGCGGGTGGCTGGATGCGAAACAGGACCTGATCGCTGCCGGGGCGTTTGCGCAGGATGAGGATGGTCTCGGGCGAAAGAGTCGATGTGCATGGTTCAGCCAAGTCGAATTCCGTGCGTTGCAGGCGGATGGGGATCACGTCTGTTGCTGTCACGGCCAGGAGCGAGATGTAGGAGTCGTTGCTGGTGACGTTCTGTTCCCATTCGTCGGCGCAATCCCAGAGAACCTCTACTTGGTCGCACAGGCTTTGCGCGTCGGCGTAGGGAGAGATGAATCGGGCCTGCTGGAAGGGAAACTGGAAGATGTGCGACAGGGACAGACGCAGTTCCGGGGCGTGTGGATTCAATAGGGATGCGGCGTGACGTAGGTTGTCCTGCGTCGATTGCACCTGCTCGGGATACGACCCTGAGCAGGGGACTGTTGCCGCAGACTCGATGTGGTTCCAGAGAATGTATGACAGCACCAGACCGGCGAGAAACAACACCGTCGCTCCGAGGAGCGCCAGCAGCCAGCCACGCATCGCCGCGCCGTGCTCAGCCATGGTCATCTCCCGTTGTGCTCAGGGTTTTCAGGTTTCGTTCAGTCGATCTTGCATGGCCATTTCTTGGGGTCGTCCTTGAACAGCTTGTAGTTGACCGAATCCACCAGGGCTTCCCAACTGGCATGGATCACGTCGTAGGACACTCCCACGGTTGTCCAGCGGGAATCCTTGTCTGCTGATTCGATGAGCACCCGGACGTTGGAGGCCGTGCCCCCGGTGTCACGGGTGGCTCCGGACAGGACACGGACCTTGAAATCGTCCAGGCGCATTTCTTCCAGGCAGGGGTAGAAGGGGTACAGCGCCTTTCGCAGTGCCTGGTCAAGGGAGTTGACCTGGCCCATGCCCGTGGCGGCCGTGTGTTCGATCTTGCCGCCCACCTTGAGCATCACCGTGGCCTCGATGAAGGCCTCGCCGCTTTCGCGCATGGCGTCCATGACGCTGAAGTTCAGGAGCTTGAAGTACTGCTTGGACCAACCCATGGCTCGGAAGAACATCAGTTCGAAGGAGGCCTCGGCCGAGGAGTATTCGTAGCCGATGCTCTCGCGTTCCTTGATTTCGGTCAGCAGGTCAAGAACTGCAGAGTCATTTTTGTCCAGGTCGTAGCCGTATTTCTTGGCCATGAACAGGATGTTGCTGCGCCCGGACAGGTCGGAGAGCAGGATGCGCTGGTGGTTGCCCACGTCCTCGGGCACGATGTGTTCGTAGGTCTTGGCGTTGCGCATCACCGCCGAGACATGGACCCCGCCCTTGTGGGCGAAGGCCGAACGCCCCACGTAGGGCTGACGCAGGAAGGGGCGCAGGTTGCAGGTCTCGGAAACAAAGTTGCTGATCCTGGTCAGTTGCGAAATCTTGCCGTCTGGCAGGCACTGGAAGCGACCGTCGAACTTTAGCTCCAGATTGGGGATGATGGAGCAGAGGTTGGCGTTGCCGCAGCGTTCGCCATAGCCGTTGATGGTGCCCTGGATGTGTTCGGCCCCATTCAGGACGGCCTCGATGGAGTTGGCCACAGCGGTTTCGGAGTCGTTGTGGGTGTGGATGCCGAATCGGGCGCCCGGGAGCTCCTGCTTCAGGTCGGCCATGATCCCCCGTATCTCGTGAGGCAGGGTGCCGCCGTTGGTGTCGCACAGCACCAGCACATCCGCTCCGGCCTCTTGGGCTTTTCGCAGGGTGGCCAGGGCGTAGTCGCGGTTGGCCTTGTAGCCGTCGAAGAAATGCTCGGCGTCGTAGAAAATCTCGGGAAATTTGGGGCGCAGATAGGCCAGGGAGTCGTGGATCAGCTCAAGATTGCGTTCCAGGGGCACGCGTAAGGCTTCGCGCACATGCAGGTCCCAGGTCTTGCCGAACAGTGTCACCACATCTGGTTCGGCCTCAATGATCGTGTTCAGGTTTTTGTCGTTCTCGGCGCTGTTCTTGGCGGCGTGGGTGCTGCCGAAGGCCGCGATCTTGGCGGTTTTGATCCTGTGCTTCTTGATTTCGGCAAAAAAGGCCCGGTCCGTCTTATTGGATCCGGGCCAGCCGCCTTCGATGTAGTCCACGCCCAGATCGTCCAGCTTCAATGCGATGCGCACCTTGTCCGGAGACGAAAGGTTGATTTCGTCGGCCTGGGTGCCGTCTCTTAACGTTGTGTCATAGATGAATATTTTATTCATGTGCAGGCGTGTCCTTCCTTGTCGAGCTCGAAGGTGTCATGCAGGGTGCGCACAGCCAGTTCCGTGTATTTTTCTTCGACCAGGCAGGTGACCTTGATCTCGGAGGTGGAGATCATCAGGATGTTGATGCCCTCCTTGCTGAGCGACTCGAACATGCGCGACGCCACGCCGGAGTGGCTGCGCATGCCCACGCCGATGACCGAAACCTTGGAGACCCGCTCATCGATCAGGACCTCGGAAGCCTTGATGTCGCTGCCGATCTGGTCGATGATTTCCTGGGTTTTTTCGAGGTCGTTTCCGGGGACGGTGAAGGTCATGTCCGTGGTTTTGCCGTCGCGGGAGGTGTTCTGAATGATCATGTCCACAACGATGCCCGCTTGGGCCAGCGGCGAAAAGAGGGCGGAGGCCACGCCGGGGCGGTCCTCCACGTCACAGACGGTCACACGGATCTGATCCTTGTCGTAGGCGATACCCGAAACCAGCACGGCTTCCATGCTTTCATCCTCCTGGGTCACGAATGTGCCGTTGCAGTTCGAGAAGGTCGAGCGAACATGCACGGTCATATTGTATTTTTTGGCGAATTCAACGGAACGGATCTGGAGCACCTTGGCGCCCATGCTGGCCATCTCCAACATCTCGTCATACGAGATCTTGGGAATCTTGCGGGCCGTGGAGCAGAGATTGGGGTCCGTGGTGTAGACGCCATCGACATCAGTATAAATCTCGCAGACATCGGCTTTCACTGCCACGGCCAGCGCCACGGCCGAGGTGTCCGATCCCCCGCGCCCAAGCGTGGTGATGCGACCATTGCAGTCCATGCCCTGGAAGCCGGCAACCACGAGGATATCATGGTCTTTCAGGTGCTCTTTGAGTTTGCCGGAATTGATGTCCAGGATGCGTGCCCGGCCAAACATGGAGTCGGTCTCGATCTCGGCCTGGTGACCAAGAATGGAGCGTGCCTTGAAACCGGCGTCCCTGAGCAACATGCTGAACAGGGCCACGGAGACCTGCTCGCCGGTGGAGATGAGGGAATCCATCTCGGCCGGGTCGGGTCGCTTGGACCACTGCTTGGCCAGGGCGATGAGGCGGTTGGTTTCTCCGGACATGGCCGAGAGCACGACGACGACCTTGTTGGCTCCGTCACTATGGGCGGAGACGACCTTGGCCAGGACCTGTTGCATGCACTCCAGGTTGGCCACCGAAGATCCACCGAATTTTTGAACAATGATGCCCATTTCCGTAAAAACTCCCTCACATCGTTGGTGGCTTGGCCGGGGGTAATCGATTAGGCCAAGGCAAGAAGGGTTTGTTTGGCCTTCTTTCCTTTTGCAGTCAACAAAATTGTGCGCCCAATGCAGCAGGGCTGCCATTCGAGGAGTAAATACTCCTCGGGCCAGTCCTCCTGTCGCAGGTACTGCGCCCATTCCACCAGCACCAGGGTCTGCGGGTCCTGCATGTGCTCAAGCAAGGAATCGTCTGACGCCAGGCCCTCCAGCCGGTAGAGGTCGAAATGGGCGGTCGCGGGCTCGGTGGGATAGAGGTTCATGAGGTTGAAGCTTGGGCTGGAAACCCGGGCTTCGCCCCCCCCCGGCAGCGCCGCCACAAGCCCGCGCACGAGGGTTGTCTTGCCCGCGCCGAGGTCGCCTGAGAACAGCAGGACCTGTTCAGGTTCGGAATCCAGCAGCGCCGCCGCGAGCTTGGCCCCGAAGTCCAGGGTCGCGTCCTCGTCTGGGAGCTGGAGTTCCAGGAAGACCAGGGCGTCGCTCAAGCCTTGGCTCCCGGGAGCAGGGTGCGCAACACGTCTTCCTTGCCCAGCACACCCACCAGACGATCGCCGTCCATGACGGGCAGGGTGTGGTATTTCTTGTCCACCATCAGCGAGGCGACCTCGTCCAGAGGGGTGTCAAGGGACACTGTCACCGGGTCCGGGGTCATGGCCTGCCCCACGGTCAGGGCCGTGATCTTTTCCATTTCCTGCTCCATCTCTCTGGTGGAAGACAGGGGAATCATGCCGTCCAGCAGCGTGAACACAGAGGGCAGGCGAAGCTTTTTCTGCTGGGCCACGAGGTCGCTCTGGCAGAGGATACCAACCAGGGCGCCGTCCTCGTTGAGCACGGGCAGCCCGTTGATGCGTTTGTCGATCAGGATCGCTGCGGCGCTGGCCACATCGTCGGAGGTCTGCAGGGTCATCAGGTCGGAAGTCATGATATCCTTAGCGGTCAGCATTGATCAGTTCCTCCAGGGTTTTTGGGAGTTCGCGGGCAATGTCGCTGGCGAGGTTGCCGCGCAGGGGGTAGTCGCGGGTCAATTGTTGTCCGGCCAGTCCATGCCAGTAGACCCCGAGACAGGCCGCCTCCAGCGGGGACAGGTCTCGGGCCAGCAGGCTGGCAATCAGGCCGGAGAGAACGTCGCCGGACCCCGCCACGGCCAGGTTGGGCGACGAGAAGGGCGAGAGCCAGGTCCGACCGCCAGGCTCGGCGATGACGGTTCTTGCACCTTTCAAGATCGTAACGGCACCATAGGTGCTGGCGGCTTCGCGTGCGGCACCCAGGCGGTCGGCCTGGATGTCGGCTGTGGAGCGGCCCAGTAAGCGGCTCATCTCGCCGGGGTGCGGCGTGAGGATGGTCTGGGTGGCGTTGGGGCCGAGCAGTTCCGGGTCCTCGGCCAGCCAGAACAGACCGTCGGCGTCCAGGACCAGTGGTGGCAGTTCGCGTTCCATGAGGGTGTCCAGAAATTCCAGGGTGCGTTCGTCGCGCCCGATGCCCGGTCCCAGGGCCAAGGCGGAGAACCTTGCCAAGTGCGGGATCAGGTCGTTGGCCATGGGTGCCATCCAGGCCTCGCCTTTTCCCAGGGGCAGGGTCATGACCTCGGGGACTCCGGACTTGATCTCGTGGCCCAGGCCGCGAGGGCAGGCCACCGTGGCCAGTCCGGCCCCGGCGTGCAGTGCCCCCAGGGCGGCCAGAAGTGGGGCGCCGGTCAGGCCCGGGGATCCGCCCACCAGCAGGATGTGACCAGCCCTGCCCTTGTGCATGGCTTCCTCGGGCAGCGGGGCCAGCAGGCCCACACCGTGCGTCAGCAGGGCACAGGCCGCGGGGGCGGAGCGTTCCACGAATCCGGGGATGCCTATGGGCTGAACCACGATCTCGCCGGTCCAGTCCTCGGCCCCGGGCATCAGCAGTCCCAGCTTGGGCGCGTGGAAGGTCACCGTGCAGTCCGCCCTCACGGCCACGGGTTGGGGGCTGCCGGTCTGGCCGTTCAAGCCGGAGGGGATGTCCACGGCCAGCACGAAGGCCGTTTGTCCGAGGTGGTTGATCTCGCTGATCCACTGTTGGGCGCTTTGGCGGAGTTGACCTTTGAATCCGGTGCCCAGCAGACCGTCCACGACGATCTTGGCTCCCCCCAGTTCGCTGGAAAGTTCAAGCAGGCCGCGTCCGGAGAGATAGGTTAGGGGCAGACCCATGCGCTGTGCCAGACGGAGATTGGCCGCCGCCGCGCCTCTGTAGTTTTTTTTGCGTCCCGTGTGGCCCACCGCGACCTGGGCCCCTGCGTCGGCCAGCAACCGGGCCAGCACAAAGGCGTCGCCGCCGTTGTTGCCCGACCCGGCCAGCACGAGCACTCTGGCACCCTCCAGGGTGTTGAAACGCTTGACCAGGGCATCGAAGCAGCCCCGCCCCGCGCATTCCATGAGCACCTCCTGGCGCAGGCCGAAATCCTGGATGGTGGCCTGGTCCCAGGTTGCCATCTCGCTCGGGGTGGGCAGGGGGATGCAGGAGGGGATGTCCATTAGTCATTCTCCAGGATGACCACTGCGGCTGCGGTGTCGCGGCCATGGGTCAGGCTGATGTGGGCGCGGGTCACGCCGAGTTCGTGGCAGCGTTGGGCCGCGCCATCGGAAAAGGTGAGTTCCGGTTTGCCCGAGGGAAGGTTCAGAATCTCCATGCCCTGGAAGCCCACGCCTTGGGCGATGCCCGTGCCGAGGGCCTTGGAGGCCGCTTCCTTGGCCGCGAAGCGCACGGCCAGATAGCGCACCCTGTCGCCGCGCAGCGTCTCGATCTCGGCGGGGGTCAGGATGCGGCTCAGGAACCTCTCGCCGAAGCGCTCCAGCGATTGCCGGATGCGGTCGATCTCCACGATGTCCAGGCCAAGACCAATAATCATAGTATTGCAGCCCTCAAGAGACGAATGAACGAACCAGTTCGTTCATTTCACGTACTGCCTGCCCGATACCCACGTAGGCGGCGCGGGCAATGATGCTGTGCCCGATGGAATACTCGTTGATTCCGGAGACCTCTGCAAAGGCCAGTACGTTGACGTAGTTCAGGCCATGACCAAGGTTGACCTTCAGCCCGATTTCCTGGGCCAGTCTGATCCCGCTGAGAATCTTTTCCAACTCGGCCTTGGTGGCTGCGCGGCCCTTGGCGTCGGCGTAGTGGCCGGTGTGGATCTCGATGTACTCGCTGCCCGTGGCCTTGGCGGCCTCGATCTGTCTGGTGTCGGCGTCGATGAACAGACTGGTCTCGATGTCCTGCGCAATGATCGGGGCCAGAAACTCGCGGATTTCCTCCACGCGCGAGGCCACGTCCAGGCCGCCTTCGGTGGTCAGTTCTTCCCGTTTTTCGGGGACCAGGCAGATGATGTCTGGTCTGGTTTCCAGGCAGATGCGCTGCATCTCCTGAGTGGCGGCCATCTCCAGGTTCAGCCGGGTCTGCACGGTCTGGCGAAGCAGGGCCAGGTCGCGGTCCTGGATATGGCGGCGATCCTCGCGCAGGTGGCAGATGATGCACTGGGCTCCGGCCAGTTCGGCCAGATGGGCGGCGGTTACCGGATCGGGCTCGTTGCCCCGGCGCGCCTGGCGCAGGGTGGCGATGTGGTCGATATTGACTGCAAGCGAGGGCATGGGTCCCCTCCTGGAGGGATTGAGGGTTTGAAGCGGCATGGCCCTTTAAGTGGGTGTAATAATCTGAAATTGTGCCCGACAGTCAAGGAAAGTCAAGGAAAATGGCGCTGCGTCTGGGTTCTCGCAGGGAAGGACACTTGCGTGACAGTATTGACTTGGAATGGCCCCATGACTACGTTCGTCGCTTCCGGAAGTCTGAATCTCATCAAGCAAGTAGTGATAACAAAGGATAGCTGAATGAATCTCTGCATTGTCGGCACCGGCTACGTCGGCCTCGTAAGTGCGGCCTGTTTTGCTGAAATGGGCAACAATGTCTGCTGCGTGGATGTCAATCCCGGTGTTGTCGAACGTCTGAACAACGGGGAAGTGCACATCTACGAACCCGGGTTGGAGGAGATGGTCGCGCGTAACCGGGTCGAGGGACGTTTGTCCTTTACCACGGATCTGGCTGCGGGACTCAAGGATGCCGGAGTGGCGCTGATCACCGTGGGTACTCCCAGCCGCGCAGACGGCTCCTGCGACCTGTGCTTCGTGCACCAGGTGGCCCGTGAGATCGGACAAGCCATGACCGAACCGCTGGTGGTGGTGGACAAGTCCACCGTGCCGGTGGGCACGGCCGATGAGGTCCGCGCTATCATCGGTGCAGAACTGGCCAAGCGCGGCGTGGCCCTTGAATTCGACGTGGTTTCCAATCCCGAATTCCTGAAGGAGGGCGATGCGGTCGCAGACTTCATGAAGCCCGACCGGGTGATCCTGGGTACTGAAAATGAGCGTAGCGCCGAGATCATGCGTGCCCTCTATGCCCCCTTTGCGCGCAGCCGCGAGAAGGTCATGGTCATGGGGGTGCGTAGCGCCGAAATGACCAAGTATGCCGCCAATTGCATCCTGGCCACAAAGATCTCCTTCATCAATGAAGTATCCGTGATCTGCGAGAAGGTCGGGGCCGATGTGCGCGACGTGCGCCTGGGAATCGGGTCCGATCATCGCATCGGTTATCATTTCATCTATCCCGGCGTGGGTTACGGTGGCTCCTGCTTTCCCAAGGATGTCAGGGCGTTGATCAACACGGCGCGCGGGGTGGGGCATGAACCGCAGCTGCTGGCCGCGGTGGATGAGGTCAACAATCGTCAGAAACTGGCCATTGCCCTGAAGATTGAGAGTTATTTTGCCCAGCAGGGCGGCCTGGAGGGACGGACCCTGGCTTTGTGGGGATTGGCCTTCAAGGCCAATACCGACGATATCCGCGAGGCCTCCTCCCTGGAGACCATCAAGTACCTGACCTCCAAGGGGATGCGCGTCAGGGCATTCGATCCTGTTGCCGGTTCCAATGCCGCCGGAGAACTGGCGGGCGTCGAGGGGTTGGAGATTGTCGAGAATCAGTACGATGCCCTGGACGGGGCCGATGCCCTGGCTGTGGTGACCGAGTGGAATCAGTTCCGTAATCCCGATTTCTCTCGCCTCCGGAAAAGCCTCAAGGCCCCGCTGATCTTTGATGGCCGCAATCTGTACTCCCCGCGTGTTCTGGCCGACGCCGGTTTCGCGTATTTCTGCATCGGCCGTCCCGACCCCGAGTAGGGAACCGGAACAATCGTCTTTGGCTCAACGCTTTGAGGGGCAGGCACCGCGTTCGTCGGGCTTGCCCCTTTTTGCGTTTTGGTTCCGGGCGGTCGGGCTTGGTGTGCGGGGAAGCGATGGTGGGACGTGAATTTGATTGGGGTCTCCGAAGACCAGGGTACACAAAGAAAATCCCCGGTCCATAAGGACCGGGGATTTTTGATTTCGTGGTGGCAGGGGTGGGGGGATTCGAACCCACAACATCCGGTTTTGGAGACCGGCGCTCTAGCCGTTGGAGCTACACCCCTGCGCTGTCAAGGGCGCGAAATTATGAGAATCCCAGCCAAATGGCAAGGAGTTTTATCAGATCGGGAGACGAAGGCTGCGGCGACTGGAACGGAACTGAAGTTCAAGGAGAATCAGGCGTTCGTATTCCACAGTGGAACCGACGTCGCTCAACTCATCCCCAAGAAATTTCTCCAGGTGCTGAGCCTCTTCCCAGAAATCCAGCAACTCGTCATCGGCGAGGGTCCTGATTTGCTCTTCGAGGGCAAAGTTCGATGATTGGGGCAGAAAGTGGGCCATAAAACAGGATCCTCCTTGGGCTTGCCCGGTGTTTGGGCAAACGAAGATTCGGACCTTACAAGAGCCTGCGCATGAGGGCAAGTCTGAGTGCTGAGTAATTTAAGATTATCATTTCAGTACACTAAGTATAAACTGTTTTTAACCCTTGGACGATGATAGTTATGGAAACTCTTGAAATGTGTTGCATATTGATCAAATATTCGTAAAATAAAGCGCAAAGACGGTTTTTTGCACTGCTCCATCCCGGGCAATCTGAGGAGTGAAAATAAGATGAGCGAGATCCAGAAGAAACAGGATGCCGAGCTGATCCAGCTCGTGACGTTCTCCATCGGCGAAGAGGAATTTGGTGTTGATATCCTCAAGGTTCAGGAGATCATTCGCACCATGGAGATCACCAAGGTGCCCAAGGCTCCGGAATTTGTTGAAGGGGTGATCAATCTGCGCGGCAACGTGATCCCCATCATCGACCTGCGCAAGCGTTTTGGTCTGGAGACGCGTATCCACGACAAACATACCCGGATCATTGTCATCGAGATCAACAAGATGGTTGTCGGCTTTGTTGTCGACTCGGTGTCCGAGGTCTTGCGGATTCCCTCGAACACTGTCGAGCCGCCGCCGCCCGTTGTTTCCGGCCTGGAATCCGAGTATATCAGCGGCGTGGGCAAGTTGGAAGACCGTCTGCTCATCCTGCTGGATCTCGATCGTCTGCTGTCCGGTGAAGAGAAGGAAATCCTTGTCATGGCCTAGACGGCGACAGGACAATACCGTATCCAAAGGCCGCGGAACGCGGCCACCTGGGGCCGCCGTGTCCGCGCAAGCGGAACGGCGGTTCTGTTTTTTCATCACCATAAGGTCATTCTCAACGTGATTCTACCCGAATTATTGCGCCCCTTCATTTCATCGGAAGCGGGGCGAAGCCTCCGGGTCTACAAATCCGGCCCCGGCTCCCAGGCCGCAGCAGCTGCGGGACTATTGTCCCGTGGCCGTAGTGTCGTTGTTGTCGTCCCCGGTGCGCGTGAACTGCTTCAGGTCAAGGCCCTGCTGGAGCTCATGACTCCGGGCGGAAGCAAGGCCTTTCCCGACAATCCCTGGACGATGCTGCCGCCCTATCCGGCGCAATCCGTCGACCCCGGCCGCTGGGCCGGGCGTTGGGCCGGACTGTACGGGCTGGCGCACGGCTCCGGCCCGCGCGGTGTGTTGCTGTCCGTGGACAATCTGCTGCCCAAGTGGCCACCCACCGATATCCTGGATCATCATCATCTGATCCTTGCCAAGGGCGAGGAGCTGCTGCTGGACGAGTTGCTGGAGCAGTTCGCCCTGTGGGGGTATGAGCGGGTTTCACGGGTGACCCGCCCTGGCGAGATCGCCATGCGCGGCGATATCCTGGACCTGTATGCCCCGGGGTACGCCGATCCGCTGCGTTTCGAGTTTTTCGGCGACAGCTTGGAGGACATCCGGTTGTTCGATGTGGCAACCCAGCGCTCCCGGGCGGAGCTTGCTCGGGCGGTGATTCTGCCCTGCGCCCCGGCGCTGCTGACGCCGGCCCTGGTGGAGGCGGCCCAGGCTAAATGGAAACGGTTGAAGGGCATCGGCGAGCTCTCCGGGCAGGCCTGCGAGGTGTTGCAGCGCCGGATCGAGTCCACCAACGGCATGACCCGGCCGGGGCTCTATTACGAACAGCCGTCTGCGCTGAGCCAGTGGCTGCCGCGTGATGCCGTCTGGCTGCTGTGCGGGGCGGGGACCTTGCGCACCCGACTGGATGAGGCCGAATGGGCCTGGACCGGACGTCTGGATGATGAGGCGGAACTGAATGGCTGGCGTCCCCCCAGGGCTCAGTTGCTGGAAACCGGGGAGCGGGCGCGTCAGTCCTGGATGGACAGGGCGCAGATTCATTTCGAAGACCTGACCATCGGCGAAAAGAAGGACGGAGTGGATCTGCCTGAAAAGGCGGTGCATTCCTTCGACGATCTTTTCTGGAAGCCGGAGGATCGCAACCGCCCCTGGCACGCCTTGCTGGAATCATTGCGCAAATGGACGCGAGAGCGGCCGCAGACGATTCTGAGTTTCCGTACCGAGACCTCACGCCGCAAGTTCATGAAGCTGGCGGCACAGGACGGGATCGTCCCCGCCACGGAGTACGTCTCTGCGGGCAAGGGGCTGTTTGCCCTGGTTTCGCCCATGCGCAAGGGTTTGGAACTGACTTGGAACAACGTGCTGGTCCTGTCCGAGGACGTGCTGCAACCCACCCCGCGCGGGGCACACCTGCCCAGCGCGGACAAGAAATTCAAGGGGCTCTCCACCCATGAGGATCTGAGCCCTGGCGATCTGCTGGTGCACCGGGATTGGGGGCTGGCGCGGTTCGAGGGCCTGTTCCGTCTGGAACTGGGCGGTGTCTCCAACGATTACCTGCTGTTGACCTATTCCGGGGAGGACAAGCTCTACCTGCCCGTGGATCGCCTGGCCGTGGTGCAGCGCTTCAAGGGCCCGGAGGGGGCCGCTCCCGCCCTGGACAAGATGGGCGGCGCGGCCTGGACTCGCGCCAAATCCCGGGCACGCAAGGCCGTGGAGATGGTCGCCCGTGAACTGGTGGAGATGTATGCCTTCCGCCAGGTGGCCAAGGGCTATGTCTATGAATCAGGCGGGGACGAATACGCCGAGTTCGAGGCGTCTTTCGGTTTTGAGGAGACCCCGGATCAGGAAGGGGCCATCCGCGACGTCATGGCCGATATGGACAAGCAGGCGCCCATGGACCGCCTGGTCTGCGGAGACGTGGGTTTCGGCAAGACCGAGGTGGCCATGCGTGCAGCCTTTCGAGCCGCCATGGCCGGGCGGCAGGTGGCGCTGTTGTGCCCGACCACGGTGCTGGCCGAACAGCATTACCAGAATTTCAAGCGGCGCATGGAGGGCTATCCCCTGAATGTGTCTATGCTCAGTCGCTTTGTCTCGCGGGCCAGCCAGAAACTGACCCTGGAGGCCGCGGTTCGGGGGCAGGTGGATATCCTGATCGGCACCCATCGTATGCTGTCCAAGGATGTGGTCCTCCCCAATCTGGGGCTGCTGATCCTGGACGAGGAACAGCGTTTCGGGGTGCGCCACAAGGAGCGCATCAAGGAGATGCGCAAGAACATCGACGTGCTGACCTTGACGGCGACCCCCATCCCGCGGACTTTGCAGCTGTCCCTGGCTGGAATCCGCGGATTGTCGGTCATGGAAACGCCGCCTCTGGATCGTAAGCCCGTGTTCACCTCTCTGCTGGAACGGGACAAGGAACCGCTCAAGGCCATCCTGGCGCGTGAACTGGAACGCAAGGGCCAGGTTTTTTGGGTCCATAACCGGGTCAGATCCCTGCCCCAGGTGCTCGATTATGTGCGGGAATTGGCCCCGGACGCCCGTGTCGGCATGGCCCACGGCCAGATGAAGGAGCACGAGTTGGAGGAGACCATCCATCAATTCTGGCACGGGGAACTGGATATTCTGGTCTGCACGGCCATCATCGAGTCGGGGCTTGATTTTGCCCGCGCCAATACGCTGATCGTGGATCAGGCCCAGTTGTTCGGTCTGGGGCAGCTGTATCAGCTCAGGGGCAGGGTGGGGCGCAGCTCCCGTCAAGCCTATGCCTATTTCGTGATCCCGTCCCTGGACGGTCTGCCCGAACCTTCACGCAAGCGGTTGCAGGTCATCTTGGACATGGACTATCTTGGGGCCGGCTTCCAGGTGGCCATGGAAGACCTGCGGCTTCGCGGGGCCGGCAATATCCTGGGCGAGGCCCAGACCGGGACCGTGGCCAAGGTTGGTCTGGACATGTATCTGGAGATGCTGGAAGAGGAAGTGCGTCGCCTGCGTGGCGAAGACCTGCTGCAGGAGACCAGTCCCGAATTGAATTTCATGTTCGAGGCGCACATCCCCGAGGAATATATCCCCGATACACAGGAGCGGCTACGCTATTACAAGGCCCTGTCCTCGGCCATGGGGGCAGCCGCCCTGGAGGAGCTGTCCTTTGAGATTCGCGACCTGTTCGGACCGCTACCTGTTCCACTGGAACGTTTTTTAGCCGTCTTGCGCTTCAAGCTGTTGCTGGGCCGCCTTCAGGTGTCCAAGGCGGACGTCTCGCCGGTCAGGGCTGTGTTGACCTGGGCCGAGGGCGCGACCGTGGTCACCTCGGACAGGATCGTGGCCTTTGTGCAGCAAGGTGAGTATGAGGCCCGTTTGCTGCCGCCGGGCAGACTGGAGATTCGGGTGCGGACGGATGGCACTGTCCGCCAGGGCTTGGCCGCTCTGGAAAAGGCGTTGACCGCTCTTCTCCCTGGGGCTACAACACCCGGAAACGCCAATCTCGCGTAGCAAGTACTCAAAGGTCTATTATTCTTATGAAAAGAATTATTTGTGCCCTCGCCCTGACGCTGGTGGCGATGTTCGGCCTGCCCGGTTGCCATGGCGACCAGGAGGAAAATGGCATTGTTGCGCGCGTCAATGGACGACCCATTACCCTGGAACAGCTTCAACTTAAATACGATTTCAAGAAGCTGTCCTTCGCTGCGGAGACAGTAGGCGTCGTTGCCCTGAAGAAGGATTACGGCGGGATTCTGACCGATCTCATCGTTCAGGAGCTTGTGACGCAGGAACTGGAGACTCTGGGGTTCTCCGTGACCGACGACGAAGTCGCCGCCGCCGAGTCCGTGATCCGGGCCGACTATCCCGAGGGGGCCTTCGAAGAAGTCCTTGTGGAAGAGTATCTCGACCTGCAGTACTGGCGTCAGGAATTGCGCAACAGACTGGCCATGGAGAAGTTTTTCAACGAGGTGCTGCGGCCTGACATCACCATCGGCTACGAAGAGGCCGAGGCCTACTACAAGACTCATATCCAGGAATTTTATCTCCCGCTCAGACTCCGTTTTCAGCTCGTTTCCGGACCCAGCCGCGAAGCCGTCCAGAATGCCCTGAACCTCTACCGCAAGGGGGAGAGCCTGGAGTCCCTCCAGGGCAGGTTCGATCGCCTTGTCATCCGGGAGATCCGGTTGCGCGAGGATCGGCTGACCGTCAACTGGAAGAACGCCCTCAAGGGACTTGGGGTCGGCGAGGCCAGTTCCGTGATCAGCGGCGAGAACGGTTTTGAGGCCCTCGTCTTTTCCGAAAGGATTCCGGCCAAGGTCCTTGATCCCTCTCAGGCCTATCCTGTGGTGGAGCGGGTGCTTTTGGACCAGAAGCTGCGAGAATCCTTTGATTCCTGGCTGCAGGAGGCACTGGCCGTGGCCGTGATCAAGGTCTCTCCGCACCTGCCGCTCAAGCTCATGACCGAGGAATCCGCCACGGAGGAGGCCCCTGCGGAGGTGGAGATCCCGTCTGCTGATGAACTCGAATCGCAGGATGAGGTCCCGCCCGACGTGATGCCCGAATCGCCGGAAGGGGCCATTCCCCTCGACGAGATACCGGAATCCAAATCTTAGGAGAGGGCTGTGTCCGGTACCCGGGCAGGTACCGCCCAGCAACCAGTGACTGTCACCGGCGGAGAGTTGGAACGTAATGGTATCTGATCCTTTGACGTCGGATATGCAATTTTGAATGCGGAGGCGGCATGCCCGCACCCAGAAAGAAGGAGACTCCGTTGCTGTTCATTACCCGTATTGCCATCCTTGTGGTGGTGCTTCTGAGTGTGCAACCGGCCATCGCCGGCGATGTGGTTGATCGCATTGCCGCCATGGTCAATGGCGAGATCGTTACCCTGTTCGAAATCAATGAACGCATGAAGCCTGTGTTTGAAAGGTTCCAGGGCCGCGAACTTACCGACCAGGACAAGGCTGCAATCATCAGCATCCGCAAGAAGTTGTTGGAACAGATGGTTCAGGACATCCTGATCAAGCAACAGGTTGAGAAATTGGGCGTTACGGTGACGGAAACCGAAATCCTCAACGAAATTGAATCGGTGCAGAGCCGGAACAAGATGTCGGCAGAGGAGTTTGAGGCCCAGTTGAGGCTCGAAGGCATGACCCTTGACCAGTACAAGGAGAAGCTCAAAGGTGATATCCTCAAGCACCGCCTGCTGGGTGTGATGGTCAAGCGCAAAGTTGTTGTCAGCGCCGAAGAGGTCAAACAGTACTTCGATGAGCACCGCAAGGAATACGTCAAGGACAAGCAGGTCGAACTCGCCGTGATTCTGGTGCCTACCCTGGAAGAGGCGCAACGATTGCGTGAGGACATCGGCAAGGGAAAATCGACCTTTGCCGAAGTGGCCGGCAAGTATTCTCAGGGCCCGGGTTCTGACCAGGGCGGGAATATCGGCATCCTTGACTGGGGCAGCATGACTCAGGATTGGCGTGACGCCCTTGAAAAGGTCCAGCCTGGCGAGATGAGTCAGGCCTTCAGGTTCAAGGAATTTGGGGCGATCCTCAAGTTCGTGTCTCTGGTCGGCGGTGAATCCCGTGAGTTTGATCCGGCCGTTCAGGAAGAGATTCGTGAGAAGCTCAGCCAGCAACAGTTGGAAGATCGTTTTAATGAGTATATGGACGGCCTCCGCTCCGAAGCGGTTGTTGACATCAAGCTTTAGGCCCAGCGCCTGAAGCCAACGGGAGCCAGTGAATGAATCTTAAGGAAATGGGTGAAAACTTCAGGTGCGAACGGGAGCGCCAGGGGTTGACCATCGACGATGTGGTCCAGCGGACCAAGATCAGCAAGTCGAACGTGACGGCCTTGGAAGACGGAGAAACCAGTGGGTTGCCCCATCCCGTCTACGCCAAGGGGTTTGCCCGCAACTATGCCAAGCTGTTGAAGCTGGACCCCGAGGAATGCGCCGCAGTCATGGGTCGCGAATTCGTGATCAGGGACAATATCGTCAAGGAAGTGCCGGAGGTTGAATTCGAGGCCCAAGGCTCGGTTGAGATCGGTGGCAATGGCTTCAAGCTCTTTGTCTTGGCCCTGGCATTGCTGGCCATGATCGCTGGCGGGGCCATCTACATGTTTTCATCGTCCGCACCGGAAGCCGGTCTCGACTCTCATAGCCCGGCTGCCGTGGAGCAACCCGTTGCCTCACAAGCGGCTTCCCCTGCCCCAGAGACTGTTCCGGCCCAGGGGGAGTCTTCTGCCCCTGCCCTGGAACAGCCGGCGGATGAGCCTCAGGCCCAGGAAACGCCTCTTCAGGGCGACAAACCGGTTTCCACGGCGGCTCCGGTGGCTCCCACCCAGGCCGCCGTCGCGCCGGAGCGCGCCGAGACCTGGAATGATCCCACCGATTCCCGGCAGCGTGTGCTCGTCGAGGCCAAGGAACCCTGCTGGTTGCTGGCCCAGGTCGATGGCGGTGAAGATGCCAAGAACGGCATTACCGTGGATGTGATGCTCCAGCCCGGCCAGTCCAAGCAGATCCGATTCCACAAGACCCTGGAGGTCAAGCTGGGCAATGGCGGCGGCGTCAAGGTCCTCTTTAACGGGGAACCATACTCCTTTGCCGCACAGTCCGGACAGGTCAAGACCCTGCTCTTTTCCGCTCCCTGACGGTCGGTGGGTTATGGAGTTTACGGAACGGGCCCTGATCCTCAAGGTGGGGCGTTTCCGCGAGATCGACATCTGGGTTCGGCTCGCCACTCCTTCGCGGGGCGTCTTCACAGCCTTCGCCTTCGGCGGGTCCAAAAGCCGTCGCCGCTTTCTGGGATGCCTGGACCCTCTGAACCATGTGCTCTTCCATTTCAAAAAGAGTCCCCGCGGCGAATACCTCTACCTGATGGAAGGTTCGCTCATTTTGAGCCACCCCCACCTGCGGACCGACCAGCGCATGTTGGGCCGGGCGGCCAACTGCCTGAAATTCTATGAATCTGTCTACGAGGGACCCGGCGGTTCCCGCGAGGGCTTCGAGTTGGTGTCCGCTGCGCTATCGGTGCTGGACACGGAGGCTGATTCCTCGCCCATGTTCCCGGTGCTGTTCCGGGCCAAGGTGGCCTTCGTGCAGGGCTACGGCCCCGCGCTGTCCACTTGCCCTCGTTGCGGAAAAGACTTAAGAAATGCCGCTGCGCCGGTGTTCCTTGTGGAGCAGGGCCAAGTGGCCTGCGCCGAGCATGTGCAGGGTCCGGGCAGGCGAATCCCCCTGGGGCGCGAAGCCCTGGATATCCTGCGGGCCGTCAAGGCCGGTTTGCCTGAAGATTGGTATGCCCTGGTGCCTTCGCCTGTGGCCCGCAGGCAGCTGTATGACGTCGTTGACGGCATGGTGCGCTACCACCTGGGCCTGGCCTGGGAAGACGGCCGCTTCCAACGCATTTAAAGCTTTTCCCGAGTAGTTCGGCCCGACACGGGCGACGAGAAAGGAGACGATATGTACTTCCAGGACGTGATTCTGGCCCTGCAGAGGTTCTGGGCCGACCGCGGTTGTGTGATCCAGCAGCCCTACGACATCGAATGCGGCGCGGGGACGTTCAACCCGGCGACGTTTTTCCGGGTCATTGGCCCTGAGCCCTGGCGCGTGGCTTATGTGGAGCCCTCCCGCAGGCCGACCGATGGCCGCTACGGCGAGAATCCCAACCGCCTTCAGAATTTTTCGCAATTCCAGGTGATCCTGAAGCCCTCCCCGGACAACATCCAGGAACTGTATCTGGAGAGTTTGCGGGCCTTGGGCGTTGATCCCGCCGAGCATGACATCCGTTTCGTGGAGGATAACTGGGAGTCCCCGACCCTGGGCGCGTGGGGCTTGGGCTGGGAGGTCTGGCTCAACGGGATGGAGATCACCCAGTTCACCTACTTCCAGCAGGTGGGCGGCATCGATCTGTCCCCGGTGAGCGTGGAGATTACCTACGGCCTGGAACGCATCTGCATGTACCTTCAGGAAAAGGAATCGGTCTACGATCTTTCCTGGAACGAGAACGTGACCTACGGCCATGTCTTTCACCAGAACGAAGTGGAGCAGTCGCGTTACAATTTCGACCTGTCCGATGCGGATATGCTGCTCAGGCTTTTCGACATGTACGAGGTCGAGTGCAACAAGCTGTGCGAGGCCGCACAGCCCTGGCCTGCCTACGACTATTGTCTGAAGTGCTCCCATACCTTCAATCTGTTGGATGCACGTGGGGCCATCTCCATCACCGAGCGCATGGCCTATATCCTGCGTGTGCGTTCCTTGGCCCAAAAGATCGCCCGGCTGTACGCCGATCAGCGTGAGGAAATGGGCTATCCCATGCTCGCCAGGTAGGGCGACAAGCGAGAAGGACGAACGAATGTCGATATTCATTCTTGAGATAGGCACCGAGGAACTCCCGGCGCGATTTTTCCCCAAGTTGTCCGACGACCTGGGGCAGGCCGTCGGCAAGGGTCTGACAGAGGCTCTGATCGGGTTCGAGTCCGTCGAGACCTTCACCACGCCGCGGCGCGTGGTTGTTGTGGCCGATGGCTTGGCCCAGACCCAGCGTAGTGAGGAGGAGCTTGTCTCCGGCCCGCCCAGGCGCATCGCCTTTGGCGAGGATGGTCAGCCCTCCAAGGCGGCCTTGGGCTTTGCCAAGACCCAGGGCGTGGACATCGCGGACTGCTTCATCCAGACCTCGGACAAGGGCGAGTACCTGGCCGTCAGGAAGACCATGGGCGGCGGGACGAGCATCGACCTGTTGCCCGGCATCTGCGTGGCCGCCATCGCTGGCCTGCAGTTTCCCAAGAAGATGCGCTGGGGCTCGGGCGACTTCGGTTTCGGCCGCCCCATCCAGTGGCTCCTGGCCCTGCTGGACGAGCAGGTCGTCGATTTCGAGGTGGCCGGAATCAGGTCTGGCCGTAGGACATGCGGGCACCGTGTGCACGGCCCAGGCCCCTTCGAAGTGCCCGCCGCAGCCGCGTATCAGGACGTGATCCGGGAGCAATGCAAGGTCGTGCTCAGCCGCGATGAGCGCAGCGACATCATCCGCAGGCAGGCCAACGAACTGGCTGCCGCAGTGGGTGGCTCCGTTGTCTGGAAGGACGATCTGATGATCGAGGTCGTGGGGCTTGTGGAGACCCCCGTGGTCATCCTCGGTGACTTCGACTCCTCGTTCCTGGAAGTGCCCCGCGAGGTGCTGTTGACGAGCATGGAGAGTCATCAGAAGAGCTTCGGCGTGGAGGCCCCTGACGGGACGCTCCTGCCGCACTTCATCTCCACCTTGAACCTGGAACCCAAGGATCGGTCCTTGGTCAAGAAGGGCTGGGAACGCGTACTACGCGCCCGTCTGGAAGACGCCCGATTCTTCTGGAAGACCGATTTGGCTGCCGAGGTGAATGACTGGCTGTCCGGACTGGACAACGTCATCTATCTGAAGGGCCTGGGCAGCACGGGTGATAAGACCCGCCGTCTGGAAATCCTTTGCGCCGATCTGGGTGAACGGATCGATCCGTCCCTCAAGGCCGATGCCGCCCGCGCTGGTCGTCTGTCCAAGGCCGATCTGTTGTCCGGGATGGTGGGCGAGTTCGACGAACTCCAGGGTCTCATGGGGGGCATTTATGCCGCCAGACGGGGCGAGTCCAAGGCCGTGGCCGACGCTCTGTACCAGCAGTATCTGCCTGCCGGACCTGGAAGTCCTGTGCCTTCGAGCTTGTGCGGAGCCATCCTGTCCATGGCGGACAAGGCCGATACCCTGGCCGGATGCTTTGGCCTGGGCAAGGTGCCCACAGGTGCCAACGACCCGTATGCACTGCGCCGTGCCGCCCTGGGCATCATTCGCATCGTGCTGGACTTCGACCTGAAGATTGACCTTGGCCAGCTGCTGAAGGCCGCGCAGGACACCTACAAGGGTATCAACTGGAAGCTGGAGCCTGAAGAGATTCATGCCCAGCTGATGGACTTTTTTGCTGGCCGCCTGAAGGCCTACTTCACGGGCAAGGGCTTCGAGACCCTGGTGGTCGAGGCCGCCCTGGGGGCCGGGTTCTCCGATCTGTGCGCCCTGGCCAGGCGCATCGAGGCCCTGGCGGAATTCAGTCGTCGCGATGATTTCCAGCAGGCCGTGCTGACCTTCAAGCGGGCTGCCAACATCATCGTCAAGCAGGGAGGCGCCGAGGGCGTCACACTGACTGGCGGCTATGATCCCTCCCTGTTCGAGGAGGATCAGGAAAAGGCCTTGGCTTCCCACCTGGATGAAATCGCTCCCACCTGGGACAAGTTGTGGGCCGAGGCTGATTTTGCAAGCCTGCTGGGTCTGCTGGGCGAACTGCGTCCGGATGTGGATGCCTTCTTTGACGGTGTGATGGTCATGTGCGAGGACGATACCCTGCGCCTGAACCGCTTGAATCTTTTGCAGGCCCTGGTTTCACGCCTGGGTCGGCTGGCCGATTTCTCGGCCTTGCAGGTCTAGTAGGCCGCTGAAAACCGCATGATTGCTTCGTTGCTGCGGGAATTCCAAATCCTCGCGTATGAGTAGATACGCGTCGGCCTTGGCTTTCCCTTGCGCCTGGCACTCATCCATTTTTGAATGGCCTCTTTGGTTGGAGGGACATTCGGCTGGTCGATTTGTTTCATTTCGGGCTTTGGCATTGACTGTCCATGGAAAATGGGGATAATGGCTTGACAAGCGCAGGGGAAATAGATAATTGACCTGCTCCCTACTGTTGAGGACAATGAGCAAATCATTGTGTAATTTTTTTGGAGGAAAAGACATTGGCTAACCACAAGTCCGCTGTAAAGCGACATTCCCAGAGCCTGAAACGTAACGAGCGCAACCGCGCCGTCAGGACTCGCATCAAGAACGTGGTCAAGGCCGTGCGCCAGGCCGTGGAAGTGAAGGACATGGAGATGGCTCAGGCCGCTCTGAAGACCGCCACGACCATCCTGGACAAGGCTGCCACCAAGAAGGTGATCCACTGGCGTCAAGCCGCCCGTCGGATTTCCCGCCTGAATCTGGCCGTCAACAAGATCGGCTAGCTCCAGCCAACCGATTCGGCAATTCAGCCCGCCCCACGCAAGTGTGGTGGGCTTTTTGCGTGGCCGGTTTTCCCACTTTCAAACAACGGACCGAGACTGGATTTACCCGTGCAAATCCTATACTGAATACATGCGGTGCAAGCCGCATTGGATGAATCAGCAAAGCGAGATGTCATTGAAGGTTATCATCATCGGCGCGGGAGAAGTGGGATTTCACATCGCCCGTCGCCTGTCCTCAGAGGCCAAGGATGTCGTGGTCATCGACAGGGACCCCAAAGCCTTGAGACGGATCATCGAATACGTTGATGTGCAGACCATCGAGGGCTCGGGGTCTGCGCCCGCAGTTCTCGAGAGTGCGGGCATCCGTAATGCCGATGTGCTGCTGGCCGTGACCGACTCCGATGAGATCAACATCATCGCCTGTACCTTTGCCTCGGCCCTGGCTCCCGATCTCGTGAAACTGGCTCGGATCCGCAATGATGATTATGTCAATGTGGGCGAGCACAGCGTCAAGGACCTGTTGAAGATCGACAAGACCATCAACCCCGATGTGGAGGTGGTCAAGGCCATTGAACAGGTGGTTGCCGTGCCTCAGGCCTCGGAGATCATTGATTTCGCCGGTGGCCGGGTCAAGCTCGTGGGCTACAAGGTGGGCGAAAGCCCCGTGGTCGGGCGCAAGCTGATCCATCTGCCCGAACTGATGCAGGGTGTCTCGGTGATCATTGCGGCCATCGTGCGCGACGAGAAATTGATCATTCCCTCGGGCGAGGATGTTATCGAGCGGGGCGACCTGGTCTATTTCGTGTGCATGGAAGACCGTGTCCTTGAGATCATGACGCGCCTGGGCAGCAAGGCCGAGCCCGTGAAGAGCGTGCTGATCATCGGTGGAGGCTACATCGGTTTTCGCCTGGCTCAGCGCCTTGAGGGGCGCTACCACGTCCGTTTGGTGGAAAGCGATGCCGATCGTTGTCAATATCTGGCCCAGCATTTGAGTGGGACCATCGTGCTCAACGGTGAGGGGCGCGATCAGGACTTGCTGCGCGAGGAAAACGTGCAGGAAATGGACCTGGTGATCAGTTTGACCGGAGATGAAGAGACCAACATCCTGACGTCTTTGTTGGCCAAGAGTCTGGGAGCCAAGCGGGCGGTCACGAGGATCAACAAGTTCGCCTATTTCCCGCTGGTGCGCGCCATTGGCATCGAGAACATCGTCAGCCCGCGTCAGAGCGCGGTCAACTCCATCCTGCAATACATGCGCAAGGGCATGGTCATTTCCGCCGCGTCCATCAGGGGCGATGAGGCCGAGGCACTGGAAGCCATCGTGCCCGAGCGTTCGGATCTGGTGGACAAGGCCATCAAGGACCTGAAGCTGCCCAAGGGCGCGCTCATCCTGACCATCCAACGTGGTGGAGAGATCGTGTTCCCCTCTGGCGACGCGGTCATCAAGCCCGGAGATCGCATCGTGATCCTGTCCACGCGCAAGACCATCAGCCGCATCGAGAAACGTCTCGAGGTCAAGCTGGAGTCCGTCTAAGATGCGTTGGAAATACACCCTGTACGTGGTTGGGGCGATCCTGGTCTCCATCGGCATGACCATGCTCTTGGCCCTGGCTTGGTCCGTGTATTACGACGATGCCGGGACCCTGCCGCTCATGAAATCCATCCTCGTGACCCTCTGCGTGGGCGGGGGCTTGTTTCGCATATTCCGCAATCCGGACGCCCTGGCCATGAATCATCGCGAAGGCATGGCCATCGTGGCCCTGGGCTGGATTGCCGCTGCGCTCATGGGCGCGCTGCCGTTCTGGTTCGCCGAGACATTTTCGACCTTTACGGACTGTTTCTTCGAGTCCATGTCCGGATTCACCACCACCGGGGCCAGCGTGCTCTCGGATATCGAGGCCTTGCCCCGGGGCATCCTGTTCTGGCGGTCGCTCACGCATTGGCTCGGCGGCATGGGTATCATCGTGCTGTCCCTGGCGATCCTGCCGTTTCTGGGCGTTGGCGGTATGCAGCTCTACAAGGCCGAGGTCCCTGGCCCGGTGGCCGAGAAGCTCAAGCCGCGCATCAAGGACACGGCCGTGCTGCTCTGGAAGGTCTATCTGCTGTTCACGGTCCTGCAGACAGTGCTCTTGTGGTTCGGGGGCATGGACCTGTTCGAGTCCCTGTGCCACACCTTCGGGACCATGGCCACGGGTGGTTTTTCCACGCGCAACACCTCCATCGCGGCTTATGACAGTGTGTATTTCGACACGGTGATCACCATCTTCATGCTCATTGCCGGGGCCAACTTCACCCTGCATTACAACGTGCTGCGGGGCCGCCCGGCGGTCATGTTCCGTGACCCGGAGTTCCGGTTCTTCCTGGGGGTGTTCGTGATCTTCACCCTGGTCTCCACTGTGAGTATCTGGGGCAACAACTACGAGTCCCTGGGCGACGCCCTGCGCTTTGCCTCCTTCCAGGTGGCATCCATCATGACCACCACGGGCTTCGCCACGGCTGACTATGAACTGTGGACGCCCTTGCCACAGGCCTTGCTCCTGCTGCTCATGTTCCTGGGCGGCTGTGCGGGTTCCACGGGCGGCGGCATCAAATGCATGCGCATCATGCTGCTCCTGAAACTCGCCTATCAGGAGTTGTTCCGGCTCATCCACCCGCGTGCCGTGACCCGCGTCAAGCTGGGCCGCCACAACGTCCCGACCGAGGTTTTGTCCTCCATCACCGGGTTCTTCATGCTCTTTTTGGGGCTGTTCATCGTTTCGTCGTTCCTGTTGACGGCCATGGGAGTGGATATCGTCACGGCCTTCTCCGCCGTGGTTGCCAGTATTGGCAACATCGGTCCGGGCCTGGGCGGGGTCGGCCCCACGGACAACTATGCCCATCTGCCGCTCATGGCCAAATGGCTGTTGGTCTTCTGCATGCTTTTGGGAAGATTGGAGATTTATACGGTTATCATCCTCTTTGTCCCTGAATTCTGGCGGAAATAGGCTCTCGTACGCCAGACCCGCGAGAAGGGGCCCGCCGTTGGGGAATCTTGTTGTGCGAGAGTCGTCGCAGCCAGTTCTGCACTGGCGTAACACCACCCGTTTTCCCAGGGACATACCACCTCAATACGTTTACACCCCGCTGGGTTGGGCGTATATCCCGAAGCCATGAGACTGTTTAAACATGGTTCCCCTTCCCTGATGCTCATCTTCGGTTTCGCCCTGGCCATTGTGGTTGGGACGGGGCTGTTACTGCTCGACGCCTGCCAGGCGGGTGGTGGGCTGTCCGTGGTGGACGCCCTGTTCACCGCCACATCCGCCGTCTGCGTCACCGGCTTGGCCGTGGTGGACACGGGGACCTTTTTCACCTCCACAGGGCATGGAGTGATCCTGGGATTGATCCAGCTGGGCGGGCTGGGCATCATGACCTATTCCAGCCTGTTGTTCCTGCTCTGGCGTCGGCGGATCTCCCTCTCGGACCGGCTGGCCATGCGCCAGACCCTGCTACACGACCCGACCTTCAGTATGGTGAGCTTTTTGCGCCAAGTGGTGCTGGCCTGTCTGCTGCTGGAACTGCTGGGCGCCTTGAGCCTGCACCTCTTCGATCCCGTGGCCTTCGACCCGTTTTCAGCGTTGTTCCATGCGGTCTCCGCCTTCTGCAATGCGGGCTTTGCCCTGCAGGGTGACAGCCTGGTGGCCTGGAAGACCCATGCGGGGGTCAATCTGACCTTCATGGTGCTCATCGTGCTGGGAGGGTTGGGCTTTGCGGTGCTGCTGGAACTGGCCGAGCGGGTGGGGCGCATCCGTCTGCGGGACCGCGCTGCCCGGGTTCAGTGTCTGTCCTGGCACACCCGGATCGTGCTCTCCACCAGCTTCTGGCTCATCGCGGGTGGGACTCTGTTCATCTTTTTGGCCGAATTCGCCCTGCACCAGGGGCAATTTTCCCATGCCGAGGAATTTCTGGCCTCGGTCTTCCAGTCCGTGACCTGCCGTACCGCCGGATTCAACACCATGAACATCGCTGGGCTGACCAATATCTCACTGCTGGTGATGATGGGCCTGATGTTCATCGGCGGCTCGCCGGGATCGTGCGCGGGTGGCGTCAAGACGACGACCTTCAGGGCGTTGGTGGCCTTCTGCCTGGCGCGCCTGCGGGGGCGTAAGCAGGCAGTGGTGGCGAAGCGCTTTGCCCTGGACGAGGCCAGCATGAACGATGCCCTGACGCTGATCATGTTCGGCATGGTCTTCATCGGCCTGTCCGCGCTGCTGCTGTCCATTACGGAGATCGGGGCCGTGCCGCACAATCAGACTCGCGGTCTGTTCCTGGAAATCCTGTTCGAATGTGTCAGCGCCTTTGCCACGGTGGGCCTGTCCACTGGCCTGACGCCGCACCTGAGCGTGCCGGGCAAACTGGTGATCACGGTGTTGATGTTCGTGGGCCGTTTGGGACCCATTGTGTTCATTTCCCTGCTGCACGATATGCAACGCAAGGAGCTGTTTTTATGGCCGGAGAAGCGCCTGCCCATGGGCTAGCAGGATGATGAAAAGGGTACATCTGTGTTGTCGCTTCGGAAGGATCAAATTCTCGCGTACGTGGAGTACGCGTCGACCTTGATCCTTCCTTACTCCTTGCATCCGCCCCCTTTTGATCATCCTGTGTGCTAGAGAGATAGAGAGAATGATTTCATTTGAGCCATTGGAGAAAGTCGATGCATAATCAGCTTGAAATCGGAGTGGTCGGCCTGGGGAAATTCGGGTTCTTCCTGGCCCAGCGACTGATGGAGCTCGGGCATCAGGTGGTGGGGCTGGATGGCAACCCGGACAACGTGCGCCGCGCCCAGGAGGCTTTGACCCAGGTCTATCAGGGCGATGCCATGGACAAGAATGTCCTGGAGCAGCTGGGGTTTGCAGAGTTGCAAAACGTGGTGGTCAGCGTCGGATCGGCCATGGAGGCCAGCATCCTGATCTGCCTGCATCTGAAGGAACTCGGGGTGGGCAAGGTCTGGGTCAAGGCCATCTCCTGGGAGCACGAAAAGGTGCTGCGCAAGATCGGCGGGGACGAGGTCTTTTTCCCGGAACGCTACGGCGCGCATCAGGTGGCCTTGCAGCTGACCAACCCGGGACTCATCGAATACATGCAGTTCGGTCAGGGTGTGCTGATGCAGAAGCTCACTGTGAATGAGTGGGCGGGCAAGACCCTGCGTGATCTGGACCTGTCCAAGAAATTCAGAGTGCAGGTTGTTGCTGTGCGCAAGGCGGGAGCTGCCGAGAATGATTATACCTACCTGCCCGGCGCGGATGATGTGTTGAACATGGGCGACGAACTGGTGGTGATTGTTCAGGAGGAGATGCTGGAGAAGCTGAAACCCTAACATAAATTGAGGCCAGAGATGAGTATTTTTAGTATATATTGTGTGAATTCAGCAGATACTAATCCTATTGAAAGAAATACATTGTATAATGATTTTTGCTATGTTTTTTCCTCGGTGTTTTCATCCAGTGATGTTAAAACATTGTTTTTTGCGTTTATTGGTGCTTTTGCTGCGTACTACTTTGGTATGAGACAGTATTTAGTGCAAGGAAGATGTGATCATAATCGTCAGTTATACTTTGAAGATGGATTGATTAAATTTATCTCTGACGTTGATTTGGCATTAAACTGCCAGGCAATGAACTGGGCAAGAAGTTTGCAGATATTAAAAATGTATAGAGATTCAAATTGTAGTACTGATAGATCTTATTTTGAAAGAGGTTTTTCTGACGTTGAAATTATTCCATTTGGAACTGATGTCCATTATCGTATGAAAAGGTTGTTTGGATCAGATATACAGTGGAGTATATACCAATTATTATTGGCTAAAGTTAGAGAATATTCTGATCTTGTTAGAGATGATTTTTATGCGGCTGTATGCTTCTCATCTGAAGGAAAAACAAACTTTTCATTGAAAGAAATTATCGAAAAATATGAATGTAAAATTAGCGAGATGCATTCAAAGATGAGAATTTATTATGATTTCATGTCCTCTCTTCAGCGAATTGTCCAAGGTATTGAACGTAAGACATTTAACAATGCTTTTATTGATGAATGTCCGAAAATGGAGGTTATGCTCAATGAGGTATCAATAATGAAAGATATATTAAAGAAAATCGAAGAAGAGGCAGATTAAAAATGTATTTGGTTAGCTACAGCGCCCAGCTCAAGCCCGGCATCCCCTGGATCAGTCCCAGCTTGGTGCAGTAGTCCCCGAACAGGGCCAGGGAGGCCATCTCCTGTGGCCCCAGGTCGTAGCCCAGGGTGGAGAGGTAGCTTTCCACGCCGTCGCGGTCGATCCAGTTCTTGATGCCCGGGAGTTCGGCGATCTCGTCCAGGGACTCGTGGCACGAGGCCTTGCAGTGCATCAACGCCGCGTGCACGTCCGCCAGCAGCTCCCGCTGGGCCTCATTCAACCCCCGCCTGACGATCCAGACCGCGAACACGAAGGGCAGGTTCGTGTGCCGCTTCCATTCATCCGCCAGATCGATGAGCTGCCAGCCCTGTGGCGGGTTCAGGTAGTTGCGCAGCGCAAAGTTGCCGATCTCCAGAAATGGACGCCCGTATTCAAGGCCCGTGCCCGGTTCGATGTCGCACCAATCGGCCTCGGGCAGCTTCCAGAAATACTTCCAGAGGACCTTCAGCAGCGCCATCGAGCTGGCCGTGGCGCTGGTCACGCTGATGGCGTTGCCGTGAGTCTTCATCCAGGCGGGAAGATCGCACAGAGGCACGGGGCTGACCAACAGCACGCTCTTGACCGGGCCATGGGAGGCGGTGATGGAAAGATCAGGCAGCAGGCGATAGCGTTCGGCGTCGCGCAGGTATTCGAAGGCCGAGGCCGGGGCCGCATCCAGTGCGCCTTGGGCCAACAGGGCGTTCATCTCGGAGGGATGCCCGGAGATGTATTCGATGTCCTCGGTGGCCGGGAAGATCCGCTTCAGGTGATGATACAGGGGCAGCACGTTCAGATAGCTGATTTGCCCGATGCGCAGGGTATGGTTGCTCATGGGCTGTGGGTAGCCGAAAACGACCAGCGATGGAAGTTTTTTGTGTCCTCCGGGAGTACGTTTGACGCACCACGTCAGGCCCCTGATGCTTGCGCACCAGGGGCCTATAATTCTTCCAGATTCTAGATCGTCAGCCCGAGGTACACGCACCAGAATCCCATCAGGCCCGTGCCGGCGTACAGGACTGCAAGCTTTGGGTACCATTCGATCAGCGTTGCCCTGTTCCAGTCGATCATCCAATCCTCGCTTGGTTGTGGGTGGCAGAGAGGGGGCGAAAGGGACGAGCTGATCCTGACAGAAATGATCGGGCCGAGGTGCCGGGGCCGTGACAAGTGCAGGGAAGTTCGGTGTCGGGCAGGCCTCTCAGGATTTCGTCGGTCACGAAAAAGGCCCCCGATGCTTGCGCATCAGGGGCCTGAAAACAGCCCTCGGGCTGTGATGGACAAAGGGAACTAGACGAGCTGGCTCATCAGGTATTCCTTGATGACATTGATGCTCAACTCGCCGTCGAGCTCGATGTACTTGAAGGTGGCGTTCGGCATGTTCTTGTAGAACAGGCAGCCGGCCATGGTACCGGTGGTCTCGTCGTAGTAGATGTCGTGGCGCTTGTTGATGGCGTCCGCATCCTGGTCGTCGGCACGCGAGGACAGGGCACCACCGCACACGCGGCACTTGTCGCCGTCGGGGGCGATGACCGGGATGCCGATGTTGTTGGGGTGGTTGGGGTTGTTCTCGCAGAGGCGGCGACCCATGATGCGGTCCCTGGCGATGTTGCGGGGCAGCTTGATCTCGATGACGTAGTTCAGTTCAACGTCGTCCTTCTGCAGGGCATCCCAAAGCTTCTCGGCCTGCACCAGGGAGCGGGGGAAACCGTCGAGCAGCCAGCCGTTCTTGGCATCGGCCAGAACGTCCAGGACCATCGGGATGGTGATGTCGTCAGGAACGAGCTCGCCCTTGTTGATGTATTCCTTGGCCTTCATGCCCAGTTCGGTGCCGCCGCCGATGTGCTTGCGGAAAATGGCGCCGGACTCGATGTGGTCGAGGCCGTATTTGTCCTTGGCCAGGGTGCCCTGGGTGCCTTTACCGGAGCCGTTGGGGCCGAAAATCAGAATATTCACGAGGTTTCCTCCTACAAATTAAAAATTTCACAAAGCTACCTATCTCTTGCGACTGCCTCTGTCAATGGGCTCGGGCCGTTGGGACGAAAAGATACTGTGGTTCAACAGGGCTGCAGCCCTCGGCGGGGCTCAATCGCGTGCCCGCAGGTTGACTGAAAAGGCGATGCCCCGGGCGCTGAGTTTGGCCTGCTTGTGGCCTGGAAACTGGATGGTCTTGCCGCCTTGGCCCTCGCAAAAGGACACGTCCAGCCGGTTCAGGCTCTCGGCCAGGGGTTGGCCTGGTCCCAGGGCTTCCAGGCAGGCCTTGTACAGGCGCAGGCGCAGGGCCGCGGGCAGTTCTTCCAGATGGGGGCGGGGCAAAAACGTGGGGTCGGGCAAGGCCGCGAGCCTTTTTTGGACCTCGGAATCGAAGAATGCACGGTCCTGGCGGGAACCGCGCCACAGGCTGGCCACGGCTTGCAGAAAATTTGGGTTCTCCTGCACGAGCAACGGCAGGACGTTTTGTCGCATGCGGTTGCGCAGGTAGGCCTGGTCCTGGTTCGAGGGGTCCTCCACCCAGGGCAGGCCCAGTTCCCTGGCCTGGGACTCGATGTCCGCTCGTGGGGTCAGGAGCAGCGGGCGCAGGAGGCTCCGGGCAGGGTCGAAGCAGCGCATCCCGCCCAGCTGCGGCCAGCCCGACCCGCGCGTCAGGCGCATCAGCACGTCCTCGGCCAGATCGTTCAGCTGGTGGCCCTGGGCGATGAGGTCGGCAGCGGCCTCATTCCTGACGCGGGACAGAAAGGCATAGCGCGCCTCACGGGCGGCCTCTTCGATGCCCTTGCCGCCTGAGGTCCTGGTTACCACGTCCTCGCGGCCGGTGATGCAGGGCACCCCCAGGGCCTTGCAGAAGGCGTTGGCGTGGTCGGCCTCAAGGTGGGATTCGGGGCGCAGGCCGTGATCCAGATGGGCGGCCAGGAGCGTGCAGCCCAGGCGCGGGGCCAGGGCATTGAGGGTCGTGAGCAGCACCGCTGAATCCAGGCCCCCGGAAAAGGCGCAGACGATGGTTTTGTCAGTCAGCTGAAGCCCCGGTTCCTCTCGCAGGAAGCGTTCCACCTCCAGGCAGAAATGCGCCGCCTGGGGGGGCATCTCCTGCAAGGTTTGGGGGAGGCGGTCGGGGATGGGCATGGGGTCTCCGGTAGTGAATCATTCACCCTAGAAGACAGGAAGGGCAGAAATGGTGAGGTGCGGGGCGCGAGAAACGTTCAAGCTCGCAGCGTATTGATGCCATACGTAAGAGTTTGAACGTTTTGAGGCAACGAAGCAAGTTGCCGTTTATGCCCTTCCTGTCAAACGGGGATGTCCAGTTCCTTGAACATCGAGTCCAGGGCGTCGATGCCCCAGGCGCGCTGCTCGGCATCCGCATAGGTCACGCAGGAGCAGCGCATCCGTCCTCGGCCGCGCACCAGCAGTTCCAGGGTCACACTGTCCTCGCCGATCTCGATGCCAAAGGCGTGGGGCCCGCAATCGCCGGTGTGCTCGCGTTGCTCTGCACTCAGCATGTGTTCTGGCAGGTTCATCCAGAAAATGCCCTGCATGGAGGCAGGATCGGTCTTGGTGGTCAGGTGCTTCTGGAAACGCTCCAGATCGTCGGTGGCGAGTTCGTCAATGATATAGGAACGCATCTTGTCTGTCCTTCTGATCATAGGCGGCTGTTGAAGAGTGCATGATTGCCGCGTGGTTGTGATAATCAAATCCTGACGTACGTGAGAGTACGCCTCGGTCTTGATTGATCATTCTCCTTGCACGTGCATCTTCTTGAACGGCCTGTTGTTAATTATCCAAGGTTGTTGGTCATTATTTATTGCCCGTCGTCTATGTCGCCCCCGTCCGGGGGCAGCGTACAGTCTCGTTGTCGGGCCAGGCCCGGCTTGCGCTCCAGGTGGGCGTCACCGGGGATCTGCTCCTGGTCCAGGTTGAACATGCGGCGCGTGGCGTCGATGAAACGTTCGGCCTTGCCTTCTTCCTGGGTGCGGCGTTTCAGAAAATTGATGGGCTCGTGGTAGAGCTTGTGCACCAGCGAGGCGACCAGTGTTTCCAGGGCCTCCTCGGTCTCCCGGGGCAGGTCCGGGCCAAGGCGCTTCAGGGTCTTGGCCAGTTCGCGGCGGCCGATTGTCTGGCCTTGTTCCAGAAGTTCCACGATGGTGGGCTTCAAATCCAGGGACTCCAGCCACAGGGCGAAGCGCGAGGTTTCGGATTCGATGATGGCTTCGGCCTTCACGGCTTCCTCGCGGCGCTGGGCCATGTTTTCCTCGACCACTTCCTTCAGATCGTCGATGTCGTAGAGGTAGACGTTGTCCAGGGCGTTGACGTCCGGGTCGATGTCGCGTGGCACGGCGATGTCGATGAAGAACATGGGCCGGTTCTTGCGCGCCTTGAGCACGGGCTTGATGTCCTTGGCGTGGATGATGGCCTCGGTGGCGCCCGTGGAGGAAATGATGATGTCCGCCTCGGGCAGGCGTTGCAACAGCTCGCTGAACTCGATGGCTCGGCCCTTGAATCGTCCGGCCAGTTCCTCGGCCCGGGAGAAGGTCCGGTTGGAGACCAGCACTTCCTTGATGCCCGCGTTGACCAGATGCATGGCGGCCAGTTCGGCCATTTCGCCCGCACCGATGAGCAGGGCGGTGTTCTCGCCCATGTCGCCGAAGATCTTCTTGGCCAACTCCACGGCCGCATAGCTGATGGACACCGCCGATGAGGCGATGGCCGTCTCGGTGCGCACGCGCTTGCCCACGGTGAAGGCCTTGTGCAGCAGACGGTTCAGGACCACGCGCGAGGTGCCGTGTTCCACGGAGTTGCGGTAGGCGTCCTTCAGCTGCCCCAGGATCTGTGGTTCGCCCATGATCATGGAGTCCAGGCTGGAAGCCACGGTGAACAGGTGGCGTACGGCGTCCAGGCCGGTGTGCACATAGACGTGGGGTGAAAGGGTGTTCACGTTGCCGTCGCAGGCCTTTGCCCAGAACTCAAGAACGGTCTCAGGGGGTGTGCCCGGATCCGCAACAGCCAGTATTTCCACGCGATTGCAGGTGGAAAGCAGGACGGCTTCGGAAACCGGGCCGGTGTCGGTCACGAGCCCCAAGGCCCGGGGATCGCAATCCGTCAGGGCATAGGACTCGCGGATTTCGACGCCCGCAGTCTTGTGGTTGAGTCCGATGAGGTAGAGAGTTTGATCCATAGGTTTGTACTAGAAATTATGGTGAGATTGAGTAAGGAAATTCACGCCCACGAGCGAGGCGATGGAGAACACGAAGACCAGCATTGCCAGTTTGGCCGCCTTGCCGCCGCGCCAACCCCTGGCCAGGCGCTGATGGAACAGGTAGGCGTAGAGCGTCCAGATGAGCAGCGAGACGATCTCTTTGGGGTCCCAGGTGAGCAGCTTGCCCCAGGTGAAGCGCCCCCAGACAAAACCGGCCAGCAGCCCCAGGGAATAGAGCGGAAATCCCCAGTTTACGGCCCATTTGTTGGCCAGATCAAAGGTGTTCAGGCTGGGCAGGTCCTTGTGGAATCCCTCGATTTTTTCCTTGGTCTTGATCTTTTTCTCGATGTTCAGGAACAATGCCCCGGCGGCGAAAGCCATGGCCAGCAGCGAGAGGCTCACGAACAGCGAACCGATGTGCAGTGTGAAGAACAGGCCAGAGAAGGTCTCGGGCATCTTGACCACACTGTCGGGCAGGGCGATGGAGGACAGATAGAGCAGCAGGGCCAAAGGCGAGGCCGCCAAGCCCATGAACTCCAGCTTCTTGCGCCAGGAGGTCACGAAGAACACCAGGAGCAGCATCCAGGCCATGAGGCTGAAATACAGCCCGCCCTGAGTGAAGGTCATCTGCTTGGTGCTGGCGAACATCAGGCCGATGCATAGGGTGTGCAGGGCGAATCCGCCGCCTGCGGTCAGTCCGGCCAGCCGCATCAGCGCAGGCTTGCGCTTCAGCATTGCAACCGGATACAGGGCCGCGCCGCTCAGGTATAATGCGACAACGCCTATCTCAATGAGATTAGCAAATTCCATCCAACAACTCCGCAATGCGCCCGGAGAGCGGCCCGGGCAGAAGGTTCGCAAGTTCGGTTTCCACGCCTTGCCGGTCCTGGGAAGCCAGCAGTACAAGCAGGTTCGAGGCGGTCAGGGCGCGAAAAAGGTCGCTGTTCTCAGCCGTGGGGAGGCCCATCCCGAGGACCAGTGGTCTGATACGCTCCATGAGCTGCAAAAACAAGCCATACTGGGGCCCAAAGTGTTCCTCCATTTCGGTGCGGATGCGCTTGGCCATGGCCGGGCTGGCCCCGCCGGTGGAGAAGGCCACGGTCAGAGGCCCCTGAGACACGGTGCTGGGCACGACGAAGGTGCTCAGCTGTGGGGCGTCGGACAGGTTGACCAGCAGGCCCCGTTCCCGGGCCAGACAGCCGATCTTGGCGTTGAGCGTGGCGTCGGAGGTGCAGGCGAACACCAGGTTGCGTCCCATCAGATCCGAGGGACGGAATTCGCGCTGCTCGAAACGTACGCCCGGAACCTTGGCCAGGGTCGCCATGCGGACGGAAGGGGCCTGGGTGTCCAAGACAAGGATGTTATTCGCCCCGCAGTCAGTCAGGGTACCAAGTTTTCGCAGGCCCACCTCTCCGGCTCCAACCACGAGGCAGGACAGGCACGATGAACTCAGAAATGCAGGATAATGTCGCATCGCGGTTACATAGCAGAACCATCGTGCATCTGCAAAAGGAGATAATGACGGTTCGGCGCGGGGCTGGTCCTTGCCCCGTTGGCCTATCTGCGATAGTTTCCGGGCTGTTGTCCAACGTCTCCAGCAAGCGACGGAGTCCATGCCCGACACCCCGGCCCAGCGCCATCTCGTGATCCAACTCGCCCGGTTCGGCGATCTGATGCAGACCAAGCGGCTCATGGCCACGCTCATGGCCGATCCCGGGCTGGAGGTTCATCTGGCCGTGGACCGCTCCATGGCCGAATTGGCCGCCCTGGTCTATCCCGGGGTCGTGGTGCATGCCCTGACGGCCCATGCCTCGGGCGTGGGCACGGCGGCCCAGGCCGCCGCCGCCAATCTGCCCGTGTTTGCCACGTTGCGCGACCTGGATTTCGAGCGGGTCTACAACCTCAATTTCTCCGGCCTGAACGTGGCCGTCTCCGGGCTGTTCGATCCGGCCATCGTAGTCGGCTACCGCCTGGAGCACGGGCATGAGCGCCGCGGCCTGTGGCAGGACATGGCCATGCGCTGGACGCGGTACAGGCGTTTCGCCGGGCTGAACCTGGTGGATTTCTGGGGCCTGTTCGCCGCGCAGCCCGTGACCCCGGGCGCGGTCAATCCCATTGCCCAGCGTGGCGGAAAGGGTGTGGGTGTGGTCCTGGCCGGGCGTGAGACGCGCCGTTCGCTGTCGCCTGGGGTCTTGTCCACTTTGGCTGCCGCCGTGACCCAGGGCATCCGCGCCGAGCGGGTGGTACTGCTGGGTTCCAAGGCCGAGCAAGGCCTGGCCAAGGAGATACTGAGCGTCCTGCCCTCGGCCATCCGCGCCAAGACCGTGGATCGGGTGGGGCTTACGGATTGGTCCGGGCTGATCGACGAGCTGACCGGCCTGGACGCCGTACTGACCCCGGACACCGGGACCATGCATCTGGCCGCGCATCTGGGGGTTCCCGTGCATGCCTTTTTCCTGTCCTCGGCCTGGTGCTGGGAGACCGGCCCCTATGGCATGGGCCACCGTGTCTGGCAGACCGCCGAGGGCTGCGCCCCCTGTCTGGAGTCGGCCCCGTGTCCGTATGCGGTGAAATGTGCGGCTCCGTTTGCCGCCCGCGATCTGGTTCGGCACCTGTCCGGCAACGCGGCCTTCGAGATTCCCGAGGGGCTGCTGGGACTGGTCAGCGGATTCGATCCGCTGGGCGTCGTCTATCGCCCGGTCCTGGGCGAGGACCCGCTTGCCCCGCGCCGCCTGAAGTTCAGGCAGTTGATCGGCTCCTGGCTTGGCCTGCCCATGGGTGGGGACCCGGATCATGAGCTGGCCTGCGAGCTGTTCGAGGAGCAGGACTGGATGCTGGACCGCGGCGTGTTGCCCACTGATCTGTTCGAATTCATGAAGAACTCCGAGAGGGACCAGGCATGACAGTGACCCCCGAGACCCCCCCCACGCGCCCGCTGCGTGTGCTTGTCGTGTTGCCCCTGTATGGCGGTTCGCTGTCCGTGGGGCGCTACTGCGTGCGTGCACTTCGTTCCCTGGGGCATCTGGTGGATGTGTTCGAGGCCCCGGCCTTTCATCCCGCGTTCACGGCGCTGAAGGATTTGAGCGTCTCCTCCCAGAACCTGGGGCAGTTGGAAAACGGTTTTTTGCAGGTGGTCTCGCAGGCCATTTACGCCAAGGTCGAGAGTTTCGAGCCGGATCTGGTGCTCTCCCTGGCGCAGGCCCCGCTGGATTCGCAGACCCTGCGCAGGCTGCGCAAGGACGGGGTGGCCACGGCCATGTGGTTCGTTGAGGACTTTCGGATCTTCACCTACTGGAAGGGCTTTGCGCCGTTGTACGATGCCTTCGCCATCATCCAGGAGGACCCGTTCTTCGAGGAATTGGAGAAGGTGGGCCAGCCCAATGCCGTGTACCTGCCCCTGGCCGCCGATCCCGACTTCCACAAGCCCCTGGAGTTGTCCAGTGTGGACTGCAGGACCTTTGGCTCGGATCTGTCCTTCATGGGCGCGGGCTATCCCAACCGCCGCCAGGCCTTCCGCCAGCTCATCAGGTATGACTTCAAGCTTTGGGGCACGGAGTGGGACGGCGATCCCACCCTGGAGCGTCACCTGCAACTGGGCGGCAGGCGCATCACCTCCGAGGAGTGTGTGAAGATCTTCAACGCCTCGCGCATCAACCTGAACCTGCACTCCAGCGTGCAGAGCGAGCAGCTGGTCAGCAGGGGGGATTTCGTCAACCCACGCACCTTCGAGCTGGCCGCCTGCGGGGCGTTCCAGCTGGTGGACGAGCGCGGGCTGCTGTTCGACATGTTCCATTCGGACGAACTGGCGACCTTTGACAGCATGCCGGACCTGATGGAGAAGATTGATTATTACCTGACGCACTCCGAGGAGCGGACACAGATCGCCCAGCGCGGGCGCGAGAAGGTGCTGGCCGAGCACACCTATGCCCATCGCATGCAGACCCTGATCGATTTCATCGCCTCGCGCCGTCCGGGCTGGCCCACACCGCGCCGCAAGGCCGCGGACACCATGAAGGATTTCCCGCAGGACCTGAAGGAACAGCTCATAGCCCTTCTGGACAGGCTGAACCTGCCCAGCACCGTGTCTTTCGAGGACCTGATCGCCGCAGTGCGTCGGCAGAGCGGAAAGTTGTCGGATATCGAGACCGCCGTGCTGTTCCTCGATGAATGGAAGAAGCAGTACGGCGGCAAGTAGGCCTTTCCTGGAATTGATATGGGAAACTTTTGTTTCTTGGGGAATTGCCCATGCCTGATTTCGGACCCCTTCCCAGCGAGATCGAAACCCCCTGCGTGCTCGTGGACAGTGAGCGGCTGAGCGCAAACATCGCACGTGTGGCCGCCATCGGGCGGCGCTTCGGCCTGGCCGTGCGCCCGCACATCAAGACCCACAAGAGCGTGGAGATCGCGCGCATGCAGATGCGGGCCGGGGCCTGCGGTGTCACGGCGTCCAAGGTGGACGAGGCCCTGGTCTTCGTGCGCGCCGGGATTCCCAGTGTGACCTGCGCCTATCCGGTGATCGATGGGGCCAAGCTGGACCGGCTGTTGGCCGCGGGAGCGGAGCATGGCTGCGATGTGCGTTGCCTGGCGGACTCGGAGGCGGGCGTCACGGCCCTGCATCAGGCGGGTCGGCGGAGTGGGCGGGTGGTTCCTGTCTTGCTGAAGATCGACGTGGGCCTGCATCGCTGTGGCGTGGCGACTGATTCCCCGGCTGTGGCACGGTTGGGCGCGCGCATTCACAACTCACCGCACCTGGAGTTCAGGGGTATCCTGTCCCACGCCGGTCAGGCCTACGCGGCCAAGGATGCTGCCGAGGTCCGCGCCGTGGTCAGGACCGAAGCCGCACTCATGCGCCAAGCCAGGGCCGTGCTGGAAGGGATTGAGCTGCCCGTGCCCGAGGTCAGCGTGGGCAGCACACCCACGGTGCTGGCCAGCGACGACTACGAAGGCATCACCGAGATTCGGCCCGGGAACTATGTGTTTCTTGATCGAACACCGGTGCGTCTGGGGTTGGCAAAAGAGAGCGAGGTGGCTTTGACCGTGCTGGCCAGCGTGATCAGCGCCAACGACGATTGGTTGATCATCGACGCCGGGTCCAAGACCCTGTCCAGCGATGGCGGGGCCCATGGGGCCGGAGCTGTGGACTTCGGGCTGGCCTATCCCGTGCGAGGGGATGGCTCCCTGGGCATGGCCCTGAGCATCGGGCGGCTCTCCGAGGAGCACGGCTGGATCAGGAGAGGCAACTCGGATCTGACCATCGGCGGCAGGGTCCGCATCCTGCCCAATCATTCCTGCGTGGTGGCCGGCCTCAGGGAGCGAATGCTGTTGGTTGGCCCCGCAGGCGCGTCGCAGGAATTGCGCGTTGACGCTCGTGGCCGGATTCGCTGACCAACTAGTCCTTGCCCACCAGGATCTTCACCAACTCCCGCATCTTGCTTTCCAGTCCTCCCAACACCCCTGCCAGTTGCTGCGGCTCCAGGCCCAAGGCCGACCACGCACCTTGGGACAGGGGTGGGATCAGGGGCACGTCCGCACTGGGAATCACCAGGGTTCGGGCGATGATATCCGCCAGGTGCAGGATGCGCGCGCCTTCGGGGTGCTGGGCTTCTTCGGGGTGATGATGGTGCGCCACGGCCTCTACGATCTGGTAGGGGATGTCCCACTTGCGCAGGATCATGGCCCCGAACCGGGCATGATTGAAGCCGAGAATCGCTTCCTCGGCAATGTGAGGCACACTGTGATGCAGCATGGCGTTCAGAGCCTCGGCATGGTGAGGCAGGGACTTGGCCAGGGCCAGCTTGCCGATGTCGTGCAGCAGGCCCGCCAGGAAGTGCCGTTCCGGTCCAGGCAGTCCGCACAGTGTGGCCAGTTCCCTGGAAATCACTCCCGTGGCCACGCAATGCTCCCAATAGACATCCATATTGAAGTGCTTGGGCGGCAGCTCGTTGGCCATGTTCAGAACCATGCGCCCCAGGGCCAGGGCGTGCAGTTGTGAGGTGCCCACGACGGACACGGCGCGGGGGATGGAATCGATCTTGGTGGGAAAACTGTAGAAGGCGCTGTTCACGATGTGCAGCAGGATCGTGGAGAGGCTGGGATCCAGGCCGATGACTTCGGCCACGTCCTGGGCCGAGGACCTGGGGTCCAGGGTGACGCGTTCCAGCTGGACGGCCACCTCGGGCAAGGCCGGGAGGGAGACGCTCTCGGCGAGTCCCTTCATATCCGGTTTTTCCTGGGGAACGGCGGGTTGGCCCAAGTTGTCTTCTCTGGGGCGGAAATCCTTGGGGCGGACCGCTATTTCCCTGGACAGGGCATTGATGCCCGCCTCCAGCAGCATGGCGGTCAGGGGATGCTTCAGGTCATGCTGGCGCAAGAGGGATTTCAGTAACTGCTCGGCCTGTTCCATGGTCTGTGGGACAGCGGCGGGTGCGTTCTCGGGCATGGGCTTCTCCTTGTGACGGAGTCAAGAGGATCAGGATGCGCATGGCACATGAGGTTTCCTGATTGTATACTGCCCTTTGGGGAAGAGAAGCGCAAGACAATTGCAGTGTTGCCCGTGAGGGCGTGCATGGCGCGGTGCGGATTATCTGCGCTTGGTCAGGTTCTTCCACCAGGCACTGAGCTTGGGTTCCTGGCCCTCGTCCCTGGGGCGGTAGAAGCTTTTCCCCTGAACCTCGTCGGGCAGGTACTGCTGGGGCACCCAGCCGCCCTGGAAATCATGGGGATATTGGTAGCCTTCCTTGTAGCCCCATTCCTGTTGCAGCTTGGTGGGGGCGTTGCGCAGGTGCAGGGGCACGGGCCGGGTCCCGTTCTTGCGCACCTCGGCCGAGGCGTAGCGGTAGGCCATGTAGGTGGAATTGCTTTTTTTCGCCAGCGAGAGGTAGACGACGGCCTCGGCCATGGGGATGAAGCCCTCGGGCATGCCCACGAACTCCACGGCCTGTTGACAGGCCACGGCCATTTGCAGGGCCTGGGGGTCCGCTAGGCCGATGTCCTCCCCGGCCGAGAGGATCAGGCGCCGGGTCACGAAGCGAGGGTCCTCGCCGCTTTCTAGCAGACAGGCCAGATAATAGACCGCCGCATCCGGGTCCGAGCCGCGGATGGACTTGATCAGCGCACTGGCCAGCTCATAGTGCGAGTCCCCGTCCCGGTCGCCGCGGATCACCATTTCCGGGAGCAGGACCTGGAGTTTTTCGGGCTGGCGCTGGTCCTCGGGCATCTGAGCTGCGTATTCCACGAGGTTCAGCAGGGTGCGGGCGTCGCCGTGGCCCACCGAAGCCAACACTGCCAGGCTCTCCTCCGGGATGTCGGCCTTCAGGGCCAGGGCTCCGCGTTTGGCGATTTCCTGTAATTCGGCGCGCGTCAGGGCGCGCAGCTTGTGCACGTGCAGCCGCGAGAGCAGCTGGCGCGTCACCGAGAAGGATGGGTTTTCGGTGGTGGTGGCCAGCAGTGTGACCTCGCCGGACTCCAGGATGGGCAGGAAGAAGTCCTGCTGCGCCTTGGAGAAGCGGTGCAGTTCGTCCAGGATCAGCAGGCGCACGCCCCCCTTGATGCGTTTGCGGAGCTCGACCAACCCGGCCTCGGGCGCGGAGACGCGCACAAACGCCAGGCCGCTCTGCGCGGCCATCAGCATGGCCAGGGTGGATTTTCCGCAGCCCGGCGGGCCGATGAACAGCTGGCTGGACAGGCGGTCGGCCTTGCCCATGGCCTCGATGGTGGCCCGGATGTGGGACTGGCCGATGAATTCGTCGAAATTGCGGGGGCGGACCTTGTCCGCCAGCGGCTGGGTCGGCGGGGGATCGCCAGGATTGCGCGGGTTCTCAAGCATGTTGGCCTCCCCACCAGAACAGGGACAAGGTCGCCAGGGCGGCGGTCTCCCAACGCAGGACGCTGGGCCCCAGGCTGATCGGGCTGAAGCCGGCGTCCATCAGGGCCTGGGCCTCACCCGGGGCAAAGCCGCCCTCGGGCCCGAGTACGCACAGCGCGTCGCCACCCGCTGTCACTTCGGAGGGCGACAAGGGAGCACCTGCGCGGCGGTCCTCATGCAGCACGAAGGTCCGCTCGAAATTCTTGCCGGCCTCGATCAACTCCTTGAGGCCGCCGGGCAGGGTCCTGAGCTCCGGTAGCCAGGGATTGCCGCATTGCTTGGCCCCGGCCATCAGCTTGCCGGACCAGGTCTCCTTGGGGGCGTCGGGGACCCGGCCCTGGCTATGCTCGGCCTGCCAGAACCACAGCCCACCTGCCTGGAGCTCCACGGCTTTTTCCAGCAGCCAGCCCCGGCGCAGGCCTTTGGTCCAGCCCAAGGCCAGGACCACGCGCGGCGACGGAGCCGGGGTTTCAACAACGGACAGAGGGGTCAACCCCACGCGGTTTTTGGCGACGTCGTCCACGCGGAAGGTTCCTTCCCGGCCCGCACCGTCGATGAGGTGCACCTGGGCGCCCGGGCCAAGGCGCAGGACTCTGGAGAGGTGATGGGCTTCCTGGCCCGTGAGGGCATACGGCTCAAGCCAATGCCCGGTATCGAGGAAAAAGGTATGCATGCTGTTTATCGGGGTTGAATGGACAAAAAGGCTGCAGTTTTTCTAGCCTGCGGGGAAACGAAGGGCAACCGTTTTCAGGGAGGTTCCCTAGGGCTGGGGGCATTCCTTGGGCAGCCGGATGATGAAGGTCGCCCCCTGGCCGGGGCGTGAGCGCACACTGAAGGTGCCGTGGTGGTTTTGGGTGATGATGAAGTAGGAGACCGACAGCCCCAGTCCGGTGCCCACGCCTGGGGCCTTGGTGGTGAAGAAGGGCTCGAAGACGCGTTTGCGGATTTCCGGGGCCAGCCCCGGGCCGTTGTCCTGGACCTCGATGCGCACGTGGTCCTTTTCATCACGTGTGCGCAGGGTGATGACGGGGGCGTGGGGGATATCCGTCCAGTCCGCGAGGGCGTGGGCGGCGTTCTTGAACAGGTTGAGGAGCACCTGTTCGATCTCGGTGATGGTCACCGGAATCAGGGGAAGGTCAGGCGCATAGTCTTTTACGATTTCTATCTTTCTGAAATCATATAGTTTCTTGAGATCGTAATCGCTTGAGGAAAGATTGAGCACCGTGTCGATCAGGGGGTTGATGCTCGTTTGCACCAGCTGGGATTCGCTCTTGCGGGAGAAGTCCAGCATATTGCGGATGATGGACGAGGCCCTGATGGCCGATTCCCGGATGCCGAGCAGCATCTGGTCGATCTTTCTTGCCGTCATGTAGCCCGCAAGGCCCTCCAGGGTGATCTGATTCTCGGCCGCGGCCTTCAAGTTGGCGGGCAGGGCGGGGGAGATGCGCCGTTCCAGGTTCTGGATGCCCTGCAAAATGGCCCCAAGGGGGTTGTTCAATTCATGGGCCATGCCTGCGGCCATGCCTCCTACGGACATCATTTTTTCGGTCTGGATCATGATTTCTTCAATGCGTATCCGATCGGTCACATCGTCGATGCGGATCACGGCCCCGCCCTGGCCTGCGGCAAGCAGGGGGGAGACGGTGACGTCCTCGTAGCGTACCTGCTTCTCGGACTGGAAGGGGACTTTGGAGGCCTGGTATGATTTTTCCCTGGCAACGGCCCGGGTGATGAGGCTCCGCAATTTTTGGAGTCCGGGCAGCGCCTCGAACAGATCCATGCCTTGCGCCTGATCGGCGAAGATGCCTGTATCGATTTCGGCCCGTCTGTTCCAGTGCAGCACTCGGCACTGCGAATCGACGCCCACCACGAGCGAGGGCTGAGAATCGATGAGACCTTGGATGAAGCGTTGGGAATGCTGCAGATACTCTTCAGCGAGCTTTCTGTCCGTGATGTCCATGGAGATGCACAGCACGGCATGGTCGCCGGTGCGTGACGCCACATAGGGCAGCTTGGTGGTTTGGGTCCAGATTTGTCTGCCTTCCAGCTGCCGGGATTCCTCCGGAATGAACAGGGCCTGGCCCTGGGTGATGACCTGGCGGTCGGAGTCCAGGGTCTTGCGGGCTTGCTCCGGGACTGGATGGACGTCCGCAAGGAGTTTGCCCGTCAATTGCTCCACGGTGGTGCCCAACCGCTCAGCCACGGCCTTGTTGGCGAGCAGGAAGCGGCCCTGGGCGTTCCGGGCGGAGATGGCGTGGGGGATGGTGTCGATGATTTGCCTCAGCCCGGCCTCGCTTTTTTCCAACTCTGCCTGGATCCTTCTGCTCCGTGAAATGGCGATCAGCAGGGCGATGATGATGCAGGTCATGAAGGTCAGCAGGGCGACGATGACGAAAATCTTTGTCCTGTGCTCTTGGTATAGGGACATGGGCTTGTTGATGATCTCGCTGCCCGGGGGCAGGGAGGACTCGGGGATGTTGAAACGGACCAGGAGGTCGTGGTCGAACATGGGGATCGCGGGGGGGGTGGAGACCACCGGGATGTCCTTCACCGGCTCTCCGGACAGGATGCGCAGGGCGAGCTTGGCGGCGGTTTCGCCCTGGGTCCTGCCCGTGGTCATCATGCCGCCCACGATGCCGTGCCCCAAGTTGAAATCCCAGGCACCATACACGGGGACACTGGCGGTGGAGGTGATCAGGTGCGCGGACTCGTCGTATTCGAAGAACTGTCCGCTGCTGTCCCGGAAGAGGGGGGCCAGGAACAGGACGTCGCCCTCGCGAAGTGTCCTGACGGCGGTCAGCAGTTCCCGGATGGTCATGCTATCCCAGATGATGAACTCCATATCTTGATAGCTCTTGGCCGTGATTCTTTCGGCCTCGGCGCGCACCCGCAGACCCGTGGGGGTTCGGTCCACGATCATAATCAGCCGCTGCATATTGGGATGCAGCTTGCGGATCAGTTCGATGTTGGCCGTCAGGTCGGCATCCTCACGGACCCCTGTGGAGAGGGCAAGCCCTTGGAGGTCTGCTGGTTTGAGATAGTTGATGCCGCAAAAGACGATGGGCACACCGGGAAACAGCTCATCCCGGTTGGCCTGGATGAAATCCAGGGCGTTGTTGTCCGAGGCGATGACCAGGTCGTAGCGCATGAAACTGTATTTCAGCGACAGATACTCGGTCAGCATCTTCTGGTAGCTGTCGCTGAAAACGTGCTTTGTATCCATGTATTCATGGTGCAGCTTGATGTTCTCGGAGGAAGCGAACACCGACTCAATGCCTGCGACGATGTCGTCGCTCCATTTGTATCCGCGGTGATAGGAATTGAGGATCAGGACTGATCGTTCGCCGATGATTGGGGCTAAAGTATTGGGTGTTTCGTCAGCCCGAGTGATTTGCGGGGTGAGCAATAGCCCTGCCAGCAGGCAGAGTGCACAAAGGGCGGCAAGGCCTCGTGTGGGGTTGAAGGAAGGACCGTGTGGTGTCTCATGGAGGATCATTGCGTGGGATCCTGTTTTTCTCCGGCGGTTGTGGGCATGTTGCAGTATGCCATCAATTCGCCTTGAAATACAAGACTGCTGAGGGGGAGACTCTGTGCGTAGGGTGGGGGTTGCCACGCAAAAGGCCCCGCCGTGCAGCACGGCGGGGCCCGGAATGATTGCGAAACTTGTGCGGGTTAGAGTTTGATGCGGGCCGTGCCCTGGGTGTAGAAAGGCAGGTCGGCCTTTTTGCCCGTGAGCTTCTTGTTGCCCTTGCCCAGCAGGAATTCATCCTGCGCGGCGTGTTCGGACTTCACATAGGCCAGAGCCACCGAGTGCCCCAGGCTGGGGGCGAAGGAACCGCTGGTCACCCGGCCGACTTCTTCGCCCGAGGGCAGCAGTACCGGATCGTCGTGGCGCGCGGCACGCCGGCCTTCCAGGGTCAGGGGGATCAGGCTTTCGCGGACATCCAGGGCGTGGGCCTTGCCGATGTAATCGGCCTCGGATTTCAGGAAAGAGCCCATGCCCGCCTCGGCGGGGGTGTGGTGCTCGTCCAGGTCCTGGCCGTAGAGGGCCATGCCCATCTCCAGGCGCAGGGTGTCACGTGCGCCAAGGCCTGCGGGCTTGACGCCCGAGATGGAGGCCAGCTTGTTCCAGAGCTTGAGGGCCTTGTCTTCGCGCAGGTAGAGCTCGTATCCCAACTCGCCGGTGTATCCGGTGCGGCTGATGAGCAGCGGGTCGCCGTCGAACTCGTCCTTCTTGCAGGAAAAATAGGACAGAAAGCTCCAGTCCTCGCCCATCAGGCGATTGAGGACCTTGCAGGCTTCTGGGCCTTGGAGATCGATCTTGGCCGTCATGTCCGAGATGTTCTCGAAGAACATGTCCTCGGGCAGGTGGGACTTGATCCAGGCATAGTCGCCATCCGAGCGGGCGCCGTTGACCACGAGCATGTATTCGTTGTCGGCCAGGCAATAGACGATCAGGTCATCCAGTATGCCGCCCTGTTCATTGAGCAGGAAGCCATAGCGGCAGCGCCCGGGACCCAGGGTATTCAGGTTATGGGTGACGATGGATGCCAGCGCGGATTTGGCCTTGGCGCCCATGAGCTTGAATTCACCCATGTGGCAGATATCGAAGATCGAGGCCTTGGTGCGGGTGTGGTGGTGTTCTTCCAGGATGCCGGTGTATTGCACGGGCATGTCCCACCCGGCAAAGGGGACCATCTTGGCGCCATGTTCCACATGCCAGGCATGCAGAGGGGTTTTCAAGAGATCTGACAACGGATCCTCCTAGGGGAAAGGGAGAAGGGTGGCATTCAGCGTGCGCATGCCTTATACAGCATGAGCCCGCGGCTTGTCACCCTGTTCTGTGCGAGACTTGCGGATGGAGTTGAATTCGTCAAGCTGGGCGACCAGACGGCCGTAGTTGCGGCGGACTTCCAGTCCGTATCCGGAGAGGGGATCTTCCTTCTGGGAAACGTATTTGCGCACCAGGTAGGGGTCGTGCAGAATGTTTTCCACGATGGCGATGACTCGATCCACAAGCTCCTCAAAATAATTCACTATTTCAAATTTGAGCTGGTGCAGGATCTCGTTCATGGTCTCCAACATCTCCAGATACCCGATACGCTGACCGCGGTGCATGCGTCGGCTCAGGTTCTCCAGGAGCTGGGTCTTTCTGGCCTGCTGGATGTAGCTGTATTTGGACCAGACCTCCTGGTAGAGGTCGTTCAAGGTGTTGAAGACTTCATAGTGCTCGGGATTGAGCAGATAGTTGTCCAGGACCTTGACCACGTTGGAGTAGAAATCGTCGGTGTAGCCGATGATCCGGCGCTGGTGCTTGGAGAGCCAGGCGAACAGGAATTTCAGGCGCTTTTCGTCCGTGTCGGTGTTTTCCACCACTTCGTTGCGCTTGTAGACGATGCGCCCCGTGAATTCGCCGCGAACGATGTCGTTCAGGCGCAGGAACATGTTGGAGGCGTCCTTGATGATGTTCACCCGGTCGTTGATCCTTCCGGACAGGGGATGGATCACTTCCTGGCGCAGCACGGACAGGGCACGGTCCTGGCGGACGTTGTCTGCATTGTATTTATGCTGGCGGTAGACCACGCGCAGGATCACCACGCGTTTTTTCTTGTCCACGAAGTAGCGGCCCTGGCCAAGCATGCGCAGGGCGTCCTTCATGTCCGGGTCCACCTGGACCAGGGCAATCTTCTCCACCCTGGGATAGCGCTTGGACAGCGGGTGCGAATAGAGCGTGGTGATGGTGCGGTCGCTTTGGCCCAGCACACGCACCATGAAGTCCTCGCCCATGCGCTGCAGGCGGCGCGAGAACAGGGCGCTTGAAGTTCGGCGCTCGGAAACGATGGGGAATCCGTAGAGTTCCATCATGAACTGGTAGACGAACAGGCGGTTCAATTCATAGCGCACGTTGTCGCCCACCGAAAATTTGCCGATCTTCAGGCCGTAGCGTTTGATCTCCGTGTCCAGATCCGAGGGCAGGGAGGCATAGACCCCCGCCAGATGGAAGTTGCCGCCCTTGTCCTTGGCAAGGACATGGGCCCTGTCCATCTCCAACAAGTATCTGAGCACTTTCGGGTAGTTTTCAAGGGCGGTCAGGTCCTGGCGCACGAAGTCTTTTTTGAAGTCGTCCTGGAGGTACTTGGGGAGGCGGTGCAGGAAGGCCTGCCTATTCTGGGTTTGCACGGCGCGTTCCAGGGGGCAGGCATGGTCCAGGCCGATGTCGGATTCGCCCAGCAGGTCGTGCAGGATATCGAACTGGAAGATCTCGGAGAAGTAGCTTAGGGGGCGGCCCAGGGCCACCATGGAGAAACCCGGCAGATGGGCGTATTCGAAGGGGTCGGATTCAAAGGAAGGCAACAATTCCCGGGATTCGACCAAGGGGTAGTTCTCGGATTCGAAATAGGGCTTGAGCAGACAGTTCTTGACCTGGGTCCAATCGAGATAGCGCTTGAGTCCTGCAAGGGTGGCAATCTGAACGGGCACATCGTCTGCGCCTGCACTGTGCAGATTGAATTCCCTGACTTTTGTGAACGCCTGATCCCAATTGAATGTCATGCCCTTGCCTTGATGCCTCCGGTAGAGATGATGCGTCACAATCATAGTCCTGAGGTTGCCTGCGACGCCTTGGCTGTTAGTGTAGCTGGCCTGCCGGCTATTGACAATATAAAGTCGAGATAATGTATAAAAAATCTCACATGGGAAAATGCAGGTGCCGAAGCTGTTCAAACAGCCCGTGTTCGATGCCGTTGCCCATGATGCTGGGGTTGTTCTTTGCGCTGCGAATAGTTTTGGGTTATTGGCCGTGCCACGCTCGTGGACTCAGGGAGAGAGTTGTGTCTGGGGCTGATTCAACAGGAGGCAGCTGGAGCCGAAACGACGGCGATGTTGTCCCTTGGTTGCTGGAGGGGAGGCGAAACCGGGTGTTCCGCCCGGCGAGGACGTTCGCTGCGGTCGACGGTGTGGTTGTATCTCTTGCTGGGATGCGAGCGCCAGAGGGGCCGTCCGAGGCTCAAGCCCGGCAAAGGACGCTGCGCCTGGAATGGCCGCCGCCAGCGAAGGGTACGGTCCTGTCGCCGGATTGCGGGTCCCGGTCTGATTGTCAGCGCTTCTCTGCCGTCTTGCATTTCTGGGGTGCCAGGGCGATGGGTGGACATGGCAGAGACCGGGGAGGGGCAGGGTTTGCAACGGCCACCGCTTGATCGGACATCTACCCGTGGTGACAGGCGCAGAAAAAAGACTGTTCAATAGATCGTCGCTGGAGTAGTTTTCCAGACGGTCCGCAGGTGGACCATGGAAGGGAGCAAGACAGCGCTGCAATGGATTCCAATAGCCTAGAGAAATTCCTGAACGTCGTCGGCAGTGTGTTCGACGCCTACTCCTCGGTCCTGTTTCTGCCGGATGCGGGGGGAGGCGACGGCTTTGCCCTGGCAGCCAAATTCAGTCTGGGTGATCATATCGCCGACCAGACCGTCATCCTCCCCGGACAGGGATTGGTCGGCTGGATTCTGCGTAACCAGAAACCATTGCTGATCAACAATTTCGACCGCAGCAAAAGCCACCTCGGTTACTACGTCGACAATGCCGAGAACAATATCAAGGCCTTCATGGGCTGCCCTCTGCCTTTGGGTGGGGCCCTGTGTCTTGACTCCCGCAGGACGTATTCCTTCAGCGACAAGGATATGAAGATATTGGACTTGTTCGCCCGCTTGGCCTGCGATATCAAATCCAGCGTCTTCCGCGCCGACCAGGGCGAGGCCGAGCAGTGCTATTACAGCGCGCTGCAGGTGATCAGCGCCCTGCGCAAACACTATCCCCGTTGGTCCACCTATCTGGGGCATTTTCTGGGGGTCGTATCGCAGACCACCGGCTTCTCCTCCTGTTTCCTCGCCGAGCGGGACGAGTTGGGTAAGAGCTACTTCCTGGAAGGCGTCCCCGATGGCTTTTTCCCGCAAGGTGCGGAGACCCCGGATCGTCTGCCCATCAAGAGTGGGCTGATCGGCTGGGTCTTCAGCAGCGGGCAGCCCATGTTTTCGGGTGAAAAAGATTGCTGCCCGGCGGGACAGTCGCTTTTTGGCCGCAACCTGCCCACCCCCCCCCTGAAGAGTCTTGTCCTGCTGCCGCTCATGATCCACAAGAAGACCCGTGGCGTACTGGTCATGAGCCATACTGATCTGGTTCCGGTCACCCCGTCCATGAAGACTTTCGTGGAGATGGCCTCGGACAATCTTTCGCTGTTTCTGGAAAATCTCTATCTCCGCACCAGGTTGGCCCATCCCGGTAAATAGGCTGTCCCCTTTCGCTTTCTCTTGCCGTGCGGTTTTGAATTGTATATAGACATACATTATTAGAAGAATTTCTAGACTTTTATATAATAAACTTGTGGACAAACCCTAGAGTAAAAAGGGGAGATCCCATGATATTCAAGCATCTTCTGGGTCTGCTGGGCAAGGATTTGGCCATGGACCTGGGCACGGCCAACACCCTTTTGTACACGCCCAAGGACGGCATCGTGCTCAATGAGCCATCGGTGGTGGCCATGGATGCGTACAATGGGAACATCATTGCCGTGGGCAGGGAGGCCAAGGATTTCCTGGGCCGGACCCCTGACCGCATCAAGGCCATCCGTCCCCTGAAGGACGGCGTGATCGCGGATTTCGAGGTGACCAAGGAGATGATCTCCTTCTTCGTGAAGAAGGCCATCAAGGGCTTGTCCCTGATCAAACCCCGGATCGTGATCTGTGTGCCCACGGGCATCACCCAGGTGGAGAAGCGGGCGGTCATCGAATCGGCCCTGCAATCCGGGGTGCGCGAGGTGAAGCTGGTGGAGGAACCCATGGCCGCGGCCATCGGTGCCGGACTGCCCATCCATGAGCCCATCGGCAACATGGTGGTGGATATCGGTGGCGGGACCACCGAGGTCGCCGTGATCTCGCTTTCCGCCGTGGCCTACGCCGAGTCCGCCCGGGTGGCTGGAGACGAGATGAACGAGGCCGTGCAACGCTATTTCCAGGACAAGTTTCAGATGCTCATCGGCGAGAACCAGGCCGAACGCATCAAGATCGCCCTGGGTTCGGCCTATCCGCTGCCAGAAACACTGCGCGGAGAGGTCTCCGGCAAGAACATGGTGGACGGCACTCCGCGCCGCATCGAGATTACCGATGCCAATATCCGCGAGGCCATCCATGAGCCCGTGATGGCCATTGTCATGGCCGTGAAGCGCGCTCTGGAAAAGACCCCGCCTGAACTGGTGGGCGACATCGCCACCAACGGTTTGTTGCTGGCGGGTGGCGGCGCACTGCTCAAGGGGCTGGACGTGCTCCTGGCTCGCGAGACGAATCTGACCGTCATCGTTGACGACGATCCGTTGACCACCGTGGTTCGGGGCACCGGCCGAACCCTTGATGATCTCAAGACCTACAGCAAGGTCTACATCAACTAGCAGGACTGGGACCGAAGGCTTCAAGCCAATAATGATCGACAGGCGGCCTTCGGGCCGCCTTTTTTGCGGGGACTCTCCCCGGGAGGAAGCAAATGAGCGATTTCGTGACCCCCGTGTTGCTGGCCCAGGCCCTGACCGCCGTGTACGAGGCCGGGGAGCTGATCAAGGTAGCCCGAACCCGGCCCAAGACCATCACCATGAAGGGCCGCATCGATCTGGTGACGGAAACGGACCTGGCCGTTGAGAATCTTCTGAAGCAGCGCCTTGCGCCGGTCCTGCCCGACGCCGGATTCATGGCCGAGGAAAGCGCCGAGAGTCTTGAGCCAGGGGAACTGACCTGGATCATCGACCCCCTGGACGGAACCACCAATTTTGCTCACGGCCTGCCCATGGTGGCCGTCTCCGTGGGCCTGTGGCATGCGGGAAAGGTGGAAATGGGCATCATCTCCATCCCGTTGCTGGACGAGACCTTTTACGCCGTGCGTGGGGAAGGGGCCTTCCTGAACGGCGAGCCGATGCGGGTCACGGATACGATTCTGCCCGTCAACGCCTTGGTGGCCACCGGTTTCCCGTATTCCGTGGCAGAGGATGTTGAGAGCATCATCGCGGCCCTGGCCCGGGTGCTGCCCGCCACGCGTGGGGTGCGGCGCATGGGCGCGGCCGCCGTGGACCTGGCCTACACGGCCTGTGGCCGCCTGGATGCATTCTATGAGATGCGCCTGAAGCCATGGGATACGGCTGCGGGATGGCTGCTGGTGGAGGAGGCCGGGGGCGCGGTGACCCGGTTCGACGGCATTACTCCCTATACGCCCGGAGCCCCGGACATCCTGGTCAGCAACGGGCGGCTGCATGCCCAGTTGAGTGGTTTGATTCTCGGGCGGGACTAGCCTTTTTGCGAGGCTGGCCTTGGGGCGGGATTTGTCCCCCGGGCGGGGTCAGTCTTCGAGGGAGTAGATGTAGCCGCCTTCCCAGGCCGCGACCAGGGCCGGGGTCAGCATCTCCCGGAAATTGCCGATCATGGACTCCAACTCATCACGGTCGAGGTACATGCCGTCCATGACCTCGTCGGGGTTGGGCGAGGGCTCACCGACGACTCCGGCCGCGGCAAACAGGGTCACGAATTCCCAGTGGGTTTCCGGGCAGGCGGCGACCTCGGTCAGCAGGGTCAGGCTTGAGGCGCGGACCCGAAGTTCTTCCTCCAGTTCACGCAAGGCAGCTCCCTGGCGCGATTCGCCGGCCTTGACGTGGCCGGTGGCGGAAAGATCCCAGCGGCCTGGATATACGGATTTGGAGTGGCTGCGCCGTTGCAGGTAGACCCTGCCACCCTGGTCGTAGAGCATGACCAACACCGAGCGGTGCGGCAGACCCTGACGATGGGCCTCGTCCAAGGGCATGACCCCGAGGGGCCTGTCGTTGGAATCCATGATTTCGATGGATTCGGGGTGTTGTTCCGATTGTTTGTGTTGGTGTTGCATGGCAGAGTGTGGTGGGTCTTTTGACCCTGCCAACCTATAGCAAAGGCCCCTCGCATGAGCAAACAGGATGTGCGGTCCAGCGAAGAACTGACTTTCCACCGCTTGGGGGTCGCAGACCTGGCTCCCCTGGTGGCCTTGGAGCAGCAGTGTTTCAGCGCGCCCTGGAAGGAGGAGCAGTTTTTGCTCGGGCTCGAGCGTGAGGTCTTTAAGGTTTTTGGGCTCAAGGACGGCGAGGAACTTGTGGCCTACTGTTCGTTCTACCACGTGCTGGACGAGATGGAGATCCTGAACATCGCCGTGGCCCCCCAGGGGCGCAGGCGCGGAACGGGGCGGCGGCTGCTGTCTCTCGTCTTGCAAATCTGTCGAAAAATGGGCATACAAAACGCACATTTGGAAGTACGCTTCGGCAATGCGGCGGCTCGGGCCCTGTACGCATCTTTCGGTTTTCAGGAAACCGGTGTGCGCAAGGGCTACTACCCTGATAACGGGGAAGACGCCATTTTGATGTGCCTTGATCTGGATAATCTCGGCGGTGCGTAGTACAAGAACGCAGGCGGCCGCAGCCGCGCCCAATACCAACCCTCAGGCAAGGAGACGAGCCGTGATTCGCTTTATCGATCAGATGGATCTGTCCGGCAAGAAGGTCCTGATCCGGGTGGATTATAACGTCCCCATCAAGGACGGGGTCATCACCGACGACAACCGCATCCAGGGCAGTCTGGCGACGCTGGAATACGCCCTGAAAAACGGTGCCGCCTTGATCCTGTGTTCCCATTTGGGCAAGCCCAAGGGCAAGGTGATGCCCGAGTATTCTCTGGCCCCGGTGGCCCGGCGCTTGTCCGAGCTGTTGGGCCGTCCCGTGAAGATGGCCCCGGATTGCGTGGGTCCCGAGGTCGAGGCCCTGGCCGCCGCGGTGGCTCCCGGCGAAATCCTGATGCTGGAGAATCTGCGCTATCACGCGGGCGAGGAGGGCGGGGATCAGCTCTTTGCCAAGGCCCTGGCGTCCCTGTGCGACGTTTATTGTTGCGACGCCTTTGGCACTGCGCACCGCGCCCACGCCTCCATGACGGGCATTCCCGCCTACACCAAGGAGAAATGCGGGGGCTTCCTGCTGAAGAAGGAATGGGAATTTTTGGGAGAGTCCTTGCAGAAACCCGCCCGACCCTATGTGGCCATCTCCGGCGGGGCCAAGGTCTCGTCCAAGTTGGCGATCATTCAGAACATGCTGTCCAAGGTCAACCGGATCATTATCGGCGGGGCCATGGCCAACACGTTCTTCCTGGCCATGGGCCACGGCGTGGGCAAATCCCTGGCTGAGCCCGACCTGGTCGAGGCCGCCAAGAATATCATGGCTGATGCCCGGACCAAGGGTGTGGAGCTGTTGCTGCCCGTGGACGTGGTGCTGGGCTATGGCCCGGACGACACGAAGACCGCGGGCACCGTGCCCATCGACGCCATCGGCGACGATCAAATGGTGCTCGACGCCGGGCCCGAGTCGGTCAAGCGCTGGGCCAAGGCCCTGGAGGACGCCCGCACCGTGGTCTGGAACGGCCCTGTGGGCCTGTTCGAGAATCCGGTCTTCGGCAAGGGCTCCGTGGGGCTGGCCAAGGCCGTGGCTGACCTGGACGCCCTGACCATCATCGGCGGCGGCGACACGGGCGCCTGCCTGAAACTTGCCGGACTGACGGACAAGGTGACGTTCATTTCCACGGGCGGCGGATCGTTCCTGGAATTCATGGAGGGCAAGGAATTGCCCGCATTCAAGGCGCTGGAGGTCTAGATCATGAGAAAGCTCATGGCTGCCAACTGGAAGATGTTCAAGACCGCTTCCGAGGCGCGCGAGACCGCCGAGGAGTTGGTCAGGCTGTGTGGAATCGTTCCTGCGGACCGCGAGGTGCTGGTGATCCCTCCGTTTACGGCTCTGTCGGCTGTGGCCGGGGCCTTCGAGGGCACGGCGGGGTTTTTCCTCGGCGGGCAGAACTTCTATCCCGAGTTGGAAGGAGCCTTCACCGGCGAGATCTCCCCGCGCATGCTCAAGGACGCTCGCTGCACCTATGCCCTGGCTGGGCACTCCGAGCGCAGGCATGTCCTGGGCGAGGACGATGCCTTGGTGGGGCGCAAGACCGCCTTTGGGTTGGAGCAGGGGTTGTCCATGATCCTGTGCGTCGGTGAACTCATTGCCGAGCGTCGCGCGGGCAAGGTGCACGAGGTCCTGCAGCGTCAGCTTGAGGTCGGCCTTGCCGACGTGCCCAGGGACGTGGCTCCACAGCGCCTGAGCGTGGCCTACGAGCCTGTCTGGGCCATCGGCACGGGTGAAGTTGCCGGACCCGAGGAAATCGTCCAGGCGCACGGTTTTGTGCGCTCCGTGCTTGTGGAGATATTTGGTGTAAAGGGCAACGAAATGCGCATCCAGTATGGCGGCAGCGTCAAGGCGGGCAACGCTTCAGAGATCATATATCTTGACAATGTCGACGGAGTACTGGTAGGAGGCGCGAGCTTGAAGGCTGACAGTTTCAGCCAGATCGTCCTGGCGGGATAGTTCCGTTTTGGGACGCCGAATCGTTTAGGAGGAATTCACTTGGAAGCCCTGGTTCTTACTCTGCACATCATCGCGTGCCTGATCCTGATTGTGCTCGTACTGCTTCAGTCGGGCAAGGAAGGCATGGGCGTTATTTTCGGCGGCGGTTCCAGCACCGTGTTCGGCAGCTCCGGTGCCGGAGGCCTGCTGACCAAGCTGACCGCCTTTTTGGCCGCCACCTTCCTGGTGACCTCGCTTGTGTACAACGTTCTCATCAGCTCCAAACCCTCGGGCGACTCCATCATGACTGGCGACATCCAGATCGAGGAGCCAGCCGTTCCCGCCGTCGCTGTCCCGGTCCAGCCGCAACAGGGCGTGGACGACATCGGCGCCAGTCCTTCCGAGCCTGCTGGTTCGGATGATCTGGCCAAGCCGGAAGGTGCTGCCCAATAGGATTTTGACCCCTCATTCAATTCGTGCCGAAGTGGTGGAACTGGTAGACACGCTATCTTGAGGGGGTAGTGGGGGAAACCTCGTGGGAGTTCGAGTCTCCCCTTCGGCACCATAGTTTATCAGCGGGCCGTGATCGTAAGGATCACGGCCCGCTTTTATTGCGCCAGACGCAAGAGGGGACGGCTTCGTGTCGATTCCCATGCCCGGGGGGAGACGCTGCAGAAGAAATGTTGCCCGGCGGGGTTGCTGTTGTCCCTCCCTGGTCCTGTCGGACGGCTTAGTCGCTCATGCCCCTCTTGTCGGGGGACGACTCCGTCAAGCCATCTTCTTGGCGAAACTCAAGCAGTCGGAACGGTACAGACAGCCGTCCTGGTCGCAGTGTCCGGCATTGGCTGTGGCAAAGCAATCGAAGTTGCCCTCCTGCAGCTGAGCCATGCGCACGGCCTCCACGCGGGCCCACAGGGCTTCTTTGCCGTCGCCCTTGGATGCCTTCGCTCCCTTGGCCCTTGCGGGAGGCTTCGTCTTTGGGGCCACTGTGGATTTCCGGGAACTCTTGGTCGCGGTTCTTGGGGTGCTACTCATCGGTTGACTCTCCTTTTCTGATGGGATCGGTTGCCAGGTCATTGAGATCTAGCTTTCGATCTTGATTTTTTGTGCCAGCTGGGAAGGTTCGGCCTTGGGCAGGGTCACATGGAGCACGCCCTTCTTGAAACTGATGCCCACGGGCCGTAACGATTCTTCCGCTTGGCGGCGCAGTGTGGGAAACCAGTGCTTCAGCATGTCTTCTCCTCCTGCGGTTTCAAATGGGTAACAATGTTCTGATGTTGGATAGTAATAGGTAGTTTTTTATTTGTTACCAGTCGTTCTGGGGGCAGCGACAGTTTTGTGGATATTATCACCAAAGGGCAGGGTTGCAAGAAAAATGATGTGGAAATGGAGTGTGGGAAGGAGTCTGTGGACCCGTTGGAAGGGGGCATGGGCCTTTGTCGTATGAGGACTCTTCCGGCGGGCGGGGGAGGCAGCACTCGTTTCACCAAGACAGATGGTCCCGGTCCGCGGGTGAAGCGGGTCAGGTGCGCGAGATATAAATAGGGCAGGGGGCGAGCTTGATGACCTTGGACGTGACGCCTCCCATGAGCAGGCGGCGCAAGCCCGTCTGGCCGTGGGAACTCATGACGATCAGCGTGGCGCCGCGCTCCTTGGCCACGCGGGTGATGACCTCGGGGGCCAGGCCGTTGGTATTCATGGTCTCCAGGTTCACGCCGAGGGCTTCGGCCCGGGCGCGGACCTCGGCCAGGCACTCGTGGCCCCGACTGGTGAGATCGTTCATCAACTCGGTGACGACCTGTACGTGACGCTCGGCCTTGATCCAGGTTTGTGCCTGTCCCCCTGGATAGCTGGTTTCATAAGCTGCCGGAGGCAGCCCATGGCCAGAGGCGTGTCTCAAGGGATTGTGCAGGCCGGACGTATCGTGAGGGAGCAAATAAGCACGGGGACAAGCGCCCCGAACCCTGTCAGGATGAATGGGCTATCCTGAGCCAGGGGGAGTTCCTGTTCAGGGGACAATTCCGAACCAGTTTTCGAACCCTCAGACAGGGTCTTGGTTGATGATGGACTGCGTTTTTTGGTCCGCTTGCTTCCGGTTCGGATTGCCCTGTAATATGGCCCATGCAGCGATGCATTCATCAACATGAACGGCGGGGCGGGATGATTTCAACTCTTTCAGTGATGCTCCGGTTTCCTTGGGCAAGACTGCGGCGGAGGCTTTCCCTGCTGCCGCTCCTGGCTGTGGCCATTGCCTCGAAGTCGTTGCCGGCGCTTCGACCCATGCTGTTGTGCGTCATCTTGGTCATGACCTTGAGCGGTGGGGCCATGGGCGCATCAGGGTATCGTGTCGAATTCAGAGGTCTGTTGGAACCCGCTTTGTCCGGCCTCGTCGAACAGGTCTCAAAGACCTATGAGAAGCGCTCCGTATTGCCCGATTCCATGGCCCTGCTCCGCAGACGTGCCCGGGGGGACCTGTCGGCCATTCACTCTGTGCTCAAGGCCTTCGGGTATTTTCAGGCCCAGACGGACGTTCGGGTGGAGCAGGACAAGGATGTGCTCGTGGTCTTCGAGCTGACCCCGGGACCTCGGTTCACCCTGGGGTCGGTGGAACTCGTCGTCCACCCGGCAATGGCGGTCCAGGGGGTGGACTCCGAGAGAACAGGCCTGGTGTCGGGGCAGCCCTTTGCCTCGGACGACATCGTCAAGGCGGTCCGTCAGTTGGGGCAGGCCTTGGCTGACAACGGATACCCGCAGCATGGCGAACCCACGACCGAGGTCGTGGCCGATCACGCCCGGGGCAAGGTTGATGTCATTCTGCGCGTGGAGGCAGGGCCCCGCGCGTCCTTTGGTGCGACCTTGTTTCCGGATGAGACGGAGGTGGATACGGGCTATCTTCGGGGCCTCATCCCCTGGAAAGAAGGCGACCTGTTCCGTGTTTCCCTGGTGGAGCAGGCCAGCAAGGCCCTCTTCGCCAGTGGGCTTTTCAGCAGGGTCATCCCCGATCACTCGGGGCAGGTCAGCCCTGCTGGTAAATTGGATGTGGCGTTTGGGACTTCGCCACGGCAGTATCGTTCCATCCGTATGGGAGCGGACTATAGCTCGGATTTCGGCCCTGGCGGACTGCTACGTTGGGAGCATCGCAACATTGCCGGAGCGGGCGAGAAGCTGTCTGCCGAATTGAGGGCCGATGACTCCCGCCAAAACGGCGGTTTGGAGTTCAGAAAGCCCGGCCTGTTCGACCCTGATCAGGACTTGGTCGTCAGGCTCGACGGCTCCAGGGAGCGAACGGAGGCCTATGTCTCGTCCTCGGGCGATACCTCGGCCATGCTGATGCGCAGGCTCAATCCCCGGACCGAGATCGGCGCGGGGCTTGGGTTGCGGGTCTCGTTCCTCAGGGACGAGGTCCTTGATGACACCGAAACCTACGGTCTGGTCTATCTGCCCTTGCTGCTGAGGTTCGACAATCGGGACGACATCCTCGATCCGTCCCATGGGGGTTTTATTGCCCTGTCCACAACCCCTTATCTGGATATCTTGAACGAACAATCGGGATTTGTCCGCAGCCGGTTGAGTGTGGGAGGGGTCCAACTCCCGTATTCCGGAAGCCCCTTGACCTTTGGCCTGAGGGCTTCGGTGGCCTCCATCCAGGGTGGTTCTCTGGAAGGTGTCCCGGCGGATCTGCGTTACTATGCTGGAGGAGGCGGCTCGGTGCGGGGCTATGCCTACCAGAAGGCCGGAGAATTGGAGGACGGCGAACCCGTGGGAGGACAGTCCTCGCTGGAGCTGGCCCTGGAGGGGCGGTTGCGCCTGGATGATGTTTGGGGGCTGGTGGCCTTCGTTGACGGGGGTGCGGCCTATCCGGATCGCCTCCCCGATCTGGCAGGGGACTTCTTTTGGGGTGTGGGCTGTGGGGTCAGGTATTTCACCGCCTTTGGTCCCTTCAGGCTCGATGTTGCCCTGCCGCTGAACAGGCGAAAGGATATTGATGATGCATTTCAAGTCTATGCAGGAATCGGACAAGCCTTCTGAGGCGGGTCGGCCCCGCCGTCCGTGGGTCAGACGGGCACTCTTGGCCCTTGCCGGTGCGCTTCTGCTTGTCGGCGTCGCCCTTGTCCTGCTGCTCAGCCCGGCGGGAGGGGATCTCTTGGCCTCGGCCCTGGCCTCTCTGACCAGAGAGCAGGCCCCGTATCGACTGTCCCTGCGTCAACTCGATCTCGACTGGGGCGGCGGGATCCGCGCCGCGGGCCTGGAGCTGTCGGACGCGAATGGTCCCTGGCTGGTGGCCGAGGATCTCCGTTTGTCCGTGTCCCTGTCCGACTTGCTGCGCTGGCGGTTGAACCTCGCCGAGGTCCGGGCCGGGGCCGTGCGCCTCCTCAGGCTTCCCGAGGCGGGCACACCGCCGGAGGAAGAGGCCTTCGGGGAGGGACGGGATAGTTTGGTGCCGCCCGTGGGCCGCATCGCGGCCCTGCTGGTTTCCAGGCTTGAGCTGGACCCCGCCGTGGCGGGCACGGCCTTGAGTTACGGCCTTGAGGGCCTCTACGACTGTTCAGTCGACGGGTTGCAGACCCGGTTGCAGGTGCAGGGCCAGGGAGAGACCAGCGGCAGGCTCACGGCGTCCGTGGATTGGGATCGCCCTGGTGACGCGCTTCGGCTGCGCCTGGAATTGGATGACCCGGAGGGTGGTTTGGCCCTGCTGGCGTCCCTGCCCCGAACCCCTGCCCAGGCCAGCGTCGCTTTGGAAGGTCCCCTGGCGGCCCTGGGCGGCGATATCAGGATCGAGGCGGGGAAGGTAGGGCTTCTCAAGGCCGCTGTGCGCAGCCTTCCGGGACAATCGCTGCCCTTCATGAAGCTGGACGGCAGCCTGAGCTTTCAGCCCGGTTTCCTGCCCGGCACAGTGGAGGAACTGGCCGGGCGGGACTATGCCCTGCGCGCCGAACTGGGTCTTGAAGCCGAGGGTCTGTTGCGCCTCAGGCAGTTGGGCCTGGATTTCGCTGGGGGCAGTGCCTCCCTTGCGGGAACGTACCAGCTGGCGGACGGGGCCTTGGGGCTCGACGGAACCCTCACTGCCGTCAGCGGTCAACGCCTAGCCGCGTTGACGGGCCTGGACGTGCAGGGCCTGTCCGCATTGCGTCTCTCTGCCCTGGGCAACAGCGAGACCATTCGATTTGAGGCCACAGCCGGTGTCGCAGGGCTTCGCCGTGAAGGATTTGGGCTGCAAGGGCCTGCATTCAAGGTCTCGGGCACGGTCTGGCCCCTTGCCTCGGCGGCTGTGAGTCTCGATGCCGAGTGGACCGGAGCCGAGGTGTCCGGGCTCGCTCTCGGTGCCGGTCGCCTGGTGGTTGACCTGGTGTCCGCCCCGGGCGGGGCGGAGTTCAGGGACCTGAGTCTGAGCCAGCCGGGCGAGGGGCTCCAGCTCTCGGGGCAGGGTCGGATTTCCGAGGCGCAATTGCAGGCCGTGCTGAGTCTCAAGACCGACGGTCTGTCCTTTGCGGGTATCCCGCCCAGCCTGGACATGGGGACCTTGGTCAAGGCCGACCTCCTTTGGATGTTTGCAGAACCCACGGGTTCGGCGCGCCTGACAGCGGAGCTTACGCCCAAGGCAACCGCCGCTTCCTCTTTGCTGGCCGTCATGGGCAAGACGGCCAGCGTGGAGGCCGGATTGAGCTATGGTCAGGGGGCCTTGCGTCTCGACAGGCTGGCGCTCGTGGCGTCAGACAATCGGGCAGAGGGCCAGGGAAGCTGGGATATTGTCAAGGAGACCGGGACAGTGGACCTGGATTTGACGCTGCAAAAGCTGACTATTCCCATGGACTCGCGCGCCGCGCTCCTGCGGGCCGTCAGGATTGGGCTGCGGGCCACGGGACGACCCGACGCATTCCAGATGCAGGCCGAGGCCCAGGTCGGGCAGGGGACCCTGGCCGGGGTTCAGGTCAGGAATCTGGATCTCCGGGCAGAGGCGAAACGATCTCTCGGGCCGGTCAGTCTGTCATTCAACGGGCAGGGGGACCTTGTGTTTGGAGAGCAACTCCCCGGACAGCCTCGGCAGGAGGTCCTGCGCGCACAGGCTCAGGGGAAGCTGTCCCTGCCGCTTTCCGGGGACGTCGCCCGGGGGCAGCTGGACCTGACCTTGGGCGACGTCCAGGAGCCATCCGGTAGCCCCTCGGCCAGACTCAGCGCCCGTCTGGATGCCGGTCGCGCCGGACAGGACGTGGAATTCGAGCTGACGGCGCAGAACTGGGGTTTCGAGGTGGCCTGGTTTGGGGTCCTCAAGGCCAAGGGCACCTTGTCCGACCTGTTTGAGAGCCCCCGGATCCGGGCCTCGGCCCAAATCGAGCGGGGAACCCTGGGAGGCATCGGTCTCTCCAGCCTGAGCGCCGAGATCAGCGGCTCTGCGAACGCCCTGGACCTGGGCGCACAGGCCAGGGGCACGCAAGCCACGCCTTTTGATCTGCAAGCTGCGGGAGTCCTGGCTTTTGGCACGGATGAGGGGCGATTGACGGTTCGCTCACTGCAAGGCCGGTGGGCGTCTTTGCCTGTGGCCCTGCAACCTCCCTGCGAGGTCTCTTGGGGGCGCGGCGGCTGGCGCTGTCCGGCCCTGGACCTGACGCTGGGACGCGGGCGACTGGCCGTGCAAGGGGTCATGGATGCGGCAAGCATCGAGCTTTCGGCCCAGGCAACGGCCTTGCCGCTGACACCTCTTGCGGCTTGGGCCGGTCTGCCTCTGGACGGCGAGGCCCAAGGGCAACTGCATCTGAGGGGCGATCCAACGGCCCCTTCGCTGGAGATGCTGATTTCGGTATTGCTTCAGCAGCAGGTCCGGGAAGGGGAGGACGGCCTTTCCGCGAGTCTCAAGGCCGAAATCCGTACCCAGGGGGCGGGGTTGGCGGGTACTGTTGTCTTGCAGAGTGAACAGGCGGGAGACCTTGAGGGTCGCCTGTTCTGGCCTGCGCGCATCGACTTGCGCGAGGTTGGTTTCATCCCCGGCGCAGGAGAGATTTCCGGGCAGTTGCAGGGAGACATCGATTTGGCGCTGGTTTCCCTGCTGGTGCGTGACGAGGAACAACTCGTCTCCGGACGGGTCCGGATCGACGCATCCCTTGCGGGGCAGACCCAAGCCCCCAAGGCCTTTGGCAGCGCCAAACTGCTGCACGGACGCTACGAGCACACCCGCTACGGAATCATCCTGTCCGATGCCAACGGTGTCGCCACACTGCAGGATGGCGACGTTCTTCTCGGTCCAGTGACGGCCGGAGACGGCAATGGTGGAAGCGTGCGCATCACCGGGAACTGGGCGCCTCTGTCAGGCGATCCGGCGGTGCTGGAGATGGAGCTGGATCGGGCCAGGCTGCTCAGGAATGAGCTCGCGGGGATCACCGCCACGGGACCCGTCAAGCTGACCCTGCTTGGTGCAGACGGGCGGATCGAAAGTAGCTTGACCATCATCGACGGTCATCTCGACATCCCTGATCAGTTGCCCTCGTCCGTCAGCGAACTGGATATCCGTGAGATCAATCTGCCGGACAGGGGGCAAGGCTCCTTGCAGCAACGGCGCCCCTTCGCCCCTCTGGGCTTGTCGGGCACCATCAAGGTCCCTGGCCGGTTTCTCGTTCGGGGACGGGGCCTGGATGCCGAATTCCGGGGTGCCTTGGAACTCGGGGGTACATCGGCCGAACCGTCCCTGGGTGGTAATCTCAACGTCGTGCGTGGGCAATTCCGTTTTCTGGACCGACTGTTCGCGATTAGCGAGGGCTCCTTGAGATTTACGGGGGCCGGGGTGATCCCGGACCTCGATGTCTCGGCCGTGGCCACGCTGGCGAACATCGAGGTCAAGGCCATGCTGAACGGCCCGGCCAACGCCTTTACCTTGAGGCTGGAGTCCACGCCGTCCCTGCCCACCGACGAGATCATGGCCCGAGTCCTTTTCGGGAGGTCGCTGACTACCCTTTCCCCCATGCAGGCCATCCAGTTGGCTTCCGCCCTGCGTCAGTTGTCGGGTTCAGGGACCGGGCTGGACCCCCTGGGGACTTTGCGTTCCATGACGGGCCTTGACCAGTTGGATGTCTCGGAAAGCGCCACGGGGAAGGGTATGCGCGTTGGCGCGGGAAAGTACGTCGACGAACGGGTGTATCTGGAGCTGCAACATGACCTGGAGACAGGTGAGGACAATGTCTCCGTCGATGTGGAAGTCACGCCCGACATCGGACTGCATGGGCAGTCCGGCAGGGACAATGGCGGCCTTGGGCTGTACTGGAAACGGGACTATTAGCAGGGGCAGGGGCTTTTCGCTGCAGAAGCCGCTTCCCTTGCTGAACCAAGGGCCAAGGTCCCGTGGCTCGACTCCGACGAATGTGCCTCATCGTCGGGGCGCTGCGAAGTTGTTTCTGTGCAGGACTGGATTTTCCGGGAACTGATTGCGCTCTCCTTGGGAATGTGTTGATACTGTAAGGGAATCATGACCTGCCGCCCCGCGTAATGCCGTCTCCTGCGGCTGCTCCGGGGACAAACAGCCAAGGAGAAGATGAACAGGTGCCTATCCTGAAGAAGATTCTGTGCCCTGTGGATTTTTCCGATATTCATGAGCAGCTCATCGACTATGCCCTGGAATTTGGCAGGGGGCTGGGAGCCGAGATCGAATTCCTGTATGTGGCTCCGGACCTCGCCGTCCATTTGCCGTTCGGGGTGGAGAACGATGACGTGATGCACATCATCGCGGACCTCACGGCTGGTGCCGAAAAGAAGATGCGCAAACTGCTGACCACAGTCCGCCGGGAGATCGAAGCCGACGGGCATGTCGTTTATGGATATCCGGCGGAAGCCATCGTGGAGATGGCGGTGCAGCAGGGGAGCGACCTGATCCTCATGGGAACCCACGGCAAGACGGGTATTCACAGAGTCTTGTTCGGTTCGGTGGCCGATCAGGTGATCAAGAGTTCCCCCGTGCCGGTGATCACTGTGCGACCCAAGACCTAGACAAGGAGAGTCCATGGAAAGCTGGCAGGCCAGATGGATGGCGCTGGGGGCCGTGGCCCTGATGGGAATACTGTTGTTCCCCGTCCTTCGCCGTTGGCTGCGCAGGCAGGGCGGGGCGATGATTTTTGATTCGTTCCGCAGGCATTGCGGTCTGTCCCTGCTGTTTCTCGCAGGCCTGCTTGCTCTGCAGTACGTCCTGGGATTCGGGCTCGAATCCGGCTCCACCGCAGATGCCATCGCTCATTTCATTGCCATCCTGACCATCGCGACCTGTGGTCTGCTGTTGTACCGGCTGACGTTTGTCCTCAAGGATTATCTCCTGACGCGATTCGATATCGCGGCCGAGGACAACCTGCGTGCCAGGCAGGTGCATACCCAGTTTCGGATCTTCCAGCGTGTGGTCCTGGTTGTGGCCGTGCTGTTGGCGGTCTCGGGCATCTTCATGACCTTTGAGCGTCTTGAATCCCTGGGCAAGGGGCTTTTCGCCTCCGCGGGGATTGCGGGCCTGATTCTCGGGCTGTCGGCCCAGAAGACCATCGGGGCCTTCATTGCCGGAATCCAGTTGGCGATTACCCAGCCCATCCGACTGGATGACGTGGTCATCGTCGAAGGGGAGTGGGGACGCATCGAGGAAATCACACTGTCTTACGTGGTTGTCAGGATCTGGGACCTGCGAAGGCTGGTTGTTCCCGTGAGCCATTTTCTGGAACAGCCTTTCCAGAACTGGACAAGGACTAGTGCCGAGATTCTCGGCACCGTCTTTCTGACCGTGGATTACACCGTGCCCGTCGAGGAGGTCCGAAAGGAACTCGAAGCCATCTGTCGCGGACAGGCCGCAGGCCTTTGGGATGGCAAGACTTGTGGACTACAGGTCACGGAAGCCGGGGACAAAGGCATGATCCTGCGGGCCCTGGTCAGCGCCCAGGATGCGTCCAAGTGTTGGGATCTGCGTTGTCTGGTGCGTGAACGACTTCTGGAGTACCTGCAACGGGAGCACCCCGAAGGGTTGCCCCAAACAAGGTTATTGCTGCGGCAGGAGCCCGAGAAGGACTCCAAGAATTCGGGGAAGGCCTGAGCAACCAACGGTCCTGTCCAATACTTCGGGCGCGGCGGTCCGGCAGAGGACAAATTACCCTCGGCAATTCGACCGTGGCCTCCTCAATCTGGGGCAGTCTCCGCGCGCGATGTTCGAAGGCTGCGCAGGCGATACGTAGGCAAGGGATGCAAACAGTTTGGGGCCGCCCATTAAGGCGGCCCCTGGGTTTTTGCGTCAAAGGACGCTTGCTGGGCGTTGATCAAGTCTTTAGCGGCGGATGGCCTTGATTGCCCCTTCGTGGAGTCCCTGGAAGAAACTGCGGGCGTTGACGCCAAGGGATCGGATCAGGTAGCCGCCTTCCTGCACCACCAGCGTGCGCAGCCCCAGTTCGCCGATGAGCAGGCCATTGGTCGCAAAGTCCTTTGCCTGCAGGCTCCAGGTCCCTGTTGGGTCGCCCTTGGCCGGGTCAAGGCCCAGGGAGATCACCAGCAGCGTGGGGTTGAAGTCGCGGATCAGGGCCAACGCACGGCGCAGTGTGTTGTGATATTTCTCCCCATCCACCCGTTCCAGCAAAGGGAAATTCCTGTTGAAGCCCTCGCCGGGGCCCCGACCGGTCTCCTCGGTGAAGCCGCTGAAATAGGGGTAGGCGAACCGCGGATGCCCATGGATGGAGACGGTGAGCACATCGTCGCGTTTGTAGAAAATGTTCTGGGTGCCGTTGCCGTGATGGTAGTCGATGTCCAGCACGGCGATGGGCCCGAGAGACGACAGGTGGTGCGCGGCGATGGCTGCGGTGTTGAAGTAGCAGAAGCCGCCGAAGGCCTTGCGCTCGGCGTGATGGCCGGGCGGACGGACCAGGGCGTAGGCCAGTCTGCTTCCGGAGAGGAGGGTGTCTGCCGCCGTGAGTCCGCAGTCCACGGCGCGCTTGGCCGCCTTCCAGGCATTGGCATTGAGTGGGGTGAAGGTGTCCATGCAATAATAGCCGGCGCGAACGGGCAGCTCTCGGGGTGGGCGCGAGGCGTTGCGGATGGGGAAGACGTAGGGATAGATGGATTTATTCTCGGGCAGCCCGGCGCAGACCCGCTTGAAATAGCCCACGTAATCGGCGTCATGCACGGCGGTGATGAAGGACTCGGGATAGTGTCGGATGGGGATACTCTCGAAAAGGCCGCTCTTCTCCAGTTCTTTGGTGATCTTGGAGATGCGCACGGGGGCCTCTACATACCCCCGCTCGCGGACGTGGTGGATGTCGTGCCTGTCATTGGTGATCAGGGCGATGCGTTTGTCCGGGCTCAGGCGTGAGATGGGCTGACTCTCCACCTCGGTCTGGGGTACATAGCGCGGCGGGCGGAGTTCCAGTTCACCCTTGGTGAAGGACTTGACGACCATGTCCGTGTATTCCGGCGGGCAGACGCCGGCGTACTTGCGGGTCAGGAAGGCGCGCACGATGGCCCGGATGCGTGTGCGGGTCAGCTTCAGGCTCCTGCCCAGCGGGTCCACCACCAGATACGGAGGGCAGTCGTCGCCGGGGGTAAGCGGCGTCTCATAGGCCGTGCCGATGATGGGCCGCGCTCCGTAGCGTTCGTAAAACTTGAGCCGTGCCTTGTTCTCTTTGAGGATATCCGGCGAGGCGCAAAGCTCCTTCTCATCGGGCAGACACTCGAAGAACAGGGCCGTGTCGCCCAGAGCCAGGGCCTCTTCGCGGATTCTTTCATAGAGGACCGAGCCGATGCCGCCACCGCCGTGCAGTTGACTCACGGAGATGAAATCGAGCACGCAGAAGCTTAAGTCCGGGAAATGACAAAGCAGGGCGAAGCCGCGCAGTTCGCCGCGACCGTTCTCCGCCACGAAGAGGATGGAGCGGTAGTGCTTGATGAAAGGATTGGCGATCAGATCGGGCAGTTGATCGACCTCGTGGTCGGACAGCAGCGGAAACCGTTCGCGCATCAGTTCCTGCACCTTGACCACTGCCGCGCGGTCGATGGGTAGCCTGGTGTCGTATATCGGTCTGATTTTGAACATGTCGTGGCGATCCTGTTTGGAGTTGATGCTTGGCAAGATGTGTTAAAAATCAATTATGCCCCTGGAAGGGAGAACAAGCAACAGGCTCGGCGGAAAGGGCCGTCCAGGGATGTCATTCGACCTTTTGAACCCTCAAGTCTCGACCCGAAAGGCCTCAGGCTCATTTTTCAGAGGTCTTCAATAAAAACAGGGCTGCAGCGACTCGATGCAGCCCTGTTTGTGGGCGAACTGTGTTGCTGGTCGGGGAGTTGGGGGTTAGGCCTCTGAGCAACGAGGCTGACAAGTCGCCCCAGAATTGTTGGTTAGGGAAAGGAGCTTCGACTGCCAAGCCCGGGGCGCGCGCCCCTGCCTAGCCTTCCTCGCGTGCAGCCCCTCCGGGCTGGGGCAGCTTGCCCATCACCGGGGCCAAGGCACCAGCCACCCAGCCGATCATCTCGCCCAGGTTGTGCATATTGGCCAGCCCCTCTGTGTCCTGGGCCACATCCCCCTTGTTCAGTCCATAACCCATGTTCCAGTAAGTGGAACCGGGCAGAACCATGCGCGACATCTGGAACATGTGGTTGATGGTGTCAAAGACATGGGTGGCTCCGCCGCGGCGCACAGCCACCACAGCCGCCCCGACCTTGCCCGCAAACATGCCGCCGTTTACATGGGCCACAAATCCGGAGCGGTCGATGAGGGCCTTGATGTCCGAGGCCACTGCGGCGAAGTAGGTGGGCGAACCGATAATGATGGCATCGGCCCTGGCCATCTTTTCGATGCAGTCGTTGACGATGTCTTTCTTGATCGAGCAGCGCCCGTCTTTTTTCTCCAAGCACTTGAAACAGGCTGTGCAGCCTCTGATGCTCTTGCCGCCCACCTGGACCAGTTCGGTTTCCCAGCCAGCCTTGGCGAGCGGGGCCAGGGTCGCTTCCAGCAACTGCTGGGTGTTGCCGCCTTTTCGGGGGCTGCCGTTGAATGCCACTGCGTACATCTGTGTCTCCTTGCTGTTGACGTTTCGCTTTCCCTCAGCGTATGCCACGCACATGCAACTCGCACAAGTACAGACTTTTTTGTGCTGTACTTACATCCTGTATAGTATGAGGGCGCCATGACCAGGGAACCGGGGAATGCCATCACCCCCTGCAAGACAAAACAATTGGGGGAGCGCTCCTACCGCTGCTATTTCGAACTGACGCTGTCCGTCATCGGCGGCAAGTGGAAGCCGATCATTCTCTACCATCTGGGGCTCAGGGATGTCTTGCGCTTTGGCGAATTGCGGCGAGGCATGGCTGAAATCACCGAGCGTATGCTCACCCGCCAACTGCGCGAACTGGAGGCCGACGGCATGGTGCACCGCGAGGTCTATCGCGAGGTGCCGCCACGCGTGGAATATTCCCTGACCGACCTGGGGCGCAGTCTGCTGCCGATCCTGATGGAGATGCGCTCCTGGGGGGTGGACTTTGAGCGGCACCTTGGCGGCGTTGGGCAGTTTCCGCCGGAGCAGGGGTATGAAGACCCGGCACCGACCAAAGGGATTGGGGAAGAAACCATTTGCTTTGATTCCTGAGGGCGTTTGCCACAAGCGATGAAACGGGCCGTGATTGCAGGATCACGGCCTATTTTTTTGGGCATACGGGTCTCGAATCCATGGCAGGCATGAGCGGAAAGTCCATCGTCAGAAAATCGACTGCTTGGCCAAGTGCGAATGTTAAGCGGCCGTGCCCCTTGGCGGGAAGGGGAGAAGGTGAGGGGTTTTTGCGGTGGCAGGGAGCCCTGGTCGCACCGAACCGCGGCTTGTGGCCTTGCCGTGGCTCTTGAGTAAACAGGGTGTTCCGAGACCGGGGTACGCGGGGGTTCGGGGCAGAGCAGGGGGAAGACGAAGGCGGTGCCTCAGGCAGGCAGCGGAAGTCTGACCTCCACCACCAGACCGCCGTCCTCGGCATTGGCAACTGAAATAACTCCGCCATGCATTGTGACCGCACGCCAGGCGATGGCAAGGCCAAGCCCTGTGCCGCCCGTTCCCCTGTCCCGGGAAGCCTCGGAACGGAAAAACGGTTTGAAAAGTTCCGAGAGATGCTCTTCGGGAACCCCCGCTCCATGGTCCCTGATCGTGATGACGGCCTGAGTGACTGCTTCGTCCGTAGAGAGAACTGCCTCGACGCTCTTGCCGGGCGGGCAGTGGCGTACGGCGTTGCGCAGGATGTTCTCCAGAATCCGGCGCAGCAACTCCCTGTTGGCATCCAACATGACCACGGTCTTGACGTTCATGGCTAAGGTCACGTTTTTGACCTGGGCTTCCAGGTCGACGTCGCTGGCCACGGACACAAGCATGGAGCCCAGATTGATTCTCTCCAGTTCCAGGTCGTCTTCCAGCTTGTCCATTTGGGCAAAGGCCAGGGACTGGCCCACCAGCTCCTCCAGGCGTGCGGCATCCCTCTCGATGCGGTCCAGTTCGGCCTGGCAGATGGGGTCCGCCCGTTTGCGGGCCAGTTCCAGGGAGAGTTTCATCCGGGTCAACGGGGAGCGCAGCTCGTGGGAAATGTCGCGGATGAGCTGCTGCTGGGAGCGCACCAGTTTTTCGACCCGTTCTGCCATGCGGTTGAATTCGTGCCCCAATTCCTTGAACTCGCGATAGTTCATGTGTTTGTCTTCGGCCACGCGGGCCGAGAGGTCGCCATGCCCCAGCTTGCGTGCGGCCTGTTGTAATTTGCGTACCGGCTTGGTCAGATAGCGGGCCAGCAGATAGGACAGGAAGAAGCCTGCCAGCAGGAAGACAGCCAGTCGTATGGGAGGTCTGTGGCCGAATTGCATTTTAATGAAATGCCATGGACTGGGGAACTGGATGACGGCCAGATAGAGGTGACCCCGTGGGGACATGAAACGCTGGGATTGAGTCGTCTGGGCATGACTCATGCGATCCATCCCTGGTGGCGGCCCGGGAGGGCGGTCCCAGGCAGGCCGGGCCTTGAAATCCCGCTTGGGAAGTTCGGGCCTGGGCGCGGTCAGATGGGCCTGCATGGCCTTTTGGATCTTGGGAGACACCGCAAGGCCGGAAAGTTCGTTGCCCTGGGCGTCGAAGAGCCGTGCGTTGCAGTGTGTATCGTCCTCAAATGATTCGAGATAGTCAAGAAGACCTTGTCGTCCGTCTTTCTCGTAAGCACGGGCCATGCCGTGGGCTGTTATGTCATTCAATCTGGCAATGGGGCCGATATCCTGAGGCCCACCGGGCAGGTTGAAGAGGTAGGCCGCCAGGATCGTCGCCACGAATCCTAGGACCACAGTCAGGAAGAACCAGAGAAAAATCTTGCCGTAGAGACTGCGGAACAAGGGCTTGTCCTCTATTGGTGGACTTCGGAGTTGAGGGGCAGGGTGTACAGATAGCCTGAACCCCGTACGGCCTTGATGCGTGGAACTCCATTGCAGGCCTTGCCGAGTTTGCGGCGCAGATTGCTGATATGGACATCCAGGCTACGGTCTTCGGGACCAGCCTCGCGTCCCAGGGCCGCCAGGCTGAGTTGCTCGCGGGAGACCACGCCCCCGGCTTCGGCCAGCAGTTTCTCCAGAATCACGAATTCGGCATCCGTTAGGCGCGTGGATTTGCCGCCGACCATGGCCATGCGGGCCCCGGTGTCGATTTCCACATCGCCGACGCGCAAGGTCCTTTGGGTCCCTGCAACGGGGCCTTCGCGTCGGGCGCGACGCAGGATGGCCCGGATACGCGCCACAAGCTCCCTGGGCAAAAAGGGCTTGGGCAGGTAGTCGTCCGCACCCATTTCCAGGCCAACCACGCGGTCCACATCCTCTCCGCGAGCCGTAAGCATGATCACCGGGACGGATGACGCCTCGCGCAGGCTGTGCAGGACGTCAAAGCCGTTCATCCCGGGCAGCATGACATCCAGAATTATCAAATCATGCTGGCCTCTCTTTGCTGCGGCCAGTCCCTTCTCGCCGTCGTTCTCGGTGGTGATGGCGAACCCCTCAGGGGTCAGATACTCCGTAAGCAGAGTGCACAGTTCCATATCATCGTCGATGACCAGGATTCGTTCCATTTTGTCCCTCATGGTGCACCCCTCCCCGTTGCCTCCTTCTTTACTCATATCCTCCTGCTTTGTGAAACGCTGGAAGGCGCTATTTCCCCTTAAGTTTTATTAAGGGAATCACCTGAATCCGTGAATAAGTGTTGCCAACGTTGTTGGCTCGAAATTTCAACCATATTTTTCGAAAATCCAGGCGACTTTCGACCTGAAAATTTTCAACTGAAGGACCATTGTCGCTTCGCAAG
>Ga0180007_10000281_pt1 | contig 91204 bp, 46 predicted proteins | sample MM_PC_MetaG_FD_121122 | JGI IMG/M metagenome (GOLD analysis project Ga0180007, IMG submission 121122) | Groundwater microbial communities from the Aspo Hard Rock Laboratory (HRL) deep subsurface site, Sweden - MM_PC_MetaG | ecosystem: Environmental > Aquatic > Deep subsurface > Groundwater...
AATCTGTTTGCAAGAACTCCTGAAATAAAAGCTCCAAGTAATGCACCTAAAATTTCAAATACCAACCAAGTTTTTAATGGGCTACCTGCATGAGTTGCATTAAAATCTTGCAAATACGGTACATTTTCGGAGTGTGCTGGAGCAATAGTTTCAAGCGAATAAATTACTACACTTTTTGCCGCTCCGCTGGCACCTAATCCATGACCTGTTATATAAATAGTAATTACTAATAACAAGCCAAGCAATAATCCTGCTAAGTAAGGATTCATATATTTGTTGGGTTTCATTTTATTTCCTTATCATTTTTAATTTTGTAGTTAGTTTCGTCTTCATCTTCAATGTCTTCATAACCAGTCATCATGGCTTTTAAGTTAGTAAGAAGCGAATGCCCAGTTGTAATTAAATAAACATGAACTACAACAAACGCAATTAAAGCATAAGCGCCAGCTGTATGTATTAATGCAACTGGTTCTAAATTTTCGATGTCTAGCCCACTAATAAAACCACCTGATGAATATCTATAAAAAATATAAAACAAACCAGAGATTACCATAACCGGAATTACAAGTATTTTAAGTACTAAATAAGTAATTCTTTGCAATGGATTTAATTTGCTTAAAACTGTTTTTTTAGTTGGATGCGGGGAATTTCTAAAAATGCCCAAAATATAGTAATCCATCTGAGCTTTTAAAAATTTAGTTGTTGGAAGATATTGTTTCCATTCGCCTGTTGTAAAATGCCAGAAGATAGCAAAAACAATTAATACTAAAAGTGAATATGCGGCATATCTATGAAAAATTACTGCATTTTCAAATCCAAAAAAAGAATATGAACCATGAACTTCAAAACCAGTTAAAACAAGAAAGAAAATTAAAAATGCTTGTGTCCAGTGCCAAAACCTTTCAAAACTTCTGTATATATATACTGTTTTCATTATTTAATACCTTTTATTTTTGTTTATTAGAAAAATAAACTCTTAGAAATCCGTGAAATAAAACCCCAACTAGGGAAGCCAAAATAAGTAAGAACCCAAACAAATCAATTAAAGAACTATAATCTCTTCCTGGTAAATAAAAATCATTTAATCCAGCAAGACGACTATTTTCTCTTTGATGGCAATTTGTGCATGTTAAGGATTCTTCTTTTGGCGCAACTTGGTGGTTAATGGGCCAATACATTTCTGTTTTAATAAAGGAATATTTACCACTATACGGCAATCCTATTGCTTTCATACCTTTTTCTGAAGCAATGTTCCAATCAAAATCTTTCCAAAATGCGCCTTCGCCAATATTATCCGAATAAAGATTTGGTTGAATAATTAACCTTGTAATTGGATCAAATATTTGATTTGCAGTATGTATTTTTACTGGAATGATTTTAGAGTTCTTGTCTGCATAAGAGCCATTTAAAGGATTAAGAACAACTGCTTTTGTTGTGTCAAGAATTTTATCTCCTAACACGTAATGGCTTGCAGTTCCATTAAACCATACATAATCGGGCTCGATATTTTTGCCCCAAGTAAATGATCCTTTGATCGATTTGTAGATATGGTTCCCAAGTGAATCTTCTTCCATATACGGTTCCCCGTCTTTTAATCTTCCAGCAGTTGACCAATCCCAATCAAGATTTGTAGGTGTACCTTTTGAATAAATTGGAATGTGGCACGTTTGACAAGCAACTTTTAATGTGTGTTCGTTTAATATTAATGCTTTGTGTGGAGTTTCAGTGTGGCAATCTTCACAATTTGATCTTTCGGTATTTAAAGTTGCAATAGAATAAACCTTTCCTTGAATTTGATGATTTTCTGTCATATGGCAGTCTGTACAAACTAAATTTGGGCCAGCTTCATCCATATGGATATCGATTGATCTATCTGGATGGAACATTGTGTTATCCAAATCGCCATGTTTAACATTGTTTCCACCACCACCATAAAAATGGCAAACACCACAATTATCGCGGCTTGGTTTTCCAACATTTTGAGCAATTTTTGTTAAATTAACTGTTGGATCTGGGCCTCCAGCTAAATTAGCACCTTTTACATATGAGTTTGTCTGATCATGACAAACCAAACAATCGATATTTGTAGAATCGGTAAAAGATTTACCATTTTCTGTCATATCAAACCCAATATGGCATTTTGCACAACTTTTTACATTAGATTGAGTTCCAATACAAAAATTGTTTATTATATTTTTTTTACCTAAGTAAACAATTCCTTTTCCTTCAATGTAATCAGGTCTTTCCCAATTCCAGTGAGAAGATTCCATAACTTCTAAATGCCGTTTGTTATGACAGCTAATACATGTTTTTGTAAGATCTTGTGGACGTGCAAAATCTTTTTGTAGAGCAGCAAATTTACTGTGATCTACCACCTTAACGGGTTTTTCAGAATATTTTGCTTTTAAAACTACAGCATTTGTGGGATGATATGTTTTATCGGAGAAAATATTGAAGGCTACCATCACAATTACAATAGTAACCGAAAGGACAATAATAAACTTCCTCATAAAGAATTCCTTATTAAATGTTAATTAAAATACAACCCGCTTTGCGTTATAAAAGCAAATATTTATTTAGACAAAACATCTTTTATAAACGATAGAACGATATTATTATATGCCCAAAAATAATAAAATTTTAGCCCATAAAACAATGCAATCTAAAAACCCACAGAGTTTTTTCACCAAGAATGTAAAATATTTAGTAACTTTTTTACTTAAAATTTATTTTAATATATGAGTCTGCTATAAAAATGTATTTTTGATGAAAAAATGTTTTGAATTTTATTCGAAATCAAAGCCAAAAAAATGGATTTAGGGCTTTTTAGAGGAAACTCATATATAAATCTTCTTTGAATTATTAGACCAATTTTTAACTAAATTGTTTATTATGAAAAAAAAAGAAACACTAAAACAAATTCTTGCTAATATTTCAAAGATTCTAAACATAGATAGCCTTTACTCGCATGATATGCAATATTGGGAAGATGAGGATAATAACATAATTTCAATTTCTCCATCTTGCGAAAGAATAACTGGTTACACCTCCGAAGATTTTATAAACAACCCAAATTTATTTAATAGCTTAATTCTTACTGAAGACCTAAAAATATGGGAAAAAAGATGTGTTGATATTCAAACAGTAAATGTTAGAAATTTGCAATTTAGAATACGTCATAAATCAAAAAAAATAGTATACATTGAGCATAATTCGGAAAGACTTTTTAATAATAATATATTTATTGGATTAAAATCATTAAATAGAGATATAACCAATCGTAAATTAACTAATGAAATAATAAATTCTAGCTCAACTGTACTTTTTCTATGGAAAAACCAACCGGGTTCCCCAACTGAATTTGTAAGCGAAAATGTTAAAAATTTATTAGGATATGACGTAACTGAGTTTCTAACTGGGCAAATTAATTATAGCGATTTAATTCATCCCGAGTGTATCGAAAAAGTAAATAAAGAAATTGAAAAAAACATTGAACAAAAAGATTTGAGCTTTTCACATCAACCATATAGAGTAATTACTAAGGATAATAAAATTAAATGGGTTTCCGACAATACTTCTGTCAGAATAGACTCAAAAGGGAACATTACTCATTTTCATGGAATTATTTCGGATATAACAGACGCAAAAAATGCATTGGATGATTTAAAAAGGAGTGAAGAGATTTATAGAAATATCTTCAATCATTCACCATTAGGTATTTTGCATTTTGATAAAGTAGGCAGAGTTACCGATTGCAATAGCGAATTTGCTTCTATAATGGGAACTGAAAAAGAAAATTTGATAGGCTTTAATATGCTAACTCAACTCAACCATACAGATTTCAAAGAGGTAATAGAAAATTACTTTGCAAATGGTTATGGTTATTTTAAAAATGATTATACTTCGGTTCTTACTGGAAAAACAACACCCGTTGTTGCTCGTTTTAATGCAATATATTCTGATAATAATGAAATAATTGGAGGTGTAGGATTAGTTGAAGATGTTACTGATAGAACCAAGCACGAAAAATTGCAAAAAGCCTTGTTTGAAATTTCGGAGACTGCAAGCAAAACAATTTCACTGAAAGATTTATATAAGGAACTTCATCAAATTATTCAAAAACTTATGTCTGCTAAAAATATTTTTGTTGCTATGCATAATTCTCAAACAAATATGATCACATTTCCTTATCATGTTGATGAATATGACTCAACACCAGAACCTCAAATATTTGGGAACGGACTTACAGAATATATTTTGCGTACAAAGAAAAGTCAGATAATTACAGCAGAAGTTGATAAAAAACTACAGGAAAGTGGAGAAGTAGCCCTTAGTGGTGAATTTTCGCAAGTTTGGGTTGGTATATATCTTGAATTTGAAGGAGATTATAAAGGTGTGCTAGCTGTTCAAGATTATGAAAACGTTGATGCTTATTCTGAAGAAGAATTAAAGATTTTGCAATTTGTTTCCGAACAGATTGTAAAAGTATTAGATAAAAAATATGCTGATAGAAGATTAAGAGAATCAGTGAAAGAATTATCGGAAGCAAAGCAAGAATTAGAAATAATTAACCAGAATAAAGATAGATTCTTCTCCATTATTGCTCACGATTTACGAGCTCCATTTAATACTCTTTTGGGTGTTACTGAAATGATTACTGGAAATATGGGTAATATTTCAATGGATGAAATTAAAGAAATTTCCAAAGTTATACATTCATCAACAAATAATTTATTTAAGTTAATTGAAAATTTGCTTAATTGGTCGCGTCTGCAAATGGGTACGTTCCATGTAATACCAGAAAAATTATCTATTAAGGAAACAGTTCTAGAAGTTTTGGAAGTAGTCAAATTTGCAGCTAAAGAAAAAAATATAACAATTATAAATGAAATAATAGACTACACAATTTTTGTGGATGAAGAATGTTTAAAAACAGTTCTTCGTAATTTATTGAACAATGCTATTAAATTTTCTTACCGAAGTGGAACTATTATCCTTACTTCAATGGAACTTGAAACACATATTAAAATTGCAATTGAAGATAATGGTGTTGGAATTGATGACAAAATAATTCCAAATCTTTTTAGTATAACTAGTAAAACTTCAACAGTTGGCACAGAAAATGAAAAAGGTACTGGTTTGGGGTTAATTTTATGTAAAGATTTAATAGAAAAAAATAACGGACAATTGTGGGCAGAAAGTAAATACGGAAAGGGCAGCAAATTTAGTTTTACAATTCCAAAGTATAAATAAAAACTTAAAAATATCTTGACATGATTATAAGTATTTATTATTTTTGAATCATAATTCAAAAATAAAAATGTTATGAGAGTTAAAGAAGGAAATAAAGAAAAAGATATTCTTGAAGCAGCAATAAAAGTTTTTGCTGAATATGGTTACCACGTTGCTAAAATTTCAAAAATTGCAGAAATTGCCAACGTAGCAACAGGAAGCGTTTATGTCTATTTTAAGAATAAAGAAGATATTCTATTGAAGATATTCGCGAACCTGTGGTCAGAGTTACACAAGGAATTTAAGCTTCTAACAATAAATTCTTCACTATCGCAAGCTGAAAAGTTGGACGGAATGATTGACCTTATTTTTGATGTTTTAACTGCAAACCAAGCATTAGCAATGGTTGTTGTAAATGAACAAAATCATCTTCAAAAATCAAACAAAGAAGGGTTTACAGATTTTTACGATAAATTTTTAAGTATTGGCGAAACAATAATTAAAGAAGGCATTCTAAACAAATCGTTTTCCGCTGATATCGATATTAAAATATTCAAGCAATTTGTGTTTGGAGCAATTAGACACCTTGTTAATTGCTGGGCAAATGAACCTAAAAATTTCCCAATAAATAAAATTAGACAAAATGTTAAGTCTATAATTAAGTACGGTATAGCAAAGTAAAATTTTTGTAGTATTATGAATAATGATTCAAAAAACAATATTTACAATATGAAACTATAATAAAATAAAACAAGTAAATATTATTCAAAATATAATTAACAATAAATTATGAGGTAAATCATGAAAAAGTCATTAGTTTTCTTAACAGTTCTATTGTTTTCAATAGGGATTAACGCACAAACATCAAAGTTTTCTGTTGGAATTGTTGGAAGTCATTTCCACAATAATTCAAGCAGTGATAGAATAAGCGAAACCAGTAATCCATTTGGTTATGGACTTGTATTTGCTGGTAAATTAACAAACGAATTATCAATGGGTTTAACATTTGAATATTTAAAAGATAATCTTGAAGCTGGAAATGGAGAAGAAAAAGATATTAGAGTTAACTATGCATTATTTTTACATCCAATAAAAATAGAATATGTTCAGCCATACTTATCTGCTGGTTTTGTTTACACATACAGAACTTTGTCGTATGATAATTTGCTAAAGAAATCTGATGACACTAATGATTTATTGAACGGTCGTTTTAGCGTTGGTGTTGATGTTCCAGTAATTTCCAACTTGTTTATTAATGGTGATCTTGGCGTTTACTCAAACGGTTTTGGATATGTTGGCTGGGGCAGCAATGTTGGTTTTAGAGTTGGTCTATAAAATTAAATAACAATCTATTTTATGAATCATACTTATTTTGTGGTAATAGAATAAGTATGATTTTAATATATACCTAAATATCAAAAACATTAATGAAATTGAAATAATATTTAAATCAAAGCTAGATGCATTTTGTTCGTATTCTAACGCCACCATTGTAATCCTAAATTTTCAAGAAAGCATAAAAAGTATTTACATAAAAGATGTAAATATTATTATCTTTTAGCTTCTAAAAATTATTTTCAATTATTGTGAAGCAAACACATTTACTTTTACTTTTATTTACGCAAATTATTTTTGCTCAAAATAATTTAAAAGATTTATCATTTCAATATTTAACAATCAACGAAGGTCTATCGCAAAACACTGTTTTAGCAATTGCTCAAGATAGCACTGGTTATGTTTGGTTTGGAACAAAGGATGGACTTAACAGATATGACGGATATTTATTTAAACAATTTTATAGTGATTTCAAAGATTCTAACAGCCTATCCTCAAACGAAATAACTGCACTTGATGTTACTCCAGATGGAATTCTCTGGATTGGAACGAACGGAGGACTCAATTCATATAATCCTAATAATGGAAAAATTACACAATATTATCATGAAGAAAATGATATTAATTCACTTTCTGATGATTTTATTAATGTAATTAAACACAACTTAAAAGGTGATTTGTTTATTGGAACTGATAAAGGGTTTTCAATTATCTCTGCTGATAAGAAAATTAAATCCTACAATATATTAGGAGATGGTAAAGATGCATTAATTTCTGCAATTGTAATGGATTTTAAGGGAAATTTATGGATTGGTGGAACAAATTCTCTTTCAAAATTTGATATTAAATCAGAAAAATTTACACACATAAATCTGCATCCAGAATCTATATCCAAAAAAGAAAAAGTAGTTGTGCAGAGCCTATTATTTAAAAATGATAAAGTATTGTGGGTAGGAACTCGTTTTGGTTTAATAGAATATGATATTGTAGATAATAAGGTAGTAGAAAATTTGCAAAACAAAATTGAATTTAATGCCAATATTAGAGAATATTTACGTAATTTATTTAAGGACAAAGAAGGTAACATTTGGTTTGCAGAGTGGAGTGGATTAAGGATTTATGATAACAAAAATGACGAATTTATTTCCTATAACTCGATTGAAAAGGATTTATTGAATAACAGTTCTATTAATGCAATTCTTGAAGATAAATCTGGAGTTATTTGGATTGGTACTTCATTTGGTGGAGTAAATTATTTTGATCCTACAAAACAAAAATTCAAAACTATAAATATAAAATCAGGGTTATCCAATAATATTGTTAGTTCTATATCCGAAGACAACAAAGGGAATCTCTATATTGGTACAATTGGTGGCGGGTTGAATAAAATAAATAAAGCAAATAATAAAATTGAAGCAATTGCTGAAATAAGCAATAAGCTAATTAGAGTTACGCATATAAATGGTGACGACCTCTGGATTGGCGATTGGGGAAATAATCTAATTCATTATTCTCTTTCCACAAAAAAAACACATAGTATTAATTTGGCTAATTTAGGCTTTAATTTAAGTGCTAATAATGCAATTAAAGATATTGAATTTGACAAAGATAAAAATCTTTGGGTGGCTACCTCACTAAATGGAATATTTAAATTTAATCAAAATGGCGATGCTGAAAATTACCCTTTAAATTCAATAAGCCAAAACAAGCCAAGAAGAATGAGGGAAATATTTTTTGATAGAAATAATGTTTTATGGGCTATAACCGACAAAGGTCTCAGTAAATATGATAAAGAATTGAATTCATTCAATTATATTGATTTTAATGATGATAGCTGCATCAAAAAAACAAAAATGATTTCAGTATATGTAGACGAAAACAATATTTTCTGGATTGGAACTTATGGAAATGGATTACTTAAAATTGATATAGAAAATAGTACTTGTAAAAATTATAAAGCAAACGAAAATGTTCCTAATAATGTGATTTATGCAGTTCTGCCCGATTCCACTGGAAATTTATGGTTAAGTACAAATAATGGAATTGCAGAATTTGACACTGCAACAGCTCGAAGCAATCACTTTAATATTGGGGATGGTTTACAAAGCAATGAATTTAATGACAATGCTTTTTACGAAACTTCTGATGGAGCTTTGATATTTGGTGGAATTTCAGGATTAAATATCATTCGTCCAAATGAAATTAATATAAATAAATATATTCCACCAATAGTTATAACCAACATCAAATTTCTAAATTCATCATTGGCAAACAAAAATTATTTAGATGCAATTGAAAATAATACAATTACATTAAATTATTATCAAACGGATTTTAATATTGAATTTTCTGCTTTAAATTATTCACAACCACGCAAAAATAAATATGCATATAAACTTGAGCCAATTAATAATGACTGGATTTATCTAGCAAATGGAAGGTCACTAACTTTTACAAATTTAAAACATGGCAAATATAATTTAAAGATAAAGGGCTCAAACAATGATGGTGTTTGGAACGAAAAAGGAACAGAGTTAAGTATTATTGTTCTTCCTCCATTTTGGGTTACCTGGTGGTTTGTTACAATTGTATTTTTAATTGTGGTGGGTATTATCTTTTTTGGAATTTATTTAAAAGCGCAATCAATAATAAAAGTGGAAAGACTTAGAACTAAAATTGCTAGCGATTTACACGATGATGTTGGATCATCCCTTACAAAAATTTCAATGAATGCTTCAATGCTCAATTATGATGTTGAGCCAGAAAAAATAAAAAATAGAATCGCAAATTTATCCGCACTAAGTCAAGAAGCGATTTCAATGATGAGCGATATTGTTTGGTCAATTGATGCTCGCAACGATTCTCTTCAAGACTTAATTGACAGGATGAAAAATTTTGCTTTTAATCATGTTGCTGAAAAGGAAATTGATATTAATTTTGATGCAAATTGTAATGTTAATTCTAAGAAATTAAAAATAAATATCCGACAAAATCTTTATCTAATCTTTAAAGAAGCTTTAAACAATGCTGTAAAATATTCCGAATCCAAAAGAATTGATGTTTCAATTTTAGCAAATAACGAAGGCTTAACATTATTATTAATAGATAATGGAATTGGATTAAAAAAACATGATGTAAACAAAGGAAATGGATTTAGGAATATGAAAATGCGTGCTGAAAGAATTAAAGCACAACTTAATTTTATAGATGAAAATGGGCTTTCTGTATCACTAGTAATTAAAAAACTATAATCACATGGTTATGGGATTGAAATGTTAAAACTAAAATCTTATGTTGTAGTATGATTTCAGTAGCTATAATAGAAGATATAAAAGACATAAGAAATTCTCTCAAAGAGTTTATTTCTATGCAATCTGACATGTTTTGTGCAGTGGCATCAGAATCGGTGGAAGAATTTCTTGAGGCTAACTTACAAGATACAGGGGTTGATGTATTGCTTCTTGATATTGATCTGCCTGGTATTTCTGGAATTAGTGGAATGAAATTTATAAAAGAAAAATATCCAGAAATTGATATTATTATGGTTACGGTTTATGAAGATCACGATAAAATTTTCCGCGCTTTAAAAGCTGGAGCTGCAGGATATCTGCTTAAAACTACTCCTTTTCCAAAACTAAGAGAAGCAATACTTGATATTAATTCTGGCGGTGCACCAATGGAACCAATTATTGCTCGCAAAGTTATTGAGTATTTTAATTCAGAATCAAAATCAAACAATGAAAAATCGGCTCTTACTTCCAAAGAAAGCCAAATTGTTAATTATCTAGTTGACGGTTTTACATACAAAAAAATTGCAATTACTTTGGATAATTCCATAGAAACAATTCGGCATCATGTAAAAAACATTTACAAAAAACTGCAAATAAATTCTCGTACAGAACTTATTAAAAAGAAACTGAACTGATTACAGATTTAAATTTGCAATCCATTTTTTTCAAAATAAAAATAAAATCAAATATTTGTATTTAAATTTATTTTACTGTTTTTATAAATTATAATATTCAATAAATCTATTTTTGTGTTCAAAATCACGTATCCCACCTTATCCCATATTCATGGGATTGAAACTATCTTTTTATAGGCATAACTTGCTTACAGAAAATTACATTAAGTATAAAGTATCAAACAATATAGTTTATTCCATCTTGTTAAGAAGGGAAGATATTTAGTAAAAAATAATGGTGTAAATAAAATGCGAAGAATATTATTTTTATTATTGCTGACATTTAGTTCAGTTTTTTCACAGAACACTAATTGGAGTTCTTTTATTTCATTTCCAAATAATCCTTCTCCTTATTTCACCGATTGGGAAAGAAACCCAAATATTGGCAGTCTTAACATAAATTATCTGGGAACATCGCCAATTGAATTTTATTTTGAAATTATAATAAATATTGATGGCTATGGCGAAGCGATAAGAGGTCGCACAGATAATCGTGAATATTTATCTGGTCCTATGTCCGAAATTTTAACATTTAATGACATTTCAGATTGGCAGAGCACAAAAACAAATTCAGATTTGGAGCGATTGGTCATTCAAACTGGGAAGTTGCCAGAATCAAATTATTCAATTTGTGTTTCTACTTTTTCAACTAGTGGCGAATTACTTACAGAAACTTGCACAGATTTTGAAATATTATTACCAAATCCGCCACAATTATTATTACCAGATGAGGAAGGTTCAATAGAAATTGCACAACCAAGTTTTATGTGGAATCCTGTTTCAACTCCATCAGATATTTTGGTGTATTATCATGTTAAAATTGTGGAAATTCTTGATGGGCAAACTGCATTTAGAGCATTTGAGGCAAACGTACCCATATTAGAAACTGAAGTTCAATATGAAAATATGTATACATATAGTTTGGACGACTACCCGCTTGAGCAAAATCATAATTATGCATGGCAAGTTCAAGCAACCAATAATGAAGGTGTTCCAATTGCATCAAATGATGGATATTCAGAAATTTGGCAATTCACTTATGGAAATCCCAACAGCGAACTTCCAATAGATACTTTAACGCTAATTGAAAATTATGCATATCTATTTGATTTGAAACAACTAAATATAACCGATAACACATCATTCATAAATCTTGATGGTTCGTGCCGAATGTTAATAAAAGGCACTGATGGAATTGACAAATATCTTGATGCATTTGCTCAAAATTTAATGTTACAAAAAGACAGTTATGAAAATCCAGTGTTTTTAGGTGGAAATATTATTGGTTCTATTTATGAAAAAATATTAGATAAGAGCTTAACGGGCGATTATTTTAAACCAACGGAGCTTGAATTTATTCCACCGCAGCAGTTATCATTTGCTGGTGAGTTTAATTTAGGTGACGAAAATGGAATTCCTTTAATTGGAAGATTAAATTTTATAGATAACGAATTAATAGGAGAACTTACAGCAATTGGCGATGCTTCAACTCCAATGTTTTCAATAGGTGATGATTCATTTAAGTTAAATATTTCTTCAGTTGCTTTATCATTCCCAAATTTGGAAACAAGACTTGAAGGCAGTCTGTCAGTCTTTGGCACACAATCTAATTGCAGAGTTGATGAAATAACGCTTGAAAAAAATGGTGGTTTTTCTGCAAGTATTTCGTGCGATGTAATGCAAGAAATAGCTCTTTTACAAGGCTCTAATTTATTTAATATTAATGTTAAAAGTATTAATGGAAAGATAAATGGTAACTTATTATCAAATAAACATGATTATAAAGTAGTTGTTGATGGTGGGTTACAGTTTAATGTTAATCCAGATAATCTTTTTGGAGCCGACCTTTCTTTTGAATTATCACCCAATAAATTTAAGTTGTTATCGTTTAACCCAAACGTAGATGTTGATGCATCAACTCTTGATTTAGGTTGGCTTAAGTGGAATTTGAAAAATCTTAAGCTCAATAGTTTATCGTATGAAAATAAAATTTGGGATTTTGATTTGGCAATGGATGTTGATTTATCATTCCCGGATTTTGGCGATAAAAAACTACCAACTATTACGGGTGTTTCTTTTACTCCAAAAGGCTTTGAATTTCCAGAAGTGAATTTCTCAAATTTCTCTATTCCAAAAATTGATTTTAAAGCATTTGAAATTGAAATGTTTGGAATATCCGCCCCAGCATTTATTTTTGATTTTAGCAAATGGAATCCTGGTTCAATAGCACAAATGGCTTTTAATTGGAATGTTAAATTCAGTATGCCAAATCTACCTAATGGAACTGATGAAAATTTTAAATTTCCAAATTGGAATTTAAAAGCTAAAATTACAAATGGTAATTTTAATTTAATCCTTCCTGATATTGACTTTCCAAATGCGAAGAGTATAACTATCCCTGGCGGATTAGGATTTAACGTAAGTTCATTCTCTGGAAAACTAAATACTTCTTTCGATGGTTCAATTATGAGCTTTCTCCCAGATGTAAAAATTGGTGGAGATATTAGCCTTCCTGAAAGATTGAAATGTGACGGAGCAGAAGAAAACATTAAGCTAAGATCAATGATTACTCTTAATGGAAATGGCAGTATTAGTGGAATAATTGAAGATGTTGTTCCAAAATGCCCTATAAATATTGGTCTTGCTTCTCTTTATATGAAAAAATCCAAAATTGAATTTAAAAATGAAGACGGACAAAAGATTTATTTGGATGGCGAAGCCGCAGTTTCATTTACAGCTAAATCAAATCAAAAAGAAGTTGGAAAAATTTTAGTCATTTATGAATTAGTAAATAGCGAAATAATTAAAGCGGAAGGTGAAATTAAAGATAATTTTGTTTGGGATTTACCAAGTGAAAATCCAACATTTTCTTTTAATATTGCAGAAGCTAAAATTGGAAGAGGAAAACTTTTAATTGATGGAAGATCAACATTACAACTGAGCAAAGATAAAGCAATTGGTGTTACATTCGATGATTTTACTATCAATTTGGATGAATATACTATTGAAGATGGACAAGTAATTTTTGATGAGCCTTTTGCGATGGTTATTGACAATCTTGCGGATGATAATATTAATTTCAAAACTGTTTTAAGTGGTGATATTCCAAATACAGAAAGTTATTTATATTATACACTTCCCGAAAAAATTGCCCTAAATAAAAATGGGTTTACACTAAAAGGCAATAGTAAAGCGCAGTTAAAATATCAAGGAAAAGTATTAGGTGATTTATCAACTGATTTCAGTAACGATTTTGCATTTTCACTTAAACCATTTAAGGTTATTAGCGGTAAATGTGATATAATCTTTAAAGACAATAAAGTTGCATATTTTAATGAAGATGGTTTCTTCCCAGATATAAACTATTTTTTAAACAGAGTAATTCCTGATAAAATTCCACTACCAACTTTAGAAATTGCCTATTTGCAAATTAAACGTGATGATAATTTATTAGTAAACGTAAATGCTGAAGGAAATTCTACTCGTTTTAGCACCAGAGAAGGCGAGCCTGTTGAATTAGTATTTCCTTCAATGCAGTTTGATTTAGCAGAAGCTCCTAAAATATTAGTTAATTTTAGTATAGCTTTTGACGACGGAACCGGCGAAGTGACTGACGGATTTATAAGAGGTGTTATTCCAGAAGAAAGCATTCATTCATTTGATTTAACTCGTGTTGGAATTCCTTACACAATATATTCAATCTACTACGGCAACTTGGATGGGACAACAAAATTCCGTCTTGCTGGAAAAGCAAAATTGTTTGATACTGAAGTAGCCTGCCAAGATTCTTTGATATTAACTCTTTCACAAAACGGAATGTTGGAAGGACGTGTTAGCTGCGATATTGACCAAATTATTTCACTGATTCCAGATAGCGATAAATTAAATCTGCATTTAAATAATATTTCTGGACAATTTAATGCGGATTTACTAACTCGTAATTTCGATTTTAACATTACGCTTGATTCTGATTTAAGATTTAATTTAGGAGAAGGTAAATCATGGGGCGTTTGGACTTTGTTAGAGCAAAATCAAAATGGCTTAGAGCTTGTTGATTCTCGAATGGACGATGTTGCAATTCCTAAAATTGATTTGGAACAATTCAAAATTGGATTTAACAATTTTGTTCTTGGAAGACTTGATTATAATTCAACTCCAGATGCAAATGGATTTACTGGATGGGATTTTGAATTTGGAATGGATTTGAATTTATCAATTCCAAGTTTGGGATTAGAAATACCAAATATTCCTAATGTAACATTGAACAGAACTGGCTTTCATACAATGGATAGAATTTCAATCCCATCATTTTCAGATAGCTTAGCTTTCCAATTTGAAGGAATTGAATTAAAACCACTTGCATTCCGTATGCCTAAATTAGATTTCAACTGGTTTAATCCACTTGGCGGAGAAGGAAATAATTGGGATTTCAACATTGATTTTGAAATAAATTTCCCAAATATGGAAGGTGCTTCTGGAAGTATGCGATATCCACATTTAACTTTGTTGGATGCAAATTTCCTAAACGGTAAACTTATTGGAAATATTGACCCAATTGATTTTGACTTGCTGGATGGCTTAAAACTTAATTTTGGTGATGGTTTTGGTTTTTCATTAACGAGAATTTCAGGAAGGCTATTTGATGACAACGGAAATCAAGGTGTTGATTTTAATTTTAACGGACATTTAGATTTACCAGAATATTTACGATGCGATGGTGAGCAAACAACTCTTGATTTGACCGAAACAACTTTTTCACTTAACAGTAGTGGGCAAATTTCAGGTATTATAAATAATTTTGTTCCAAGATGCCCTATTGATTTGGGTTTTGGGCAATTTCAAGTTACATCATCTTCAATTAATTTCTCTGTTTCAGATTCAGGGCAAGTTGCAATTCTAGATATGACTGGCGATTTGGTTGTAAATACTGGTGATGGAAATTCTGTTACGGCAAATGGTGTTTTGCAAATGGATTTGTTAACGGGACAAATTATTGATGGTTCAATTACTATTGAAGAACAATTTGTTTGGGCAATTCCAAATGACAAGCCAGTATTGCGTTTTACAATTAACAGAGCTGTACTCGATAGAAATGGGCTAACAATAAATGGTGATAGTGATTTGCTATTGCCAGGCGGACAGACAAGAAATGCACGATTTGAAAACTTCAATTTTGATTTCAGAAAATTTAAAGTTAACAGTGGACGTGTAGAAATAAACGCTGATTTTGCTATTAAAATTGCACTAGAAGATGGTGAGGTTGTTTGGTCTGTAATTTCAGCTAATACTCCACTCACTGAAAATCAAACTGCTAAAATAGGATTTACTTCAAATCTAGTTTTAGATGCCGATGGTTTATCCACAAATGGCGAGGCTATTGCTGCAATTCGTTGGGATGAAGACCCGGCTCATCAATTTGGTAATCTGAAAATACGCTACACTAATGATTTTAAATTCTCTCTTCGTCCATTTATGGTTTCAGAAGGACGTGCAGATCTAATTCATGTTCAGGGTGAAGCTGAAAATATTATTGCTACTTTAACACACGATGGATTAAATCTAGGTGATATATTTGGCTTAATTCCTGTACCTGAAATTATTCCATTACCGGATAGAGAAATAGCATATCTACGTATTAAAAGTGGAAATCGTGTATTAGTTCAAACAGAGACTGTTGATGCTGGTTTAAGAATTTATTCTACAGAAGAAAATCCAACTTCACTTGTTCTTCCTGCATTACAAATTGAAGGAAGAGAAGTTGATTCAATTCCTACAGTATTTGATGTTGTTGTAAACCCGGCAACCGGACAAATAGTTAGCGGCGAAATTACTCTTGCTCGTCAAGATTCAGCCTCTATTTTGAATTTACGTGATAGAGGAATTCCGGCAGATATTTTCAAAATTCATTACGATAAAAATGACGGACTTTCTGCCGATGCCCAAGTTGATTTACCAAATATTCTTAGCGGAATGCCAATTAAAATGCGCAAGCTTCGCTTTAATAGAAATGGACTTGCGGGAACTGTAAATCTTGGAACTTATTCCGAAGTTTATCCTAGAAATGTTTTGCCAACTTTAGATTTTGCTAATCTTGGCAGCCAAGCCATAATAACTCTTGAAGGACTTGATGTTTCCTTTGGTGAAAATAATTCTGTTGGATTTTCCGGTAAATTTATTCCACTAATGTTTGTGCATGATAGAGATACAACAAAAGTTCAATACGCAGCTAACTGGAATAATGTAGAACATAAATTTACATTCTCTTTCGATTTTGCCGATGGCGAAGTATTTGATTTTGGAATTGGAACATTTACACCTGGTAGCATCGGTGATAATCCGGCTTTGCAATTAACTCTTTCTGAAGAAGATTTTGAATTATTATTAAGTGGTGAATTTAGAGCAAATCAATTTGGTGATGATTTTGCATTAGGTATTGAAGGATTAAAAATTACAAAAAATAATGTTTCTGCAGAAGCTATTTCAAAATCAGCAGCTAACCCTATAAGCTTTAAATTGTTCAATTCTGACTTCAGAATATTTGATAAAGATGTAAACAATAAAGCCATCCGTTTTACTTATGCAGATAATGTGCTTAAGCTTATTTTAAGTGGTGATATCACTCTCTTTGGCAAGGCGGATAATAAAGTAACATTTAGCAATTTCACTATCGGAACTGATGGCACTTTTTCGATTGGACAAGCAAACTTCCTAAATAGCGATTTGGTAATTGTGGATAATTACATAGCTATAAATAATGTGGGAATTAGTAATAACAAACTTGCTGTTGGAGGCTGGATTAAACTGCCAGAACCTGTTGGAAACGACACGCAATTTAATTTTGGATTTAATCTTGATGCAAATGGAACAATTACAGCCGATAATAGAATTGGCAATAAAATTGTTTTAATTAATGAACCGCAACGTATCGGTAACCCCGCAGAAACAGAATATGATTTCTGGAAAGCAAAATTTGATTTAACTTATCTTGCTCTTGAGTTAAACTTTGCGAATATTTCTAATAGTTCTGTGCAAATGGTTTCAGATATTTATTGGGATAACAATAGAAATAAAAGAGTTTCACTTGGAAATAAATCAAATATTAACAGTATTGTGCCCGGACTTGAAATAACTTTTGCTGGCGATGTAAATTGGGGCTCTGCTTCTGTTAATGGTAATTTTGTAAACTTTGATGAAGATATGTTCAAAGTAAAAGTTAATACAGTTCAATTAACTTCTGATAGAAATAATAATTTAACTTTTGGAATTGGTGGTGAATTTGGTCTTAACTTTGATGCAGTTCAAGGTGGCTTAAATCTTGCTGATTTCCAATTTAATAAAACTGGAATAGTAAACATTGGTAGAATTACTGGTGGAACACTTACAATTGAGGATGTGGGTTCGCTAACATTAAATAATATTGGATATAGTGATAGCCAAACACGAATTTGGGTAAAAGGTGGTGAGTCACCTGGAGCTGCTAGCGGTAGTGCTAGAGCAGATTCAACGCAAATAACAGTAAATAACTATCTTAGTTTTGGTGGTGAAATTACAATTGATGGCTTTGGAGCTGCTGGCGTCGATAGATTTTTAACATATAGTACAGATAACTCTTATACTCTACTTGTAAGAAATGCTCATTTTGAAATTGAAGGAACCATGAGTGCTTCAATGGATTTACTTTACTACACAGGTGATAATGGATTTATGATGCGTGCAGGAGGTAGTGCAACTATCGGAGATTTTAGTGGAAGTGTTGTTGGTAAAGTTGCTAAAATTAATAACAAAGTTAGTTGGGGCTTTTTTATCCAATCTGATATGCGAATAGATATTGTTCCAATAGTAATTACTGGTGTAGGTGGAGGCTTCTTCTATAATCCCAATGCAGATGATATCCTTGCCGTGAAACGTCTAGCTAATGTTAGCGAATCAAATGGCAAAATTGCTGTTCAAGGCGGGAAGTTTGCAATCTTTTTATTTGGACAAGCCGCCATTGTGAGCGATGTCTTAATTTATGGTAGAGTTTTAATCACGGTTACGGACAGACAATTTATGCTTGATGGACGTGTTGTAGTCTTAGACATGGAAAATAAAATTGAAGGTGAAATTCATTTAATGGTTCAATGGTCACCAACCTTTGAAGCAGAAGGAGAAATTGCAATTGATATAGATGTTGCTCGTATTGTTAAAGGAACAGGCCGAGTAGGATTTTATGTTTATAGCACAGATCAGTGGGCAATATATGGCGAATCAGAAATTAAATTATTCAATTATTTAGAGTCAAGTAGTGAATTTTTTGTTGGTAATTCTGGCTTTATGTTAGGTATGAGCTCTAGTGTTAATTATGATTTATGGATAATTGAAGTTGGTGCTGGAATTGATGTGAAAGTTTGGTACATGCCTGGTAAGTCTTGGGGTGCTTATGCTAAAGCTTGGGTTAAAGCAGAAATACTTTGGGGTGTAGCAAAAGCTAAAGGCTGGTTGCAGTGCGCATTACTTGGTTCTGAAGGAAATGTATATTTATATGGACAAGCAGGATTAGAGATACATGTTCTGTTTACGGATTGGTCTGGCTCTGCTTGGGCAAAAATATCCAATGGAGAAGTTGATGGAGGCAGAGGAAGTGATTCTGACATGGATGCTTTAATTGCAGAAGCGATGGGGCAATCCGAAGCAGCTGAAAGAGAAATGGAGGATATGAAAATTTCTATTGAGAATAGACCAGATCCAGGGGTGTCATTTAGTAATGATGAATTAAGAGCCGCATTTGCAACTCTAACTGAATGGGGTTCAAAATATAAATACGGAAATGAAATTGAAAGACACGAAGCAGAAACATTTTTCAATGACCTTTTGGCTATTGAAATAACCGACCATTATGGTTATAATCCAAGCAGAGTATCTGGAGAATCTGATCTTTTGAGATGGAATATTGATAATGTATTTAAAGGACAAGGAGCCCCAGATTTAACTGATTTTACCGAAGGAAATAGATCTATTCAAGAAGCCATTGACTTATATAACGAAGACAAAAATGCATTACTTCCAACCTTTGATGAGGGGTTTGAGATTATTACGCAAACGTCAAATGAAATTGATGGTAATGCTGTTGATCCAACTGCTGGAACAATCTTTCCTCAATACAGACTTGATGAAAATGGGCATTATATAATAAGTGGTCAATCTTCAATGAATGTTGATGAAGATATATCAAATCAGAACAGTGTTAGTTTGCAAAATGGTATTAACTCAATTAATGCTTATCGTGAAAGAGTTTTTTCTGAATACCAAAAACTTAATACTAATATTGCAACTATCGAAAAGATACTTAAGGGCAGAAATGGAAACTCAGGGACTCTTAAATTCTCACGCTCATACGCAAGTCTTGTTGAATATATACACAGTACATATTTGCAACAGTATATGTATTACAAACAGATTAAAACCTGGTCAACAAATAGATACGCTGAACTTCTGAACAGAGATAGTACTCCATTGTCTGTCGGTCAAATAATGCGAAATAAAGCTGTACGAATATTTGATAGAAATCCTAATGGATACATGGCTCTTAAATTAATAAATAATGGTAGAGTGGAAGCTATCTCAAGACTAAAAGGTGATGATGAAGCCACGTGGCGTTCAGCTGGTGGAGCTGAAAATATGGTTTGGGAAAATAATTCATCTTTACCTTTGGCAGAATTCAGAACTTGGGCTATAAACCGTTCAACAGAAATTGGAATTAGTTTGTGGAAAGATATTGCAGGCCTTGGACTTCAAGAATTAAAAAATACTAGCAGATCTATGATTAACAATGTTGAATGGGCAAAACGTGAACATATTGAAAATGCAGGAGCAGTTCAAGCAGAATTTACTGATAAGATAAACACATTGTATAGTACCTTAGGTTCATTGTCAGAAACTAAATATGATATTGTTAAAAAACTTATTGATTGGGAAGATAACTCTTTTCAACCACGATTAATTGATAGAACAGGTAAAGTAATAAAATCTGCAAGAAAGGTTCAACTTGAAAATGCAATGGAATTACTTGAACAAAAAATGACAGTTCCTACTATAACACAGTTGGAAGCTGTAAATTATGATTTGGGAATTTGTGCATATACCAATGTTAGATGGAATGTATCTGGACCAAGAAATACATATGCAACTTTCCAAGTGGATTTTGAAAGTGAGCAACCTCATATTAATAGTCAAGGTTATCAATCAATCGGAAATAAAATTAACCTTAACTTATTTTATGCGCCATTAGTTAATCAAACAACATTTGGAGAAACAACATTTCACTTAAAGGCAGTTAACGAAGTTGGATATTCAATTCATAGATCTCTTACTTACAGACCAACTTTCTCTAATACGGCAACTGAAAGACTTGGAGATATAACACAAACAACTTATGATGTTGATAGAACACCACCCACAATGTCAAGAATAGATTTTCCTTATCACTTTTTGACACGTGCTTTAAATGATCATCCAACAGGATGGGATGACTTTTACAATATGCATTTTGTTGGAGATTCTTCAGTTGTTAGCGCGGAATGGACTGGGAACGACGATGAAAGTGGTGTTCAAGAGTATAGATACAAATTAGTTAAAACACAGCGCCCTGGAAGTGCTGGTTTTCAATTTATTGAAAATGCTGATGATTTAGAATTAAATCCAGGTGTGAATCCATTTGGAAATACAGGAGACGATACTCCACCAAACCCATATAGTAATTGGACAAATAACTTTGGAAGAACCAATGTAGTAATTAACGGACTTGATATGCAGAATGGGGAATACTACCAATTAAAAGTTGCTGCAAAAAATGGTGATGGTTATTGGATGGAAAAACCACAAGGTTTGAGTGATTATTTATTTGTTGATTTAGTTCCACCACCAGCACCAGTTGCACGTCCATTGCCAGCTCACCCAGCTGTTAATGTGCCTGCAACAAGTACTATTAGACATGAGATTGATTTACCACCAATGTCAATGAGGCAATTTGGGAACAATCTTGTTAAAATGAACGATAATTCGGAAGCTTATCTTATTATAAATTATTCAATACCTACAGATGAATATACAGGTTCACCGTTTGCGAAAGAGCTTATGGTTTCAAAAGTTGGTCATCCAGAAATAGCGTCCGATTGGGTTACTAATTTTGGTAACCGCATTGATAATGCCTACTTCCCGGAATTAAATAATATGCTTAATTACATCGATTCATTTTATGTAGATATTAGAACTTATGACTTAGCAAGAAATAGAAGTAATCTGTTAAGATTTAAAATGCAACCATTTGATAACACTGCACCAAGCAGGCCCCTTGTAAACTTTGCATATTCTTCAAATTATCAAAGAGCATATATTGTATTTGAATCTCAATCTGATGATGAACAGTCTGGGATTCAATATTATGAAGTTGGGCTTGGTTCAACCAGAGCAAATATCAGTTTTGATGATGGAATTAAATTTTATCCAAATGACATAGCTAATAACCAAACTGTTCTAATGCCAGAATTGCCTTTTAGAGATAGAACTATATTTGCTGTGAGAGCCGTTAATGGTCAAGGAACTCGTGGAGCAATTTGTTATACGGGATATTTTCTTCAAGATGAAACACCTCCAGTAACTCCAACAGTTACATTAGGAATAAATAACATTGCGGCAAGAGGTAATTTCTTATCAATTAGTTTTGGAAATCTTGTTGATAACCAAACTGGAATAAAAAATGTTCAATATATGCTTTATAAAAAAGTTTCTGGAAGTGATAGTTGGACTTCAGTTATTTATTGGCGTGCAACAGATAATCTTAATGGTACATCAATTAATCTTGGCGACTATGGAATAGGGAACAATATTGACTTGAAAGTTGAAGTGCGTAGTATGAATACTGTTGGATTATTATCTACTGTTGGTAGCTCAGAAATAAGAATTCCTGATACTAGTCGTCCTTTTGCCCCTACTGTTACAATTAATTCTGGATCCCCAGCAAAAAATGATCCTCCAGCTGTTGGTTTAAGATTTGGTAATTTAGTTGATCCAGAATCGGGCATTCAAAAAGTTGAATATAAAATTGAGAAAGCTAATGACCGTTACGATATTACTTATTCATCGGTAAAAGGTTGGACAAGCAATGGAACAAAAACCACAAAGGTACTTTCATATTCAACATTAAGATTGAATGCAGGAGATTACATTAAAGTTACGGTTCGAAGTTATAATAATGATGGGCTTATTTCAGAGGATGTTACAAGAACACATACTTTGAATTAATATTTAAGTTTAATATATCTAAACTAAGCAATACGATTGCTTATAGGAGAAAAAATGAAAAAAACATATTTGATAATTTGGTTACTACTGTTATTAGTAATTTCATCAAATGCTCAAAAAAAGAAAGACTTTTTCACAATGGTTAAAGGAGATTCGTTAGCAATCTTTTTAACCGAGTCACCTTCAACAAATGAAGTTTATAATGTTTATCGTAAATCGGATACTGGCTATGTTTTACTTACAAAGGATGAACCAATTAGAGCAATAATTGACCCAACGGAAGCAAGAATTATTTTAGGCAACGATTGGGATTTAATTTCCAAAGCTGTTGATAGTAAAAATGAAACTGATATTCTTCGTCAAATTAAATCAAAAACATTTCGGGGTGCTTTGCTTTCTTTTATTAGCAATAATGCAGCAAAAGTTAGTGGAAGATGGTTTGTTGACCCTAATATTAAAATAGGAAATTCTTACACTTATAAAATTATTTTTGAAACAATGTCTGGAAAAGTTGTTGATAGCCTTGAAAAAAGTGTAAAAGCAGATATGATAATTCCAAATGCTCCAACTAATCTTAAGCTCACTTCAGGAAATAGACAAATTAAATTAGAATGGAATTATCCCAAATGGTCTGGCGATTTTACTGATTTAGGATTTAGATACAATATCTATCGAAAAAAGGGAAATGGCGAATATAGCAAGGTAAATGAAAGTATTGTAATTAGAGATGATAATACAAATCCAGAATATGACGATTTATGGTTGGAAGAAGGGGTTAGTTACACTTATAAGATTACTATTTCTGACCCAATTGGCAACGAAAGCAAAGCTTCAAATGTGGCAGAAATATTACTTGAAGATAAAACTCCACCAGCAATTGTTTCAAATGTTATGTCCACTGCCTACAAAAATGGAATGAAAATCTCGTGGAATATGAGCACAGAACTTGATGCGAAAGGATACAATGTTTATAGAGCAACAAGCCTAAAAGGAACTTTTGAAAAAATTAATAAAAAGCAAATACCTGTTGACATTCCTTTTTATCTTGACAGCACGGTAGCAGAAAAGAAACAATATTTTTATACTGTTAGTGCTGTTGATACAGTTGGCAATGTTGGAAAGCAAAGCAATCCAAATTCTGTTTACTTGAAAGACCAATTTCCACCCGATGCACCAGCTAATTTAACTTATAAAATTGTTGATAGCAAAGTTCACCTAAATTGGAAAGCTGCTACTGCAAAGGATTTGAATGGATACTATATTTATAAAAGCGAAAGAGCTACTGGAATGAAATCTCGAATCACTTTGTCTAGCTATAAAGGAATAAATTTTATTGATGCAGGTGATAGTAAAAAGGGTTTTGGATATGGAGCCAAGTTCTATTACTCAATTACAGCAGTTGATAGTTCAAATAATGAAAGTGATTCTGTAAACATAATTGTTCAAATTCCCGACGTTGAACCACCATTTGCACCAACTAATTTTAATACTACATCAAAAGGAAATTATGTTTCAGTTGATTGCGGAATGAGTCCTTCGCAAGATGCTAAAAATTATATCCTTTATAGAGCAGAGCCAAAGATGAAAGAAGCTAAGATAGCCGAATTTAATAAAGCTCCTTTTCAATTTATTGATACAAGTATTGCAAAAGGAAGAAACTACATTTATTCTGTAGTAGTAGTTGATACTGCTGGTAATATTAGTATTAGTGCAATTAAAGATACCGTTGAATTTACTGACTTTTCTCCTCCACCAGCACCACGTAATGTGAAAGCAAAAGTAATAAATGGAAAAGTTGAGCTAAAGTGGGTTAAGTCAATAGATTACGATATGAATGGATACAATATTTATCGATCAGATTATCCAACAGGTACTTTTATTTTGCTAAATAAAAATGTAGTTAAAGAAACCAAGTTTGTCGATTTAACAGGAAATAAAAATTATTACTATAGAATTAAAGCAGTAGATACTTCTGGAAATGAAAGCAATTATGATGAAACAATTTCTCCAAAATAGGTTTGTAATTTTAATATTGATTCTATCGGTTAATTCGTTAGTTGCTCAAGATTTGTTTACAAATGGTGTTATTGAATATAATAACAAAAATTATAAAGAAGCTGCTGGTCAGTTTGAGAATTTTATTGCTTCAAATCCATTTGAAGTTGCTCCTTATGAGTATTTAGTTAACTGCTATATTGAACTTGGTGAAAATAATAAAGCGATTGAATTATTAGAAATTTCCACAAAGAAATTTTCTAATAATTCAAATTTAGTTAAAACACTTGGCAAGCTTTATGTGAACAATTATAATTTTGAAAAAGCCGAAAACTCATTTATTGATGCCCTTAAACTAGAGCCTAAAAAATCTGAAATAATTGGTTACTTGGCCAAAATAAATGTTAATATGGCTAAAATAGCATTTCAACAAAAAGATTTTAGAAAAGCTATAAGTAAAGCAAACAAGGCACTTCAATATGATGACAAAGATTATGAAGCATATATTCTCAAATCAAATGCTCAAATACAAATGGGAAATTTGCAAGATGCAGAAAAAACTATTGATGCAGGATTGTTAAAAAATCCTAATAACGATCAATTACTTGTTGACAAATCATTATTGCAAATTAACCAAGAAAAATATGACGAAGCTATTAATTCGCTTTCCCCAGTTTGGAAAAGGAACACAGACAATTTACAAATTGGACTTCAATTAGGGCGGCTTTACAGAGGTAAAAACAAAATTATTGAAGCCTTTGCTATTTACGATATTCTCTTGAAAAATAATCCTAAAGAAAGAACTGTTTATGATGAGATGTTGTATTACTTTTCCGCTACAGGAAAGGAATCTGAAAAAAGAAAAATATACGATAAAATGGAAAAGGAATTTCCAGGTGATAAAGAAATTATTCTCGCAAAATTTAAAACGTATGTTAACGAAGGGCAAGATTCATTAGCAATAATCATGTATTCAGATTTTATAAGTAGTAATCCAAAATCATATAAAGCCTATGCTGAGTTAGCTGAACTTTATTCAAAAAAGGAAATGCCAGAAGAAGGAATTATTCTTATGAATAAAGCGTTATCTAATAATCTGAAAGAAAAGTCAGTATATTTTAATCTAGCAAAATTTTATCACAAAAGTAATAAACTAGAAATAGCATTAAAAACTTATAAAGAATATTCTGAATTATATCCAAAGGATATAAGCACTTATTATGAAATTGGTTTAATTTATTCCGAAATAAACAATCTTGATTTAGCAAAATTAAGCTTTAACAAAGCATTAGATATTGACCAAAATGATGCGCTTTCATTGGCGCAAATTTCTAGAATATTTGAATTGACTGGTGATAATGAAAGCGCTAAAAAATATTATGTAGATGCTTTTATTCAAAATATAATTGCACTTCAGAAAATGCAGCAATCAATTATAAGTTCAATTAATGAAACTGATAATTTGTCAAATATCAAAGTTGATAAAAATGTTGATAATGTTAAGCTTTATCAAGATAATGTTAATGAAGCTGAAAATTATTTAGTTAAAAATCTTTCAAATAGTGAATACCTCGAAATGATTAATCGTGTTCGTTCACGTTATCCACAATCTTCTTTAGTCCTTTATTACATAGGACTTTATTATGAAAGAATAGGTGATTATAACTCCTCATTAAAATATTATGAACAGGTTATTTCAAGAAGTTCAAAAGTGGAAGATGCTCATACTCATATGGCAGAAATATTTTATAAGAAAGGGGAAAAAGCCAAAGCAATATTAAGCTATAAAAGGGCGCTATCAATTAATCAAGAAAATAAAGAAATATATAAAAAACTAATTGAATTACATCGTGAAGATAATATTCTAGATAAGTTATGCGATGAATGGTTAAATGTTTATTCTGCACAACCCCACAATAAATTATTGAAGGAATTTTTAATTGTAGCATTGCATAAAGCAAATAGAATAGCAGAAGCGAAAGAAATATTAAATAATAGAGAATAATGATGAAACAAAATTTACACCTTTACTTTTTAGCATTTATCTTTTTAAATTTTAATTTAATTTTTGCACAAGAACATGATTCTTCTGAGGTTGATTTGAGTATTAACTCCAAGCTATCTGAGATGATTTCTCCTTCAATATTTTCTATAAGTGGTGATGCTGGTGCCTATGGGGAATTATATTCTACTTCACGCGATATAGCTAGACGACCAACTTCAACTGGACGATTATTTTTGCGTCCTACTTTTACTTTTCTAAATAATTTTTCCATTTCGTTCGATTTGTTTGTTTCAACCGAAGGAAATGATGCGCGACAGCAAATTAATAGATTTGCTCTCCATCCAGAGTGGAGTTGGGGAAAGGCGCATGTTGGTGATTTTAATCATAAATTTTCCGACTATTCTCTTAATGGAATTAATATTCGCGGCGGCGGAGTTGAAATAAATCCAGGTTGGTTTCGTTTTCAAGCAATTGGCGGACAAACTCGTCGTTCAATTGTAGCTTCGCCATATTCTTCGGTTTACAGTCAAAACATGGGAGCAATAAAAATAGGAATTGGAAATGAAAGAACTTCATTTTTTGATATAAATATTGTTCTTGCCAGAGATGATAGCAATTCCGTTCCTAAAAGTACGTTTATTGTTGATACTACAGGTGCTGGAGGAAATCCGCAGGTTGGCATAACTCCACAAGAAAATATTTTGCTTGGGTTTAATACAGATTTAAAAATATTAAAAAATATTCTAAGATTTAGAGGTGAAGCAACAGCATCTTTATTTACGCAAAATGTATATGCTGATGTTGCAGAAATAGATGGAGTTCCTTCTTTTTTTAATGATTTGTTTACTTTGAGAAATTCTTCAAATGTTGATTATGCGTATAAAGGAGCGCTAGATTTCAAATATGATTTTTTCAATTCATCATTAAAATATGAAGTTATTAATCCTGGATTTAGATCACTTGGAATGACATCAGTTATAAATGATAAGAAAAAATATGGAGCTATGATGGGGTTCCGAATGTTTGATAATATTTTAACATTTCAACTAAGATATGATGCGCAAAACGATAATTTACTAAATCAAAAGAAATTTACGCTTAAAAGAAACACATTCGGATTCAATGCAGTAGTACGTCCAATTCAAAGTCTTTCAATAATGCTTAATGTAATTCAAAATAAAATGTTTAACGACTCTGCAAGTGATACATTAAAAATTGATGGTAAAGTTTCAACATTTGCAACTAATTTATCCTATCAATTTCCAGCATTTGGATTAAGAAACTCGGCTATGCTTGGCTATTCACATCAAATATCTACAAATTATAGCTTTTATCTTGGCGGTAATAACAATATAACAGTAAAAAATATTTTTGGAAGTATTAGCACTACAATTAATCAAATATGGTCAGTAGCTCCTGGATTTACAGCAATAGTTATAGATTCTTGGACCGGAGCCACAAATCAAACTTTGTCATTTAATATGAGAATAAATGGAAGATTTTTCCAGGCAAAATGGAATAATGCCCTTACTGTTTCAATGTCAAATTCGGATTTCACAAAAGTTGTTCAACTAAATTTGCAAAGTGATTATCGAATTACTAATTCTGATATGTTAAAACTGAAGGTTAGATATTCTTTAACAAATTATTCTTCTGGTACTCTATCAAATTTTTGGGAAAATATTGCAAGTCTTAACTATGTGCATAGATTGTAAATTTAAATATTTAAACCCTGTTTATGCATTACTAAAAACAATTATTCCATAATTGCTTTTGAAACTGAAAATGTGCACTAAATCAAGATTTTACAACTTCTCAAATCACTCAGCTATAATTGTTTATAACTAAATTGATTTATACTTTTTTGAGTATTTTCTTAAATTATTGCTTATTCTAATGCATAAATCAGGGTTTAATAATATTTTACATTTTTAAGTTGTATATCAAAATGTAATAATCAGTTCAAATAAAAGTTTTATTCTGTGATAAAATATCATTTAAAACTTTTTCTTCAACTTCTAATTTAGGTGGATCAAAATTGCGCATATTTTCCACATGTTCAACTTTTTCATCATATTGAGCCCAAGGAACTATGTACTTAATTTCTGATGAATGTAAATCAAGAAACATTGAATAATAATCATTATTAGATAAATTGTTTCTATTAGAATTATTCTCTCCTCTATTACTTAGTATAGCCATAATTACTCTCCATTTCAAAAATAATAAAATATTAAAAAAAACTATTTTTATAGCACCACATTTAACAGATATACTATTAATCCAAAGAACAGAATAGTCTTTTAGATTAAAAGAATAATACTTAATAACATCCCAAAAATCACGCCAGAAAGAAGAATTTGATTATTGACGAAAAAAAGAAGAATTAAAGTAAATTATTGATTATCCAATAATTTACAATTGCATAAATGCAAAATAAAGCAATAATATTTGCATTTATGCGATTATCTATTTGTGTAAAAGTCTATATTTTTTCATTTTTCGCCACAAAGTAGATTTATGGATTTGTAATTCATCTGCTGAATCCGAGGTATTCCAATTATTTTTGTTTAAAACCTCAATAATTTTATTGCGTTCAGATTCTTTAAGTGGAATATCTAATTTTGGGATTGTTGAATCTTGATTTTGTGCAAAGTTAATCTCAGGAGGTAAATGTTCCCAATTAATAGTATCTGTTTGGCACATTACAAATGAATGTTCCATAATATTTTCAAGTTGCCTAATATTTCCTTCATAGGAATAATTCAAAAGTATTTTAAGCACTTCATCTGATACATTTCTAATAGACTTTTGCATTTGATGGTTAAATTTTTTGATAAAGTGTTGAATAAGCAAAGGAATGTCATCCCTTCTTTCCTTTAAGGAAGGGAGTTCAATTTTAACTACATTTATTCTGTAAAATAAATCAGGTCTAAATTGACCATCTTGAACTAATTTGTGTAAATTATTTTTAGTGGCAGAAATTACTCTAACATTTGTTTTCACAGTTTGAGTTGCACCCAGTGGCTCAAATTCTTTTTCCTGTAAAACTCTCAATAATTTTACTTGAGTTGCCAGTGGCATACTGTCAATTTCATCAAGAAAAATAGTCCCTTTTTTGGCAAGCTCAAATCTACCTGGTTTATTCTTTTTAGCATCTGTAAAGGCACCTTTTATATAGCCAAAGAGTTCCGATTCAAGTAAAGTATCTGGAAGTGCGGCGCAATTTACGGCAACAAAAGGTTCATTTTTTCTATGACTTAAATTATGAATTGCTCGGGCAAAAAGTTCTTTGCCGGTTCCACTTGCACCTTCTAAAAGAATAGTGCTATCGCTTTCCGAAATAATAGGAAGAATATTAAATATTTGGAGAACCTTATGGTTCTTTGAAATAATATCTTCAAAAGTGTATTGCTTTTTTATTTCTTTTTCAAGGGCTTCCACTTTAGATAAATCTCTAAATATTTCAACACCTCCTTTTGTTCTACCTCGGCTATCTTTCAGGGAAACAACGCTTATTGTAAGTGGTATCTTGTCTTCATCAACACGATAAATTATTTGATGCGAATTAATTATATCACTACTATTTGCAAGGGAAGTATTTATTGGGCAATTGGTTTCACAGATATTTGATTTTAAAATATTAAAACAAAATTTACCTAATGCATCATTTCTTGAAACTCCAGAAATTTTTTCGGCAGCACTGTTGAAATAAGTTATTATCAAATTCTTGTTTACCGTAAAGACTCCATCAGAAACATTATCTAAAATTGTTTCTGCGTCTTTAATCGGTATAGAATCTGTTTTTTTCATCGCCTTAACAAATTTAATGTGTTAATAAGTGCAAATAATTTTTAAGAGAATGAAACTATAGTTAAATACTTTATTTATGTTAAAAATAAAGAATTAAAAATCTTATTGGTGCTAAACCTTAATAGAAGGTACAAAACAAGAATTATTTTTGCAATTGAAATTCATATACATTTGTAGTTAGTAAATGTGACAAATGTTGGTGTAATGGCTCAAGCTGATAATTCACATCTGTCCAAAATAAATATACATATTAATAAATTCCCTCAATTTCATATTAAAAAGCTGGATTACAGTAATTCCCTTAAATTTTCAGTATAAATTGAGGGAATTTTTATTTCGTATATATGGGGATACTTTTGAAATACATCCTATTATCTTTGATTCTTTTCATAATTATGAATTTTACAACTTGTTTTGGACAGCAATGTGATAATTGATATTAATTGAATTAATGGATTAAACTTCTTGACAAAAATATTGTTAATACGTATGTTGTCATACATATTCTAGTCAAAAAATATTTTGCTTTTTTATGTATTTAATACTCAATAATTAAATCTATTCAAATGAAACGCTCGGAGTCTTTGAATGAAAAAATATTTACTTTTTTTTACAATTATATCTCTCATCTTATCCCACACAATTATTTTTGCAGGCCAAACGGGCAAGATTGCTGGTACTATTACTGACGCAACCACAGGCGAAGTCTTATTTGGAGCAAATATTATTGTTATTTCTAAATGGGTAAATGGAGAAGAGCAGCCACTTAATTTTGTGTATGGTGCTTCAACTGATATAAATGGAGAGTATTACATCTTGAATATTCTACCAGGATTATATAGTGTAAAAGTTTCATATGTTGGATATCAATCAGAGGTTATGACCAAAGTTATAGTTGATGTTGATAGAACGACTTCTGTTGATTTTAAAATTAAAGAACAACAAATACAAACTGATGAAGTAACTGTTGTCGCTTTTTCAGCTAAAAAAGTTGAACCAGATGTAACTGCTACTAAACAAGTTTATAATATGGCAGATGTTCAATCTATTGCAGGAGTTGCTGATATAAATGACATTTTACAACTACAAGCAGATGTTGTGGATGATCATTTTAGAGGTGGACGTGTTGGCGAAACCCAATATTTACTTAGCGGTGGTTCAATTGTTAATCCACTTACTAACAGTAGAGCATTTAGTCCTATTGTTACTGGTATGCAACAAGTGGAAGTGTACACAAGTGGCTTTAGTGCTGAGTATGGAAATGCTCAGTCTGGTGTAGTAAATATGATGGCTCGTGAAGGTGGTGAAAAATGGTCAACAAGGGTTGAAGCTGCAGTTGTTGCACCATATTATAAAACATGGAACGGTTCACCTTATTCCGCTAGTAATTTGTATTTTTATGATATTCTTTCAAATACAGAGGAATGGCTAAAGGAAAATCCTGTTTATCCTGGACGTCCTTTGTTTGATGCTGGATATGGATTTAGTGGCGTTTATTTACCAGAAAGAAATGTTTGGCCCCCTAATCCTCTTACTAGGGAAGATTCACTATTTGTGGCTAAGTTTGGACAAGTATCTTGGATGCAATCAATTAGAGATGTTGGTCTTGAATATGATAACACACCTGATGTTAGATTTGATTTTACAGCTGGTGGCCCAATAACTAAAAGTTTGAAAAATTTTACAGCTGCCCGCATTAATTCTGAAGCTTCTAAAGTTCCACTTCAAGATTCTGACTTAAATTTGCAAATAATGTCCAATTTTACTTATCAACTAGATAACAATAACAAATTGGTATTTAGATTTATTTATAATAAATCTTCCGAAGGTTATTTAAATAGCAATTGGTTAAGATGGCTTTTTGATAGAACTTTTTACGTTACTCAAAACCGTGATAACACAATACAGTACAGTTTTAACTGGAATCACATTCTAGATAAATCATCTGTTTTAGATGTTAAGTTTAATATTTTAAACTCCTATTCAGAAAGTAGAATTGAATTATTGCAAGATGGTCAATTTACAGAAGAGTATACTAATGGAACTAATTGGGTAGACTATACTGGTCCTTCCAACCACACTATTGGTAAACTAAATGACGATAGAGGTGAAGAACAAGTTTATACTTATGATTTTACTGCAAGTGTACTTTCTCAAGTTAGCAGATATAATATGCTTAAAGCTGGGTTGCAGTTTACCTATTATGATTTGCTTGTTAATAGAGAAATGAATGTTACAAATGAAGGAGCATATAGAATAGTAAATTTTAATGCTTTCCCATATGAAGGTGGTATTTATATTCAAGATAAACTAGAATTAGCTGGTTTAATAGCAAATATTGGTCTAAGATTTGATTTCTATAACTTTAATACTAACTATTATTCAGATTTATATTCTCCTTTAAGAAATCCAAATTATGACCCTTCTTTGCCTTATCTTGAAAGGGGACAATATTACGATCCTAGCCTAGCATCAAGGCAAGATTCAAAACTTTATACAAAACTTCAGCCTAGATTAGGATTTTCTTTCCCATTATCAGAATCAACTGTATTTCATTTAAATTACGGTACCTTTACGCAACGTCCCGCATTTAATTATATATTCTATAATCAAGTAACTAATTTTAACGAAATTGAAATAATAGGTAATCCAAGATTAAAACCAGAAAACACAAAATCATACGATATTGGTCTTGTTCAGGCGTTTTCATTTGGAATGAAAGTTGACGTTGGTGCATATTATAAAGATGTAACAGACTTGATTCAAACAGCATATTTTTATGATGAACAACAATCGGCTTATAGAACTTACGTTAACAGAGACTACGCAGATATAAAGGGATTTAGCATTAATGTTGAGCAAACTGTTGGTGAAATCAGAGGATATTTAAGATATAATTACGAAGCTGCAACAGGTAAAAGTAGCAATACTCTTGATGCACCAGTTACATTTTTTGAAAACCCACCAGAGGGACAAGATAAAATTGAACTTCCTGATCCTGGTGATGTTTATATGGATTATGATAGGACACATAAAATAGTTGCTAATCTTAGATATTTAACACCAAAGAATATTCCAGTAATTGGTAATATGAATTTTAGTGTTACATACAAACTTTTAACTGGAAGACCTTACACTTGGGATGTTACAGGAAAAGGTTTAAAATACAATGAAAGGTCACCAATAGAAACTGATGTTCGGATGAGAATTGAAAAAAGACTTGAGGTTGGTAGGACAGATATCACTCTTTATCTTGAAGGATTTAATATGCTAAATGAGCAAGTATATAATTATTCTCGAACATTTAATAATGATTTGAATACACCCAAATGGGAGAATGAAAGAGATAAAGTTTTAGTTTATGACGAATATTATCCATATACCACAGATCAATCAATTTATCTATTAACTAATTTACCAAGGCACTTTAGATTTGGTGCAGTTGTGAAATTCTAGAATTGGATTTTACTAAAAAATAAAAATCTATTGGAGTTTAATACATGAATAACAAAATTAAAACGGTACTTCTTTTGCTTGTCTCTTATACTTTTATAAATGGACAAATTAGAGAATACAAAATTCATGACAGAGGAATGTTACATGAAACAGTATTTAATACTGGCGAAATAGGAAGGGGTTGGACCACTGGTGAATCGGGAAACGTTACAAATGTACCATTAATGGAATGGCCTTCTCGCTCTAAAGCCTTTGTAGAAGGAATTGAATACAGCGGACAGCATAACTTACTTGGTGCTGGCGTTTATATAGCCGCCAATGTTAAAGGTAATCCAGGAAAGATAAATAGAAAATATGCATTTTGTGGCGGCGTTGGAGCAGGTACTCCTGAAGTTACGTTTGGTAGATGGAGTTTCCCGTTATATATGGAGGAAATTGAAAACTTTCCAATCTTAGCAGATGGGACATTGAATACAAACTACAACCCAAATGAAGCCGAAGAAATAATTATTGCATCTTGGGCTACACCAATTGGTATAACTGTTACAAGAACATCAAGAGCTTGGAGTTATCCAGATTATGACGATATGATTATTTACGAATATGAATTTGTATATAATGGCGATACAGACGGAAATCCAGCAACGTTGGAAGTTGATTCCTCTCTTACCGATGCAATGTTTTTATTTAATTATGGTTTTGCTCCTTCTATGTATGGATATCAAAGAATTTATCAAGAATGGAAATATGAAGGCGGAATTTACAGAGGAGACCAACATGGTTATTGGGATGCAGATTATTGGCTAAGTTTTAATTTAACTACACATACAGGGGCAGATGATTTTGTTACTCAATATTTGCAAGCTAAACCAGAACCTAATAGAGATTTGTTTTTAAGAAATTCACAAACTGGATTATTTGGTGGAGGGTTAAATTCACCTCAAGCACCTGGTTACTGCATGTTATATTATGATACTAATCACCTTGCGATTGTTGACCCAGTTGATGAAAACAATAATGAATCAGAAGCTGTAAAAATTCTTAGAACATCATACGGGGAGTATTTCGAGCTTGATGAAAATAAACATATCAAACAACCATGGTCAAATAAAGTTAGCACTGGAAATACAAATTCTGCCAAAATGAAAGATTGGTCAATTAACCCAGATAGCAGATGGAGTGGAGTATATTCTGATGGCAGCACTACTTGGCCAATTGTTCCTCATAATGATTCAAGATGGTATGGGCGTGCGGCTTTTAATTACAGACAAAGCATTGATGCTGGACAGAAGCACATAGTCTTTGGTCCTTATAGCTTAAATATTGGTGATACTCTTAGATATGCATATGCAGAAGTTGTTGGTTATGGTGGTCAAGCTGGTAAAAAAGTTGAAGGAGGACCATCTGGACAAAATGGCGTATTAGTGCAGTGGAATCCTATTCAAAGTTGGGATAAAAAAGTAATTATAAATGGTGAAACATTAACGGAACATTATTTAACCGATTTTGGATATCCTGATTATGTTAATTCTAAAGTTAAAAACGTACAGCAAGTTGCTAATAAAGCTTTTAAGGCTTATTTAGGTAAAGAACCAGATCTTCCAGTTTGGCCAGAAAATAATCCTAGAAAAGGAAGTTACAAAATACCTGTACCTCCACCAGCTCCAATTATCACTCTTGAAAACACCGACGATGGTAACGTTCAACTAAATTGGGGTCGCGCTGTTGAAGATTTCAAACATCCTTTGTTGACAGGAGCTTTAGATAAATTTAAAATTTACAAAAGTGTTGCGGGTATGGGACCTTGGGATTTACTTGACTCTATAGCTGTTGGGCAAGTTGATAATAATGACAAATATGTATACTTGGATGCAGATCAAAATTTCAAAATTGGTGAGAAACGGTTTTACGCAGTTACTTCTGTAGATGTTAATGGAAACGAAAGTGGTAAAACAAGTTTAAAATCATTTTCAAAAAATATTGGAGCGGCTGATAAATTAGGTGATGTTCATGTAGTTCCAAATCCTTTTCTTGGTAAGTCAGGATTTGTCGGCTCTGGTGAAGTGGACAATCAAATAGGATTTTATGGACTTACTGAAAAATGTACAATAAGAATATTTTCATATTCGGGTCATTTAATTGAAACAATTAATCATGATGCACCTCTTTATACAACAGCTTGGTTTCAAGTAACAAGAAATGGTCAAGATATAGCTTCGGGTATATATTTTTATGTAGTAACAACACCTGATGGACAACAATCAAACGGAAAATTTGTAATAATTAAATAGAATAATCTACTAAAGGCTTATAGATGAAATTCATTAAATATGTTTTAATTTTTACTTTGTTACAATTGCTTTTAAATGTAAATATTTTTGCATTCGAAAAAGTTGGTACAACTTCATTTCAATTCCTAAAAGTAATTCCTACTGCCCGTGCTGTGGCAATGGGTGGTGCATATTCCACAATTGGAGTTGGCTCAGAATCAATATTCTGGAATCCTGCTGGATTAACAACGGTAAGCAATTTTGACGCTGCTGTAAGTTATCTTGATTGGTTTATGGATGCAACTCAATATTCCTTTAGTGCAGCTTATAAAGTTGAAGGAATAGGGACAATAGGAATAATGGGAATGATGGCTGATGTTGGTGAAATAAAGGAAACAAAAGTCAGTTATTTGGGTTATCAAAATGGTGTTTACAATCCAGGTCTTACTGGAAATACATTTAATCCAAAATCAATAGTTTTTGGTTTATCTTATGCAAAGGACTTGAATGATAGATTTACTTTTGGGCTTAATTTAAAATATGCTTATGAAGACCTAATATATTATGGAAAAGGCGCAATAATATTTGATGGTGGAATGCTTTTTAAAACAGGATTTAAATCAATAGTTGTTGGAGCCTCTATCAGAAATTTTGGTCAAGAGATTATTTATTTAGATAAAAACTATCCTTTGCCACAAACTCTAAATATTGGAATCTCAGCTTATTTATTCTCAGACGATAATTCATTATTTGCAAAACTTCAAGACCATTCTCTATTGCTTTCTACAGATATTATTCAACCACGTGATTATAATCAGCAATATGCAGTTGGGCTTGAATATTCTTTCAGTAAAATGCTTTATCTAAGAAGCGGATATTTATTTAATGATGATAATAAAGGCATTAATCTTGGTGCTGGAATATCGTACAAAGGTACAAATGTTGATTATGCTTTTTCAAATCATGGTGATTTTTTAGGTTCTGTTCATAGAATCTCAATAAGCGTAAGTCTAAAATAATTTTTATAGTGGAGCACTTAACTATGTTAAAGAATATGAATAAAATTAAAGTTTTCTCAATGATGTTTGCTTTCCTTGCAGTTTCGTCTTTATCAGCACAGCATCGTGGTGATTTATTCTCTTTCCAAGGCTTAACAGATTTTAATGATAATGATGCAAAAGCCGCATCTATGGCAGGTGCAGTCACTGCTCTTTCTGGTGATGTTTCCCTTATGTTTTATAACCCTGCTTCAATTTCTGATGTTAAAAATATTCAAATTGCAGTTTCTGGAAATTACTTAACTAACTCTTGGAGAGAAAATCAGAACTATAAACCTAATCGTTTATTTGTAACACTTCCTTTTTACCTAGAAGGTCTTTACACTCCAAACCCTGAACAAGATGGAATGTTTGATCACGAAAGATTGTGGACAGATGATAATCTAATTGATTCTTCATATGTAATTAGAGAACCAATTCTTGGATTAGATCCATACTCAGAAGAAGCTGCAGATTGGAAGGAATCACAAAATAAATTTACTTCTAATAATATTGCTGTTGCTTTTCCATTTACAATTTCTGGTGAAGATTTTACAGTTTCAGCAGCTTATAATAACATTATAAATATTGAAGACCTTGATAGAAATCAGACATATCTTGATCCGCATATTGGATATTTAGGATATGGTGGTGATATTGGGCGAGTAGATGGTGTTGACACAATGGTAATGAATTGGTCAAGTTTCTACAGAAAAAGTTCGGGAAATATGGACAATATTGCTTTTGCTGTTTCATACAAAGTTGCAGAAATTTTGAATGTTGGGTTTAGTATGAATTATTCATGGGGGAGTACAGATGATATACTTTACCTTGAGAGAATTGGAACTTTTCATTTAATGGATCAGCAAAGATTTAAATTTTGGTACCAAGATGTTTATGACGAAATAAAAGGGACTTCTGATTATTCCACAACTAGGTTTAATCTTGGTTTTCAACTTAATTTAAACCAATTTAAATTTGGGGTAAAAATAGATTTGCCTTATACTCTTCAAAAGGATTGGAATTATACTTTTACTTATACAGATTCTATACAACAAAATACTTTGTCTTCAAAAGGAACAGATAAATTTAATTTTCCAGCAGTTTATAATTTTGGTATTGGATACACACCAGTTGATAATTTTATATTTACCATAGATTATGAATATGCTCCATATAACGAAACTACTGCTGAATTTGAAATTCCAAACCCAACATTTCGTGAATTGCCAGATCGCCATTCATTTAGATTTGGTGCTGAGTACTCACCAATTGAATTAATTTCAATAAGAGCCGGTTACAAAGATGTTCCAAACTTATTTATTCCTGACGGTTCTGCTATTCAAACTTCTGGTCCAAGTTCTAAAAGTTATACTTTCGGTTTTGGATTAAACACAGATTATGGAAAGTTAAATATTTCATACGAAATGAGAATGCTCAGATATTATGACTCTTATTATAGCAATACAAATTATAATACTAACGAATTTACAAATCTTTTATTCGGTTATACAATTGAATTATAAATATAAAATCAAATAAAAAGTCGGAGGCACTAAATGAAAAAACCATTTACATTTTTAATGTCAATATTTATTGTTGGTTCTTTATATGCACAACCAACAAGTATTGATGTAACAGATAATTATGATTTTCAGCAAGCGGTAAAATATGCTGTTGGAAATGGAGTTGATACACTGTTCTTATCAACTCCAAATGGATTATATACAACTACAGATACTTCATATTTCAGTATTACAAAACCACTTGTAATTATGAAAAAGCCTGGTGTTGAAGGAACGCCAACAATTACACATAGTGACGATAGTACATCAGTTCTTGAAATTTTTAGAGTGGTCAACGATTTTACTATTGATGGTGTTATCTTAGATGGTGGAAATGCAGTTTCCCACGGAATGAAATATGCTATTAGAGCTGGAAACGGTGAGTATGATTATCCTCTTTTTAAAACTAGCTCTGATATTACTGTTAGAAATTGTGTATTCAAAGATTTTTATCAGAACAAAGATATTGAGGCCGCTGGTCATGGAGTTTATTTCCTAAAAGATGTTGTTGCTGGTACAGTGAGAATTGAAAACTGTACATTCCAAAATATTGGCGATGAAGCAATTAGAATGGCTGAAACAGAGAAATTTGCAACAGAAAAAATAGCTGATACTCTAATAGTTAGAAATTGTACTTTTACAAATATTGATGCAGAATGTGTTAGGTTTTATGGAAATACTGATACATCAGATGCGAATGATGCATATTTATTCCTCGAAAATTTGACAATTTATAAATCTGCAACAAGAGTTATTTATGTTAAAAACAGCAGAAACACAATAGCACAGAATATAATAATAACAGATGCAAGACTTTGCGGTTATGATAGATCTGATAGAAATTCGTATTCAATTCAAGTTCAATTAAAAGGTTCGAGAGTATCAAATGTTGATACCTTAAATATGGTTTATGGTGCAATTCACGATATAAACACAATAGGTGCAACAAAAAAAGCCGACGGTGTTTTTAATCTTTTTTCATTTGACCCACTTTATGCTGATGCAGATAACTTAGATTTAACCCTTGCTCCATCTTCCCCAGCTTTTTATTCTGGAACAAATAATACACATTTGGGAGATTTAAGATGGGCAACTGCTACACCAACATCATCGCCAGTTAATATGACAATTGAAGGAAATGGTACTGTTGAATTTAGTCCAGAAAGATTGGGATTAACTTTTGTGACAGGTACTTCTGTAACAATAACCGCTATTCCAGATACTGGTAATCAATTTGTTGAATGGACCGGTGATTTAATAGGAACAGATAACCCAGCAACTATTACTGCTACAGGTAAAAAAGATATTACTGCAATATTTTCACCAAGTACAGATGTTGATGATGACTTAAGTATTCCCGTTGAGTATTCACTTAACCAAAATTATCCTAATCCATTTAACCCAAGTACAACAATATCATTCTCACTAAAACAAAGTGGTTTTACCTCATTGGTTGTGTATGATATTCTCGGAAGAGAAATAGCTACCCTTGTTAATAATCAAATGAATGTTGGTAAATACAACATAGCATTTAATGCAAGTGAAATATCATCAGGTATTTATTTCTACCAAATAAAATCTGGTGATTTTTCTAAAACTATGAAAATGATGTTATTAAAATAGCAAATGTCGATTATGAAAAAAAAACCAACTAAATTGTTGAACATAAACATGATAGTAGTCATTTTGATTACTATCATGTTATATACTTTTCCTATCCACTCGCAAGCACTTCTTAAAGCCGATGGACCAGATAATACATATGAATTAATAAATAGTGTTCTTGCCCCTGGGTACGATGTAGTTGAAAGTCCTGACTGTGCACATCCAGAATTTGGAAGGCATATTTTAGAAATATTAGATGCAGATTTGAATGAGTATGTTTTTCAGTTTAATATTCATGTAACACCAGACAACGACCGTTGTATAGAGGGTGTTACAGATAGACAGAGAATGGAAATAAAAACATATGAATCATCACCCGATAATTTGAAAGGTGTTGTTGGTGAGACTGTTACATATAAATGGAAATTTAAGTTACCTTTTGGTTTTCAGTCTTCTAGTAATTTTACACATATTCACCAAATAAAGGCAGTAAACGGTGAAGATGGCGACCCGTTGTTTACTTTAACTCCTCGGAAAGGCTCACCCAATAAATTGGAGCTTATTCATGACAATACTACAAAAGTTGCAATTGTTAATTTATCCGATTTTGAAAATACATGGGTTGAATGCACAGAAGTAATTAAGATTGGTTCATCGGGTACATATTCCATGTCTATTAAAAAAGTTAGTGATGGAACGAGCCTTCTTTCATATAGCAACAACAGTATAATGACTATTCGTGATGATAATGATTTTATCAGACCCAAATGGGGGATATACAGAAGTTTATTATCATCATCAGATTTGCGGGATGAGGCAGTACTTTTTAGTGACTTTTATATTGGTGAAGAAACTGCAACTACTCTACCAAATGCACCATCTGATTTATCAGCCGTAATTTCATCCACAACTCAAATTGATCTGACATGGACAGATAATTCATTCAATGAAGAACAGTTTAGAATTGAACGTTCTAATGATGGAATATCATGGAATTTATTAACAACTATTGATGCAAATTCTACTACTTATTCAGACACTGGTTTAAATTTATCTACCTCATATTATTATAGAGTTAGGGCTGAAAATACTTTTGGTAATTCAAGTTATACTAATACAGTTTATTTTATAATTGGGAAAATTGTATCAATTCAAAATGGGAATTGGAATTCAATATCTACTTGGAGTAGTAATTCAGTTCCTTTTAGTACAGATAATGTAGAAATAGTATCCGGTGATACGGTTGTAATTAGTGGTTTGCTAAATGAGTGTAGTAATTTAGCAGTTAATGGAGATTTAAATTTTGCAACAGATGGAACAGTATCTCACATAACAGTAAATGGAGACGTTACAATAGGCAGTAATGGTGACTTTACTTGCGCAAATTTAGACCCAGTTCATGCTTATGTAAGTCATACCGCCACATTTTATGGTAATTTTACAAATACTGGTGGTGACTTCGATTTTAGAGTAGGGAGTAATGGTACAACCGGGAATGGTGTAGATGTTACTTTTGCAGGATCAACAGATGCAACAATAACAGTTACTCAAACCACATATAGCAACAAAGAAGAATTCAATAGTATTACAATAAATAAAACCGGTGGAAGCAAAGTAACACTTTCCGGTGGTAATCTTTTTCAATCAAATAATAGTAGTACTGGTCCTTCGTATTTGATTTTTGTAGATGGAATGATTGAAACAGGGTCCAATATTTGGGCTACCATGGTTACATCAAGTTCAGGCGTTCAAGGAGGAAGTACAACAAGTTATGTAAATGGCAAACTAGGACGAGGATTGGCTACCTCTGGTGGCACGAATAGAGAATTTGAAATAGGAACATCGAGTGGATATAGACCACTCAAGCTTTATTCTACAACTGGTTTAGCAAGTAAGAGTTTTGTTGTAGCATCAATTATAGAAGGCAATGCAGCTAATGGTAGTACATTAAGTGGGGGAATAGAAAAAGTGTCTGAGTTGAGGTATTATGAAATAACAGCCTATGTTGGAGCAACAATGTCAGCGGCTACAGTTTCCATAAATGAATTAAGGCCTTCCTACTTAGATAATGATGGAGTAACAAGTGGCAACACAAATTTACGAGTAGCTTATTCAACAGATAGTAGAGCAAATTGGATTGGTATAGGACAAAGTAGCACACACACAACAGATCCAAAATCGACCCCCACAACAATTGAACCAGATGTAGTCACTCCAGCTTTAACACTAGATGAAACAACAACTACAATAGATGTAGCTATAGCAAACGCACCGGATGGAGGTAATGCATTACCAGTTGAGTTAATATCTTTTTCAGCAAATACAATAAATGGTTCACTAGTTTTAACTTGGAACACAGCAACAGAAGTAAACAATTATGGATTTGAAATAGAATCTTCAAATGATAAAGTAACATGGTCATTAAATGGTTTTGTTGAAGGGCATGGAAATAGTAATTCACCCAAGGAATATAGTTTTGTAACAAAAGATGTTGCTTCATATTACAGATTAAAACAAATAGATACAGAGGGTTCATATTGCTATAGTGATGAAATAGAAATTACATTTAACTTGAGTTACCAGTTAAATCAAAATCATCCAAATCCGTTTAATCCAAGTACAACAATAAGTTACAGTTTACCCAAGTCAACTCAAGTAAATTTAGTTGTTTACAATGCTCTAGGTCAACAAGTAGTAGAACTTGTAAATGAAACAATGGATGCAGGCACTCATCAAGTTAATTTTGATGCATCACAATTAACAAGTGGTATGTATTTCTATAAAATACAAACCGGTGATTTTTCTAAAACTATGAAAATGATGTTATTAAAATAATGATTTAACTATCTAACTAATTAGGAGAAAGAAATGAAATTATTTAAGTTACTAACAGCTTTTGTTCTTCTAGGATTATTTTCTAGTATTACAATGGCTCAAACTGTTCATCAAGTAGCAGAAGGAACTGATGTACTAAAAACAGCAATTGATGCTGCTTTTACGGGCGATATAATTGAGCTTACAACAAGTGGGGGATTATATCTATCATCTGACCAAATAGTAATAGATAAAGATATTACTATTAGAGCTCATGCCGATTTAGCAACGAAACCCATACTAAAATATGTTGGTACAGCAACAAGTGCTTATATGTTTAAAGGCGTAGGCTCTGCAAGACTAGCTTTTGAGGGGCTAGAGTTTGATGGAGATGGAACAGGAAATGGAGCAGCAGCAAAAGCAAAATACATAGCACGTCTTGATAACGCTGATACTACTGCAACACTTGGTTTACATATGAACAATTGTGATGCACATGACTTTAATGATAAATTCATCAAACCTTATGCAAGTTGTGGTATGGATTCAATGGTTGTAACTAATTCAACATTCTACAACGGTGCTTCTGAAGGAATAGTTCTTTATACTGGCGGTTCAAGTGACCCAGCTGTACATCTTGATGTCGCAATAATTGAAAATTGTACTTTCTACAACATTGAACGTGAAGCAATCAAAGGTCAGACATATCCAAATACAAAGGTAATGGTAAATCATTGTACTTTCTATAAAATTGGAGAAGTTGAAAAAAAACCAATGGTTTATTTTCGTGATATGATAGATGTAGTTGTAAAAAACTCAGTTTTCGCAGAAAACAATAATGCTGATAATGAAAAGTTTGCAGATTTTGCAAGTGATGTAAGTTTGTTCCATAATAATACAGTTTGGGGAACCACAAACTTTGAAGTTGGTAATGCAACAGTAACAGATACACTTCATGCAGATCCTTTATTTGCAGATGCTGCAAATTATGATTTTACTTTAGATGTAAATTCACCTGCAATTGGCTATGCCAATGATGGAAAAGCTGCAGGAGATTTACGCTGGGATCCAACAGTAGGAAATCCAGTGGTCTATATGGTTGAAGCTGGTACTGATGTTTTAAAAGCAGCAATTGATGCTGCCAAAGCTGGTGATATTATTGAACTTGCAACAAGTGGAGGTTCATATTTATCAACTGATCAAATAGTAATTGATAAAGATATTACTATCATGGCATCTTCTGATTTAGCGGAAAAACCAATTCTAAAATATGTTGGTACTTCAACAAGTGCTTATATGTTTAAACTACTTTCTTCTCCAAAAATTATTCTTAAAGATATTGTCTTTGCTGGAGATGGAGTTGCAGATGGTGGCGCAGCAAAAGCAAAATACGCAATGATCATGGATAACGATGATACTTCAGGTACCATGAAAATATTAATTGACAACTGTGATATGAGCGATTTTACGGATAAAATAATTAAACCTTATGCAGATTGTGGAATAGATTCACTTTTAATCTATAATTCTACTTTCTCAAATAGTAGAGAAGGAGTATTTCTTTTTTCTGGAACATCTTCAGATCCTGCAGTGAAGCTAAAATACGCCGAAATAATAAATTGTACTTTTTATGGAATGCAAAGGGAAGCAATTAAGGGGCAAACAAATCCTAATACAAAATTATTAGTTGACCATTGCACATTTTATAATAATGGTGGCACAGCTAAAGCCTTAATCTATATTGCCGATCTATTGGAAGTTGAAATTAAGAATAGCATATTTTCTAAAAATGGTTATTCATCATATTATATGCGTTTAGCTAACGAAACTAATTTATTTCATAATAATGTACTTTATGATGTTGCAAGTAGAGAAATATTGAATGGTACTTCAGCCATAGATACGTTGTTTGCAGATCCACAATTTCTTGATGCTGCAAATGCTAATTTTACACTTGCATCTTCTTCTCTTGCAAGAACTGCTGCCGAAGGCGGTACACCCGCTGGTGATCTTCGTTGGGCAATAGATCCTAATAGTAAAATATTAAGTGTAGTTACTGAAGGTAATGGAATTGTAAAATTGGATCCAGCTGGTGGAGTTTATTTACCTGGTACTTCAGTTACAATGACTGCTGCTGCAGCGCTTGGATGGGAATTTGAATCATGGTCAGGATTTAGTGTATTTCCTCCGAACCAGAACCCAACAACAATTGTCGTTAATGATAATATGACAGTTACGGCTAAATTTAAAAATTTAACTCCTCAAGTTACACTTTCAATAGATTCTATTGGACTTGGAAGTGTGGTTACAAATCCTTCAGCTAGTGATGAAGGTACATTTGATAAAGGTACTACAGTTGAATTAACCGCTGTACCAGCAACCGATTGGGAATTTGTAGAATGGTTAGGTGATGTTACCGGAACAACTAATCCAATTACAACAACTCTCGATTCTAATATGGTTGTGACTGCTTCATTTAAGAGCACACTAACTCAGTTTGCTTTAACTGCAACTATTATTGGTAAAGGTGATATTTCTATTGATCCAATGCCTGTTATTGCTACTTATGATACAAATACAATAGTTCATGTGACTGCAGTTCCAGCAATTGGATGGACCTTTAATGGATGGTCAGTTGACTTAACTGGAACATCGTTAACTGATTCTGTAACGATGGATAGTGATAAAAATATTACTGCTACATTTCTCGAAAATCAAATTGCTGGTGGAGTTTTAGAAATTGATTCAACTTGGGATTTATATGATGCTATTGAATATGCAAATAACAATTCTACTGTTCATACATTGTTATTAACAACTGCCGGACTATATACAAGTAATACGACAGCAACAGTTTCAGTTTGGGAACCTCTAACAATTAAGGCAGCTGATGGATTAGATTCAAAACCAATTTTGAGTAATTCTGATCCTGATGGTATTGCGGGTGAAATTGATATTTTAAGAGTTTATAATGACATTACTTTAAAAGGTGTTATTATTGATGGAAGCACAAATTATTCTGCTGGAATGAAGTATGGAGTTCGTTATTCAAATGGAACTGCTCCAGATACCGTAAAATGGGGATCTAATGCAACATTCATGGATGTAGAATTTAGACATTTATTTGATGATGGAAAAGAAACTGGTGATGGTCATGCTTTTAAGCTTGACAAAGAATTGATTCTTGGTGTCGTTAAATTTGAAGGGTGTACTTTTAATGATATTGGTTATGAAGCTATAAGAATGTCAGATACTGAAAAATGGACGACCGATAGAATTTTTGATTCGTTGATAGTTAGAAATTGTACATTTACAAATATTGATGCAGAGGGAATTAGATATTATTCTGATTTAGAGCCAAATACTCCAGATGCACCAGTTATTATTGAAAATGTTACTTTTGATAATTCATCCACAAGTACTATATACTTGAAAAATAGTGGTGGAGCAATTGTTCGTAATATTATTATATCAAATCCTAGAAAATCGGGACATGGTAGAGATGGTGATTTGATGAATGCACAAGGTACTAACGATGGTACAAATCAAATATCAACATTTGTAAGCAATATTGATACATTTAATGTCGGTGGTGTTACAATAGCTACTGTTGATAATGAAGTTGATGAAGCTACAATTTATGGCATTGATCCAATGTACGAAGATGCAGCTAATATGAATTGGACACTTTTAGCAAATTCGCATCTTTATAATTTAGGCTATGATGGTAAAACTATTGGTGATTTAAGATGGGCAACTAACATTCCAACTTCAGTAGCATTAACAATTACTGCCGAAAATGGAAATGTACTATTTGATCCATTACCAATTGGTAAAACTTATGATCCACAAACTGTTGTTACTGTGACGGCTGTTCCTGACTCTGGTTATTTGTTCGTAAATTGGGCAGGTGATCTCACAGGCAATGTTAATCCCAGCACAATCACAATGGATGGAAACAAATCAGTAACAGCAGTTTTTGATGTTGATACTGATGTAAATGACCTTCAAATTCCAAAAGAATTTGGATTATCACAAAATTATCCAAATCCATTTAATCCGTCTACAACAATAAACTTTGCATTGCCGGCTCAATCTGTAATTACTTTAAGAATATATGATATTCTTGGTCAAGTGGTTACAACATTGTACAACAATAAAATTGTTGAAGCAGGTTATCAATCTGTTCATTGGAATGGAATAAACCTTGCATCAGGACTTTATATTTATCGCTTAGATGCAAAAGGTAGTGATGGTAAGGAATTTGTAAAATCATTGAAAATGATGTTCCTTAAATAGTACAAATTATGGTTGACCTATAATCTTATGTCTCCTCCTCATAAGAAATTTATAGGTCAACCATTCTTAAAAAAAAATATAAAATCCTTTAATTTGAAAAAATATTGAAAATAATAAAAGCAGACATATACAAACTACTAACAATAATAATATCTATTATTTTTGCAAGTTCTAATTTAATGGCAACTAATTATACAGTTTCTTCAGCTTCTGAAATTAGTACAGCGATGCAATTAGCAGTTCCTGGCGACACTTTAATAATGAGTATTGGTGAATGGGTTAATCAGCGAATTGATTTTAAAGGAAATGGTATAGAAAATAGCAATATTGTTCTCAAAGCTGAAGTGCCTGGTTTAGTAATCCTTAAGGGAACTTCGACACTGAGAATAGGGGGAACATACTTAACAGTTGATGGACTATACTTTGTTGATGGATATAGTGCTTCTGGTGCTGTGATAGAATTCCGAAGTTCTGGAATTAATTCTCAAAATTGCCGATTAACAAATTCTGCGATTGTAAATTATAATCCCGCTTCTAATTCAACTGACTATAAATGGATTTCGTTGTATGGTAAAAATAATAGAATTGATCATTGTTATATATCTGGTAAAAAACATAGTGGAACAACTTTAGTTGTTTGGCTAGATGGACAAACTAATTATCACAAAATTGATAGTAATTATTTTGCATATCGTCCTGAACTTGGAGTAAATGGCGGTGAAACAATTAGAATTGGTACAAGTGATTATTCGCAAACCGATTCATATACATTAGTTGAAAATAATTACTTTGAAAGATGTAATGGTGAAATAGAAATTATATCTAATAAATCTGGACATAATACATACAGGCACAATACATTTTATGAATGCGAGGGTTCTTTAACCCTGCGTCATGGTAAGTTTGCTGAAGTATATGGCAATTTCTTTTTAGGGAATAAAAAAACAAACACTGGTGGTGTAAGAATTATTGATGAAGACCATAAAGTGTATAACAACTATTTTCAAGATTTGAGAGGCAGTAGCAATAGAAGTTCTTTAGCAATAATGAATGGTGTTCCAGATTCACCACTTAATAGATATTTTGAAGTTAAGAGAGCAGAAGTTGTAAATAATACTTTTGTGAACTGTGCAAATACTTTTACAATCGGTGCAGGCTCAGATGATGAATTGTCGCTTCCTCCAAAGGATTGTAAGATAGTGAATAATCTTGTGTTGTCATCTTATGAAATAATAGATTATGATGATGAACCAATAAATATGACATACACTAGCAATATTATGTATGGAGGTCCTTTGGGTATTTTTCAACCTGACGGTATTCAAATGATTGATCCATTGCTTTCTGAATCAACAGATGGTTTATGGCGACCTTCAGAAACTAGTCCCATAATCAATGCTGGTTCATGTGATTATTCGTATGTTTTTAATGATTTTGATGGGCAAGCTAGAGTAGATGCAATAGATATAGGAGCTGATGAAATATCTCTACTTCCAATTATATATAAACCATTAACTCCAGAAGACATTGGTCCACCTTGGTGGCCGGTTGCAGAAATTCCAGGTAAAACAATTTATGTTCAAGCAGGAGTTGATTCACTTATTAATGCAATCGCTAAAGCAAGTATCAAGGATACAATTGAACTGGTTACAGATGGTGGTGTTTATTCGAATACAACGGCAATTGAAGTTTCAAATTTATTAAATATTAAAAGTTCTACAAATTTATCAGTTATGCCTATAATAAGACAAACAAGTGCTTCTGGATCTATCTTTGTGATGAATGAAAGAGGTGATCTTAATCTACAAGGTGTTAATCTTGATGGAATGGCTGGAACATCCACACCCACAAAATATATTATCCGAACCACTGAAGATGAAATGTCTAAATCGTACAAATTAAAAATTGTTGATTGTTATTTGCATGACGTGTCAGTTGATGGGAATGGAAACTTTTTCAGAGCTTATCCTGGTACTTTTGCAGACACTATAATTATTAAAAATAGTTTATTTACTAATGCTGGTAAAGAGGGAATAAGATTAAAAGATGAAGCTGCAAATAGCAGTAAATATAATGTAGATTACTTTGAAGTATCTAACTCAACATTTTGGAATATCCCACATGAAGCAATAAATATTTATGCTGGTGATGAAGCAGTTTTCACTCCATGTCCTAAAATTGTAATAGATCATTCTACATTTGATAATTGTGGATATACCGGAACACAAATAATTTATCCGAAAGATTGTGATGGTGTTGAGGTAACAAATTCTAATTTCACAAATAGTGATACAAATTTTAATTCAATTTCTCTTTATGGCTTTTATGCAAACTTTGAATTCAATAATATTTTCAATGCAGGTGATGTTGAAGTTAATGGTAGTGTTAAGTTAGGTGCAGGATTAGTAGATTATGACCCACTTTACACAGATGCTACAAGTGGTGATTTTACTTTACCAAGTAACTCCCCACTTTTAAATAAAGCTAAGGATAAGTCTTCCTTGGGAGACCTAAGATGGGCTGTAAATCCTAGGTCATATTTTACAATTGATGAAACTATTATTGGAGAAGGATTAATCATTTACTCACCTAATTCAGTCTCTAAAGATTATAATCCAAATACAATTGTTACGCTTACAGCAAATCCTGCGTTTGGATATGCATTTTATGAATGGGCAGGTGACATATCATCATCAGATTCGGTTATTCAAATAACAATGGATAGTGATAAGTCAATCATTGCAACATTTACTCCAACTGTGTCGGTTGAGTCAAGTCCTGAAATTCCAAATGAATTTGCACTTAAACAAAATTATCCAAATCCTTTTAACCCCAGTACAACAATTGAATATACAATTCCACAAGAATCACATGTTAGTATTGAGATTTATAATGTTCAGGGGGAGTTAGTGAAAAATCTCATCAATGGTTTTCAATTTGCAGGAAGTTATAAAATTAATTGGCAACCAATTAATGTTTCAAGTGGGTTATATATTTTAAGAATGAGAGCAGATGCTTTTAGTTCATCACAAAAAATAATTTTAATGAAGTAGTTGAAAATTATGGTAAATAAATATAAAAATATTATTCTAATATCTTTGTTTTCTTTCACACTTATTCCTGCTCAAGAATGGCAATCTAATATTGTATATTTTGGAAATGATGGTAAGTTAAATTATGAAAGAGACAATCAAGGGAATTCAATACCCGATTTCAGCTATGTGGGCTATAAAAATAGAAACGATTCAATTCCATTTATCCCAGTTGTAAAAACAATATCTCCTGTTGTAGGTGATAACACCGATAACATTAACAACGCTATATTTGAAATGGCTCTAAATAATCCAATTCAAGAAAATGGATTTAGAGGAACTTTGCTTTTAGAAAAAGGTCTGTACGAAGTATATGGCACCATAAAAATAAATGCTTCGGGAATAGTTATACGTGGTGAAGGCGAAGGCGAAAATCCAGATTCGAATACTGTAATTTATGGAAGAGGAAATTCTCCAAGCAGCAGAACCATAATAGTCGCTGGCGGAGGAACGTCAACAAAATGGAGCGATCAAGTATCAGGAACAAAAACAAATATTATGAGCGATACAGTTTTTGTTGGTGAAAATACATTTGAAGTAGCAAATGCTTCTGCATATTCTGTTGGTGATAATATCATAATATATCACCCATGCACAGCTACATGGCTTGAGGCTATTGACTATGGTGGAACGATGTCTGGTGAACCAGGTGCCGAAGCTGCCGATGTTCCTTGGGCAGTTGGCAGTCAACCTATAGTTTTTAATAGATACATTACAAAGATTGAGGGAAATATAATTACAATAGATGCTCCATTATTTAATACTTTAATTCAATCGTTGTCACAATCATATATTTATAAATATGGCCGTGGTGCACTAAGAACAAATATCGGTATCGAAAATTTACGTGTAGATATTGAAACACATAATTTGACAAATGATGAAAGTCATGCTTATAACGCAATAGATTTATTTTTAATTGAAGATGCTTGGATAAGAAACGTTACAACTCTTCATTTTTACGAAGCTGGTTTTAGAACAAATACAGCTACTAGAATTACAATTGAAAATTGCAGTGCATTAGAGCCAGTTTCACAAATAACTGGTGGAAGACGATATAACTTTGAAACATATACTGCTTCACAGCAAATTCTTTTTCAGAATAATAGAGCTACATCCGCAAGACATGCTTATATGTCTAATGGTATGTCTTGGACTTCTGGAATTGTTTTTTACAATTGTACTTCGGAAGGAGCTTATGCTTCAAGTGAAGGTCACAGACGTTGGAGTCAAGGCTTACTTTATGATAATCACAGGGAATTGGATAATGTAAGACCAGGCTATAACATTAGAAGAATTGGTTTATATAACCGTGCTTATTATGGAACAAGTCATGGCTGGTCGTCAGTTAATTCAATTACTTGGAATTGTGATGTAAAAGATGGAGAGATATTAATCCAACAGCCACCAATTGGGCAGAATTATTCTATTGGTAGTTTTGCGTCCTTAATTGCAGGTTATGGTGATGACTCATTTGATGCTCCAATAGGTCATACTGAAGGAACAAATAAAATTGGATTGAATCCTTCTTCATTATATTTGGCACAATATAATGAGCGAATGGATACACAAGTTTCAGTTCATGAAGAAAAATCAAGTATCAATATTCCACTAGAGTTTACTATATTACCTAATTATCCAAATCCGTTTAATCCCACAACTACATTGGGTTATTCATTGCCACAAACAGAAAAAGTAATTGTAAAAGTATATGATGTAACAGGTAGAACAATTAAAAATTTATTTAACGGTATTCAAGAAGCGGGAATTAACTACACGCAATGGAATGGTGATAATGATTTTAACCACCAAGTTGGCTCAGGTGTTTATTTTTATACAATTCAAGCAAAACATGGCTTGTTAACTGGAAAGATGATTTTAGTGAAATAGGATTATGATGAACAAAATAATATTAAAAATAATTTTTGCTAGTATTTTTCTCATAAGTCTTTCATTTGGACAGACGTTAAACTTATTCGATTATTCAACTTTGGAAAAGATAAAGGAAAGCTATATTGAAAACGGAAATTATCAAAAGGAAATAGATAATTTAAATATGTTGGCAAATATAGCTTTAAAAGAAGCTCCATATACAATCACAAAATATTCTGCTCCGAAAATAGAAGGTGCAAGTGTGAATGATTATTATAGCGATAGTCCATACTGGTGGCCTGTTGAAGGAGATTCGTTAGCTCCATATATTAGAAAAGACGGTGAAAGAAATCCAGATAGATTTATGAACCATAAAAATGAACTTGCAAAATTTTATAAAGGATTATTTGCTCTTGCGTTTTATAGTTACTTTACAAATAACATGGATTATGGCAAACAAGCAAATAATATATTGCGAGTCTGGTTTATTGATGAAGCGACAAAAATGAATCCAAATCTGAAATATTCCCAGTTAATTAGGAACAAAACAAATCGTAGAGGCGTTGGAATTATTGATGGTAGAAGATTAGCTGTTTTAACTGAAGCCATTATTTTATTAAAAATGAACAATCAATTAGAAGAAGATGTCTATTCTGGAATCCAAAAGTGGTATGCTGATTTTTTTATATGGTTAACTACAAGTTATTATGGATTGGATGAAATGAATAGAGGAAATAACCACGGAACTTGGTGGACTTATCAAGTTGCAAGCTTAAGTAGTATTTTGAAAAATACAGATATGATTGTTAAACTTGGAGAACATTCAAAACATTTTTTGTTGGATAACCAAATTGATGAAAATGCACGCCAACCTTTAGAAGAAGAACGTACACGATCTCTTTCTTATTCAATATTTAATTTAACTGCTCATTCATTTTTGAACTCAATATTACTCAAAAACAATATTGATAACTGGAATTATATTAATGAAAATGGAGTTACTCTAATTAATGTCATTGATTATTTAATCCCTTTTGTAAAGGAACCATCGAGCTGGAAGATAAAACAAATAAAATCTATTGATAATTCTGGTATGCTGTTCCTTGCATTAGCTGGATTAGAATTAAATAACATTAAATATTTAAAGTTATATGATGAGCTCTCTAATTATGAAGAGAGTGAATTAAATAAATCAACTTTTGATCCAATTCAAATTGTATTGGATTCTATTGTTAAATTTAAAATAAATGAATATGAAAAATAATATTGAAGTTATAGTTAAAAAGTTACTGCTCAATAAAGTCTTTGCAGTTCTTCGTTTGGACGATTCCACAAAAGCTCTTAAAGTAGTGGAGGCTTTAATTAATGGTGGAGTAAAAAATATTGAAATCACTTTAACCACACAAAATCCATTTAAGGTAATTGCAGAAGTAGCAAAAGAATTTGAAAATTCTGCAATTATAGGTGTGGGCTCGGTTTTTAGTAAGCAAGAAATGGAATCATCCATTAATGCTGGTGCATCTTTTGTTGTTTCCCCAATATTCAATCCATTATTGATTGATATATGTCATAGCTTTGGATATCCAATATTTACTGGGGCATTTAGTCCCACAGAAATATACAATGCTTCAATTGCTGGTGCTGATATAGTGAAAGTATTTCCTGCCAATATTTTAGGAATAGAATATTTTAAATCAATTTTAGCTCCTATGCCAGATTTAAAAATTATGCCAACTGGTGGGGTAAGTTTAACTAATGCAAATAAATGGTTTGAGGCTGGTGCTTGTGCTGTTGGAGTAGGTGGAGCATTGGTTGATATGAAAGCAATAAACGAAAACAACTATTTAATGCTTACTTCAAATGCAAAACAAATAATGAATACGATAAATAACAAAATAAATAAATAAAAATTAGACACAATATGATGAAAAAAAAGATTGTTACGTTTGGTGAAATAATGTTGAGACTTTCTACTCCAGGTTATTCTCGATTTGTTCAAAGTTCATCTTATGATTCTACTTATGGCGGAGGAGAAGCTAATGTTTCTGTAGCCCTTTCCAATTATGGAACGGAAAGTTTTTTCGTTTCAAAATTACCTAAACATGAAATTGGACAGAGTGCAATTAATAGTTTAAGAAAATATGGGGTCAATACAGATTTTGTAGTCAGAGGTGGAGAGAGAGTAGGCATTTATTTTCTTGAAACTGGTGCAAGTCAGAGACCATCCAAAGTAATTTATGATAGAGCAAATTCCGCAATAAGCCTAGCAAGAGCAGAAGAATTTAATTGGGAAAAAATATTCGAAGGAAAGGATTGGTTTCATTGGACGGGAATTACTCCAGCATTAGGTAGCAATGCTCAATTAGCTGTAAAGGAAGCTTCAATTGTTGCAAAAAGATTGGGATTGAAAATTAGCTGTGACTTAAATTTTAGACAAAAAATGTGGACTGAAAAAGAGGCGCAAGCTGTAATGAACCCTTTAATGGAATACGTGGATGTCTGCATTGCAAACGAAGAGGATGCTGAAAAAAGTTTGGGAATGAAGTTAAAAGGTATTAACATTGAAAAAGCTGAATTAAATGAAAACGGATATTTTTCATTAGCCAAAGAATTAAAATCAAAGTATGATTTTGAAACAGTTGCCATAACTCTACGTGAAAGTTTTTCGGCATCACGAAATGGTTGGAGTGCTCTACTTCATGATAATAAAGATTGTAAAGTCCCATACAGATCAAAACGTTATGACATTCAAATAGTTGATAGAGTTGGCGGTGGAGATTCGTTTGCTTCGGGACTTATATATGGATTACTCACAAAAGATAGTACTAAAATAGCTTTAGAGTTTGCAGTAGGTGCATCATGTTTAAAGCAAACTATTTATGGAGATTTTAATTTAGTCTCTATTGATGAGGTAAATAAACTCATTTCTGGCAATGGTTCAGGAAGGGTAGAAAGATAGAAGGAGGAAATACATGTTCAAATCAGTTGAAGAAAGGATACCAATAAAAGAAATAATTGTTAAGCAAGTTGAAGAAGCTATTCTTAGTAGAAAATTTCTACCAGGTGACAAATTGCCAACTGAATCAGAATTGGGAACACAGTTTGGTGTAAGTAGGACCTCAGTTCGTGAAGCTATTCAAATACTTTCGGCTCGTGGTTTAATTTCCGTAGAGAAAGGAAGAGGAATATTTGTAAATAAAATCACTTCAAAATCAGTTGTAGATCCGCTCAAAAAATTTTTACAACTAAAATTAGATAAAGATAGTGTCCTTAATCTAACTCACGCACGGCAAATTATTGAACCAGCAATTGTTAGAGAAGCGGCTAAAAATAGGACAATGGAAGATATTGAAATTCTAACAAACGATATAAAAGATTTAGAAAGTTGTGTAGGTGATTATGAAGAGCTTGCTGCTCTGGATATGAGATTTCATCTTAATATAGCAAAGGCTACACATAATATCATTATTCCACTTATAATTCAACCAATACATAGTTTGTTGCCAAAAATTAAACCTATCATTTTTGCAACAGTTGAGGATTCAAAAGTAGTTGCAATTATTTGGCATAAAAAAATATTGGATGCAATTATCAATCAAGATGAGGAAACTGCTTTTAATGAAATGGTTGAACATTTAAAGTTGGCAGAATTACACTCCAAAAAAGTTTTAGAAATTGCGAAAACATTAAATAAATAAATTAAAGGAAAAAAGATGAAACGATTTGATGGAAAAGTGGCAGTTGTAACTGGAGGTGCTAGAGATATTGGCAGACAAACATCAATAAGGCTAGCAAGGGAAGGTGCCTCTGTGTGTGTAAACTATTATGATAATCCCGAAGATGCACAAGAAACTTTAAGAATAATTGAAGCTGATGGCGGAAATGCTATTGCTGTTAAAGGCGATATGACAAACCACGATGATATTAATAATTTAGTAGCAAAATGTATCGAAGCATTTGGTGATAAAATTCATACACTCATAAATGTTGCTGGTGGCTTAGTTGCAAGAAAAACAATGGGTGAGATGGATTGGGATTTCTGGAATTTTGTAATGAAATTAAATTTAGGAACTGTATTTATGGTTACAAAAGCTGTTCTTCCATATATGCCTGAGGGTAGTTCAATAGTTAATTTTTCGTCACAAGCTGCACGTGATGGCGGTGGGCCTGGAGCATCTGCGTATGCAACATCAAAAGGAGGAGTGTTAACTTTTACAAAGGGTTTAGCAAAAGAGTTAGGACCAAAAAATATTAGAGTAAATTGTGTTTCACCAGGAATGATTAATACAACTTTTCATGATACTTTTACCAAACCGGAAGTTCGAAAAAATGTTGCTGCTGGAACACCACTTAGAAGAGAAGGAAATGCATCAGAAGTAGCTGATCTTGCAGTATATCTAGCTTCAAATGACGCATCTTTTATAACTGGTGCCAGTATTGAAATTAATGGTGGTACTTACTTCGTTTAATCAAAGGATAATTTATGACTAAAAACAAATACATTATAGCAATTATTTTCTTATTGGTTTCGTTTATTGGTGGCAAACCACTTCATCCAAATTTGGTGTTAACATCATTAGATGTAAGCAAAATAAGAGAATCTTTAGGCAAAGTTCCTCTATTTGATAAATCGTTTGAAGATGCTAAGGTTGAGATTGACAAAGCAATTGATTCACCAATGGATGTTCCATTCCCTAAAGATGCTGGTGGAGGCTACACTCACGAAAAGCATAAACAAAATTATAATGAAATGTATCTTGCCGGATTTTTATACCAAATTACTGGGGATAAAAAATATGCAATATTTATAAAAACTGTGCTCGACCAATATGCAACTCTTTATCCAAAGCTTGGGAAACATCCTCAAGGGAAAAAGCAAACGCCTGGTAGAATGTTTTGGCAAAGTTTAAATGAAACAGTTTGGTTGCTTCATACAATACAAGCTTATGATGCTATATTTGATTGGCTTTCCCAAAGCGATAGAGAAAATTACGAGGATAATATTTTTAATCCTATGGTTAAGTTTTTTATGACAGAATGCAAGCATGAGTTTGATTTAATTCATAATCACGGTACTTGGATTGTAGCTGCTGTGGGTATGACTGGATATGTTCTTGGTAATGATGAGTATGTTCAGCAAGCCCTGTATGGTTCAGAAAAAGACGGTAAAACGGGTTATATTGCTCAACTTGATAATCTCTTCTCGCCTGATGGCTATTATACAGAAGGCGGTTATTATGTTAGATATGCATTATGGCCATTTTTTATTTTCGCCGAAGCAATTAATAACAACCAACCTGAATTAAAAATTTATGAGCATAGAAGTCAAATACTTAAAAAAGCACTTTATTCTGCCCTGCAAGTTACTGATACACATGGTGCTTTTATACCAATAAACGATGCTATTATAGAAAAAAATTGGCTATCTCCGGAACTAATTTTTGCATCCAATTTTGTTTATGCTCATTATGAACATGACAGACAATTATTGTATTTAGTTAATTTGCACGATAGAGTTTCATTAAGTGGTCCTGGTTTAATGGCTGCCAAAGATGTTATGAAACCAGAAGCGATTCCAGTATTTAATTGGGAAAGCATTGAGTATACTGATGGACCTGATGGAAGTTGGGGCGGAGTTGGTATCTTGCGTAATGGTGATGCATCAGATCAAGAAACGTTATTTATGAAATATGGCTCACATGGATTATCGCACGGTCATTACGATAAATTGACTTTTTTATTTTATGATAATGGAAAAGAAATTATTCAAGACTATGGTTCCGCTCGTTTTATTAATGTTGAGCAAAAATTTGGCGGAAGATATTTAGATGAAAATGATAGCTTTGCAAAACAAACAGTAGCTCATAATACAGTTGTTGTTGATGAAAAGACACAATATGATGGAATACAAAAGGCTTCTCAAAAGCACCATTCTGAGAGATATTGTTTTAATGCTGATGATAAAAATTTTCAATACGTATCGGCAAAGGAAAATAAAGCATATTCAGGCGTTAATATGCAGCGTACAATGGTAATGGTAAATGATGAAAAATTCATTAAACCAATTATCATAGATGTGTTTAAAGTTAAATCTGAAAGTGAACATATTTACGATTTACCTTTCTATTATCTTGGGCATTTTGTGGCTGCAAATTTTGAATACACTCCAGCCACTTCAACTAAAAGCTTAATGGGAGAAGCTAATGGTTATCAACATCTTTGGAAAGATGCTTATGCTACTGTAAAATCTACTTCACAATTTACTTGGTTACAAGGGACTAGGTTCTATACAGTAACTACTAATACTGATGATGGCGACAATATTTATTTTACTCAAATTGGTGGAACGGATCCAAATTTTAATTTGAGAAATGAACACGGATTTATCATCCGTAAAAATGGCAAACAAAAAACTTTTGCTAGCATTATAGAGCCTCATGGAGAATTTAATCCAGTAATGGAATTTACGAAAGATTCATATCCGTCAATTGAAAACATAAGTGTTATTTATGATGAAGATGATTATACAATAGTAAAAATATCTGGGAAAAATAAAATTGATTGGACATTAATGTTGGCGAATAATAATTCTGATAAAAAATCCATACATGAAATTAATGTTGCTAATGAAAAATACAAATGGACAGGTCCAGTTCAGATAATAAAGCAATAGGAGATATTATGAAATATGAAAGTAGTCTTTTTACAAAAGCAAATAGTCTGGTATGGGAAGAAGTTGCTCCTGGTATGAAAAGGAAAATAGTAGGTTTTGATGATAATATTATGATGGTTCACGTTCATTTTGATAAAGGTGGTATTGGAGTTAGACATGCTCATCATCACAGCCAAACATCGTTTGTCGTAAGCGGTAAATTTGAAGTGACAATTGGGAGCGAAACAAAAATACTAGAAGCAAACGATGCCTTTTATCCACCACCAAATGTAGAACACGGTGCAGTATGTTTAGAAGAAGGTGTATTGATAGATGTTTTTAGTCCAGTACGGGAAGACTTTCTGGCTGGTGAATCTGGTTATAAAAAATAGAATGATTTCTGTTTATTCGGAGAAATGTTGATGAAAAAAATTAAAAATTTGCGATGGTGGATTGTTTCTTTAGTTGCTCTTGCCACAATGATAAACTACATTGATAGAGGTGCTTTATCTATAATGTGGCCAGAGATTTCAAAAGATTTAGGAATGACAAAAGAAGATTATTCCAATATCGCAATTATGTTCACAATTGCTTATGCAATAAGTCAGGCTGTATCTGGGAAGGTTTACGATTGGATTGGCACGCGAATGGGATTTGTAATCTCAATATTTATATGGTCTGTTTCCGTAAGCTTACATGCAGTTGCAAGAGGAATGGTAAGTTTTAGTGTATTCCGGTTTTTCTTGGGTTTAGGCGAAGCTGGTAACTGGCCTGGTGCAACAAAATCAAATGCTGAATGGTTTCCCATAAGAGAGCGAGCTTTAGCTCAAGGAATATTTAATAGCGGTGCTTCTATTGGCTCTATTATATCACCACCTTTAATTGCGTCTTTATATTTATTGATTGGTTGGAAATTGACATTTGTAATACTTGGAGCTTTGGGTCTATTGTGGATTATACCTTGGCTTATCATCAATAAAGCATTACCCAAAACACATCCATGGCTCACAGAAGAAGAGCGTAAGTTAATTCTATCTGATCAAAAAAGTGAATTATCTGAGGAAACACCACCAACTTGGTTTGAGGTTATGAAACAGAAGCAGTCATGGTCTGTGTTAGTATCAAGATTTTTCCTTGATCCAATATGGTGGTTATTTGTTTTTTGGTTACCTATTTATCTAGCTGATAAGTTTGGATTCGATATTAAACAAATAGGAATGTTTGCATGGGTTCCCTATGTGGGTGCTGCAACCGGTGCAATATTTGGTGGTTGGATTGCTGGTTTGTGGATGAAAAAAGGTTGGAGTGTTAATAAAGCACGTAAAAGTGCAATTGTACTTGGTGGCGTAATAATGTTGCCAGCACTAATATTTACTTCAATGGCAAGCACACCCCTAAGTGCTGTACTGCTTATTGCTATAATATTATTTGGATTTCAAACAGCAATTGGAAATATTCAAACATTGCCTAGCGATTTCTTTAGTGGTAAATCTGTTGGCTCACTTGCTGGTTTTGGTGGAACTACAGCAGCGGTGGGAGTTGTGCTTACTACATATATTGTTCCAGCACTAACAGTTACAAGCTATGTTCCGTTCTTTATACTTGGAGCAATTCTAGTTCCACTTGGTGTAGCTAGTGTTTATATCTTTGGTGGCGAGATCAAAAAAGTAGAAATAAAAAAATAATAAATTTTAGTTATAGATTGATTTGCTAACAATCAATCTAAAATAAAACTTGTAACGCATAATTTCAAATATTCCTAAATAAATTATTTCCTAAAAAAATGAAGATGAATCTAATAAACTGCATTTTAATTCTTTTCTTTAATACTTCAATTCAACTAAGTGTACAAGTAATATATGTCAAAATATAAGTTCTGTGAGAAAAATTATGAAAAATAAATTGGTCCTTATTTCTGTGATATTTATTCTGCATATAACAAGTAATTATTCACAAACAAAGGTTGCATCAATATTCCAGAATAATATGGTGCTGCAAGAAGGAATAGAAATCCCAATTTGGGGAACAGGAAAATCTGGAGATTCAGTTGAAGTCACTTTTAAAGAACAATCAGTAAAAATTGAAATTAATGAAAGTGGGAACTGGATTCTTAAATTGAAGCCAGAAGAATATGGTGGTCCATTTAGTTTAAAAATAATTAGTAAAGACACAACCATATTAAGTAATGTTTTAGTTGGAGAAGTATGGGTATGCTCTGGGCAGAGTAATATGACAATGAAACTTAGAAGTGTAAACAATTATGAACAAGAAATCAAAAATGCAAATTATCCCAATATAAGATTATGCACAATTCCACTAACACTTGCATCAAAACCAAATAGCCAAGTAAAAGTAAGTGGTTGGGATGAATGCAGCCCCGAATCTGTTGAAAACTTCTCAGCAGTATCATATTTCTTTGGTAGAGAGATATACAATGAATTGAAAGTACCAATTGGGTTAATTCATGTTTCAAAAGGAGGAACACCAATTGAATCATGGATGAGCAAAGAGTTATTAGAAAGTAATGAAAAATATAAGAGTAAAATTGATTTTGTTGAATCCAGTTCGGATGAAATATTTTCCAAAATTAATTCAGATTATAAAAAAGAATATAAAAATTGGTTAGCAAATCTATTGAATATTGAACAAGGTCTAAGCTCCGAAATAAATTGGTATAACAATAATTTAAATTATTCTAGTTGGAAAACTATGCAAATACCAAACGCTTGGGAGAATGGAGGAATTGGAGACTTTGACGGTGTTGTATGGTTTAAGAAAGAAGTTGAACTTAGTGAAGAGTTTCTTGAATCCAAAATCACTTTAACTCTTGGCACAGTTCAAGATGCAAATATTACTTTTGTAAACGGAGAAAAAATTGGTACACAATTAAGTAGAGATAAAATATCCACATATAAAATTCCCCCAAAAGTATTGCATAAAGGGAAAAATATAATAACGGTTTTAGTACTTGATAATTATGGTGTTGGTGGACTCTGGGATTATTATAATCCAATAGCCATAAGTAATTCAATTAATGATACCATTTCTTTAGCTGGCAACTGGTTCTATAAAACTTCAATTAATCTAGATACTTTATCATATAAGCCACCTGAGAGACCGTTAATAGAAAGATATCCAACCATTCTTTTTAATGGAATGATTAACCCCATTATTCCATTTGGAATGAAAGGTATTATTTGGTATCAAGGTGAAAGCAATGCAAAAGATGCTTATAATTATAGATTTTTGTTTGAGAACATGATTACAGATTGGCGAAGAAAATGGGATGAAGGAGATTTTCCATTTTTCTTTGTGCAACTTGCAAATTATACTAAACCTAGAATTAAACCTGCCGAAGATAGATGGGCTGAACTTAGAGAATCGCAAGCTTATGTATTGAAGATTAATAATACTGGCATGGCTACAGCAATTGATATTGGTAATAATATTGATGTTCATCCAAAAAATAAGCAAGAAGTTGGAAAAAGATTGGCGTTAAATGCTCTGGCTAAAACATATAAGAAAAACAAAGAATTTGCCGGACCAACTTATGAGTCTTTTACAATTAATAATGATACGGTTTACATCAGTTTTAGTCATTGCACAAATGGTCTTCTTTCCAAAGATGAAAAGGACTTGCGAGAATTTACAATCTCTGGTGAGGACCATAAATTTTACATAGCTCAAGCTAAAATTATTGGAAATAAAATATTAGTATGGAGTGAAGATGTAGAATCTCCAGTTGCTGTTAGGTATGCTTGGCAAGCAAATCCCGATGTGAATTTAATTAACGAAGCTGGTCTTCCAGCATTTCCATTTAGAACGGACAGTTGGAAACTTAGCACAGAAGAGTAGAGAGAAATGAAAAAACACACAGAGCATATTGGACAAATTATTTTAATTATATTTCTATTATTGTCATCTACTCTTTTTGGACAAAGAGGAATTGATAATATTATTTCTGATTCTACATTAATTTCTAAGTTAGTTCCATTAAATGATGAAATCATAAAAATAAAAAATGACTTTGAGAATGGGGAAATGGAATTAGCATTAATTAATTTGGCTAACTACTTTTCAAATAAAATGTGCGACAGATATTTCTTTAATTGGAAAACATTTAATTACAAAATTAGTGAATATAAAAAACAGTTTCCTGGAAACGTTAAAAGCCATTATGAAAATGCACGCGAACATATGTCGCTATTTAATTCAGAGCCTCAATGGGTTATTCCTTCAAAAGGGAAGGATGGTTCTGAAATATCAGCCTACCAATTGCGCCATTTAGCAAGGCAACATAAAGCTGTTGATATAATGTTTGTCTACTATTACTCTAATGAATCAAGCGAATATCTACAATATTTAATTAATCAAATTAATTCACTTGCAACAAATTATTATTCGGGGAATTATGATAAAGGTGGAAATGGTATATTTGAGTCTTATAGAGCTGGCAATAGGATTTCAAATTGGTTATTTATTTACAATGCACTTTTAGCAAGTGAAAAATTTAATTGGCGAGATCAAATAGATTTCATCAAAACATTTTATTTTCATGCAGAAGAGTTAGAAAAAGAGACTAAAAAATTTCACTTTGGAAACCATCATACAAAAGGTGTAATGGCGCTGGCTTTAACAAGTATATTATTCCCTGAGTTTGATTGTAGTGAAGATAATTTAAAAAATTCCTTAAATCTGTTGACAGAACATATCTTTAAAGAGGTAAAGCCTGACGGATTTCAATTTGAGAGAACAGTTCACTATCATATTGGTGATATTGATAATTACTTTTATGTGTATCAATTAGCAAAATTAAATAATATTGAAATATCAAATGATTTTAAAATTCGTTTGAAAATGATGTTTGATGCTTTAACTAAAATTGCACTGCCAATAAAGACACTTCCGATTTTGCAAGACGAAACAGACACTCCCTGGGCAGAATATAATAAAATGACTTCTGTTATGACAATTGGATCCCTCTTGTTTGAAGAACCTCTGTATAAATATTTTTCAGATAAAAATATTACGGCTGAATATTATTGGTTTTTTAGGAAATCTGATATTGAAAAATTTAAGGTAATGAAAAAATTGAAACCTCAATTAGGTTCAACTGCATTGGAAGAAATTGGATATTATGTTATGCGAAATGGATGGGAAAAAGATTCAGAATACCTAATTGTTTCAGCAGGCTTATCAGAACAGAAACCAGATCATCAGCATGGCGATATGCTTGGACTTTACGCCTACGCAAATGGAAACATTATTCTCCCAAATTATCAGTGTCGCTATTTCCTTGAGGATTATTCATACTTTAAAAACTCCTTTGTAAAGAATGTAGCTATCGTGGATTCCATTCCACAAGGTCAAAATTGGAAAGGGAATAGTGGTGGTTCAGGATTTGGGAAATGGCTTTCATTGCCAGAACCAAATGTAGTTCAGTGGCAGGATGAAAAACAATATTCACTTTTTATCGGAAGCCATAATGGATATGAAAAAAATGGAATTATGTATACCCGAATAGTTTTGTTTATTAAAGAGGGATTTTTCATAATTAAAGATTTATTTGAAAATATTTCCAATGTTGAACATAATTTCCAACAAATATGGCAAGGTAATTATTCTAGTGAAAATAATAATAGATTATTGCGATCAACGTTTCAAAACGGTTCTGGACTTGATATATATCAATTAGATACACATAATTATTCAATTGATAAAAGTAATACAAGAGGAAAAGGAAGTGCTATCGTTTCAGCTATATCGGTGAATGATTTTTCTTTTAATACTCTATTATATCCATTCTCTAATTTTGGAGAAAGACTTATTATTAGCAAAGAAGATGAGGTGGAAAAAATTGGCAATTGGAAAAATTATAAACAAAAATATATTGATAGTGAAATAGCAGTAAATGCAAATCAAATTATAACTAAAGATAGTTCGCTAATAAATATGCGTGTTTCATCCATCCAGGTTGGTGATTTAATTATGTCGTTCCCTAATAAATCTGATAATTTATTAATTAGAGAAAGTGGATATTTAAAACTGATTTCATTAAATAATTCATCACAACTAATTGAATTTTCTTCTGAAGCAAAATTGATAATAAATGATAAAAATGAAGTGCATAAAAGTTATGCCCTGGGTGCAGGTAAAATAATTAAAATAAGAATATAAATAAAGAGAGAAAAATGTTTGATAACCTTCGGAAAAAAATAATTGAAGTTGGGATTATAATTGTCACACTTTTATGTGTAAGCATTTATGGACAAATAAATGAAAAGATTCATGATATTAATACAATTAAAATTGATAGTTTAAGAGTTATATCAAGTGCCAATGAATATTTAATGATTGAACCAGTACCGCTCACTAACTTCAGTTGTGAAAGAAGCTTGGGAACAAAAAACGATTTCTATTCTGAAGGAGATTATTGGTGGCCAGATTCCACAAATCCTAATGGTCCCTACATAAGAAAAGATGGAATGACAAATCCAGAAAATTTTATTGCCCACAGAAAGGTAATGCGTGATATGAGCATTCAAGTGGCAGCTTTATCAGCGGCATATAAAATTACACATAATAAAAAATATGCAGAGCATGCAGTAAAACATTTACGCACTTGGTTTGTAAATAAAGAGACTCGAATGAATCCCAATATGAATTATGCTCAAGCTATCAAAGGAATTTGTGCAGGTAGAGGTGTTGGACTCATTGATGGAATTCATTTGGTCGAGCCAGCACAATGCTTATCTATTCTGGAACAAACAAATGGAATAAATTCTGATGATGCCGAAATAATTAAAAGTTGGTTCGCAGAATTTCTTTACTGGATGAATACACATGAATATGGTATTGACGAACGCGAAAGGAAAAATAATCACGGTTCATGTTGGGTTCTGCAAGCAGCACAATATGCAAAATTGACAAATAATATTGAATTGGTTCAATATTGTATTAACAGATTTAAAAATATTCTGCTACCTAATCAAATGGCTTTGGATGGAAGTTTCCCCATGGAGCTTGAAAGAACAAAACCATATGGATATTCACTATTCAACATTGATATTATGGCAGCAATTTGTCAAATATTATCAACGCATGAAGATAATTTGTGGGAATATAAATTACCAGATGGTCAAGGAATGCAGAGGGGAATGGAATTTATTTATCCATTCATAAAAGATAAATCAAAATGGCCTTTCCAAAAAGATGTTATGTATTGGGATCAATGGCCAGTTAGGCATCCAAGCCTTCTTTTTACGGGTATCGCTTATAATAACCAAAACTATTTAGAGCTTTGGGAGGAATTGCCTGCAGAGCCCAAAAGTGAAGAAGGATTAAGAAATTTTCCAATACGACAACCAGTTTTATGGATTAATTAAAAATCAATTTTACGGAAATGAAAATGAAAACAGTTAAAATATTTATTATAGTAGTAATAGGGTTGTTAAACTCTTTACTTGCTCAAGATAATTTCATAAATAAAACAGAAAACCAATTGATTGAAAAAGACAACACTTTTGATGGTCGATATCCAGAGTTCACAAAAGATGGGAAATATCAATATAGAGAAAAAGTTAACTGGTTTAGTGGATTTATTGGTGGTGAACTTTGGAACATGTATGATATCACTGGGAATGAAGAATTAAAATTAAGAGCAATTAAACATGCTGATTCCCTAATCCAATTTGCATCAATCGATTATACTCATGATATGGGTTTCATTTTTCTTCCTACTCTAGTTGAAACCTATAAACGAACTGGAGATGTTAAATACAAAAATGCCGCCATTAAAGCTGCAAGAATGTTGGCCAAACGATTTAATCAAAACGGTAATTATATTCGTGCATGGGGTAAACTTGGTTCAAAAAACAATGCTGGCCTAATGATTATTGACACAATGATGAATCTTGAACTTTTATTCTGGGCTGCGGGTGAATCTGGGGACTATACACTTTATGATATAGCATACAAACATGCAATTACTTGTCTGAATGAGAATGTTAGAAGCGATTATTCGTCCTTCCATGTTGTTGAGTTTAATCCAGAAAGTGGTGAAGTTGTAAAAAGATTTACGCATCAGGGTGCTACTGACGAATCAACGTGGGCACGCGGACAAGCTTGGGGGATTTATGGGTTTGCAAATGCATACAAATATACTGGTGATGAGAGGTTCCTAAACGCTTCAAAGAAAATGGCAAAATATTTCCTAAATTATTTGCCAGCTGATTCAGTCCCTTATTGGGATTTATCATTAAGTGGTGACAACGTACCTCGTGATGCTTCTGCTGCTACAATTGCTGCATCTGGATTGTATTTGTTATCAGACCTATCTCAAAACAAAAATGATTATCTAAACTACAAAAAATCTGCAACTATTATTGCTAAATCAGTTATTAATAAATACTCTTTCCTCAATTCAGGACGTAGTACTGAAGAGGGATTGTTAATTCACACGGTTTATAATTATCATAAGGGCTGGGCTATTGATGAATCGTATCCTTGTGGTGATTTTTATTTCACAGAAATGTTAAACAAGTATTATAAGGAGCAAAGCTTAAAAGAAATTGATGTTGATACTGAAACAAGAAAGGATGTACTGTTAAATGATAATTGGTTTTATCTTGAAGATAATGTGTTGGAAATAAACAAACTTTATCAATCGCCAGTTGAGTGGCAAAAGGTTAATTTGCCTCACACTTGGAATAAATTTGATATTGTTGATTATGAACCAGGGTATAGAAGAGATGGAAGTTGGTATCAAAAATATTTATCGCTCAAAAATATAAATCCAAATAAAGCATACAAACTGTATTTTGAAGGAGTCAATATTTCATCTTTAATTTATGTAAACGGCAAAAAGGCTGGTGGACATATCGGTGGCTATGTTGGTTTCGAAGTTGATATTACAGATTTTATTACTGAGGGCGAAAATGAGATTCTTGTTAGGGCAGATAACTCAATAAACAAAGAAATAATTCCTTCACAGTTATCCGACTTTTTCATTTACGGAGGAATATCGAGAGATGTTTGGTTAAAAATTATTCCTAAATCTCATATTTCTAAAGTAAATATTTCAACACCAATAGTTTCAAATGAAATAGCTAAAACAAATTTGGATATTTCAATATCAACGAATGAAATCAGTAAAGTACTTCTAAATATTGATTTAATTGATCCAAAGGGTAAAAAGGTTCAACACCAAGCAAAAAATATTTCAAATTTAGCTTCTAATAATTATCAAATCAAATTAGATGAAATAGTAAATCCAATCCTTTGGGATATTGAGAATCCAAACTTATATATAGTAAAAATTGAATTGTCTAATAATGGGAAAATAATTGATAGCATTTCGGAAACATTTGGATACCGATGGTATGAGTTTCGGGAACATGATGCTTTCTATTTGAATGGGAAAAGAGTTTTTTTAAGAGGTACACATAGACACGAAGAGTTTGCTGGATTGGGAAATGCATTATCGAATGAGAGACATAGACAAGATATAAAAGACATTAAAGATATGGGGGCAAATTTTGTGAGACTTGCTCATTATCCACAAGATCCAGAAGTTTATAACGCTTGTGATGAATTGGGAATTCTGGTTTGGGATGAACTCCCTTGGTGCAGAGGTGGTGTTGGTAATTCTGAGTGGAAGGCAAATACAACTCGGTTATTCAAAGAACAAATAAATCAGAATATAAATCATCCATCAATAATTATGTGGTCAGTAGGTAATGAAGTTTATTGGTTACCCGAATTTGAGAATGGTGGAGATATCGATGTACTTAGAAAATTTACTACTGACTTAAATGATATTGCACATCAACTTGATCCTGGTCGTGTAACTTCAATTAGAAAATTTTACGAAGGTAGCGATATTGTTGATGTATTTTCTCCTTCTATATGGTCGGGATGGTATTCTGGAGTTTATAAAAATTATGAAAAAGCAATTGTTGATGCGCAAAAAAAATATCCAAGATTTTTCCATGCAGAGTATGGTGGAAGCAGTCACGTTGGAAGACATACAGATAATCCAATAACTGGTGATGGTATTATAAATCCAGACGAATGGAGTGAAGCTGTTAACCAAATTAAAGTTCAGAATATTGCACAAATAGGTGATTGGAGCGAAAGCTATATTGTTGATTTATTTGATTGGTCACTTTTGGTGTCAGAAAACAATCCCAAACTTACTGGGAATGCACAATGGGCTTTCCGAGATTTTGGAACTCCTTTACGTCCAGAAAACGCAATCCCATATATGAATCAAAAAGGATTAATGGACAGAGAAGGAAAACCGAAAGATGCATATTATGTATTCAAAAGTTATTGGAATCAAGATTCAAAATTTTGTTATATCCAATCACATACTTGGCTAGATAGAAGTAGTCCGGAAAATCAATCCAAAGATGTAAGAGTTTATAGCAATTGTTCAAGTGTTGAATTGATTGTTAATAAAGAAAACAAAGGTGTGATAGAAAAAGACATTAAAAAATTCCCAGCTGGTGGTTTAGTTTGGAACATCAATTTTAAGAAAGGCTGTAATGAAATTATTTCAAATGGTTTTGAAAATGGAAAATTAGTTGCCTCGGATACAATTGTGGTAAATTATTCTTTTCAGAAAAATCAAAAGCCAGAAGAATTTAAGTTGTCATCTTCAAGATTAGATAATGGAAATTATTTAATATCAGCAATAGCTGTGGATAAAGACGGTAAAAGATGTTTAGATTATAATGGAAGAGTTTATTTCACGGCAGAAGGGAAAGGGAAACTATTCGAGAATTATGGATTTGCTGGAAGAAGTTCAATAATTGAAATGGCTAATGGAAAAGCAACAATAGAATTTAAATCAGTTCCATTTGAAAAATCCATTATTGAAATTAGAAATCAAAATTTCAAGGGTAATTATTTAGAAATAAATGGATTAAGTGAATAGGTGACTTTTTAACAAGTTTTTTAATAACTCATATTCAAAGACTAGTTTCGTGGATTTAAAAAAATGTAGGAGTAAATAGTTAAGATGAAAAATTCATTAAGAAATAGATATTTAGTTTATGGACTAATTTCAGTAGTATTAATTGGTTGCAATCATCCGGATAGACAAGAAGAATGGATGCCCCAAATATTGGATAAAAATGTTCAGAAGGAACACTTTCTTCCTAATTACTCTTTTGCTGGCTACAAATGGGGAGAAGAACCCATTCCAGATTCACAGGGCGAAATTATTGATGTATCCGATTTCGGTGCTGTTCCTAATGATAAATTGGATGACACAAAGGCAATAGCTTTGGCATTAGAAGCTGCCAATAAAATTGATGGACAGGTTATTCTATATTTCCCAAAGGGCAGATTTATTCTTAAAGATATTCTATATATTGAGCGTAGCAATATTGTAATCCGCGGTTCTGGCGCCGAAGGGAAAAATACTACAACACTTTATATGCCGTTAGCATTGAATGAGCTTAAAACTCCCAAAGATATGACTGAACTTCAAGAATATTTACTGGCTAACGATAAAAGACAAATTGAAAAGGAAAGAGGAATAGACAAACCTTATTCATTATATGCTTGGTCAGGTGGATATATTTGGACAAATTATCCAGGGGCTAGAGGAAAGGAATATCTTTCAAATTATAATAAACCAGTAAATATTTTAGCTAAAATAGTAGAAGGTAAAAGAGGAGATAATTTCTTCATTGTTGAAGATAATTCTAAGTTGGAAACAGGTAAAATAGTAAGAATTAATTGGTACAATGATGAAGGGAAAAATTCATCCTTGGTTAATTATCTTTATAATAATCAAAATGTGAATATTGGAAGTCGTCATTGGGAAAATCCAGAAATTCCTCTAACAAAACAAGAAGTAACAATACAGGCAATAGATGGAAATAAAATATCAATTAAAGAACCATTATTGAATGATTTAAGACCAGAGTGGAAGCCAGATATAAGTGAATGGAAATATATTACAAATGTTGGAATAGAAAACTTAACTTTTGAATTTTTATACCAAGAGTATGTTGCCCACCATGTAGAGGATGGTTATAATGCTATCTACCTTACTAATACTGCTCATTCATGGATTCGAAACGTGAATTTCCGAAATGGCGATAATGGCATATTAACAGATATTTGTTCAAATATAACTATTGAAAACGTAAAAGCTTTTGGAAGGAAATATCATTATGCCGTGCATTTTGGTGACTGCTATAACATGTTAGCTAAAAACTTATATATACAAGCTCCTGTAGTTCATTCACTTACATTTAATACTGGTTCAAGAAATTCTATTTATACTGGCTGCACGGTAACTTCTATGCCAACGCTCGATCAACACAGTGGATTAAATTATCAAAATCTTTTTGATAATTGTTTAATTTATATGGATGATCCAAAACATAAACCAATTACAATGGGAGGAGCAAAATATTGGTCACCTTCTCATGGAGCATTTTCTACTTTCTGGAACATTAGATTTAATTTTTTATTTGAGAATCCTAATATGGATACAATTAAAATAAAGGGAGTTACCGATAGTCCGTCAGAAAGACTGGTGGGAATAACCGGGAATTATCCAGTTGATATTTATTATCCAATAAACACATTCATTGAAGGAATTAATAAACCAAATATTGCAGTAAAGTCTCTATACAATTACCAACTTGAGAAAAGGATTAAACTAAATAAATAGTTATAGAAAAAATACCAGTACTCCCTATCCAGAATAGAAAAAAAGAAGTAGATTTTATTTCAAGTTTATGAATTTAAATAATTCCTCTATGTTCTTTAATGCAAATAAATACTAGCGCATAGAAAAGACGTAGCAATAGAAATTCTAATAATAATGAAGAAACTCACTTATCTTGATATTTCTAAAATTGCGAGGTCTGAATAAATTATGATGAAAAACTTGCAAATTAAAAGGGATGAAATAGAACCAATAATAGGGCATTTAAAACAAGATTTTATTAGTTGCAATTGCTTGCAACTTCAAAAAGTGGTTTTATGTAGGCGCACAAAAATCCATTATTTCCCTTTTCTAAATACTAAGATTTTTTAATATCTACATATATAAAATAGGCAATACAGAAATAATTCTGGTTTCTTAAGGAGTGACTAATTATTTTAGTATAATTGCTAACTATTTCGATAACAAATATAACCTAAAAGAACAATGAAGAAATTTAGTGACAATTTTTTGGAAAACATTTCTTACTCATTAAAGGATAAGAGATGGATGATTTTTATATTGGTAATACTGGCTATTCTTGTTTCTTTGTTTTTTCCCACAATGTTACTTCGCGATTCTTTTCAAATATCTTCAAGTGTAAAGAAAATTTATATTGCTGCAAATGATACTGAAGCACTTCGAGAAATTATTAGGGAGTTTAACGAAAAGAATAAAGGGAAAATAGAAGTTGAACTTATTGTATTCAAATATGAAAAATTTTCAACAAATAAAAAGAAAGAACTTATAACTCGAACAATGAGATCATTAAACGGAAAAATAGATATATTTTCAATTGACCAAATTTGGGTGCCAAGAATTGCTAAATGGTCAGAAGATTTACGTCCATATTTTTCAAAGGAAGATTTATCTAAATTAGTAAAGCCAGCATTGGAAACATGTGTTTATGATAGCACACTTTGCAGCATTCCGTTGTTTTTAGATTTAGGAATTATGTATTATCGGAAGGACCTTATATCAAAACTTGATAATTACAAAGCTATTGAAACAAAATTAATGCATGGAATTACGTGGGATGAATTATTTCAGTTATCAAAACAATTAAATTCAAAATACTCTTATGTTTTCCAAGGTAAAAATTATGAAGGATTAATTTGTAATTATCTTGAATTCTTAGGTGGTAATTCAAATTACAACAACTTAGATTATTTTAGTTCTGTAAACAATGATAGAACAATTGCAAAGCTTCAATTCATGCAAGATTTAATTTTAAAAGAGCATTTAGTTCCAAAACAAGTTTCAACTTTTGAGGAAGCAAGTTCTTTTCGTTACTCTATTAAAAATGATATTCCATTTTTTAGAGGCTGGTCAACAATTTATAAATTGGTTAAAATTGAAGACGAAGACTCTACCAAAATCAATTACCTTGGAATTGCACCATTGCCTCATTTTGAATCTGAAAAGTCAGTTTCAACAATTGGGGGTTGGAATTTAATGGTTTCAAGATATTCCAACGTTAAAAAAGAAGCAGTAAAATTTCTTAAATTTACGATGTCTGAAGCAGCTCAAAAAATCCTTTATTCTAGGGAGGAATATTTACCAGTTATTAAAAGTATTTATTCTGATAGTTTATTTATTAGTAAATATCCAAGAATCAAATTTTACTCTGAAAGATTAGAACAAATAGTAAGAAGACCTTTTATAGAAGATTATACTAGATTATCCGACGTTTTGGCTTTTTACATTAACCAAACATTAAAAGGTAATTTTAAAGCCCAAGAAGCTTTAAATGCTGCACAACGAGATTTAAATAAAATCTTAACGAACCAATATAAATAAGTTGGAAAAATTATGAACCTACTTAAAAAAATTCATTTTGATTTATATCATATTACAATTTTGCTAATTACAATAATTCTTTCTCAAGTTATACTTTCATATATAAATGTAAAATCTATTGAAGAAGTAACGCAAGAATCTATTAGGTTATATAAATGGCAATCAGCAGAAAGAATAGCCGATTTAACCACTGCAACTCTTGAGCTTATTGTTCAACCAATCTATTCATCATCTATAAATGAGGAGTTGAAAGCAACTATAATTGAATCAATTGATTACACATTAACCCAAGAAATAATGCAAAAAAATATTGATGACATAAGCTTACTTGTAGTGGATGAAAGTAATAGAGTGATTTTTTTAGAAGATGGTGAAGAAATTATTAATTTTCTGTTAAATGGTAATTACACTTATAAAGGTGAAGAAAGCAATAAAGAAATTGCTAAGGAATTATTCAAAGATTCATATTATAATTTATTCAAAAATGAATCTATTTCTACATTAAAAAAGGATAATATTTCATTTCACATACTAGTTCCATTTTCAAAGCACGGTGAAATTATTGGTGCTGTTTATATGAAAATTACACCAAATTTTGATAACATTATTCACGCAATTATTGGTTCCTATAATATTAGTGGGTCTCTCGTTTCAGCATTAATACTTCTTACTTTATTGGGAATGTTTTTTATTACATCATTTCTTGTAAAGGAAAGAGATAATGCTCAAAAATTATTATTCTTAAATAAAGAAATACAAATAAGAGCTGAAATTGCAAGGCAAAAAGAATCATTTTTTACAAAAAGAATTTATCATGCACATCATAAAGCAGAAAAAATAGTTGGGTTCATTAAACAAGATTTATATAGTCTAAACAATTTAAATATGGAAATTATTAGAAACCGAATGGTTAAATACTCTAGTTTTATTGGACGAGTTATTTACGACATGAAAACATATAACCCTCCAATTAATGTAATTAGAAATCAATCTTTTAATTCTAATTTGAATGAAATTATTGTCTTCATTGTTGATAATATTTTCAAAAGAGTTTTTAAGGAAGGCACTCAATATAATTTTAAACTTGATTTAGACCATAAAGTGCCAATCTTAAGGGTAAACGAATATGTTATTTGGCAAATGATAGAACCTTTAATCCAAAATTGTATAGACCATAATAAAAAAAAGAAAATTGATATTATTATTAAGACAGAATACGATGAAAAAATTAATAGAACATTTCTATATATTTACGACACTGGCGAGGGAGTAAAAGAAGAATTACTTGAATATGATAATTCGGGAATAAAAAGGATTTTCTCGGAGGGTACTTCTTCTAAAGATTCTTCAACAAATTCTGGTTATGGATGCTTTATTGCCTATGAAAGTAGCAGATTATGTGGTTGGAAAATAGATTTAATAAACACGTATCCAGGGACAAAAACTACGGTTGAAATAGTAAATGAATAAGGACAAAATGAAACAATCTAAAATTAAATTGCTAATAATAGAAGACGAAGAATTTGACGTAATAAGAATTAAGAATACTTTAAAATTATTTAAGGAAGAAATTGAAATAATTGAAATATTTTCTACTGGTTTAGATGCAATTAGTTTTTTGGAAGCTGGTAAAAATAAATGTGATGTAGTAATTCTGGATTACCAAATTTCAGGTGGACTTTATGGCAAAGAATTAATTAAAGAAATAAAGATGATTGATAATTCTTTGCAGGTTGTTATTATTACCAAAATGACAATAAATCAGTCAGACCCTGATTTTGCTAATGCTCTAATTTCAGCAGGAGCTTTCTGGTTTGGTACAAAAAACCCAATGGATATTGAGGACTATATTTATCAGCCCACAGATTTTATTCTTGCAATAATAAATGGATATAATAAAAGATTATTAGAACTTGAGAAGAATAGTTTGGAGCAAAAAAACTCCAAATCTCAAAAAAAACTTGAGGAAAATTTAGAAGACCAAATGAAAAATTGGGAGATGGTTGGCATATCAAGTCAGTTCCAAAGTATCATGGGTCAATTAGAAAAATATGCACCCATAGATGCTAATATTTTGATTACTGGTGAATCTGGAACAGGTAAGGAATTAATTGCCAGAAACATACATTCCAAAAGTAAACGGAAATTTGAAAAACTTATTACCTTAAATTGTTCTGCAATTCCAATAAATTTAATTGAAAGTGAATTGTTTGGATACGAAAAAGGAGCATTTACTGATGCTAAAAATGAAAAAATTGGCTTTTTTCAACAAGCAAATGGAGGAACACTTTTTCTTGATGAAGTAAGCGAAATACCGCTTGAAGCTCAAGCCAAGTTATTGAGAGTGCTTGAAACCGGAGAAATTGATAAAATTGGAAGAAAGCAAAATACTTTTGTTAATGTAAGGGTTATTGCTGCTACAAACAAAAATTTGGCAAAAGAAATTAGTGAAAACAGATTTAGAGAGGACCTTTTTTATCGATTAAATATCCTTAATATTAATATTCCGCCATTAAAGGAAAGAAAAAGCGATATTGGTTTACTTTTGGATTATTTCTTAAAAAGATATCTAAATAAATATGAGTTAAAAAATCTGGATTTTACTGATGAAGCAAAAAATTATTTGTTAAATCATTCTTGGCCAGGTAATGTTAGGCAAATTAAAAATGTTATTCAAAGATTGGTTTTATTAGCAAATGAATCAATAGATCTTGTAAGTGTTAAAATGAGTTTAGGTGAAAATGTAAACGTCAATAAATTTAAAATTACTTTACAGTCCGACGAAAAAATTTCAACATTAAAAGATGCTGAATTTGAGTTTAGAAGAGAGTACACTAAATTTGTGCGAAGTAAAACAGAAACCGATGCCGAAGCTTCCAAATTATTAGGAATTGCTCCTTCTAATTTTCATAGGTTATGCAAAGAACTAGGTTTAAAATAGCTTACACATCATTTTGGATAAGGTGAAAAATGTAGTTTTAACTATTAGTATTTTGTATCATTTTTAGGCAATTGCCGAAGAGTACAGATTAAGCTACTCAGCAATTATGACATTAACCCCCATATTTAAAAGAGCTTTGTGTTGGTGCTCGGGTATGTTTGCGTCAGTAATAATTGACGTTATTTCATCTAATGTAGAAATAAATGCAAAACTTCTTTTTAAGAATTTGCTTGAATCAGCAACTACAAAAATCTCTTTAGCAATACTAATCATTGCTTTGTTCAAATGGGCTTCTTCTGCGTTTGGAGTTGAAATTCCATAAGTAGCATCAATTCCATCAACACCAATAAATAATTTATCACAATAATAGTTCTTTAACTCTTCTTCGGCTGAATATCCAATAAGAGACAATGATTCCTTTCGTAAATAGCCACCAGGTACTATAACTTTAACATTAGGTAAATTTACTAAATGGCTAACTATATTTAGGGCATTAGAAATGACAGTTAAATTTTCAATGTTCTGCAAATTCTTTGCAATTTCCATTGTGGTAGTTCCAGAATCAAGAATAATTGTTTCTCCATCACCAACTAATGCTGCTGCCTTTTTGCCTATTAACTCTTTTTCAATGTGGTTTTTCTTTCTTTTTGTTTCAAGATTATAATCAATTCCAACTTTTTGAGCTTTTAAAGCTCCGCCTCTTGTTCTAATTACAAGCCCTTTTTTCTCTAATTGTTCTAAATCATTCCTAATAGTAACACTGCTAACATTAAATTTATTACTTAATGATGAAACTTTTGCTTGACCATCTACTTCTAATATTTCAAGAATCTTAGTCCTTCTATCAAAAGAAATGTTGCCAGATAATTTGTCATTGTTTTCCATATGGTTATAAAACCTTTCTTTTAATAAAAAATATATGTTCAAATTACTGTATATTCTTATCTTATGCAAGTATTTATATATTTTACAGCGATCAGAGTTAAAATTAAATTGTTAAAAACAATGATTTTAAAGTAGAGCAAAAATATTATTCCATAATATATTTAAGAACTAGAGCCAGTTAAGTTGCTCTTTTAATACTCTATGTTGCATGAATTAATGATTTTGGTAAACTATCCCTTCATGAAAGTTATTGATAAATAATAACTTATCCCTATTTACCACCAGTTTGCTGGTCAAGACAGGAAAAATGATTTATACCAAATCTCTAGCTTTGATAAAATATCAAACAGATATTCTTATAATTTATTGAGTAGAAATAATAACGAAAGGTAAAAAATATACTTGACAAGGAAAAGAAAAATAAATAACTTTAAAGCAAAGAAAAAAAAAGTAAAGGAAAAGATAATGGAAAGTTCTTTTTTGGGTTATTCCAATAGTGAATTAATAAATATAGGTGGATTTAATACTGCAAAAGAGATTGAATCACAAACAACACTCTGGAATGAAACCTACTTATTAATAGAAAAACATAAAATAGAAATTTCAAATTTTGTCAAAGATATTTATTCGCAAAATAATCCCACAATAATTTTAGCAGGTGCTGGTACATCAGCTTATATAGGTGAGGTTTTAGAATCAATCTTCGAAAAGTACACAGGAATAAATTGTAAAGCAGTTTCTACAACATCATTAGTAACACATCCAAAGCACTATTTACATCCAAAAAAACCTACTTTATTAATTTCCTTTGCACGTTCTGGGAATAGTCCTGAAAGTATAAAGGCTGTGGAGCTAGCAAATGAAGTTTGTGAAAATATTTATCATTTAGTAATAACTTGTGACGCTAAGGGCGAATTAGCAAAATCAATTTCAAAAGAAAATGGATATTTATTCGTTTTACCAGAAGGGACAAATGATAAAAGTCTTGCCATGACAAGCAGTTTTACATCAATGCTACTAAGTGGAATATTGGTTTCAAGAATCAATGAAATAGAAAAACTTAAATCGCAAATTAGTTTGTTGTGCAATTATGCTCAAAATATTTTGAAAAACAATATATTTTTATTGCAGGAAATTGCTGAATTAAATTTTGAAAGAGCAGTATTTCTTGGTTCTGGTCTATTTGAAGGTATTGCAAGAGAGTCGCAATTAAAGCTGCAAGAACTAACAAGTGGAAAAGTAATTTGCAAACACGACACTTTTCTTGGATTCAGACATGGTCCGAAAGCTGTTATAAACGATAAAACACTTGTAGTATATCTAATCTCAAATAACCCTTATGTTCAAAAATATGAAGAAGATTTAATTCAGTCTATTCATGCAGAAAATATTGCCCTATGTACTTTGGCAATTTCAGAAAAAGATTTGGAGATAATAAAAGCTGATAAAAAAATAGTATTTACACATTTAAATCCAAGTTTAGAAGAGGAATTTTTAGCAATTGTTTCAACACTTCCAGCTCAAATATTAGGATTTTATAAATCAATAAAACATGGTTTACAGCCAGATAGTCCATCAGAAAATGGAGCTATTAGCCGAGTGGTTCAAGGTGTGAAATTATATCCATATAATCAAAAAAATATTGTGGAACTCGGATGCTTTTAGAAGAAATTATAAATAGTAAGAATATTAATAAAGCGGTTGGTATTACTTCAATCTGTTCAGCTAATAAATATGTTTTAAAAGCAGCAATGCAATTTGAAAAGAAAAATAATAATAAACTATTAATTGAATCAACTTCAAATCAAGTTGACCAATTTGGTGGATATACTGGCATGACTCCATCTGATTTTGTTGCATATGTTAAAAATATTGCTGAAGAAGTAGATTTTTCATTCAATAATATTATTTTTGGAGGAGATCATTTAGGTCCAAATGTTTGGCAGAACGAATCAGCTGAATCTGCATTAAAAAAGGCGGAAGACCAAATTAGAGCCTATGTTTCAGCTGGTTTTAGAAAAATACATCTTGATACAAGTTTCCCACTTGGTGATGATAATAGGTTGAAACCGTTGGCACCAAGTATTATTACCAAACGTGCAGCTCGTCTTTGTGCTGTAGCTGAAGAAGTTTACTCAAAACTAACTATTCCTTCTGAAAAGCCAGTTTATATTATTGGCACTGAAGTTCCAATACCTGGTGGAGCAAAGGAAGAAGAGGAGACTATTTCTGTTACTACGACAGAGGATTTAGAAGAGACCATTGAGCTTTCGAAAAATGCTTTTTATGAAAAAGGTTTGGTAGAAGCTTGGGAAAGAGTAATTGCTGTTGTTGTTCAACCTGGTGTTGAGTTCTCAGATACTAAAGTATTTAAATATAATAGAAATAAAGCTTCAAAAATAAAAAACAAAATTGAAGAATATCCCAATTTAGTTTTAGAAGCGCATTCTACTGATTATCAAAGTAAAACTTCTTTAACTGAAATGGTAAATGATCATTTTGGAATTCTTAAAGTTGGTCCATGGCTTACATTTGCAATACGAGAAGCTTTTTTTGCTTTAGCTGCAATTGAAAATGAGTTGATTGATATTAAAAGGCGTTCAAATTTTAGATACGAAATTGATAAAGTAATGAAAGAAAATCCAAAATATTGGAAAAATCATTATCATGGAACTGAAAAAGAAATTGAACTTGCTCGCTCGTTTAGTTACAGTGATAGAATTAGATATTATTGGACTAATAAAAAAGTATTAATTATCATAGATAAACTGATGAAAAATTTATACGAAATAAATATTCCAAATACTTTAATTAACCAGTATTTACCAACTCAGTATTACCAAATAATGGAAAACAAAATTAAAAATGATCCCGAGAGCTTGGTAATTAGCAAAGTAACAGAAGTATTAAAAATATATAGTTCAGCTTGTGGAGGAAATATTGAAAAGTAAGCATTGGTTAACATATGCAATAGTAACTACTCTAACCTGGGGTTTATGGGGTGCGTTAATTGAAATTCCAGAAAAAGGTGGGTTTCCTGCAACACTGGGATATGCGGTTTGGGCAATTACGATGATTATTCCAGCAATAATTGTTCTTAAAAAAGCAAATTGGAAAATAGAGAAAGATAAAAAATCTATCGGGTTAGGATTAGTAATTGGGTTTACTGGAGCTGGGGGGCAACTAATATTATTTCAAGCATTACGAACGGGCCCAGCATATTTAGTTTTTCCATTCATTTCACTTTCACCTGTAATAACAATACTTTTATCGCTTTTGTTTTTGAAAGAACGCGCAAGCAGACGAGCTTGGATAGGAATTATTCTTGCATTGCTCGCAATTCCATTACTTTCTTACTCCTCGGGTGAAGGAAGTATCTCAAGTGGTAGCCTTTGGATAATTCTTTCTCTTTTAGTTTTTCTTGCATGGGGTTTTCAAGGTTTTGTTATGAAGTTTGCTAATGAAACTATGAAAGCTGAAAGCATATTTTTCTATATGACCATAACAGGAATTATGCTAATTCCATTTGCCGTGTTTATGACAGATTTTAACCAAGAAATAAATTGGGGATTAAGTGGGCCCTATTTAACGGGAGTTATTCAAATACTTAATTCGGTTGGTGCTTTAATGCTTGTTTATGCTTTTAGATATGGAAAGGCAATAGTCGTAAGTCCTTTAGTAAATGCTGTTGCACCAATTATTACAGTAATTATTTCCCTAATTCTATATCAAGTTATTCCACACATTGTTATTGTTAGCGGAATTATTTTAGCAATTGTTGCAATATTCTTGCTTGCAATTGAAGAAGACGAGATGCCAAAGGAGGAGATTATAAATGAGTAGCCTTAAAAAAAAATATGATGTAATAGTTGTTGGTGAATTAAATGTTGATTTAATTTTGAATAAAATAGACTCTTTCCCTGAAATGGGAAAAGAAAAAATAGCTCAGAAAATGGATTTGGTTTTAGGTAGTTCATCAGCAATATTTGCAAGTAATTTAAGTTCACTCAAAGTAAAAGTTGGTTTTATAGGAAAGATAGGAAATGATTCTTTTGGGAAAATATGTATTGATTCACTTCAAAAAAAAGGTGTAGATACATCATTAATTGTAACTGATAAAATACTTAAAACTGGAGCTACAATTGTACTGAATTATGACAACAATAGAGCAATGGTCACCCATCCTGGAGCAATGGAAAACTTAACAACTTATGATATAACAGAAGAGGTTATAAAAGATGCAAAGCATCTGCACCTGTCATCACCATTTCTTCAACCTGGAATTAAAAATAGCTTAGTTGACATATTCAAAAAAGCAAAAAGTTATGGTTTAACTACATCGCTTGATACGCAATGGGACCCCAACGAACAGTGGGATTTGAATTTGGAAGAGCTTTTACCATTTGTTGATGTATTTCTTCCAAACAAAGAAGAATTACTGTTATTAACTGCTGAGAAAAGTATTGAAAAGGCATTAGATAAAATTGAAAAATATTCTAATACAGTTATTGTTAAAATGGGAATAAACGGCTCATTATCTATGACAAATGGAAAACGGAAAAAAGTTGATCCATTCCTAAATAATGATGTTGTAGATGCAATTGGAGCAGGAGATAGTTTTAATGCAGGATTTATATCAAAATACATTCAAGGTAATTCTATTATAGTTTGTCAAACATTTGGAAATATTATTGGGGCAATAAATACAACTGCCTCTGGAGGAACCTCGGCATTTGATAGTATTGAAAAAATAAAAATAGTTGCTAAAGAAAAATATGGATATGAAATAAATGGATTGTAATAAATAGTGAATGATCAATTAAAATAGAATTAAGATTCATTAAGGAAAATAGTGGATAGTAAAGCACTTAAAAATCACTCAAGCAAAGATGTAAATTATCATTGGGATACATCGGAGAATAGTAGCAGAGCATATTTTCTGCAGTTAGTTCATCAAATGAATAAGCTAATGATTATTAAATAGAGCGAAGAAGGTAAAAATGTTAGGAACATTCAAAATAACAATATATGTTTTAATACTAATGACTTTAACTATTTATAGTCAGAATACTTCATCTATTAATTATGTTATTTCTGATAAAATAATTACAAATCCTGAAAGAGGATTTTCCGCATACCGAAGTGAGCCAATTACAAATATGTTTATTAATACTAATAAGGAAAATCAAATATCAGTTATTCAAAGAATCTATACAATACCAGAATTTGTTGATAAACCACTTTCAGATGCTTTTCTTAATATGGTTAGAGCAGATTTAAATATGGCACGTGCTGGAGGTATGAAGCTAGTACTTAGATTTTCTTATACTGATTCTCAAAATGGTGCAGACGCCCCACTTAATATAATATTGAACCATGTAAACCAGATAAAACCTCTTTTTGAAGAAAACTATGATGTAATATCATATGTTGAAGCAGGGTTTATAGGAGCCTGGGGAGAATGGTATTATTCGTCAAATGGGCTAAATAATACTGCTAATAGAAGAACTGTACTATTTGCACTATTAGATGCTCTCCCAAAAGAAAGAGCTGTTGTAGTAAGAACCCCAAGTTATAAGCGGGATATATTTGAAAACAATGCTCCTCTTACTTTTAGCGAGGCATTCAACGGTACATATCGTTCGAGAACTGGTGCACACAACGATTGCTTTTTGGCTAGTGCAACTGATTTTGGAACGTATGTAGATAGTGATGTTGAAGGTGACAAAAACTTTCTTAACTTAGACAACCGATTTGTTCCACAAGGTGGTGAAACTTGTTCCCCAAGCGCATATTCAGGTTGTGATAATGCTCTAATAGATTTAGAACGTTTGCACTGGTCTATTCTTAATAAGGACTATAACACACAAGTAATTAATGGATGGGAAACTGGTGTGTGTATAGATGATATTAAAAAATATTTGGGTTATAGATTTATATTAATTGATGGAGAGTTTACCAATAGTATTAAGCCAAGTGGGATAATAAATATTAAGCTTACTTTATTTAATGATGGTTTTGCATCACTTTATAATCCTCATAATTTAGAATTTGTTTTACGAAATACAATTACAAATAAAAGATACAGGTTACTTTCAAATGTAGATACAAGAGGATGGATGTCCAATGAAACCGTACTTATTGAATTAAGTGCTGGTATATTACCAACAATGGAAAGAGGAGATTATGAATTGTTAATGCATATAGCCGATCCTACTAAAACACTTCATGATAGAGTAGAATATTCTATTAGATTAGCAAATGAAAATCTTTGGGAAGAATCAACTGGGTTTAACAAGCTACTTCATACAGTTGAAATAAACACAGAAGCTATTGGGGATAACTATCTTGGAGAAGATTATTTCATAGAAGAAAAATCAGACCCTTTTGTAGAATCAGATATGAAAATAGATGGTGAATTTAGTGACTGGAGTTCAGTATCAAAATTAGATGTTTCACCAGATGAAGAATTTGAAGGAGATGGAATAAACACCAATGTTGACTTAAATGATATCTGGCTAACTGATGATAAAGAGAATGTATTTATTAGTTATAATTTAGCTGGAGATTTTACTACAGGATATTTCTATCATGTACTTTTTGATTTAGATCAAAATCCTAACACTGGATTTCATATGAATAATAGTTATGCTGGAATTGATTTGATGATTGAAAATGAAGTCATGTGGGAATATACTGGTAAAAATGGTGAATGGGGGTGGAGTTTGCTTGGAGCTGTAAACTCAAGTATTGGAAATAGTGAAAAAAATAGAATTGAAATGTTAATTTCAAAGAGTTTGCTTAATCAATTTATTCAATTAAACGCTTTTGATGTTGTGTTTAATGTTAATAACCTAGATGAAAATTCTGATGATGACTACGCTCCAAATTCATATCTGCAAAAATCATACACTTATAATTATCACGTAACATCAATTGAAGAAACAAATATTATTCCAAGTGAATATTATTTAAAAGCTTATCCAAATCCATTTAATGGAGAAATAAATTTAGTATTTAATATAAATCACAAAAATATTAAGTCAGCTGGCGTATATGACATTTTAGGAAGACTTGTAAAGCCTTTTGAAAAAGATGAAATATCAAAAAATAATATACGCTGGAATGCTAAGGATAAAGAAAATAAAATGTTAGGAAGCGGAATTTATTTCTTTGTTCTAAGCACAACTAAAAAAGTTTTGTCAACAAAATTAGTTCTATTAAAATAACTATGAATTCACAAAAAAAGGAGTATCTATGAAAAAGTTAGCTACAATTATTTCTCTTTTGGTTTTTATATCATCGTTAACGATGGCACAAATAACAATTGATGGAGATATGTCAGATTGGACTGCAAAAATGCAGTTTGATATTCAAAATCGCTATGAAGAAGGTATTGGTGATAGTATTGATACAGATTGGGATGGTGTTATGGATGGTATTATCAATCCTGCCCTTGATGTTGAAAATGTATTTGTTACACATGATGATAATTATCTTTATGTAAGATTAGACATAAATGAAAATGGAACCTTTACAGATTTAGAATCAATGGTAGATGGAGGATTTCAAGCAGCATTAGAGCTGTTTTTAGATACAGATGTTAGTACAGAAACTGGCTTAACATGGGGTTGGTGGGCAACTTCAGGCGATTATTGGATAAATTTATCGGTAAAACGCGGTTGGCCTGGTTTTGAATTAACAGCAGATTATGGAATTATGAAATTTACAGGTGCAAACGGAAGTGACAGCCAATGGGAAGAAATTGAAGGTGCAAATTGTTTAATAGCTACAAACTTAGACGATAATAAAATGGAAATAGCAATTCCAAGAGCAGCAATAGGTGAACTTAAAGGTGATTTAGAATCAACAGGAATTATTATTTTAGGTGAAGACCCAACTGCCGGATGGAATGCAGATATTGTTCCAAACAATTTAGGTGTTTCAGCAAGTATTTATAGATATGGCAGAACTGATATTGAAATAGATGGCGATATGTCAGATTGGAAATCATTAATGCAATTCGATGTTTCTCCAAATATGGAAGAAGGATTAATGGACAGCATAGATTCTGATTGGGACGGAGTAATGGATGGTGTTATAAATCCTGCTTTGGATATTAAAGATGTTTACGTTACCCATAATGATGAATATCTTTTTGTAAGAGTTGATATTAATGAGGACGGCACCTTCACCGATCTTGAAAGTATGGTTGATGCTGGTTACAAAGCTCCAATTCAATTATACTTTGATACTGATTTAGATAGTGCCACTGGATTAACTTGGGGTAATTGGTTAAATGGTGGTGATTTTTATGTAAATATTACTGATGCAGATGGAAATCCAGGACTTGAAGTAACACAACCATATGGAATACTTAAATTTACTGGTTTAAATGGAAATGATGAGAGCTTTGAAGAAGTAATGGATGGTGCTTGCAAAGTAGCTACTAACTTTGACGATAATATAATAGAAATAGCCATTCCAAGAGCTCTAATTGGTGAAACAAATGGTGAAAATGAATCAACTGGAATATTAGTATTTGCTGAAGATCCTACAGTTGAATGGGTAAATGATGCAGCTCCAAGTGATGATACATCGTTTCGAAATGTATATTACTATGGTGGAAACCAAACAGATATTAAATCAGAAATAAATATTCATCCTAAGTCATTTAGTCTTGAACAAAATTATCCAAATCCATTTAACCCTACTACAAACATTAAATTCAATTTGGCAAACAGAGCGAATGTTTCACTAAGAGTATTTAACATACTTGGTCAACAAGTATCAGCATTAATATCTAATCAAGATATGAGTGCTGGAGTTCATACTGTTGAGTTCAATGCAAGTAAATTAAGTAGTGGAATGTACATATACACTATCGAAGCAGACAATTTTATAAGTACAAAAAAAATGATGTTATTAAAATAATTTAAAAGTATATATAGAGGTGTTCAAATAGTAGACACCTCTATTTTTTATAAAATATATTATGATTTATTAAATCATTCCTGAGGAATACAATGAAGAAAGTCATAGCGTTTATTTTTATTTTGGGCTTTATTACAAACCTGTTTGCTGGAATAACGGGTAAAATATCTGGTTTTGTTACTGATAACGTAACTGGAGAGAGATTGCCCGGAGTAAATATTATAATAGGCGGAACTACGTTTGGGGCTGCGAGTGATGAGAATGGAGAATACTATATTATGAATATTCCTGGTGGAACTTATACACTTGAGGCGTCAATGATAGGCTATCACAGATTTATCTATACAAATGTTGAAGTAGCTGCAGATATGACTACTAAAATTAATTTTGCTCTTGTTCAGGAATCCATTGAATTAGAAAATATTGAAGTTGTTGCTGAAAAGCCAGTTGTTCAAAAAGATTTAACTGCCACCATTAATGTTATAGATGCTTCTAAAGTTACTACATTACCTGTTACAAATTATCAACAAGTTGTTGCTTTGCAAACGGGTGTTATTGTAATTCCCATTAGACATGATGAAGCTGGGCAATATGGACAATTTAATACAACTCCTGATGATGGACTTCACTTTCGTGGTGGAAGATCAAACGAAACACAATATCTGTTAAATGGAATTTCTATTAAAGATCCTATTTGGGGAGGATTTTCAATTCAAGATCTTCCAATAATGGGATTGAGTCAAATGGTAACATATACTGGTACTTACAACGCAGAATTTGGCGAGGGGATGTCTGCAGTCATTAATATGATAAGTGAACCAATTCATAAAAAGCCAAGTATTTATGTTTCAACTTACACAGATCATTTATCGTCAATTAATATTGAAGATACTAAAACATACAATACAGAGTTTGTTTATCAAGGAGCTATTCCTGGTCTTGGCGATAAACTATTTGTAAACATGGCTGGAAGATATTATACAACAAATGGAAGATTTAATGGATATGTATATCCATACTATAGAGATACAGAAGGATATGATAAAAGCGGGAAACCCAAAATTGTACCAATGAATTATAACGATACATATAGTGCTTTGGGTTCTATCGATTATCAGTTAAGTAATAGTATTAGATTAGTTGTAGGTGGTATGTATGTTGACCAAAACACAAAATATTATAGCCACGCGTTTAAATATAATCCTTATGGCGCTCCTCACGTAAATAACAACTATTGGCTTGGATACGCACAGATGAAGCATGTAATAAACAATAATTATTTCTATGATATTTCTGTTAGTAGATACGAACGAAATTTTAAATCAAGTATTTATGATGATTTAGAATCAGGCTTAATTGAGCAACATATTTTATCCCCAGACTTATTTTCTGTCTCGGGTATTGATTATGTATGGATAAAAACAAAATCTCAAAGCAATGATGTACGTATAAATTTAATGGGGCAGGTTACACCAATTCATCAAGTAAAATTTGGAGCAAGTTTTACACAACATAATATGGATTATGAAAGAAGAAATCCTACGGCAAGAGATTCCGATACAACACAAGTTAGAATGAAAGCATGGGAAGCATACGACAGACAACCTTATGCGCTTAGTACTTACATACAAGACAAAATGGAATTTAATGAAATAGGAATGATTTTAAATATTGGTTTAAGATATGATAGAGTTAATCCAGAAACCTACAAAATGAAAGATCCACTAAGACCATCAGAATCTGAAATGATTAAAACAAGTTTTACTGATTATTTTAGCCCTCGCTTTGGTGTTTCTTATCCGATAAGTGATAAAATGGCATTAAGATTTTCATACGGTGTTTATTACCAATTTCCGCATTTTTATCTAGCATATCAAGGGACTAATGATGAAGAGCAAATATATCCAAATTATTCATTAGGTGAAGTTACTCAAATTGGTGATGGCGGAATTAAACCTGAACGTACTACTTCTTATGAAGCTGGCTTGCAAATTGGTATAAATCCTAAAACGTCATTAAATATTACAGCATTTTATCGCGATATTTCAGGGTTAACGGGTTTGCAAACTATATATGGACCAAGGACTTATCAGCTTTTTACAAATGATGCATATGCAACAGCTAAGGGAATTGAAATAGCATTTAACTCCGAACTGACAAAAAATTTCAATATGTTCGTTAATTATACTTATTCCGTTTCAAAAGCAAGCAAGCAAAGTACATGGTACGTTCCTTTATTCCCACAAAATAGAACTTTTGTTTCTGATTGGGATATTCCACACAAACTATCGTTCAATCTTAATTATGAACACGAATCAATGTTTGGTGTATCAATTATTGGAAATATTAATACAGGATTTCCATATTCGCCAAATTCTCTTAATCCTAATTCAGAGCGTGGACCAGTTCAAAAGAATGTTGATTTAAACCTATATAAAAATTTCGATTGGTTCGGGTTTACTCAAACATTCTTTGTTCACATTGTAAACATATTTAACGAACAAAATATTTGGTGGGTTTATCCAGATACTGGAAAACCTGGTGTAGATGCTAATGACGCAACATCAAACGATTATACAAATGATCCTACAGCATATGGCGCACCACGACAGATAAGAATAGGCTTAACATTAAATTACTAGAATTGTAGAGGTAAAGTTTGAATACTTGTAGAAAATTTATGATTGGTTTTGTTTTATCTATTCTAACTGTTTTATCAGCTCAGAATAAGGATCCACACAATTTACAAAAATGGAATGTTTTTGATATTAATAAACTATCAACAAAATTTTCAAATACTAATATTTTGGCTTGTGGTACTAATCAGGAAAATATATTTCCAGCATATCCTCCTTCAATGGAATATCCTGCTGGCAGTGGAATTAACTATGGTGCTGCAGTATCATTTGTTATTGGTGGAAGAAGACAAGCAGATGCTGGCGGATTAAACCCCGATGATGAAGCTTACTTTGATTCTGGACTTGAAGAAGGCTCAGCATGGATTTGGGACCCACATCATTTTCAATCGTATCAAAATTTTGTTACTGGAGATAGAACTCCTATGAATGATGACCCTGAAAGTTGGCCAGATTGGCCTCAATATTTACCAAATTATACTTATCTAAATATGGATAATTTAAAATATCTTATTCCTGCTGAAAATAATTCACTACCTCAAATTCCAATATTACTCGATTCTACTAATGGATGGCCTGGTGCAGGATTAAATGGTGAAACTTTGGCAGATCAAGAAAGCTTTTCTGTTACACATACTTGCAATTATATAGCAGAAAAAAATCCTGGACAAACTGAACGATGGTTAAATGTTCAAACTATTACTCGTGGTATGGCATGGAAATTACCAAAATATGAAGATATGATATTTTGGCAAATGGAAGTTAGAAATATGGGACAATCTATTGAAGATTGTTTGATAGGAATATTTTCCCACTATCAATTTGTTGCCGATTTTGAACCATTTGGTGGTGCTTCTACTGGTGGTAGTAGTGGAGAGGATGTTCTTTATTGGGATGATAGTAGACAATTAGTTTACGGAACTGATTTTGACGGGTTTGAATATGATTTAAGAGGGAATACAATTCCATCGTATAAAATACCTTGGGGTGGAACAGTTGTTCTTAAAACCCCCAGAAATATGGGGGTTACAAGATTTGATGCATATGATGGTTTGAAACTTTTTTCAACTATAGATGAAAATGGAATTTGGGAAGACCAACTATACCATTTTAACTTACTTAATGAAGGTGACCAAGATGACCCTAATAACGATGGTATTGATGAAGGACCTTATCGCGACCCATGGAATGATGAATGGAATAGCTATAAATATGGTTATCCGTACAGTATAATGTCTGCAGGTCCATTTAATATGGAACCAGGTGAAATAGATACACTAATTGTTGCAACAATTTTTGGACAAAGCAAAGAAGATTTGCTAAAAAATGTTGATAATGCAATTGCACTTTATAAACTTAATTTCAAAGTTCCAAAACCCCCAATAGAACCAAAAGTTGTTGCAATAGCTGGAGATGAAGTTGTTACATTAACCTGGGGTAAAGATAGTGAATCGCATCCTTTATTTGAAGGATATAGAATTTATAGATCGGATGACCAAGGTGCTACTTGGAGCAAAAATTATTCAACGGATGAAAATGGTACTCCAATATCACCAATTCCAGTTGCACAATATGACTTAAAAAATGAATTTATTGGTACTAGCAGTGAAAATCCATTATTCTATTTTGGGGATAATACAGGATTTGATGTAATAATTAAAATAGATGAAAACAATGATACTACATATGAGTGGAAGGATAATACAGTTTTCAATAATTACACATATCGATATTGGGTTGCAGCATACTCCCATGGCAGTGATATTGAAGAACCTCTTGAAACTCCACCAGTTAATCAGCCAAATATTGCAAATGATAATACAGTTGAAGTAATACCATCTCTATCTGTGGCTACTACTTCATTAAATAATATTACGGTGGTTCCTAATCCATACAAAGTAAGTGCAGAATGGGAATCGGAAATAGGTGAAAGAAAAATTGCATTTAGCGGTTTAAGTGGTAATTGTGTTATTAGAATATATAATACTGCTGG